>Ga0114984_1000453_pt1 | contig 15904 bp, 15 predicted proteins | sample Shrwel1BS1Day1_FD_96987 | JGI IMG/M metagenome (GOLD analysis project Ga0114984, IMG submission 96987) | Subsurface microbial communities from deep shales in Ohio, USA - Utica-3 well 1 S-1-Day1 | ecosystem: Environmental > Aquatic > Deep subsurface > Shale gas/oil reservoir > Produced water/Flow...
CGATCACATCGGTTGGTATCAGCCCCACATAACCGCGGGCCTCTGAGGCCCGCGGTTATGTGGGGCTGATACCAACCGATGTGATCGATAGCCTGCCGTCGGTATTCCGGCAAATCGAGTTTAACGATGTGCAGAAGCGGGAGGATGGATGACGATTTACGGTAACGAGCGCCGCCTGTTTCTGGAAGGCGAGGCGGAAACCGAGAAGCTCGGGCAGGAACTGGCCCGCCTGGTCATGGAATCCGGGCAGGGGCTGACGGTATTTCTGGACGGCGACCTCGGCATGGGTAAAACCACCCTCAGCCGTGGAGTCATGCGTGGCCTCGGGCATGAAGGCGCAGTAAAGAGCCCGACCTATACTTTGGTGGAGCCCTACGAGCACCTGAAGCCGCCGGCCTATCATTTTGATCTGTATCGCCTGGGCGATCCGGAAGAGCTGGAGTACATGGGGATCCGGGATTATTTTTCCGGAGACAGCCTGTGCCTGATCGAATGGCCGGAGCGGGGCAAGGGCGTCCTGCCGGACCCGGACCTGGAGATCCACCTGGAGCGCGAGGGTGAGGGGCGGTCCGTGGTCATCCGGGCCCGTTCGGCCCAGGGTGCCCATTTGATGAACGAACTGGAGCTGGTCGGTCCGGAACACTGATCGCCGGTGACAGCTGATATTTTGCAGGTAAGCGGTATGTTCAAGGGAAAACGCAGCCTAATCAATTTGCTGGCGCTGGTTACAGCCTGGGCCCTGGCGTGGGGAGCCACAGCCGGTGACCGTGTCGAGGGTGCGCGTATCTGGCCCGCGCCGGACCACACGCGCCTGGTGCTGGACGTGACCGGCCCGCTACAACACAACATCTTCTCCCTGAGCGGTCCCTCACGACTGGTGATAGACCTCAGCAATGCGTCGCTCAAGGCCGACCTGGACAATCTCGACCTTTCCGGCAGCCCGATCAAGCGGATTCGCAGCGCGCCACGAAACGGTAACGACCTGCGGGTAGTGCTGGATCTCAAGAGCGATATCAAGCCCCGGAGTTTCCAGCTGGAGCCCAACCAGCAGTATGGTCACCGTCTGGTGGTGGATCTGATCGACGAGAGCGGCAGTCGCCTGGAGCAGGCGACCCGGCCGACGGTCACCCAGGATTCTGCGGGCAAGCGGGATGTCATCGTGGTGATCGATGCCGGCCACGGTGGTGAGGACCCCGGAGCCATCGGGCCGAGAGGAACCCGGGAGAAGGACGTGGTCCTGAAAATGGCGAAAACCCTCGAGGCGCTGATCAACAAGCAGCCCGGCTATACCGCCAAACTGACCCGTACCGGCGACTACTACGTGGGATTGCGGAACCGGACGCTGCTGGCCCGGAAATACAACGCCGACCTGTTCGTGTCCATTCATGCCGACGCCTTCCGCACACCGCAACCGAAAGGGGCGTCAGTCTTTGCCCTGTCGCAGCGTGGAGCGACCAGTGAGACAGCCCGCTGGCTGGCCCAGAGCGAGAACCGCTCCGACCTGATCGGTGGCACCGGTGGCGTATCCCTGGAAGGTCGGGACGATATGCTCGCGGGTGTTCTTCTGGACCTGTCCATGACTGCCAGCATCAACGCCAGCCTTGGAGTTGGCAGTTCGGTGCTGGGCAAGCTCGATAACGTTGCCGAGTTGCACAAGCCGGGGGTGGAGCAGGCGGCCTTCGTGGTGCTGAAATCGCCGGATATCCCATCCATTTTGGTGGAGGCGGGCTTTATCTCCAATCCCCAGGAAGAGAAGAACCTGGCGTCGGACTGGTATCGCAGCCGGTTGGCCGGTGCCATCATGGACGGCATCGAGGATTATTTCCGCAAGACGCCGCCGCCAGGCACATTGCTGGCGTGGCAGAAGCAGAACGGCAAGGGTGGCAATGACGTCAGTCAGTACCGGATCCAGCGCGGGGACACCCTGTCCCAGCTAGCCAAGGAAAACCAGATTTCCGTTAACGAGTTGATGCGATTTAACGGCTTGAGGGATGACCGTGTTATGGTAGGGCAAACCATTCGTATTCCCGCATCCTGAGCAAGAGGTTTTCCCGAAACATGCCCCACATTCATTTGCTCTCTCCCCGGCTGGCGAACCAGATAGCCGCGGGTGAGGTGGTGGAGCGTCCCGCATCGGTGGTCAAGGAGCTGGTCGAAAATGCCCTGGATGCCGGTGCCAGCCGGGTCGATATCGAGATAGAGCAGGGCGGCGTCAAGCTTATCCGCGTCCGTGATGACGGCAGTGGCATCGAGGAGGATGACCTGCCTCTGGCCCTCAGCCGCCATGCGACCAGCAAGATCACCAGTCTCGATGATCTCGAAGCCGTTGCCTCCCTCGGATTCCGGGGTGAGGCCCTGGCCAGTATCAGTTCCGTGTCCCGGCTCACCCTGACTTCCCGGACCGAAAACCAGGAAGCCGCCTCCCGGGTGGAAGTCGAAGGCCGTGAGATGGATGCCCGGATTTCTCCCGCGGCCCACCCGGTCGGGACCACCGTGGAAGTCCGCGATCTGTTCTTCAATACGCCGGCCCGGCGCAAGTTCCTTCGTACCGAGAAGACCGAGTTCAACCACGTCGACGAGTGTATCCGTCGCCAGGCCCTGAGCCGGTTCGATACCGGGTTCACCCTGCGCCATAACCAGCGCGTGGTGCAGAGCCTGCGTCCGGCCGAGTCACCGCTGGACCGGGAGCGCCGAATCGGTGCATTGTGTGGCCAGCAGTTCATCGACAATGCCGTGGTCATCGATGCCGAGGCCACAGGGCTGAGGCTCTGGGGCTGGGTTGCCCTGCCCACGTTTTCCCGCAGCCAGGCGGACCTGCAATACTTTTTCGTCAATGGCCGGGTGATCCGGGACAAGCTGGTGGCCCATGCAGTGCGCCAGGCTTATCGGGATGTGCTGTACAACAATCGTCACCCTGCCTTCGTGCTTTACCTGGAAGTGGATCCCGCCACGGTGGATGTGAACGTGCATCCCACCAAGCACGAGGTGAGGTTCCGGGACGGCCGACTGGTCCACGATTTCATTTTCCGCACCCTGCACCGGGCGCTGGCAGATGTCCGGCCCGATGACCACTTGCGCGGTGCGGTGGCCCAATCCTTTGGCCGGGAGGCTTCAGTCCAGCCGGCGGCTCCGGAAAATACCGGCGCCATGAACCCGCAGCAGGGCTGGTCTTATCCACCCCGGGAGAATGCCGGTCACGGTGCCCCTTCGCCTGCCGGTTTCGGTGGGAGCCGGCCACCGGAGCCCCAGCAGGAATGGCGGGCCAGTGACCAGATGGCGTTCTATCAGTCCCTGAATGCCGGCGGCGGGGTGGCCGCCGAGTCCTCTCCCGGTTCGGCCGGACTGGCGCAGGTGCAGGCGACACCGCCTGCCGACAGTGAGGAGGAACCACCCCTGGGCTATGCCATCGCTCAGCTACACGGAATCTATATCCTGGCCCAGAGCCGTGCCGGTCTTATCGTGGTGGATATGCATGCGGCCCATGAACGCATCACTTACGAGCGGATGAAGCGGGCGCTGGCGGAGCAGGACCTGAAAAGCCAGCCGCTGCTTGTGCCGGTATCGATGGCGGTTAGCCAGAAGGAAGCTGCGCTCACGGAAACTCACGGTGAAGGGTTGCAGCAACTGGGTCTGCAGATCGAAAGGATCGGTCCGGAAACCCTGGCGGTCCGGCAGGTACCGGCGCTCCTGCGTGGTGCCGACACCGAGCAGCTGGTCCGGGATGTGCTGGCCGATCTCATCGAGCATGGTCAGAGTGACCGGGTCGAGGCCGTTACCCACGAACTGCTGGGCACCATGGCCTGCCACGGCTCGGTCAGGGCAAACCGCCAGCTGACCATCCCCGAGATGAATTCCCTGCTTCGGGACATGGAGGCCACGGAACGCAGTGGCCAATGCAACCATGGCCGCCCCACCTGGACCCTGGTGACCCTGAGCGAGCTGGACAAACTGTTCCTGCGCGGGCGTTGAGGCAGTCCTGATGACGACCAGTAATGTACCGGGCAAGCACCCGCCTGCCATCTTCCTGATGGGGCCAACGGCCTCGGGCAAGACCGATCTGGCGATCGCCCTGTGCGAACACCTGCCCTGCGACATCATCAGCGTCGATTCCGCGCTGATCTACCGGGGAATGGATATCGGCACCGCCAAGCCTTCGGCTGAAGAACTGGCCCGGGCGCCGCACCGGCTCATCAATATCTGTGATCCGGCAGAGAGTTATTCCGCCGCCGACTTCCGCCGCGACGCCCTGGCGGAGATGAAGAAGATTACCGAAGCCGGGCGCATACCACTGCTGGTGGGCGGCACCATGATGTATTTCAAGGCCCTGCTGCACGGCATGTCCGGATTACCTTCTGCGGACCCTGAGTTGCGTGCCCGTCTGGAGGGTGAAGCGGCGGAGAGAGGCTGGCAGGCTCTTCATGACGAGCTGACGGAAAAAGATCCGGTAGCCGCCCGTATTATCCACCCCAATAACCGGCAACGATTGTTGCGGGCGCTGGAAGTGATCAGGCTCACCGGGAAGCCGATCTCGGCATTCTGGCAGGCGGAGAAAGGAGCCTCGGGTGGAGCAGAAGTCGAGGATTACACCTATTTCACCCGGTGGCAGGCAGACGAAGGGAGTGCTCTGCCGTATACTATAACGCAACTTGCAATCGCACCCGGTGAGCGCAAAGTGCTCCATGACCGGATAGAACTGCGTTTCCGTCGAATGCTGGAAGCCGGCTTCCTCGATGAAGTACGGGCGCTTATGGCGCGGGGTGACCTTGATCCGGAACTTCCGTCGATGCGCTGTGTCGGTTATCGGCAGGCATGGGAACATCTTGCAGGCAACAGTGACTATGACGAGTTTGTGAGCAAGGGTGTTGCTGCTACCCGCCAGCTGGCAAAACGGCAGCTCACCTGGTTGAGAAAATGGTCCGATGTCCACTGGCTTGATAGTGGCGATAAACTGGTCGTCGAAAAAGCCTTGAAAAAGCTCGGACTTCGCACCACATTAAAATCTGAATAACGACGATCTGCATCTACTTAAATAACAGGAGAACACACATGTCAAAAGGGCATTCCTTACAAGACCCTTACCTCAATGCATTGCGCAAGGAGCGCATCCCGGTTTCCATCTTTCTGGTCAACGGTATCAAGCTTCAGGGCCAGATTGAGTCTTTCGACCAGTTCGTGATTTTGCTGAAAAACACTGTCAGCCAGATGGTCTACAAGCACGCAATTTCCACTGTGGTTCCTGCCCGCAATGTCCGCATTCCGCAGCAGGCTCCGGGAGGAGAGGGCGAGTCTGAAGACTGATACAGCCGCTTTCCCGGTATTGCCACCCGCGTTTCCGAAGAGCCGTCCCGCGGCTTCAGGTGCGCGGGTGTTTGTTTTTCTGAGGGGTCGATTCTGATGACCCGGGAGTCTGTACAAGTTGTTTGAGCGTCCTGATGTCGGCGAACGGGCGGTGCTGGTTCACATTGATTTTACCGCCTATGAGGATTCCGAAGACCTGGAAGAGTTCCGGGAGCTGGTGACCTCTGCCGGTGTGGAGCCCGTGGCTGTGGTCACCGGCTCGCGCAAGCAGCCGAGCCCGCGATTGTTTGTGGGTGAAGGCAAGCTGGAAGAGATCCGTGATGCCATTACCGCCTCCGAGGCGGATGTGGTGCTGTTCAATCATGCCCTGAGTCCCAGTCAGGAGCGGAATATCGAGCGTGAACTCAAGTGCCGGGTGTTGGATCGCACCGGCGTCATCCTCGATATTTTTGCCCAGAGGGCCCGGACCCACGAGGGCAAGCTGCAGGTGGAGCTGGCCCAGCTCGAGCACATGTCTACCCGGCTGGTTCGCGGCTGGACTCACCTTGAGCGGCAGAAGGGCGGTATCGGCTTGCGGGGGCCCGGTGAAACCCAGCTCGAGACCGACCGTCGCCTGCTGCGTGAGCGAATCAAATCTATCCACAAGCGCCTGGAAAAGGTTCGCAGGCAGCGGAACCAGGGGCGCCGTGCCAGGCTCAGGGCCGACATCCCTACGGTCTCGCTGGTGGGTTACACCAACGCCGGAAAATCCACCCTGTTCAACCGGCTGACCACCTCTACCGTCTACGCTGCCAACCAGTTATTCGCAACGCTGGATCCCACGCTGCGGCGTCTGGAACTTCCGGATATCGGTCCGGTCGTATTGGCGGACACGGTCGGATTCATCCGGCACCTGCCGCACAAACTGGTGGAAGCCTTCCGGGCAACCCTGGAAGAGACCACCGAAGCCAGCCTGCTGTTGCACATAATCGACTGCTACGATGGTCGTCGTGACGACAACATCGAACAGGTTGAAAGCGTCCTGGCTGAGATCGGAGCGGACGAGATTCCCGTATTACAGGTGTTCAACAAGATCGACCTGCTGGACGGATTCACCCCACGGATTGACCGGAACGAAGAGGGGGTCCCGGTGCGGGTCTGGGTGTCGGCGGTAAGCGGTGAAGGAATTGATATCCTGTTTGATGCCATTGTCGAACGCCTGGCCGAGGACGTCGTGCACCATTTCGTATTGCTGGGTCCCGCCGACGGAAAGTTGCGGGCCTTGTTGCACGAAGCCGGCTCAGTGCTCAGTGAAGAGCACCGGGAAACGGGCGACAGCGTGGTGGAAGTGCGCCTGCAGAACCGGGACTGGCTCCAGTTGTTGAGCCGGGCGGGCGTGAAAGAACATGAGATTCGCCTTGAAGACAGCCACGCCTGAGAGCGTAAACTGTTGCCGGGGCGCGTATAAATCCCTAGTATTTGCAGCCATTCGACAAGTATAGGAACGGAGAGCACTATGGCCTGGAACGAACCGGGTGGAAACCGTAACGACAACGATCCCTGGGGGACCGGTGGTGGTCGTCGCGGCGGAAATGATCAGGGGCCGCCAGACCTTGATGAGGCCCTGAAAAAGGGCCTGGACAAGCTCAACAAGATGTTGGGCGGTAAAGGCGGCAAGTCCGGCGGAAATGGCAGTGGTGCCGGCGGAGCCGGTGGATTCGGCGCGATTCTGGCTTTGGCTGCGATTCTCGTCGTCGGCTATGTCGTGTTCCAGTCTTTCTACACCGTGGACGAACAGGAACGGGCGGTTGTCCTGCGTTTCGGGGAGTATGACAGGACCGAGGGGCCGGGCCTGCGCTTCAAGGTACCGTTGATTGATGACGTTACCAAGGTACGCGTAACCAACGTCCGTACCGCAGAGTCTTCAGGGCAGATGCTCACGCAGGATGAGAATCTGGTGACCGTGGATCTGCAGGTGCAATACCGGGTCAGCGATGCCCGGAATTATGTGCTCAATGTCCGGGACTCCAACCAGGCACTGGCGTTTGCCACCGATAGTGCGCTCCGGCACGAAGTGGGCAGTGCCACGCTCGATGCCGTTCTCACCGAAGGCCGGGTAGAGCTTGCGGTCAACGTCGAGCAGCGACTGCAGAACTTCCTGCAGCAATACGGTGCCGGTCTCCAGATCGTCCGGGTGAACGTGGAAAGCACCCAGCCGCCCCAGCCGGTTCAGGATGCCTTCCGCGAGGTCCAGCGTGCCCGGGAAGACGAACAGCGGCTCAAGGAAGAGGCGGAAACCTACCGTAACAAGGTGGTGCCCGAGGCTCGCGGTCAGGCCCAGCGTATGATTGAAGAGGCGTCAGCTTACAAGGCTCAGGTGGTTGAGCGCGCTCAGGGTGAAACGGCCCGTTATCTGGATCTCCTGGAGGTGTACGCGAAAGCGCCTGAAGTCACCCGCGAGCGGATGTATCTGCAGGCCATGGAGAACGTACTGTCCAGTTCCAGTAAGGTGCTGGTTGACACCAAGTCCGGCGACAACATGATGTATCTGCCACTGGATCGCCTGACCCGTGGCGCTGCCAATGCGGCTGCGGGACGGAAGGAGAGTGCAGGGGATGCTGGCAGCCTGACAGGTCAGGTCGATATCCAGTCCCTGACCGATGAAGTCCTGCGCGAACTGCGTAACCGTCAAGCCACCAATTCCAGAACGGGGAGATAATCATGGGACCCAAAAGTGTTATCGGTCTTGCTGGTGCCCTCATCATTCTGTTGTTGGTGTCTGCGAGCGTTTATATCATCCCGGAAACCCATCGTGGCGTTTTGCTGCGTTTCGGGGAGTTGATCGAAACCAACATCGAGGCGGGTATTCACTTCAAGGTGCCGGTCATCGATGAAGTCAGGGAATTTGATGTCCGGGTGTTGACTATGGACCTGCCCGCGCGCCAGTACCTGACGGTCGAGAAAAAACCGCTGGATGTGGACTCCTACATTGCATGGCAGATCACAGACGTGGACACCTTCTACCGGGCCACCGGTGGTGATGAGTTCCGGGCACAGGATCTTCTGTTGTCCCGCGTGGATAACGGGCTTCGGAACGAATTCGGTGTTCGCACCATGCACGAAGTTGTTTCAGGCCAGCGTGATGAGCTGATGGCCAAGCTCAAGGATCTCGTCAACCAGACTTCGGTAAGCGAATTCGGTATCCGGGTGCTGGATATTCGTATCAAGGCCATCGAGTTGCCCGAGCAGGTGCGCGAGAACGTGTATCGTCGGATGGCAACCGAGCGGGAAAAGCTGGCCCAGGAGTACCGCTCCCGCGGTCGTGAGGCTGCAGAGGGTATCCGGGCTGACGCTGATCGTCAGCGTACCGTGATTCTGGCAGAAGCCTTCTCGAAATCCGAACAGCTTCGCGGTGAGGGTGACGGCCGTGCCGCGCAGATTTACGCAGATGCCTACAGCCAGGACAGTGAGTTTTTCAGCTTCTATCGCAGCCTGTCGGCATACCAGAATTCGTTCTCCAACAAGGACGACATAATGGTGATCGATTCGGAAGGTGATTTCATGAAGTATATGAAAGACCCGATGGCCGGCAAGCAATAAGCGCCCGCGGATTGGAATAAACCGGAATACCTTCGTATTCCGGTTTTTTTGTGCCCGACAACCGTGTAAAATTCGGCCGGTTTTGTTTCGGGTTTTTCGGACCCACGACTTCGCCACAAATCCTGAGTGCTCCCCGCAGTCACCTGGCTGTTGCGGGAATAACAGACAACGGAATCTCATGACAGTATCTGATCGCTGGTTACTGCCGGACGGGGTAGAGGATATTCTGCCGCCGCTGGCCGGACGGATCGAATCCCTGCGCCGGGACGTAATGGATACCTGCCAACGCTGGGGCTACCAGCTGGTCATCCCGCCTTTGATCGAATACCTGGAATCCCTGTTTACCGGGACCGGGCATGACCTGGAACTGCAGACCTTCAAGCTGACCGATCAGCTCACCGGCCGGATGATGGGTGTTCGTGCGGACATGACTCCCCAGGCCGCGCGCATTGATGCCCACACCCTGGGCCAGGAAGGTATTACCCGTCTGTGTTATGCCGGCCATGTGCTGCATACCCGACCGCGCCACATGCTGACCGGGCGCACGCCGATCCAGGCCGGCTGCGAGCTGTTTGGCAGCGCCTCCGAGTCGGCGGATATGGAAGTGATCAGCCTGATGCTGGAAACCCTTCGGGTTGCCGGGTTGCCCCGCATCCACCTGGACCTGGCGCACGTGGCGATCTACGAGAGCCTGATTGGTGAGGCGGATTTCGATAGGGATACCGAAGAAACCATCTTTGATGCCATGGCCCGGAAATCGGTACCGGAACTTGATGAGCTCCTGGGTGATTGCCCGGAAGGGTCCGCCGGCAGCCGGCTCCGTAAGCTGGCGCGGGTGAGCGGTGGCCCCGAGGCGCTGGTCGAAGCACGGAAGATCCTCAGCGGTGCCTCCGAGTCTCTGGATGCCGCCCTCGACAAGCTGGACCGTGTGGCGAACATGCTGACCCGGGACTTCCCGGAAGTGAGCTTCGGCTTCGATTTCTGCGAGCTCCGGGGCTACAACTACCACACCGGACTGGTGTTTGCGGCCTATGTCCCCGGCCACGGGGATTCCGTTGCCAAGGGAGGCCGTTACGATGCCATTGGCAGTGACTTTGGCCGTCCCCGTCCTGCCACGGGCTTCAGTCTCGATATCCGGGCGCTGGTGTCCCTGGGCGAACGGACAGTAAAGAATAACGGCGCGGTTTGGGCGCCGGCAGACCAGGATCCGGCCCTGGAAGGGGCGGTTTCGGACCTGAGAAAGACGGAAACGGTTATCCGGGCATTGCCGGAGGATGAGGGTGTTAACCCTGCCACACGCGGGTGTGACCGGCAATTGGTGAAGAAGGACGGCGAATGGGTCGTCGAATCGCTGGACTGAATTGAGAGAGAATCATGGGTAAGAACGTAGTTGTGCTGGGCACCCAGTGGGGTGACGAAGGCAAGGGTAAGATTGTTGACCTGCTGACCGACAAGGTCGCCGCCGTGGTTCGTTTCCAGGGTGGCCATAACGCCGGCCACACACTGGTGATCGATGGCAAGAAGACCGCTCTGCATCTGATTCCCTCCGGTATCCTGCGCCAGGATGTCCAGTGCCTGATCGGCAATGGCGTGGTCCTGTCCCCGGAAGCCCTGCTCAAGGAAGTCCGGGAGCTGGAAGCCAACGGCGTTGCGGTGCGTGAGCGCCTGAAAATCAGCCTGGCCTGCCCGATCATCCTGCGCACCCATGTCCGCATCGATCAGGCCCGCGAGCGCGCCCGTGGTAACGACAAGATCGGCACCACCGGTCGTGGTATCGGCCCCGCCTACGAGGACAAGGTTTCCCGTCGCGGTGTGCGCCTGGGCGACCTGTGCAATCCGGCAGACTTCGAAGAGAAGCTGCGGGAGATCATGACCTACCACAACTTCGTGCTCACCGAGTACTTCAAGGAAGAGGCCGAGGACATCGATGCGGCTCTGGAGGAACTCCGTCAGATGGGCGAGGAAATCCTGCCCATGGCTGCGGATGTGACCGATCTTCTGCACGACTACCGTAAGCGCGGCGAGCACATCCTGTTCGAAGGCGCCCAGGGCTCGCTGCTCGATATCGACCTTGGCACCTATCCGTACGTGACCTCCTCCAATACCACCGCTGGCGGTACCGCCACCGGTTCCGGTTTTGGCCCGCTTTTCCTGGATTACGTGCTGGGGATTACCAAGGCCTACACCACCCGTGTCGGTTCCGGTCCGTTCCAGACCGAGCTGTTTGATGATATGGGCCAGCATCTGGCGGTGAAAGGCAACGAGGTGGGTACCACCACTGGGCGTTCCCGTCGCTGTGGCTGGTTTGATGCCGTGGCCCTGCGCCACGCCATCCAGATCAACAGTGTGTCCGGCATCTGCCTGACCAAGCTGGACGTGCTGGACGGCCTGGAAACCGTCAGGGTATGCGTGGGCTACAAGACCCCGAACGGCGAGATCTTCCGCCCGCCCATCGGCTGTGACAGCTACAAGGACATCGAGCCGGTGTACGCGGACCTGCCGGGCTGGAGCGAGAGCACCGTGGGCCTGACCAGTATCGATCAGCTGCCGGAGAACGCCAAGGCGTACATCCGCTTCCTGGAGGAGCAGATCGAGGCACCCATCGACATCATCTCCACCGGCCCGGACCGGATCGAGACGATCACCTTGCGCCATCCGTTCGGCGAGTAAGGGACAAGAGCTCCGCCATAAACAGAAAGCCCCGCAGGTCGCGGGGCTTTCTTGTTTCAGGGTTTGGTGGCAATCAGTGTGGCACGTTTCGGGCCCGGATAGCCCTCCACCGTTTTCGAAGGATCCTCCGGGTCGAGAAAATCCTGCAGTGAATTGAACCGCATCCAGTCCGTGGAGCGTTGTTCATCTGTTGTCGTCTCGGTGACGTCCACCACTTTTGCGTCGCGGAAGCCGGTGCGCTGCAGCCAGCGCAACAGGGTGTCGCAGCTGGGCAGGAACCAGACATTGCGCATCTGGCCATAGCGGTCCTCGGGCATCAGGCTGTAGCCTTCCGGCCCGTCCACCACCAGGGTTTCCAGAACCAGTTCGCCGCCCCGGCGCAGGGTGCTCTTGAGTTCCAGGAGGTGATCCAGGGGCGATCGGCGATGATAGAGCACCCCCATGGAGAAAGTGGTATCGAACACCTCCAGATTGGTTGGAAGGTCCTCCATTCGCACCGGCAACAGATCGACCGGAACCTCGCCGAGATAGTTCTTCACCGCGAGGAACTGGAACAGGAACAGCAGCCCAGGGTCTATACCGATGACCCGCCGGGCGCCTGCGCCAAACATGCGCCAGCAGTGGTAGCCGGAGCCACAGCCTACATCCAGGATCTGCCGGCCCTTGAGGTCGGACAGGTGGGGGGCGACCCGGTCCCATTTCCAGTCGGAGCGCCATTCGGTGTCGATAAAGGTATCGAAAAACCGGAACGGGCCCTTGCGCCATGGCATCAGCCCGCGCAGGCCCGCTTTCAGGTCCTGTTGCTCCGCCTCTGTAAGTGCCTGAGCGGTTTCCAGGGTGACGGCCGGGGCGTTCAATTGCCCGCGAACATCCGGTAATCGGGGCAGGGTATCCAGAGCCCGCAGCCACCGGCCCAGGTCTCCGTGGGGCGCTTCCTCGAATTTGTGAGTGAACTGCGTGCGCAGGCTCTCTGCCCAATCCTGCAGGCCCTGGGCATCGAGTTCGGACAGAACCGGGTTGAAATAATGTTTCCAGTCGAAAGTTGTCATTGCAGATTGATAGCTCAGTCGGCCTTGATGGCCAGCATGGATACAAAGTTGAAACACTGGTACCACAGCAGCACCTGGTCGAAACCGGCGCTGAGCAACCGTTCGCGGTGAGCGGCCAGGGTCTCCGGAATCAGCACCTGCTCGATGGCCGAGCGCTTCTGGCTGATTTCCAGATCCGAATAGCCGTTGGCCCGTTTGAACTCATGGTGCAGGCGGGTCTGGACCTCCTGTTCCTGTTCCGACTCGAACCGGATCTTCTCGGACAGGATCAATACGCCGCCGGGACGGGTCGCAGATGCGATACGGGCAAGGAGTTCTGCACGCTGTTCCGGTGGCACGAACTGGAGGGTGAAATTCAGGGTGGTAACCGAGGCATCACTCAGTTCGGTATCCAGGATGTCTTCACAACGCAGGGTAACCGGAAGCGAGGAGTCGTCCAGGGCGATGTAATGCTCACAGCGCTCAATCATCGCCGCCGAGTTATCCACCCCGAACAGCTGGCAGTCCTTGTCGCCAATACCATGGCGCATGGCCAGGGTGGAGGCGCCCAGGGAGCAGCCCAGGTCATAGCAATTGGAGCCGGGCTGGGCGTATTGCTCGGTGATCACCTCGATCATCGGGATGATGGTGGTGTAGCCAGGCACCGAGCGGCGGATCATGTCCGGAAACACCCGTGCCACGGACGCATCGAAACGGAAATCCTCCGGTTTGCGCTCCGTGGCGAACAGGCGATCGGTAGCCTGCTCCGGTGGTGTTGGGGTGGGGCTTTCCTTACTCATCGGAGGCCCCCTGCTCTGGCACCGCAGGCCCGGTAGGTGAGGGCCGGGCACAGCGGACACCACGATTCTTGTAGTCCACCAGGATGCCCCGGAAATCGGGATCCACATCGGCGGCAATCGCCAGGTAACCGTTCTCGCAGACCGCATGCAGTTCCGACGCCTTGGGCGACATCCGAAACGGCTCGTCCGGCGTCACGTGGATGGCCTCGAATTCGCCCACAGGCACGTGGTCTTTGTTGTCCGAGTGGTCGATCCGGCCTGCGGTTTCCAGTGCCAGTACGGTTCCGATGACGGAAATCACCGCGGTGATGATCAGGCTGCGGACGGTGTAACGGGCTTCACTCTGGCTCATGCCTACCTCTTTGTGAAGTGAATGAAATCTGGTTAGTACTGGCCGGGGATACTGATGGCCGGGGCCTGCAGGGCCGCCATCTGTTCCCGCAGGGACAGGATCTGGTCGGACCAGAACCGGGGCTGGGCAAACCAGGGGAAGAAGCGCGGAAAGGCGGGGTCGTCCCAGCGTTTCGCCAGCCAGGCGCAGTGGGCTATCTGCCGGTAGCAGCGCAGGGGCTCGATCAGGTGGCGTTCACGGCGGTTGAAGTCCCGGAACATTTCATAGCCTTCCAGGAGTTCCCCGAGCTGGGCGCCGCGTTCGTGATCCTCGCCGTTCAGCAACAGCCACATGTCCTGGACAGCCGGGCCGGAACGGCAATCATCCAGGTCGACAAAAAGCATCTGTTCATCCCGGCACAGGATGTTGCCTGCGTGGCAGTCGCCATGCAGCCGCAGGGTATCCACCGGACCGGCATCGTCGATGCGGGCGGCGCACAGGTCCAGAAGTTGCGGTATCAGGCTGTCCCAGGCCGGCCGCAGGTCTTCCGGGATCCAGTTTCCGTCGATCAGTAACCGGTTGTTGGTCTCGATGCCCTCCATCAGGGCAAAGGCGGGCCGGTGATGGAAAGGTTCGCGAGCCCCGATGTTATGGAGTTGCCCCAGCCACTGGCCTAATCGGAACAGCGTGTCGGTGACACTGGTATCCGGTGCGTGGCCGCCCCGCTGGGGAAAGACCGCAAACCGGAAACCGCCATGCTCGGCCAGGGTGCCCCCGCCCGCCATGACCATCGGCGCCACCACCGGGATGCCTGCTTCCTGCAGTTCCAGGGTAAAGGTGTGTTCCTCACGGATGGCGGCCTCACTCCAGCGGCCCGGACGGTAGAACTTGGCAATCACCGGAGTCTCGTCCTCGATACCGACCTGGTAGACCCGGTTCTCGTAGCTGTTCAGTGCAAACAGGCGCCCGCTGACCGGGAAGCCCGCCTCTTCCAGGGCATCCAGGATGGCATCCGGAGTGAGGGCGTCGTAGGGATGGCCGGATACGGCCAGTTGCGGGTCATGGGGCATAGGAGTGTGGTCAAAGGCCTTTGTCGGTTTTCGATTTCATGCGCAGCAGATGATACCAGTTTTCGTCCAGTTCCCAGCGGACATGGTCTATGCCCGGGTCGGCCAGGATGATCTCACCGGCCCGGGCCTGCACCTGCGCCAGTTGCCGTTCCGCCCGTTGCCAGTCCCGGTGATTGTCCGGGAGGTTCCGCATGCTCGGAAAGATCGCCCTGAGGGCTTCTTCCGTGGACACGGAGTGCGACCGGAGGGAGCCCATGATGGCGGTGTCCCCCTCCACCCGGAGTACCCGGTGCTGGTAGGGGTAACCGGCGACCGTTTCGTCGGATTTCAGCAGATCGTTAAGGCTGATGACCTCGAAACTGCGCCACCCCAGCCAGCCCACGAACAGTGCTGCGACGACCATAACGGCAATAAACTGTTTGCGGTCCGACATCCATGGGGCTCCGTTAAAAACTTCCTGGCAGCAAGTATAACGTTTATGGTGTTTCAGGTAATGTTTGCCGGGCATTCAGGGCGAAATCAGGGGAGGCTGGCGGTTGACGGAAGTCGATATTCTGGAAACACAGACGGTGGTGATCGGTGCCGGCGTGGTTGGTCTCGCCGTGGCCCGGCAGCTGGCGATGGCTGGCCGGGATGTCATCGTCCTGGAATCCGGTAGTCGGTTCGGCGAGGGTATTTCTTCCCGCAACAGCGAAGTGATCCATGCCGGTATCTATTATCCCGAGGGTACCCTCAAAGCCCGTCTGTGCGTGGCTGGCCGTCGGCAGCTCTATGACTATTGCTTCAGCCGCAATGTGGGGCACCGGAAATGCGGCAAATGGATTGTGGCAACCAGTGCTGAGCAGCAGGCGAAGCTGGAGGGAATACAGAGCGCGGCGGCACTTAACGGGGTGCCTCTTGAGCTGGTAGACGGCCCGGACGTTCGGGTACGGGTACCGGATATTAGGGTGGAGGCGGCACTGTGGTCCCCGGAAACCGGGGTTATCGATTCCCACGGCCTGATGCTGTCCCTGCTCGGTGAGCTGGAAGATCATGGCGGGCAGCTGGCGCTGAAGTCCCCGGTGCTTTCGGCTGTGTCTGAACGTGGTCGCCACCGTCTGACCGTGGGCGGGGATTCGGCCTGCACAC
>Ga0114984_1000454_pt1 | contig 15894 bp, 14 predicted proteins | sample Shrwel1BS1Day1_FD_96987 | JGI IMG/M metagenome (GOLD analysis project Ga0114984, IMG submission 96987) | Subsurface microbial communities from deep shales in Ohio, USA - Utica-3 well 1 S-1-Day1 | ecosystem: Environmental > Aquatic > Deep subsurface > Shale gas/oil reservoir > Produced water/Flow...
ACTCAGTCGTGAAACGCGTCATCGCCGATGGTAGTGTGGGGCTTCCCCATGCGAGAGTAGGTCATCGCCAGGCACCCAATGCGCAAAAACCCCGCCCTCAACCGAGAGCGGGGTTTTTGTTTTGGTACCCCCGGCTTGGCTGTTTCCGTGGGGGTATTGCGGGTGCAGGGCAAGACAATGTCTGTTCGGGGCCCGTTCGGGCCTGCCTCATGGCCCGCTGAGCGTCTGTTGCTGGCCTGTGCCGTATTCCGCACGGTAGCTTTCTATGGCGGCCAACTCCTGACCCATGTTGCCCTGTTCGCGCAGGTAGTGGACCAGGTCGTCCAGATCGATGATGCTGATGACCGGCATGGCATAATCGCGCTCCACTTCCTGAATTGCTGACAGCTCTCCTTGGCCGCGCTCCTGCCGATTCAGGGCGATCAAGGCTGCAGCCGGTGTGGCGCCGGCCTGTTCAATGATCGCCATCACCTCGCGGATGGCGGTGCCGGCGGTGATTACATCGTCGATGATCAGGACGCGGCCGACCAGGGGCGCCCCCACCAGGTTGCCCCCCTCGCCATGATCCTTGCTCTCTTTGCGATTGAATACGTAGGGAAGATCGCGGCCATACTCACCGGCCAGCGCCATGGCGGTGGCGACCGCCAAGGGGATCCCCTTGTAGGCAGGGCCGAAGATCAGGTCGTACTCTATCGCCGCATGTTGCAGGGCGGCCGCGTAGAAGCGCCCCAGCTGCGCCAGTGCCGCGCCGGTTTTGAACAGCCCCGCATTGAAGAAGTAGGGGCTGTTACGACCTGATTTCAAGGTAAACTGGCCGAAACGGAGTACCCCTTTTTGCAAAGCGAATTCGATAAAGTCACGTTTGTAGTCGAGCATCTCTTCTCCGTATACCGGTGGGCGTGGCGACAATAATACCTTCGGCAGGGGGTCGCCATCCACAGCCACGTATGGCCACACGGGCGGAACATGTTCAATTTCCCCGGCGCAGCCGGTACAATCGGGCGTCAACGTGGTTTCAGACTCCTTCGACTATGCTCACGGGGCAAGGACAATATGCGTGTGATCACCTTCAATACTCAGGGTATTGAGCAGGCTGCCGACAAAGGGTTTTTCGACTGGATGGTCGGGCAGGCTGCGGATGTGGTTTGTTTGCAGGATCTCAGGGCGAAGGAGTATCAACTCGATGGGGAGCGTTACCACCCCGCGGGCTATCACGCATATTTCTTTGACGCCTTCGAGGATAATTTCAGTGGCGTAGCCATCTATACTCGACACCTGCCGAAGGCGATCATGACGGGCCTTGGTTTCCAGCAGTGTGATTTCAATGGGCGCTTCATTCAGGCTGATTTCGACAGAATCAGCGTTTGTTCGTTGAGTATCCCCTCCGGCCTGAGCAGTGCTGAGGCCCAGGCCGCCAAAATGGAGTATCTGGAGCTGTTCATGGGGCACCTGAAAAAAACCCTGCGCAAGCGCAGAGAGTTTATTTTTGCCGGAACATTCAACATTGCCCATAAACCGATCGATCTGAGCAACTGGTATGTCAATCAGCGGGTTTCGGGCTTTCTTCCCGAGGAGCGGGCCTGGATCGAGGAGGTTCTGGATGGGATGGGCTATGTCGATGCCTTCCGGGAGGTGAACAAGGCGGAGCGGCAGTTTACCTGGTGGCCAGATTATAACCGCGCCTGGTCACTGAATGAGGGTGCGCGGCTGGATTACCAGATTACCACGGCGAACCTGCGCAAATATGTCAAACAGGCGCGCATCTACCGTGAGCAAAGGTTCTCGGAGCATGCCCCTCTGATAATCGACTACGAACTCGAGCTCTGAAAAACCCCGCCGCCGGCTCTTTTGCCGGCGGCGGGGTGCTCAATCAGCCGCTAACGCCTCTTTTTGCCGTTCGATCAGCTCCGCGACACCCTTGCGGGCGAGGTTTAGCATCGCATCGAGCTCCTCCCGGGAGTAGGGCGTTCCCTCTGCTGTTCCCTGTACTTCGATGAAGCCTCCGCTGTCGTTCATGACCACGTTCATGTCGGTTTCGGCCGCGGAGTCCTCGGCGTAGTCGAGATCGAGCACCGCCTCGCCTTTGTAGATTCCCACCGAAACGGCAGCGATCATCTGCTTGACCGGATTCCCCTTCATGGCGCCGTTTTTGTCCCGCCGCAGCACGTTGATCGCATCCATCAGCGCGACGCAGGCTCCGGTGATCGAGGCCGTGCGGGTGCCGCCATCGGCCTGAATGACGTCACAGTCCAGCGTGATGGTGTTCTCACCCAGTTTTTTCAGATCGAGTGCCGCCCGCAGGGAGCGTCCGATCAGGCGCTGAATCTCGATGGTGCGCCCCGTTTGCTTGCCGCGTGCCGCTTCGCGGTCGGAGCGGGTGTTGGTGGAGCGGGGCAGCATGCCATATTCAGCGGTAACCCAACCCGAGCCGCTGCCGCGCAGGAAACGGGGAACGCCGCGATCCACGGTGGCGGTGCAGATCACTTTGGTATCACCAAACTCCACCAAAACAGAGCCCTCCGCATGGCGGGTGAAGTTGCGGGTGATGCGAACAGCGCGCATCTGATCCGCCCGCCGGCCACTGGGGCGCATTTTGTTCAGCCCGAGGTTCTGTATCTGTTCGGAGAAACTGGAGCTCATGTCACCTTACCTACCCTTGGTTGCTGTCATGGCCGCGTGCCGCTGGCCGCTGACCGTTGGAATGGAGCGGTTCAGCCGGCAATTCTAATGGAGATCGTCCGATTATGACATGCGGGATGCCTGTTCTGATCCGATGAAAGAGGTTTGGTTTTGCGTTGAGCTATATAGATGTGCTAAGTATTGCAGCGACGAGTGAGAGTAATGCAAGTGGTGGTGTGGCGGCGCGGACAGTCCGTCGCGCACGCTTTGCCCCCCTGGACTGGAGAGCAACATGATGCACACGATCAAGATGGTGGCGGCTGCCTGTGCGGTGGCATGGGCGACACTCGGTGCGGCGGCCACGGCCCAGGCCGCGACATGGCGCTATGCGTTCGAAGAGGCGATCACCGATGTGCAGGGTGTCTACGCCACCAGGTTCAAGGAGTATATCGAGGCCAACTCCGACCATAACGTCCAGCTGTTTCCCTACGGTACGCTGGGTGAGTCCGCCGATATCATGGAACAGGCCCAGGCCGGCTTGTTGCAGTTTGTCGACCAGTCGCCGGGCTTTACCGGTTCTCTGATTCCTGAAGCGCAGGTGTTTTTCATCCCCTATCTGCTGCCGGAGACCCATGCGGCACTGGACCGTTTTTTTCGCAACAGCAAGGCGATCAATCAGGATTTCAAGCGGATCTACGCCGAGCATGGTCTCGAGTTGCTGAAGATGTTTCCCGAGGGCGAGGTGGTCATCACCACGCAGAAGCCGTTTGAAAAGCCAGCGGATCTGAACGGGGTCAAGATTCGCGTCATGACCAACCCCCTGCTGGTAGAGACCTACAAGGCGTTCGGCGCAACGCCGACGCCGTTGGCCTGGGGTGAGGTGTATGGCGGCTTGCAGACCAACATCATTCAGGGGCAGGAGAATCCCCTCTTTTGGGTCGAGTCGGCCAGGATGTACGAAGTCAGCGAGGTGATCACCTTCCTTGGCCATAATAACTTCACCACGGCGGTGATGGCCAATAAACGCTTCTTCGAAGGCTTGCCCGAAGCCGATCAAGCCCTGATAGAGAAAGCGATGGGCGTGGCTTTTGACCACATCATGCAGTACCAGAAGGGGCTCAGCGAGCGCTCGCTGCAGAAAATTCTCGAGCGCAAGCCTGAGATCAAAGTGGTGCGCTTGAGTGAGCAGCAGCGTGCTCCGTTCCGGGCCGCGGCCAAGGAGGTCGAGGCCAAATTCATCGAGATGACCGGTGAGAGCGGCAGGGCGCTGCTGGAGCAGTTCAAGCAGGATCTGCAAGCGGCAACCGCCGAATAACCGGAGAGGGGCAAGCGAGTGTGCTCCTTGCCCGCATTCAAAGGAGGTCGAATGTCCGTCGAAGGGGGTCTGCCGCGCCAGCCGGATTCGGCTTTGCCCGGGGCGTTGGGATTTCTGGATCGCTGCCTGGGGCGTGCCGAGGCCCTGATCCTCGGTGCCGGGGTGCTGCTGATGGCGCTGAATACCGTGGCCAACGTGGTGGGGCGGTTTCTCTTTCAGCACAGCTTCTTCTTTACCGAAGAGGTCAACCGGATCCTGATCGTGATGATCACCTTCGCCGGCATCGGCTATGCGGCGCGCCAGGGGCGTCACATTCGGATGTCGGCCCTGTTTGATCTGCTGCCGATCGCGGGTCGGCGTTGGTTGATGCTGCTGATTGCGTTTTTCACCTCGCTGGTGATGTTTGCCCTGGCGTTCTTCTCCGTGCGTTACATCGACTCGGTGGCCAGCTCCGGGCGGGTGCTTTCGTCGCTGCGGATACCGGTATGGTGGATCTATCTCTGGGTGCCGGTCGGTCTGAGCGTGACCGGGATTCAGTATCTGCTGACGGCACTCAAGAATCTGCGCTCTACGCAAGCCGTGCATCTGTCGACGGAGGTGAGAGATGGCTACGACCAGGATTGATAGTGGCGGTGGCCTGCCCCCGCAGGGAGTGTGTGGATGACCGCGGTCATGGTCGGCACCATGATCGTGCTGCTGCTGCTCGGCTTCCCGATGATGATTCCGTTGATCGTCGCCGCCTTCATCGGCTTTTACAGCGTATTTGGCGGCTTCGATCAGATGGATTTCATGATTCAGCAGTTCATGGCCGGCATCCGCCCCACCTCCCTGATCGCGGTGCCCATGTTCATTCTGGCGGCGGAGATCATGACCCGCGGCCACTCGGCCGATCGCCTGATCGAGATGGTGATGAAGTTCATTGGCCACCTGCGGGGCGGATTGGCGATCAGCACGGCGACCGCGTGTACCCTGTTTGGGGCCGTTTCCGGCTCGACGCAGGCTACGGTGGTTGCGGTCGGCTCCCCCCTGCGCCCCAAAATGCTCGAGGCGGGCTACAGGGACAGCTTCGTGCTGGCGTTGATCATCAACGCCAGTGATATCGCTTTCCTCATTCCACCCAGTATCGGCATGATCATCTATGGCGTGGTTTCCAACACCTCGATTGCCGAGCTGTTTATCGCCGGCGTCGGGCCGGGGTTGATGATACTGGGCATGTTTGCGCTCTACAGTTATATCTATGCCTGTATCAACCGAGTTCCCACGGGGGCAAAGGCCAGTTGGCCCGAACGCTGGCGGGCTGTGCGCGAGGCGATCTGGCCGCTGGGCTTTCCGCTCATCATCATAGGTGGCATCTATGGCGGCGTATTCAGCCCCACCGAGGCGGCGGCGGTCTGTGTGCTCTATGCGGTGATTCTGGAGTTTGTCGTGTTCCGGGCCCTCGCGCCGGTGGAACTTTACACGATCGCCAAATCGACCGGGCTGATCACGGCGGTCGTGTTCATTTTGGTGGCGGCGGGTGCGGCTTTCTCCTGGATCATCTCCTTCGCCCAGATCCCTCAAACCATCATCGCCTCTCTGGGGCTGGCCGATGCCACCCCCACCGGAGTGCTGATCGCCATCTGTGTCGCGTTTTTCATCGGCTGCATGTTTGTCGATCCGATCGTGGTGATCCTGGTACTGGTGCCGATCTTCGCTCCACTGGTGGCCGCCGCGGAGCTCGATCCGGTGCTGGTGGGGGTGCTGATCACACTTCAGGTGGCGATCGGTTCGGCTACTCCACCGTTTGGCTGTGACATATTTACCGCGATCGCCATCTTCCGGCGGCCCTATTTCGAGGTGATCAAGGGGACACCGCCGTTCATTTTCATGCTGATAGTGGCGGCTGTGCTGCTGATCATCTTCCCCCAGATCGCCCTGTTCCTGCGGGATCTGACATTTGACTGAAACGGTGGGCACTGGGTCGGCCCGAAGCAGCATGCTATAGTTTCGGCCATCGCAATCAGGATGTAGTCGGGACGACAGGCAATGACTCAGCTCGCAGGTACACTGTATATTATTTCCGCCCCCTCCGGCGCCGGCAAGACCAGCCTGATCAAGGCGCTGCTGCAGCAGGACCCACAACTGGTGGTATCGGTATCCCATACCACCCGGGCAAAGCGTCCGGGTGAGGTGGAGGGTCAGGATTACCATTTTGTCAGCGTGGATCAGTTCAATGCGCTGATCGAGCAGGGGCAGTTTCTGGAATACGCGGAGGTGTTCGGCAACAAATATGGCACCTCTCAGTCGTGGGTGCGCACGCAACTCGCATCGGGACGCGATGTGATCCTGGAGATCGATTGGCAGGGTGCCCAGCAGGTCCGGCGCCTGATGCGCGAAACCGTCACGGTGTTCATCCTGCCTCCCAGTCGAGCCACACTGCGTGAGCGTCTGGCCAAGCGGGGGCAGGATAGTGATACCACCATCGCACAGCGGATGGCGGCGGCGATGGATGAGATGAGCCACTATCCAGAGTATGACTATCTGGTGATCAACGACCGGTTCGAGGTGGCGCTGGATCAGCTGGCCAGTCTGTTCAAGGCGCGCCGGTTGCGGCAGGAGGTGCAGCAGCAGGTACAGGCGGATCTACTCCGAGAGCTCTTGTCCGGGGGGTGAAACCCCCGTAAACTATTTCGTCTTTTCTCTGTCTCCAACCCTGTCCGAGGTTCGCAATGGCACGAGTAACCGTTGAAGATTGTCTTGAAAATGTGGAAAACCGGTTTGAGTTGGTGATGATCGCCTCCAAGCGTGCCCGCCAGCTCGCGGTGGGTGGGAAGGAACCCAAGGTTCCCTGGGAAAACGACAAGCCCACCGTCGTCGCCCTGCGTGAAATCGCCGCCAATCTGATCGATCGCAGCATACTGGATGAGCAGGAACCGCGCTGAACTTTCCCCTGTCTGCGTAATACGGCATCATCAGGTTATACGGTTGGCCCAGGAGCCAGCCTTCTCTGACGGAGTGATCGATGCCGACCATTGATGCCCTTTCACAACGCCTCGAAGAGTATCTGACTCAGGAACAGATCGCTCTGGTGCGCCGCGCCTTTTTTTATGCCGAACAGGCCCATGATGGCCAGCGGCGCAAAAGCGGTGAGCCCTATGTGACCCATCCGCTGGCGGTGGCCAACATTCTGGCCGGTATGCACATGGATCACCAGAGCCTGATGGCGGCCATGCTGCACGATGTGATCGAAGACACCGAGATCGATTATACCGGTATCGAGAGCCAGTTCGGCACCTCGGTGGCCGATATCGTCGATGGGGTTTCCAAACTGACCCATCTCGAGTTCGAGACCCGGGCGGAGGCCCAGGCCGAGAATTTCCAGAAGATGGTGCTGGCGATGGCGGAAGATATCCGCGTCATTCTGGTCAAGCTGGCGGATCGGCTGCACAACATGCGCACCCTCGGTGCCATGCGCCCCGAGAAGCGGCGGCGTATCGCCCGCGAAACGCTCGATATCTATGCGCCCATCGCCGCGCGGTTGGGGATGCGGGATCTGCAGGTCGAGCTGGAAGATCTGGCCTTTCAGTCCTACTACCCGATGCGCGCCAAGCGCATTCGGCGTGCGGTGGTGGATGCCCGCGGGCAGCGCAAGGACTTCATCGAACAGGTGCGCGAATCGATTCAGGCCAGACTGGAGCAGGAGGGGCTCAGCGGCACGGTAACCGGGCGCGAGAAGCACCTCTACAGCATCTACCGCAAGATGAAGGAGCAGCGCAAGGCGTTCGCCGACATCATGGATGTGTTTGCCTTTCGGATCGTGACCGATAGTGTCGATGACTGTTATCGCATTTTGGGTGCGGTACACAATCTGTACAAGCCGGTGCCGGGCTGCTTCAAGGACTATATCGCCATCCCCAAGGCCAACGGTTACCAATCGCTGCATACGGTTCTGTTTGGTCCCCGCGGCATGACCATCGAGGTGCAGATTCGCACCCGCGATATGGATGCGGTCGCCAGTCAGGGGATCGCCGAGCACAGCCACTACAAGGTGAAAGGCAGCACGGAAAGCGCGCTGGGCTCCTACAACCGGGCGCGTAAATGGGTACAGGGGTTGCTGGAGATGCAGCAGAGTGCCGGTGACTCGATGGAGTTCATCGAGAGCGTGAAGAAGGATCTGTTCCCGGATGAGGTCTACATCTTTACCCCCAAGGGGCGCATTCTGGAGTTGCCGCGGGGCGCGACGCCGGTGGATTTCGCCTACGCCGTGCACACCGACGTGGGCAACTCCTGCGTCTCCTGCCGCATCAACCGCCGTCTGGCCCCCCTGTCCGAGCCGCTGGAAAGTGGCCAGACGGTGGAGATCATCACCACCCCGCGGGCTCAGCCCAACATGGCCTGGCTCAATTTCGTGGTGACCGGCAAGGCGCGCACCAGCATCCGCCACTTTCTGAAAAACCAGCAGCGCAATGAATCGATCGAGCTGGGGCGCAGACTACTGAGCCAGTTTCTGGGCCACTACGGTGCCAGCATCAGTGACATCGACTCCAACCAGCTGGCTCAGCTGCTGGAGGAGGCCGAGTTCGAGCTGCTGGATGATCTGCTGGAAGATATCGGCATGGGCAACCGGATGGCCTACGTGGTGGCGCGTCGATTGCGCCCCGCCGAGCACCCGGAACCGGAGCCGGGGCTGGCGGAGCAGGGGCGGCCCTTGGCCATTCGGGGCGCCGAGGGGATGGTGATGCAGTACGCGCGTTGCTGCCACCCCATTCCGGGGGACAGCATCATCGGCCATATCAGCAGCGGCCGAGGGCTGGTGGTACACCGAACCGACTGCCGTAACATCGGCTACCTGCGCGACAACCCGGAGAAAACCATCTATCTGGAGTGGTCGGCGCCCCAAAGCAACGATGAGGAGTTCGTGGTCGGGCTCTATCTGGAGGTGGAATCGCAGCGCGGCATCATCGCCAATCTGGCCACGGCCGCCGCCAGCGTGGGGGCCAATCTGCTCAAGATCGACAGTGGCGAGCGTGAAGGTCAGCTATTCAGCGTGCAGATGGAGCTGACCGTTTACAATCGTGTCCACCTGGCGCGGGTAATTCGTAAGCTACGCAGTCTGCGTTCGGTCAATCGGATCAACCGCCAGTGAGCCCCCAGTGCTGGAGCGCCCCGCGCTAACGGCCCAGCGCCTTGCCCTCGCGGCGGGGGTCCACCCCTGACTCCCAGCGGCCATCCGCTCGTCGGCGCAGGGCGTGAACACCGCTGTTCAGCTCCCGAATCGTCACCCGATGCCCCCTCTCTCTGAGTTCGAACAGCAGCTGCTCGGCGGGGGTGCCCTGCTCCAGTTCGGTGTCGCCGTTGCGGTTGCTGATGTTGGGCTGGTAGAGAATCTCCTGCAACGGAAGATCGGTGTGCAGCATCAGCAGCAGGCGCAGCGCCACATAATCGATGATGCGACTGCCACCGGGGGAGCCCAGCGCGGCGACCGGCCGGTTATCACCATCGAACACGATCACCGGCGCCATGGAGCTGCGCGGGCGCTTGCCCGGCTCCACCCGGTTGGCCACGGGGATGCCATCGACCTCGGGGACGAAGGAAAAATCGGTGAGCTGGTTGTTGAGCAGAAATCCCCCCGCCATCAGGGTGGAGCCGAACGCCATCTCGATGCTGCTGGTCATCGACAGCAGGTTGCCTTCGGCGTCACGGATGACGAAATGGCTGGTCGAGGGCAGCTCGGGGGAGCGATCATCGGCGCGGGCCAGAGCCACCGGCTGGCCCGCCTGCGCCGGCCCCCTATCGCGCTCGGGATCGATCAGCGTGGCGCGCTGGCGCAGGTAGGCGGGATCGAGCAGCGCGGTGGTGGGCACCTCGACAAACTCCGGGTCGGCCAGATAGCGGGCGCGATCGGCATAGGCGAGGCGGCTGGCTTGGGTGAACAGGTGGGCGAATTCAACGCTGTCAGGGGGGAGCTCGCCGATCGCGGTGTGTTGTAACAGCCCCAATATCTGCAGCAGGGTAACACCGCCCGAGGTGGGGGGTGGAAAGCCGCACACGCGGTATTCACGATAGGGCAGGCAGACCGGCTCGCGCTCCCGAGCCCGGTAACGGGCCAGATCGGTGCGCCTGAGCTGGCCGGGATTGTCTTTGGCGGCGGCCACGCTGGCCAGAATCTTATCGGCCAGCGGGCCGCGGTAGAGGGCATCGGCCCCCTGGGCGGCGATCAGCCGTAGCGATTGGGCCAGTTCGGGGTTGCGCAGCCGCATACCGGTGGGCAGGGGTGCGCCGGAGGCATCAAAAAAGTATTGGCGGCTGGCCGGATAGCGCCCCAGCCCCGGATTGACCCGCTCGGCGATCAGCCGGTGGAGCCGGTTGCCGACGGGAAAGCCCCGTTCCGCTTGGGCGATGGCGGCCTCGAACAGCTCCGACCACGCCAGCTTGCCGTGGCGCTGGTGGGCCAGCTCGAGCATCCGCAACACCCCCGGAACACCCACGGAACGCCCCCCGACCAGCGCCTCCTGCCAGGGCATGGCGCTCCCGTCCGGCTGCAGGAAGAGCGTTTCGCTCACCCCCATCGGCGCCGTCTCCCGGCCATCGTAGGCGTGCAGTGTCTGGCTGGAGTGATCCCAGTAGAGCAGGAAGGCACCGCCACCGATGCCGGAGGATTGGGGTTCCACCAGTGTCAGCATCGCCTGAATGGCGATGGCCGCATCCAGAGCCGTGCCGCCCCGCTGAAGAATATCAAAGCCCGCCTCGGTCGCCAGCGGGTGGGCGCTCACCACCAGCGCCTCGTCGGCGACGACCTGCTCCGGGTGTTGCCAGCCGGTGTCGCTCTCGGGGGCTATCGACTCATTGCTGGCCCAGACAAAGGAGAACTGAAACGCCAGCACGAGGGCACCGGCCCGGCGGAAAATACTCATGGGTGCTCCTGAAACTCTCCTGCGGCGCGGTTCTTGCTCACCCGTTCCGGGTCGAACACGCGCCCGTTCATGAAAAGGTAGACCCCCGCCGGCAGCGTCTGCACCAGGGCGATTGCGCCGCCCAGATTGAAGGCCGCATCGCTGTCGCGAAAGCGGGCCGGCTGCATGGCGCCGGTGAGCACGATGGTGCGATCGGCCAGCCCCCGCAGCGCGCGGGCGGTGTCGACCATGGTGTCGGTGCCGTGGGTGATGACGATCTGACGGCAGGGGTCGGCGGCGATGTGATCACGGATCAGCGCGCGATCATCGTCATCCATCTCCAGGCTGTCCTTGCGCAGCAGGCTTTCCACACGGTATTGGCAGCTGACTTTGGCCTGCGCCAGCAGCTCGGTGGCGGCGGGCTCGCCGATGCGATAGTCACTGAGCGCATCGTAATAGACCTTGTCGATGGTGCCGCCGGTGGTCAGAATCTTGATCTGCATGGGGTGCCTGTGCTCCCTCCATCCGTTATTCTTGCCAGCAGCTTAAAGCATCGCTCGGTGTTGCAAAAGCGCCATCCAATCCGTCAAGGAGAAAATGTTTGTCTGTAAAGAACACGACGCCCCCAGCCATGGCCACCTCGGCAGAGCCGATTCGGTTGGTGCTGCTGCATGACCGTCAGGGCAAGGTGCTGGCGCTGCTGTCACCCTCGCGAATGCTGGATCTGGCGGCGGTGGCCAGGCTGAGCGGGCGGGAGCTGCAGCCGGCACGGGGTGAGGATGCGCGCCGTTTTTTCACCCAGCCGGGACTGCAGACGGAGAGCGGGCGGGAAAAACTGTTGACGCTGCCCCTGCTGCTCGACAGCGGGGTTGGCTCAGGGGCACTGGCCTGCCGCGAATGTTACTCCGGTTTTGCTTTCAGGCTCGACCGGCTGCCGGAGGGGGCCCGGCTGCAGCGGGGGCCGATCAGCCGTGATCCGGCCGCCGCGGATGGCGCCGCGCTCGATGACGCCACGGCGATCGGCCGGGCGGTGGAGCGATTTACCCACTTGCGCATCCAGCAACGACTGGACGCCACCCTGGGCCTGCCGGGACTATCCCAAACCATGCGCCGGATCGTGTTGCTGCGCTCGGACCCGGATGCCGGCGTCGATCAGCTGGTACCGGTGGTGAAGCTGGACCCGAGCCTCTCCGCCCAGGTCATGAGCTGGGCGGCATCACCCTACTATGCGGCCCCGGGGCGGGTACACTCGATCGAGGATGCGGTGATCCGGGTGTTGGGGTTCGATCTGGTGGTCAATCTGGCGTTGGGGATCGCCATGGGGCAGGTGGTGCGCTTACCCAAGGATACGCCCCGGGGGGGTGTCCCCTACTGGGAACAGGCGGTCTACACCGCCACGCTGAGCGAAAAACTGGCCCGCTCGATCCGACCGGAACGGCGCCCCCACCCGGGGTTGGCTTATCTGGCCGGGCTGCTGCACAATTTCGGCTATCTGGTGTTGGGCCATCTGTTTCCCCCCCATTTTTCCCGTCTGTCACGCCATATCGAGGCCAACCCCCAGCTGGAGCAGAGTTTGATCGAGCGGCAGGTGCTCCAGGTCACCCGTGAACAGATTGGCGCCTGGCTGCTGGAGCGCTGGAACTTGCCGGCCGAGGTGTCGGTGGCGGTACGCCATCAGCAGCAACCGGCACTGGCCGGGGAGCACGCCGAGTACGCCCACCTGCTGCATCTGAGCAGCCGGCTGCTGCGCCAGCGGGGGTTGAGTGCGGGGCCGGCGGGGCCGCTGCCGGAGGCGGGGGTCCGGGCGCTCGGGCTGGAGGCGGCCCAGATGGAGCAGGCAGTGCAGGCGCTGCAGGACGATGCGCAGGCGCTGGCGGAGCTTTCCGACCTGTTCACCGCGCTGGCGGGCTGATCAATCGGCCAGAGACCGCTCCAACTGCTCCAGCGCTTCGAGCTGCTCCAGCCAGTCGGCCTCGATCTGCTCCTGCTGCTGTTTCAGCTCGGCCTGCTGTTGCAGTAACCCTTTCAGCTCGTTCTTGCGGTGGTCACTGTACAGATCGGCAGCCCCCAGTTGCGCTTCGATAGCGCCCATCTGAGAGCTGACCCGCTCCAGCCGCTGTTCCAGGCGAGCGATCTGCTGCTTCAGCGGGCGCAGGCGGGCGCGCTGCTCTGCCTGAATGCGCTTGAGCTCCTTGCGCTCGGCGGCGCTGGCCGAACGCTCGGGAGGGGTCTCGTCAACCCCGGCCGTGCTGCGCTTTTGCTCCTCCCGGCGGCGCTGGCTCAGCCACTGGTGGTAATCCTCCAGGTCGCCATCGAACTCGCTGATCTGGCCGTCGGCCACCAGCAGGAACCGATCCACCGTGTTGCGCAGCAGGTGGCGGTCGTGGGAGACCAGAATCAGCGCCCCTGCAAAGGCTTGCAGTGCCAAACCCAGCGCGAGCCGGACCTCCAGGTCCAGATGGTTGGTCGGCTCATCCAGCAGCAGCAGGTTGGGCTGCTGCCAGGCGATCAGGGCCAGCGCCAGGCGTGCTTTCTCGCCGCCGGAGAAACGAGCAACCGGATCCAGCGCGGCGTCGCCGAGAAAGCCGAAACTGCCGAGGAAGTTGCGCAGCGTCTGCTCCGGGGCGTCCGGGCTGATCCGCTGCAGGTGGAGCAGGGGGGAGGCGTTCAGATCCAGCGCCTCCAGCTGGTGCTGGGCGAAGTAACCGATTTTCAGGTGCTCGCCCGCCTGCAGCTCCCCCGCCAGCAGGGGCAGATCACCCACCAGCGTCTTGATCAGGGTGGACTTGCCGGCACCGTTGGCGCCGAGCAGGCCGATGCGGTCACCCGGCAGCAGGCTCAACGACTGCCCCCGGAGGATGGTGCGGTCGGGATAGCCCAGATCGGCCTCTCTCAGCGCCAGCAGGGGGGAGGAGATCTTGTCACTGGTATCGAAGCGAAAGGTGAACGGGGAATCCGCATGGGCGGGGGCGATCTGCTCCATCCGCTCGAGCTCCTTGAGCCGGCTCTGGGCCTGTTTGGCCTTGGTGGCCTTGGCGCGAAACCGGCTGACAAACTGCTCGATCTGTTCGATCCGGGCCTGCTGTTTCTCGAATGCGGCCTGCTGCTGGGAGAGCTTTTCGGCGCGCAGCCGCTCGAACGCGCTGTAGTTGCCCTTGTACAGGGTCAGGCTCTGCTGCGCCTGGTGGACGATATGGTCCACCACGTTGTCGAGGAAGTCGCGATCGTGGGAGATCAGCAGCAGGGTGCCGGGGTACTGGCGCAGCCACTGCTCCAGCCAGAGGGTGGCATCCAGGTCCAGATGGTTGGTCGGTTCGTCCAGCAGCAGCAGATCGGAGGGGCACATCAGTGCCTGGGCCAGATTCAGACGAATGCGCCAGCCGCCGGAAAAACTGCTCACCGGCCTGCTGGCAGCGTCCGGCGCGAACCCGAGCCCGGCCAGTAGCTGGTGGGCGCGGGGCGCGGCGCGATAACCGTCCATCGCCTCCAGCTCGGCGTGCAGCTCGCCGATCCGGTTGGCCTGGTGGCCGGCTTCCGCCTGCGCCAGAGCGGCCTCGGTGGCGCGCAGGCGGTGGTCGCCATCGATCACATACTCCAGCGCGGTGCGCTCGGAGCTGGCGACCTCCTGGGCCATATAGGCGATGCGCAGCTGGGTGGGCAACTGTAGCTCGCCCGCGTCGGGCTGTAGCTGCCCCAGCAGCAGCTGGAACAGGGATGACTTGCCCACGCCGTTGGCGCCGACCACCCCCACTTTCCAGCCGGCGTGGAGCGTCAGGTCGGCCTCCACTAGCAACGGCTGCGGGCCACGATGTAAGCTGAGGTTTTGAAGCTGAATCATGGCGCGAGATTTTACCACAGCATGAGTCTGGAAAATCCTCTCTGGCACTACGCCCTGACACTTTATTCCCGGCCGGGGGTTGAACAATGCTGCCTGCAGTTGCAGGATCAGGGGGCGGTGGTCAATCGGCTGCTGTTCGCCTGCTGGCTCGCCAGCCGGGGGATCAGGCTGGACCGATCCCGGCTGCGGCAAGCCGACGCTCGCTGGCACGGCGAGGTTACCCAGCCGCTGCGGGCGCTGCGTTTTAGGCTGCGCAACCAGTTGACCGCGTTGCCCGAAGCGGCCGCCTGTTATCGGGCCCTCGGCCAGGCCGAGCTGGCGGCGGAGCAGGTGGAGCTGATGCTGCTGTGGCAACACAGCCAGGGCTGGGTGGCCGACAGGAAGGTGAGCGCGGCGCTGTTCCGATACAATCTGCACCAGGCCGGCGGTGAATGCCACGGCCAGGTCGATCCCCTTCTGCTGCAACTGCAGTCGGCGGCGCTGGAGCTGCTTGCGGATGAGTGAACTTTCCTCCTAGCAGGAGGCACTAACGACGACACGTTTTAACAACTGAACAACACAAAGGATTCAGATGATGAAAAAAAGCATGCTGGCGCTGGCGCTCAGCGGAGCACTGGCTACCACGGCAGCGGTGCAAGCCCAACCCCTGGAAACTGAACAACAGAAGCTGAGCTACAGCCTGGGGTTGATTCTGGGTGAGCGGATCCAGGCGGATGTCGAAACGTTGGATGTCGAGGCGTTCAGTCAGGGGGTCGAAGCGGTTTTCTCTGGCCGGGAGCCGGCCCTCGATCAGCAGCAGGTTGCTGAAGTGATGCAGGCGTTCCAGCAGCGCAAGATGGAGGAGCAGCGCCAGGCGATGGCGAAACTGGCGGAAGAAAACGGCGCCAAGGGGGCTGCCTACATGGCCAAGAACGGTGCCCGGGAGGGGGTCGTGACCACCGATTCCGGGTTGCAGTATGAGGTTCTGACCGCCGGCCAGGGCAAAAGCCCCAAAGCGACGGATACGGTCAAAGTCCACTACCGTGGCCAACTGATCGATGGCACCGAATTTGACAGCTCCTACGCGCGCAACGAGCCGGTTTCGTTCCCCCTCGACGGGGTGATTCCGGGCTGGACCGAGGGGCTGCAGCTGATGCAGGAGGGGGGCAAGAGCCGGCTGGTGATTCCGGCAGATCTGGCCTACGGGCCCGGCGGCATGGGCAATGCGATCGGCCCGAATGAGACGCTGGTGTTCGAGGTGGAGCTGCTGG
>Ga0114984_1000456_pt1 | contig 15844 bp, 14 predicted proteins | sample Shrwel1BS1Day1_FD_96987 | JGI IMG/M metagenome (GOLD analysis project Ga0114984, IMG submission 96987) | Subsurface microbial communities from deep shales in Ohio, USA - Utica-3 well 1 S-1-Day1 | ecosystem: Environmental > Aquatic > Deep subsurface > Shale gas/oil reservoir > Produced water/Flow...
ATTCCGGGTAGGTGGCGACACCGAGGCTGGCGTTGACCACCAGCGGCTGGCCATCCACGGTCACGGGTTCATCGAGGATGGTGACCACCTTGCGGATGATGCGGGTAATGTCCAGCGAATCCTCGACCTTCTCGATAATGATCGCCAGCTCGTCCCCGCCGATGCGCATCAGCGAGTCCACACGGCGCAAGGCGTGGCGCAGCCGCTCCGCCAGCTTCATCATCAGCTGGTCGCTGCGCTGGTAGCCAAAGGATTCGTTGATACTGCGGAAATCGTCGATATTGAGGTGCAGCAAAGCCAGCCTCTGGCTGCCCCGCTCGGCCCGCAGCAAGCCCTGCTGCAGGCGATCGAAGAAAAGGTCTCGGTTAATGACCCCGGTGGCAACATCACGCCCCAGATGGCCCTGGGCGGAGATATTAAGCTGCTCCCGGTACCAGAGGTATTTCACCGCCCGGGGGAAACTCCAGCGGTCGAGTCCCTGCCGGCTCAGATAGTCCGCCGCCCCTTCGGCAACCAGCTCCGATGCCCGTTCGCCGGGCAGCTCGGCGCTGAGTGCAAGCACCGGCTTGTCGTCACTGGAGACCGAGAGATACTGCAGGAAGGCGGCTTCATTGCCGCCGTGAAACACACAATCCCAGACGATGACGTCAAAACTGGCGTTGCGGATGAGATCGTCGCAATCGATGAGATCCGGACACCAGGTGACATCCGGATCGATCTCGGAATCGCCCGAAAGCAGCGAGTCCAGCCAGAGAAAGTCCGCGTGGTGTGGCGTCAGCACCAGTACGCGTAACCGATCGGGCCTCGGAGTCTCCAGGGGCAATGTCATCAAACAGGATCCGTCTCTGCAAAGGCTGTAACTGTTAACCCTATCATAGCCCAGAGATGATCGAGGTACAGTAACGCCTGCTGGTGTAGAATAATGACACGCGAATTTCCTGACCCCCGTTCCATTCTGGTCTGTAATCTGTGAACAAGCTCAACCCCCGACAAAGTGAAGCCGTCCGTTACGCCGATGGCCCGCTACTGGTGCTCGCCGGCGCCGGCAGTGGCAAAACCAGCGTGATCACGCGCAAGATCGCCTACCTGATCGAGGAACTGGGCATTCCGGGGCGTCATATTGCCGCGGTGACCTTTACCAACAAGGCCGCCCGGGAAATGAAGGAACGGGTAGGCCGGATCGTGGACCGGGGCAAATCCCGCGGGCTGATCGTGTCCACCTTCCACAATCTCGGCCTGAACATGATCCGGGAAGAGCATCCGCACCTGGGCTACCACCCCGGCTTCTCCATCTTTGATGCCGAGGATGCCAAGGCCCTGCTGCAGGACCTGATGCTGCGCGAAGCCAGTGCCGATGCCGGTGATGAACTCAACGACGTGCAGATGACCATCTCCTCCTGGAAGAACGCCATGCGCGGGCCGGAGGAAGCCTACAGCAAGGCCGCCGATGAACGGGAACAGCGCATCGCCCTGATCTACAAGCGCTACAACGAATACCTGAAAGCCTACAACGCAGTGGATTTCGACGACCTGATCCTGCTGCCGGTGCAGCTGTTCCGCAGCCATCCGGATGTGCTGGCCAAGTGGCGGCGCAAGATCCGCTACATGCTGGTGGATGAGTACCAGGACACCAACGTGTGCCAGTACGAACTGGTCAAGCTGCTGGTGGCCGAGCGCGCGGCCTTTACCGTGGTGGGCGATGACGACCAGTCCATCTATGCCTGGCGCGGGGCCAGGCCGGAGAACCTGGCCCAGCTCAAGGAAGACTTCCCGAGCCTGAAAATCGTCAAGCTCGAGCAGAACTACCGCTCGACCGGGCGGATCCTGCGCAGCGCCAATACGGTGATTGCCAACAACCCCCATGTGTTCGAGAAGGCGCTTTGGAGTGACCATACCATCGGCGAGGAACTCCGCATCATCCGCTGTCGCAACGAGGATGCCGAAGCCGAACGGGTGGCAACCGAGATCATCGACAACAAGCTCAAGCAGGGTCTGGATTTCAAGGATTTCGCCGTGCTGTACCGGGGCAATCACCAGTCCCGGTTGCTGGAGATGAAGCTGCAGGCCTACCAGATTCCCTATCGGATCTCAGGCGGCCAGTCGTTCTTCTCCAAGAACGAGATCAAGGATGCCATGTCCTACCTGCGGCTGCTGGTTAATCCGGATGACGATGCCGCCTTCCTGCGAGTGGTCAATGTGCCCCGCCGGGAAATCGGCCCGCGTACCCTGGAGCAGCTGAGCCACTACGCCCGTTCCCGTAATGTCAGCCTGTTCCAGGCCCTGGGAGACATGGGCGCGGAAGCCCACGTGACCGAAAAGGGCCTGGACCGGCTGCGGCGCTTTGCCCACTGGGTCGACCGCACCTGCGAACGACTGCATTCGGAGGACCCGATCCCGGTGATCAAGCAGCTGTTCACCGACATCGAGTACGAGGAATGGCTGCACCAGCATTCCGGCACGCCCAAACAGGCCGAGCGGCGCATGGAGAACATCTGGTACCTGGTGGACTCGATCCAGCGCATGCTCGATGACGGCAAGGGCACGGCAGACGAGATCGGCATCGAGGACGCCATCAGCAAGTTGATCCTGCGGGACATGATGGAGCAGCGCGAAGAGGACGACGACAGCGATAAGGTTCAGCTGCTGACCCTGCACGCCTCCAAGGGCCTGGAATTTCCCCATGTGTTCATCATGGGCCTGGAGGAGGAAATCCTGCCCCACCGCGCCAGCATCGAGGAAGGCAACATCGAGGAGGAGCGCCGCCTGATGTACGTGGGTATCACCCGGGCCCGGGAGACCCTGACCCTGACTTATGCCGCGTCCCGCAAACAGTATGGCGAGAAGATCGAAACCATTCCCAGCCGGTTCCTGGATGAGCTGCCCGAGGACGACCTGAAGTGGGAAGGCCTCGGAGACCTCGACCGGGAAGCCAACCAGAAAAAAGGCAAAGCCACCCTGAGCGCCCTGCTCGGGGATCTCGGCAGCTGACTATTTTTTAATCTTCACCCCCTGCAACTATTCCCGCTCCTGGCCCGTTACCCCGATGGGGAAGCCTCCCCTCGACACAACAACAAGACCAGGAGAACGAAATGAAACCGATCGATCTTTCGTACGGCTCCAGCAAGCTGCGGCCGGGTAAACTGCTGCTGGCCATCAGCTCCGCACTGGCATTTTCCGCCTGCGGCGGTGACGATTCCGGCACCAGCAGCAACAGCTCCGGCGCCGAAACCTCGTCCGGCCAGGACACAGTGGTGGCCGGCGATCAGGTGGCCCAATCCGCCGAATCGGGGGCACCGACCGGTGATCCCGTCAAAGGTTTCTTCAGCGATCCCTTCGCCGAGCCCCTAATCACCGTCGACGGTGAGAGTGTGAAAACCGATGAGCGTTGCGTGACCAACAGCGAGGGCCTGCTGGAGTGCAAACCGGCGGCCGGCACCATGGCGGTACTTGAGGACGGCCGGGTACTCTACCTGAACGCTCTGGAAGGAACGGAAAACGTCGAATTGTCCATCGTGGCGGAATTCGGCGAGGTCTCCATCAACGATCAGAGCCGGGTTCTGGCGCTCGGCGAGGCGGACACACCCGTGTGGATCAAACCGGATCCGTTGCGGGCAGGCGCCAATCCCGACGGCAATGACTCAGAAACCCTGCTTGATGGCACCGAACTCGATGGCGCCCTGGATACCGCCGACAACACGGCAAAGAACGACGGCGCGCTGTTCTGCTCCGACATCATCGCTCTGGCCGATGGAAGGATCATGGCGGTCGGCGGCACTGACTACTATTCAGAACCCGGGGTCGATGGCTTTCCGATCGGGGTGGCCGAACTGGAGGGCATCAAGAACTCCCGGATCTTTGACGGAAGCACCAATACCTGGACCCAGAGCGGCGACATGACCTATGGCCGCTGGTACCCGTCGCTGGTGACGCTCGGAAACAGCGACGTGTTTGTGGCCAGCGGCGTCACCAAACTGATCAAGCCGGTCTACCCCGAAGACCCGCTCAACTCCGGCCGGAACGTGGTGGAAACGGAAACCTACGACCCCTGCACCGGTACCTGGACCGAGAACCCGAGTACCGCCCAGCGATCACTCCCTCTCTATCCCAGGATGCACCTGCTGCCCAATGGCCATGTGCTGTACAACGCCGGCGGCCAGGCCTTCAATCCCTTCGGCCAGGGCTATGATCAGGCGCTCTGGAATATCGTGGCCAGCTTCAATCCCGACACCCAGCGCTGGACCGACATCGGTTATGCCGGCCTGCCCCTGCGTCTGGATGAAGTGGGCCTGGAACAGCTGAGCAGCACCCTCAACATCACCAACCTTTCCATGGAACAGACTGGCAGCCTGCTGGGTGGCGTGCTCGAATCCCCCACCGACCTGCTGACTGCCGCCTCTGACCTGAATCTGGACGAGGAAACCCTGAAAACCGCCATTGCCGGTGGTATGCGCGGCTCCACCTCCAGCACCATGCTGCCGCTGCGGCCGGATGAGAACGGCCAGTACAACGAAGTCGAACTGCTGACGGCGGGCGGCGTACCCAGTTACGCCCTGCTCACCAACCCGGGCGGCTATCTGCCGGTCGCACAGAGCCGCATCGACACCATCAGCATTGACGGCGAACAACTGGATTACGAGTCCCGACTGACCGGGCCTCTGAACCAGCCCCGTTGGTACGGCACCAATGTATTGCTGCCCGATGGCAGCGTGATGGTGTTCAGCGGCGGTACCCGCGATGGCGTAGTATCGCCGGGGCTGGAAGGGCCGATCATGACCACCGAGCGCTTTGATCCCGAAACCGGCACCTGGACCGAAATGGCCACGGCCAACCGCCCGAGGACCTACCACAATACTGCGGTACTGCTTCCGGACGGACGGGTTCTGGTGGCCGGCCACGCCCCGATCAATACCGCCTACCTCTCCCATATCAACCTCGAGGACTTCGGACTGGGACCGAATGCCGGCCGCGATCCGAGTTTCGAGATCTATACCCCGCCCTATGCCATGCGGGATGACCGCCCCGAGATCCTGTCAGCGCCAGAAACGGCCACCATCGGCGACACCCTCAGCATCCAGGTGGATGACGCCGAACGCATCGATGAAGTGCTGTTGATCCGGCGCACCGCCATGACCCACCTGATCGACGGCGACCAGCGGGCAGTGGAACTCCCGATTGTTTCCCGCAGTGGCCGCAACCTGCGTCTCGCTATGCCGGACAGCCACGACGTCGTGCCGGCTGGCAAGTACATGCTGTTTGTCAGTAAACCATCGGACGAAGGCCGGGTGCCTTCGGTCTCGGCGGCGGTCACGGTGGTGAATACCACCCTCGCCTGCACGGCTGACACCCAGCTTGCAGACACCGATACCTCGACCAGCAGCGGAAGCCTGCTGGATGAACTGGGAGACATGCTATGAGCGAAGCAATCCATCAGGGTAGCATCCGATGGTTTTGCACCGTGGCAGCGGCTGGCCTGGCGCTTTGCGCCGGGCCAGCCCTGGGGCACGGAGCACCGGAGACAGACAACTCGCCGGACAGCCGGATCGCCGCCACGATCACGGCGGCCCCGGTCATTGAGGGGCTCGATGTGATGATCCTGGATGCGCCCAGACCCGGGCTGCTGTTGAGCTACCGCGGGGAACAGGAACTGACGGTCCTTGGTGAAAACCAGGAGCCGATGTTGCGGATCACAGAAAGAGCCGTGAAAGCCAACCAGGATAGCCTTACCCACAGGCTCAGCGATCAGCGGCAGAAACAGGCTCAGCCCTCAGGCTGGACCACTGTTTCAGAGTCAGGCACGTACGGATGGATGGACCCTCGTCTGGCGGTCGGGTCGGGTCACAGGGAAGAGTGGACTATAGAGATCGTGGACGAAAACGGGGGGCTCTTCGAACTCAAGGGAAGTCTCGAATCAAAACCCATGCCGTAGAAACGATAACACCCATCTGCGCCCCTCCAAAGGGCGCAGATGGGTGCCAAGGCATGTTAAGCGCGTTTTGTGCTTACTGGCTCTGGGAAACGATGTGCTCAACCGCCGCCTTGATTTCCTCATCCGGACAGCTGGCACAACCACCCTTGGCCGGCATGGCGTTGAAGCCGTTGAGGGCGTGGTTAATCAGGGTTTCCATGCCTTTGTCGATGCGCGGAGCCCAGGCCGCAGTGTCACCAATCTTGGGTGCGCCAGCAGCGCCGGTAGAGTGGCAGGCCATGCACACAGCATCGTAGACTTCGCTGCCGGAGCGGGGGCCGGAGCTGGCTGCCTGGGTCGGAGCGGCTGCGGCGCCACACTCCTCGCCTTCCAGACACACTTCACCAACCGGTTCGATACGCGCGCGGATCGCGTCTTCAACACTAGCCATGACGGCGCCGGCGGTGAGGCCGAAACCGATCAGAACAACAGCCAGGACTCTCTTCATGTTCACAATGCACCTCGCATTTGAGCGTTATAATCTTTGGTCGCCGCATTATAGCGACTGTACCCCGGCAAAAAAACCAAAGGCCAGAATCATAAATTGATTTCAACCGGTTTAATTGCGATTTCGTAAGCCCTCAGGCACGAATTTGTGAATACAGGTACCATACCGGCATTCCAACCAACCCGACTTCCAGGACCCGCTCAATGCCAGACGCAGAAAGCAACCGCCCGCATCCTTGGCGCAAACCGCTGTTGATTCTTGAGTTCTCCGCCCTGGCCGTTCTTCTGGGCTCCATGGCCTGGTTTTCCAGCCAGACCGCCGACGGCAGCAAGATCAGCGCCGGCTGGCTGCTGATCCCGGCTTTTGCCAGCCTGGGGGTGTTTCTGAGTTTTATCGGCCTGATGTACCTGCGCTGGGTCGCAGCCGCTAATGCGACCAATCGTACCCGCCACAGAATCATTTTCGCCTTGCTGGCAATCACCCTGATCGGGGTCTGGGTGTACGGCATTGCCAACACCTGGATGAGCCTGAATGCAAGCTGAGGATTATCCCATGACGCATCCAGCCTGGCTTCGAAACACCGGCCTGAGCGTTTGTCTCACTGCCCTGGCCGCTCCGGCGGCCTTTGCCCAGACGGCGGGCACCGAGCCATCCGGGGATTTGTCCGCCGAGCAATGCGCGCTTATTGAAAACGGGGTTCGCAGGCTCGCCTGTTTCGATCGGGTATTCAAGGCTGACGAGGAAAGGCAGGCGGCCCGCGAGAGCGAGCAGGAACAGGCCGAGGAGGCCGTGAGCGAGGAACTGCCAATGGCCGAAGGAAAAGTCCAGGAAGATTCGGGGCTTGCAGAGGACGACGACAGCGTCATGAATTCGCTGCTGGACCAGTATGTGGCGGCAGAAAAGGCCATCTTTTCCTTCTCCGGCAGTTTCGTGGGTCACCGTCCCACCTATATCCTTCCGGTCAGCTGGATTGATGACCCCAACGCCACCCCGACCAGTCCCCGACTCGGAACCACTAACTACGATTACGAGCTCAGGAACCTGGAGGCCAAATACCAGATCAGTTTCAAGGTTCCGTTGTTAACGGGCCTGTTCGACGATCGCACTACCCTTTGGTTCGGTTATACCCAGCAATCCTACTGGCAGGTTTACAACCAGGACGATTCAGCTCCCTTTCGGGAAACCAATTATGAACCGGAGATATTTCTGCGCTACCGGACCGACTGGGATATTGGCCCGGGAACACTGAGTGGCGTGACCCTCGGGTTTAACCACCAGTCCAACGGCCAGTCGGAGCCCTGGTCCCGGAGCTGGAACCGGATTATGGGCAGCGCGGCTTACAGTTACGGGCGCTGGCTGTTCATGGTGCAGCCCTGGTACCGGATTCCCGAGAACAGTAACGATGACAATGCCGATATCGAGCGATATCTGGGCCATGCCAATTACCGGGCAGTGTATAAACTGTCTGAGGACCGGACGTTTTCGTTGCGGTTGATGAACAATCTGCGGTCGGACAATCGGACGTCCGTTGAGTTCGGGTACAGTTTTCCGATGGGGGAGACGGTCAAGGGGTTCTTTCAGTACTACAACGGGTATGGTGAGAGTCTGATTGACTATAACCACCGGATTGAGAGGTTCGGGATCGGGATTATGCTTAACGACTGGCTCTGAGTTATACCTCAGTTTATTGGTGCAAGACCCCGGCAGACAGACTTCGGAGGAGGTTGAGTGGGCGGGAAGGGCTGTCAGAAACACGCTCCTTGCGGCACATCCATGTGACGCTTGAGCTCCGCCATCCATGGCTCCGCACAGTTTCTGACAGCCCTTCCCGCCCCCTCGCCCCGGACTACCGGTGCTGGGTCCGGCTTATGTTGTGATCTTCTCCAGTTATCCTTCTTCGTTCAGTCTGTCCATTTCCGCCAGAAGCTCTTCCGTTTTCTCTTTCATCAGCGGGATATTCGCCCTCGATTCAACGTTCAGGCGCACCACCGGCTCGGTGTTGGACATCCGGAGGTTGAAGCGCCAGTCGTCGAATTCAATGCTGACGCCGTCCACGTGGCTGACGTTTTTGGCTCCGACGCTGTATTTGGCTTCAATCGCGGCGATGACCTTGGGGGGATCGGCGATGTTGCGGTTGATTTCGCCGCTGGCCGGGTAGGCTTCGATTCGGGCGTCGATCAGGGAGGACAGGGTCTGGCCGGACTGGCAGAGGCGTTCGGCGACCAGCAGCCAGGGGATCATGCCGCTGTCGCAGTAGGCGAAGTCGCGGAAGTAGTGGTGGGCGCTCATTTCGCCGCCGTAGACGGCGTCCTCGTCGCGCATTCTTTGTTTGATGAAGGCGTGGCCGGTTTTGCTTTCGATGGCTTCGCCGCCGGCGGCTTTGACCAGGTCGAGGGTGTTCCAGGTGAGGCGGGGGTCGTGGATGACTTTGCCGCCGCCGGTTTTGCGCAGGAACTGGTCGGCCAGGAGGCCAACGATGTAGTAGCCTTCGATGAAACGGCCGTTCTCGTCGAAGAAGAAGCAGCGGTCGTAGTCGCCGTCCCAGGCGATGCCCATGGCGGCGCCCTGCTCGATGACGGCATCGGCCGTGGCGGCGCGGTTTTCCGGGAGAATCGGGTTGGGGACGCCGTTGGGGAAGTGGCCGTCCGGCTGATGGTGCACTTTCACGAACTCGAACGGCAGGTGCTGTTCCAATTCGTCGATCACCAGGCCGGCGCCGCCGTTGCCGGCGTTGCAGACGATCGTCATGGGCTTGAGGGCGCCAGCATCGATATAGCCGAGCAGGTGGTCGACGTAGGCGCTCATCACTTCCAGCGGCTCGTAACTGCCCTGCTCCGCGGCGTCGGCAAAGGGCTCGAGCACGCGGTCGCGGATTTCGTTCAGGCCGTTGTCGGAGCTGATCGGCCGGGATTGGGGACCGACCATTTTCATACCGTTGTGGTCTTTGGGATTGTGGCTGGCGGTAACCATAATGCCGCCATCCATCTTATAGTGGCTGGTGGCGAAGTACACCTGCTCGGTGCCGCACAGGCCGATGTCGAACACATCAGCGCCGGCCGCCATCAGGCCCGAGCTCAGGGCTTCAGCGATTTCCGGACTGGACAGGCGGATGTCATAGCCGACAATCACTTTCTTTGCGCCGGTCACTTCCACATAGGCCCGGCCGATTTTTTCGGCCAGGGTCGGGTTGAGCTGATCCGGCACACGACCGCGCAGGTCGTATGCCTTGAAGCAGGACAGGTCCATTGTCGGGGTTTACTCCGCAGCAGAGGATTGAAGCTGGATGTAGTTCTGGATCCCCATCTGGGCAATCATTTCCAGCTGGGTTTCCAGCCAGTCAATGTGTTCTTCCTCGCTATCCAGAATGCTGCGGAACAGCTGGCGGCTGGTGTAGTCCTGGATTTCCTCGCAATAGGCGATGGCTTCTTTCAGGTCGGTGTGGGCGATCTGCTCGAGTTTGAGGTCGCAGGAAATCATTTCCTCGACGTTCTCACCGATCAGCAGTTTGTTCAGGTCTTGCAGGTTGGGCAGGCCCTCGAGGAACAGGATGCGCTCGATCAGCTGATCGGCGTGCTTCATCTCGTCAATGGATTCCTCGTACTCCTTGGCAGCCAGTTTGCTGATGCCCCAATCCTTGTACATGCGGGAATGCAGGAAGTACTGGTTGATAGCGGTCAGCTCGTTGGCGAGGACCTTGTTCAGATACTGAATGACCTTCTTGTCGCCTTTCATAACGGGGCTCCATGATGACTTGGTGAATCAGTCTTTTAGGATAGCCCCTTATGGCCCAAGAGAAAAATACGGCGCGGCAAGAAATCTCGTCAGGCTGGCTGGGCGAGCATGTTGGCAAGCGACAGGTAATCCGGGGAGCGGCTCTCCCGGAGAATTTCCCGTGCCGTGCAGGCGCACCGGCCGCACTGGGTTCCGACGCCCAGTTCCTTGCCCAGCTGGCGCATGGATGAAACGCCATTATCGGCTGCTTCGCGGATTTCCCGATCGGTTACCCCGTGGCACAGGCAAACGTACATAGCAATAACTCACCAACGGTTATGAAAGTTAGTGATAATTATTGTTATTCACATCCGGAATTGCAACCCCGTTGTATCAATTTTATGCAACGGAGTGTTTCGGGCTTAACCGTCCCGGGTCAGGTTCCGGCTTCCGGTCTCGGTAACCACGACGTTATCTTCGATCCGGATGCCGCCGCAGCCCCGTAACTGCTTGATCAAATCCTGGTTCAGGTGCTGCCCCGAGCCCCCTTCCAGCAAGGGATCCAGCAATGACGGAATGAAATAGAGCCCGGGTTCGATGGTCACCACCATTCCCGGCTCGAGTTGCCGGGTCAGGCGCAGGAACGGGGCATCTTCCGGCGGGGGAGTCGGTTTACCGGCCACATCATGGACCTGCACGCCCAGGAAGTGACCGATGCCATGGGGGAAGAAGACCCGGGTAATGCCCTGCTCGACGATGTCGTCGTCCTCCAGACCGGTCACCAGGCCGGTGGCCGAGAGCAAGGCGGCAATGCCCTGGTGGGCCTTGCGGTGAATGTCGATGTAATCCACACCGGGTGCCACCATGTCGCACAGCCGGAGCTGCAGTCGCTCAAGCCCATGAACCAGGGCGGCGAAATGGGATTCCCCCGGCCCGGCGGTGGTTCGGGTGATGTCGGAACAATAGCCCCGGAACCGGACGCCGGCATCGATCAGCAGGCTGCGGGAATGGCCCGGCGGCTGGGTGTCGTAATACTGGTAGTGCAATGTTCCGGCATGGCCGTTGAGACCGATGATGCTGTGATACGGCGCGTCCGCTTCCCGCTGCCGGGTGGCCTGCTGGTAGGCAAGACTGATACCGAACTCGCTCTCGCCATCGGCGAAGGCGTCCCGGGCCGCCCGGTGCCCCGCCAGGGCCAGGGCGTTGGCGTGCGCCAGGCATTCGATTTCGTAGGGGGTCTTGCACACCCGGGTTTCATCGAGGGCCCTGAGCAGGTGTTCCGGATTCGGCTCCCCGGGCACGCCATCCAACAGAGCAGAATCGCCGATCACCGCCAGACTGCCCGGATCATCGAGCACCGGCGCCTCGGGCGATTGACTGCTACGGACTTCGATAAACGTCTGCCAGGGTTCCTCCGGCAACGGCTGGTTGGCGTGCCAGAAGTCCACCGGTTCGTACAGCCACAGCACCGGTTTGTGTCCGGCACGGATCCACAGCCAGCAGTGCTCGCGGCCGGTCAGTCCGGTCCAGTGCAGGAAGGGGCCATAGCCCTGGAAGTGCCAGGCCTGATCATCCCCATAGCGGTAGGGCGCGGCGCCGGAGGCGATCAGCAGGCTGTCGAACCCCTGGTCCGCCAGCGCCGATTCGTAGCGGGCCTGCAGCTCGTTCAGGTGGTCCAGCTGCAATGACAGGAGGGCTTTATCAGGCATGTCAGTCTTCCAGTTGTTTCCAGAGTTTCAAAAGATCGTCCGAGCGGGCATCGCGCAGGCGGATCAAGCGGATTTCCAGGGGCACGTCCCAGCGCTCATCACCAGCCCGCACCAGGCTGCCGAACTGCTCGCTTTTCTCCGTCATCCGTTGCGGCAGCCAGCCCATGCCAAAACCTTGTTTGACCAGGGCCTTGATACTGGCTGACTGGGTATTCTCGTTCAGGGGCAACAGGTTGGCGGTCAGTTTGTGGCGCGCCAGGTGGCCCTCGATCGCCGACTGCAGAAAACCCCGGTTATGGTAGGCAATCAGCGGCACCGGCTGCTCGGGACTTCCGGGCAGCGGGAACCTTGGACGACCCTGCTCGTCAGCCACGCTGACCGGCACCAGGGCTTCCCGGGCCAGCACGAGCCAATCAAAACTGTCGGCCGTCAGCCGGCCGCCCCAGGGCAGATCCGGGTGCCAGTAACACAGCACCAGATCGCACTCGCCGCTCTCCAGGGCTTCCAGGAATTGCTCTCCGACCCAGCTGGTGGCCTTCAGGTTCAGCTTGAGGCGCTCGGCGATTCCCGCATCCGTCGCCCAGCCCTGGTAAAAATGTGAGAACAGGCCCTGGGTAGAGCCGACACTGATCCTTGCCGACGCCTCGGCTTCCAGTGCCGCGATGCGGTCCCTGGTATCCCGGACATCCCGGGTAATGCGCTCGCACAATTCCCGGAAAACCTCCCCGGCCGGTGTCAGCGACAGAGGCAGGGTCTGTCGGTTGATCAGGGTACTGCCCATGGCCTCTTCCAGCAGCTTGATGCGCCGACTGAACGTAGGCTGGCTCACGTGCTGCAATTCGGCAGCACGTGAGAAATGGCGCGTGCGGGCAAGTGCCAGAAAGTCTTCCAGCCAGCGTACTTCCATGGAGTTCCCTGAGGGTATGCGATTGAATGGGTCCGGACGTCAATGCAGGCATCATAGCCTATCGCAGCGCACCCGTTACAACCGCCCCTCTTCCACTGCGTGGCATGCCACCTGTGTGCCGCCGTCGGTGGCGATCAGTTGGGGGACCTCCTGCCGGCAGCGTTCATTGGCATAGGGGCAACGGCCATGGAACACACAGCCGGAGGGCAGATTTACCGGCGTTGGCACTTCCCCTTTCAGCCGGATGTGGTTCGGCCGGTCATCCTCCAGCTTGGGAATGGCAGACAGCAGTGCCTGGGTGTAGGGATGGCGGGGCGCGGCAAACAGGTTCCTGGTATCGGCCAGCTCACACACCCGGCCGAGATACATCACCGCCACCCGGGTGCCGAAATGTTCCACCACTGCCAGGTCGTGGGTGATGAACAGGTAGGTCAGCCCGCGGCTTTCCTGGGCGTCCATCAGCAGGTTCAGCACCTGGGCCTGGATGGACACGTCCAGCGCGGAAATGGGCTCGTCCGCGACGATGAACTCCGGGTCCACCGCCAGGGCCCGGGCAATGGCAATCCGTTGGCGCTGGCCTCCGGAGAATTCGTGGCCGAAGCGGCTGCCCCAGTCCGGATCGATACCCACCGAGTGCATCACTTCGTGGATCTTGTCCCGCACCTGAGTTTGTGACCAGTCCGGATGGTGGAAACGGATCGGTTCTTCCAGGGTCTGCTGGATGGTCATGCGAGGGTTCAGGGAGGCATAGGGATTCTGGAAGATCATCTGCATCTTGCGCCGGTAAGGCAGTGCCGCCTTGCCGTCCAGGTTATCGATGCGTTGACCGTCGTAGTGGATCTCCCCGGCGCTGGGGGAAATCAGCCCCATCACCGTGCGGGCCACGGTGGACTTGCCACAGCCGGATTCGCCCACCACGCACAGGGCCTCGCCCTTCTGCACTTCCAGATCGACGCCATTGATGGCGTGCACGGCTTCCTGCTTGCGGCGGAAGCGGCCGCCCTCAAAGGTGATCTGTTCCAGCAGGCTGCCGGAGAGGTCAAAGCGCTTCTCCAGACCGCGAATACTTACCAGGGGGGAGGTCATGATTCGGCCTCCTGCATGCGTTTCTCCTGCTCAATCAGGTTGGCGACTTCGTAACAGGCCACATCGACATTGCCCGAACGCACATACTCCGGCATCGCCTGCTTGCACTGTTCGGTGGCGAAGTTGCAGCGGGGATGGAACGGGCAACCGGTGGGCACATTCTTCAGGGACGGCATGGAGCCGGGAATCTGGAACAGTCGCGCTCCGGGTTCACCCATCTGGGGCAGCGCGTTGATCAGCCCTTGGGTGTAGGGGTGCTGGGCATCGTTGATGATTTCCCGGGTCGGCCCCTGTTCGATGATGCGGCCCGAGTACATCACCAGCATGCGCTGGGTGACCTGGGAGACCACGCCGAGGTCATGGGTGATCAGCATCAGCGCCACGTTCTCCTGCTCGCACAGGTTCAGCAGCAGATCCATGATCTCTGCCTGGATGGTCACATCCAGGGCGGTCGTGGGCTCATCGGCAATGATGATCTCCGGATCCAGCAAAAGGGCGATGGCAATGATCACCCGCTGGCGCATGCCACCGGACAGCTCATGGGGATACTGGTCCAGGCGCTTCTCCGGCGACGGAATCTGCACCTTCTGCAGCCGGTCCAGGGCAATCGCCCTCGCCTCTTTCTTGCTGATGTTCCGATGCGCCAGGATGGCCTCCACCATCTGGGTACCAATGGTAAGCACCGGGTTCAGGGTCATCATCGGATCCTGGAAGATCATGGCGATGCGGTTACCACGGATCTTGCGCAACTCCCGCTCGCTCATGGCTGCCAGATCTTTGCCTTCGAACAGGATCTGCCCGCCGGCAATATAACCGGGCTTGGCGATCAGGTTCAGAATCGAGAAGGCCGCCACCGATTTACCGGCGCCGGATTCCCCCACCAGGCCCAGCCGCTCGCCCTTGTCCAGACTGAAGCTGATGCCCCGCAGGGCAGTCAGGTCGCCACCGCGCACCGCGAAGCGAACATCCAGATCTTTTACTTCCAACAGTGCCATGGTGTTACCCCTTGTACAGCCGTGGGTTCATCACATCCCGCAACCAGTCACCCAACAGGTTGATGACCAGCACGAGCACCACCAGCACCAGGCCCGGGATCAGGGTGATCCACCAGGAACCGCTCTGGATGTAGTCAAAGCCGGACTTGATCAGCGACCCCAGGGAAGGCTGGGTTTCCGGCATGCCCAGACCCAGGAATGACAGCGCCGCCTCGGAAATGATGGCGTTGGCAATCTGGACCGTGGCGATGACGAAGATCGGCGACAGGGTGTTGGGCAGGATGTGCCGGAACATGATCCGGCGTGTGCCGAAGCCCATCACCTTGGCCGCGTCCACGTACTCTTTCTTTTTCTCCGCCAGCACCGAGGCTCGCACGGTACGGGCGATCTGCGGCCACTCGGCGACACCGATGATGAAAATCAGCATGTAGATGGCAATCTCGCCGAACATCAGGTTGCCGAAGCTGGCCTTGAACACGGCACCGACAATGATCGCCACCATCAGGGTGGAGAACGAGAGCTGCACGTCAGCGATGCGCATCAGGATGGCATCCACCTTGCCGCCCAGGTAACCCGCCAGCAGGCCGAACAGGATGCCCAGGAACGCCTGCAGAATCACTGCCCCGAAGCCGATCATCAAAGACACCCGGGTGCCATAGAGAATCGTGGACAGCAGATCCCGGCCCTGGGCATCGGTGCCCAGCGGGAAGGCGGGATCCGATCCGCTCATCCCCACCGGCGGCAGCTCGGAATTCATGATGTTGATCTGCGCCAGATCGTAGGGATCGGTGGGCGCCAGCAGCGGCGCAAAAATGGCCGCCAGCACCATCAGCAGCAGCACGGCAAAGCTGGCAATGGCCACCTTGTCGCGCTTGAAGCTATACCAGAAGAAGGACTCGCGGAAGCGGTCCCAGCGGGAAACCGTTGCCGTTGTCATGCTTTCTTACCTGTCAGTTTGACGGTGGGGTTCACCAGGCCATAGACCAGGTCCACCACGGTGTTGGTGATCACGAAAATCAGGCC
>Ga0114984_1000458_pt1 | contig 15795 bp, 13 predicted proteins | sample Shrwel1BS1Day1_FD_96987 | JGI IMG/M metagenome (GOLD analysis project Ga0114984, IMG submission 96987) | Subsurface microbial communities from deep shales in Ohio, USA - Utica-3 well 1 S-1-Day1 | ecosystem: Environmental > Aquatic > Deep subsurface > Shale gas/oil reservoir > Produced water/Flow...
CCAATGATATCGAAACCGCGATTTGCGGAGGGATTCTTACCAGCCATGATCAACTCGCTGCGATTTCACTTGCCCAGCCAAGCTTGTCACGGCAGGTGGCATAGAAGTTATGATCCGTCGGATGGATCAGACGGATCTTGAACGGCTTCTTGGTAATCCGGATGATATCCCCCGGCGCACAGGAGATGTTCATCTGGCCGTCAAAGCTCACCTGTGGGTAGGTCTCGTTGGTATCTCCGATGACCAGCTTGATCTCGCTCTTGCCGTCCACCACGATCGGGCGACTGCTCAGGGTGTGGGGAAACATGGGCACCAGCACAATGGCGTCGAGCTTCGGGTGCATGATCGGCCCTCCGGCAGAGAGGGAATAGGCCGTGGAACCGGTGGGCGTGGAAACAATCAGGCCGTCTGAGCGCTGACTGTAGACGAAGTGGCCGTCAATAAACAGGTCGAAGCCTATCATCCGGGTGGATTTGCCCGGATGCAGCACCACGTCGTTCAGGGCACTGCCGAAACCCAGCGGCTGACCGTTACGCTCGACATTGCCATCAAGCAGGAAACGGGTTTCCTCCATATACTCCCCTTCCAGCACCTTGCCGAGGCGTTCTTCAAGATCCGAAGGAGAGATGTCGGTGAGGAACCCGAGGCGCCCCCGGTTTACCCCGAGCAGGGGGATTTTCGACTTTGCCAGCTCCCGGGCGGCGCCCAGCAGACTGCCATCACCGCCGACGACGATCACCAGATCGCAGATTTCACCCAGCAGTTTCTTGCTGGCCACTTGCAGACCATGACCGGGAATCATTCCCGCAGTGTCTTCTTCCAGAATGACCTGGTAGTTCTGGGCAAGCAGATACTGCTTGAGCTGCCTCAGTGTCTCCACCACCTTGACGCTGCCCATCCGTCCGATTACGCCGATATTCCTGAACTGATCCATGAAATGTCCTGTGATCCCGGGATGCAACAGGGAACAGCACCTCCGCTACCCTGCAACGATGGCGTACAGTGTAACGAAAATCAGCAGGATTCTGAAAAAAGATGCGCGGATCAGGCCTGGTGCTGCTCGCAGCGGTCGTCCACACCCGGTCGGAATTCCGCCGGCTGGCTGACCCGCATGATGGGTTCGGCACACTGGTTACCATGCCCGTGCTTGTGGCAGCATACCGGGTTCTCATAGTGCTCCAGCCATTCCCGGTAGGCCGCCTCATTCATGCCACATCGTTCGGCGGCATAGGCCACGGGGTTGGTGAAGTAGGTCTCAATGTCTTCAAACGGCAGGGTCACGTGACCAACGCCGGCATGGTAGGCTACGAAAAAGACCGATTGCTTGCGCAGATGGTCAAGGATGGAGTTTTCGGGCGGCGCCCGGTGCCGCAACTCGTGGTTCTCCTCCTCCAGGGAGACAATTTTCTCGTCACGCATTTCCAGCTCACGCTGCTTGCGCTCAAGCTGCTCCCGGAGCAGAACCAGTTCGGCACCGGCGTTGGCGTCGTCCCTCTTTTTATCCTCGCCGGCGCTCCCGATCTGCTCCTGCATGGAGAGGTATTGTTCGTTGCGCTCGGAGAGTCGCTGTTTGAGCTGCTCACTGATCAGCCGCTGGCGTTCGTATTTCTGCTCCAGATCGGCCATTTCGCTGCGCAGGAACTGCATTTCATTGCGGTGCTCCCGCTGAAGATCCGCCAGGGAATCCCGGTGTACACTTTGCAGGGTCTTGATGCGTAAACGCTGTTCCCGGATCAGCTGCGCCAGGCGGGCACGGTCTGCAGACCCCGCCCCATCATCTTCTTTCTCCCCGGCCGGCTCTTCGTTGGCGTTGAGGATGGGAATCTCTTCCTCGACGGACTCGATCTTCTGGAATCTCAGGGTATTGCTTTCCACCGCCTTGCGGATGGCCTGGAAATGGTTGTTACCGGGCGTCATATCCGGGTCCCAGAGTTCCTTGGCGAACTCCGGATCCGGGCATTGGCTGCGACACACCAGGCGGATCGGGCCCGCGCCCATATCCGGACCCTTGGCGCCGTCCTTGGCCAATGCCTCAACGGGAACGTTCCAGCTGGTGTCGGCGCGGCCCTCCTCATCAAACCAGATCCTGAAGAACACCAGGGAACGCACCAGAAGGTCGCCCCCCAGCTCGACCAGGATGGCCTTTACGTCCGTTTCCGCCAGGTCAGATAAACCGACATAACCGTCGAGGAAAGCGCCAAACTCGGAAGCGCGCATTTGACGGGCAACATGCCCCTCCTCCATAAAAAACACGGCTGAGTAGCCATCGGTCGCCTGATCGGCAGAAACCATCATTCCATCTCCAGGATTCAGAAATTGGACACTTTCACGCTTCGCTTCCCCGGGGCGTTCCATCGGAAAATTCGTGCAGCGGCATGCACCAATACCAGAAAGCCTACGGATAACCGTAGGTTTTCCAATAGTCTAGCCAGACAAATATCGATGCACAGATAAAAACTGCAACGTTTTGTGATCAGATTTCCGCGGCCAGCCGGCTGCCCTGATTGATGGCCCGTTTGGCGTCCAGTTCGGCCGCCACATCGGCACCGCCAATAAGATGAATCGGGAGCCCGGCAGCTTCGACACCGGCCTGAAGTTCCCGCAGCGGTTCCTGGCCGGCACAGATAATGATTGTATCCACCGGCAATACCTTGTCCTCACCTTTCTCGGCACCTCTCGGAGTCACGGTGATGTGCAGTCCGTCGTCATCGATCTTGCGATAGGACACCCCCGGAATCATCTGCACATGACGTTTTTTCAGTGACGTCCGGTGAATCCAGCCCGTGGTCTTGCCCAGGTTCTTGCCTACCTTGGACGCCTTACGCTGAAGCAGGTAAACCTCACGCGCAGGCTCCGGCACTTCCGGAGTCACCCCCTGGACACCTCCCCGATGCCCGACGCTCAGATCAACGCCCCACTCCTTCATGAACTCGTCTGTGTCCAGGGACGCGGAGGCCCCCTGATGCACGATGAACTCGGACACGTCGAAACCGATACCGCCGGCACCGATGACCGCCACCTTCCGGCCAACCGGCTTGCGTTCCAGCAACGCATCCAGATAACCAATAACCTTCGGATGGTCGATACCCTCGATCTCCGGAGTCCGTGGCTTGACACCCGTGGCCAGAACGACTTCATCAAAGCCCCCGGCTTTCAGGTCGTCGGCGCTGACACGGGTATTCAGACGTACATCCACGCCGTGTTTGTCGAGCATCACGCGGAAGTAACGGAGGGTCTCATGGAACTCCTCCTTGCCGGGAATTTTCTTGGCAACATTGAACTGGCCACCAACTTCACTGCCGGCGTCAAACAGGGTGACCTTGTGACCCCGCTCGGCCGCCACGGTCGCAAACGCCAGACCGGCAGGGCCGGCGCCAACCACGGCGATGGACTTCGGATTGGCTGTCTTCACGTAGGTCAGCTCGGTTTCGTGACAGGCTCGGGGGTTGACCAGGCAGGAGGTCAGCTTGCCGCTGAAGGTATGATCCAGGCACGCCTGGTTGCAGCCAATGCAGGTGTTGATCTCGTCGGCACGATCTTCAACAGCCTTCAGCACCAGATCCGCATCCGCCAGGAACGGACGGGCCATGGAAACCATGTCGGCATCCCCTTCGGCCAGGACCTTCTCGGCCACATCGGGCATGTTGATCCGGTTGGTGGTCACCAGCGGAATGCTCACTTCCCTCTTCAGACGGGCCGTTACCTTGGTAAATGCGCCGCGGGGGACCGAGGTGGCGATCGTGGGCACCCGAGCCTCGTGCCAACCGATGCCGGTGTTGATGATGGTGGCACCGGCCTTCTCGATTTCTCTGGCCAGGCGGACCACCTCTTCCCAGGTGCTGCCATCCTCGATCAGATCCAGCATGGACAGGCGATAGATGATGATGAAGTTCTCACCGACCCGCTCCCGGACCCGGCGCACGATCTCGATCGGCAGGCGAATCCGGTTCTCATAGCTGCCACCCCAGCGATCCGTGCGCTGGTTGGTTCGGGTGACGATGAACTGGTTGATAAAGTAACCCTCGGAGCCCATGATCTCGACGCCGTCGTACCCGGCCCGCTGGGCCAGTGCCGCGCAGTTTACATAGTCACTGATCTGTTTCTCGATGCCCTCCTCGTCCAGCTCCCTGGGCTTGAACGGGTTGATCGGTGCCTGGATCGGCGATGGCGCCACCAGCGCGGGCGAATAGGCATAGCGGCCGGCATGAAGAATCTGCATGCAGATCTTGCCGTCGGCCTCGTGCACAGACTGGGTGATCACCTTGTGCCGATCAGACTCTTCCTCGGTACTCATCTTGGCCGCGTGCTGGAAGACCGCGCCCTCCTCATTGGGGCCGATGCCACCGGTGACAATCAGACCAGCACCACCACGGGCGCGATCGGCATAGAACGCCGCCAGACGGTCAAAGCCGTTTTTGGCTTCCTCCAGCCCAGTGTGCATGGAGCCCATCAGAGTCCGGTTCCGCAGACGGGTAAAGCCCAGGTCCAGCGGCTCCAGAAGGTGCGGGTATTTCTGCGTGCCCGGTGTTGTGGTCATATTGATCTCCTCGTATTGGTAGCCAGCGTTGCGGCCGTCTTTTGTTATACCGTTTTTCGTTATACGCCACAAAGTAACGACCCGGTTGGCCGCGCTCAATATCCTTGAACGACTGTATATTACCCTGAAACAACACCTGACCAGAAATGACCCTTGAGAACACCCTCATAGTATGAGACCGAAACGCCCTCGGTGACATCGGGCTCCTGTATATCTCGGTGCTACTGCGGAGAAAGGGGGGGCAGACAACCAAGTGCTGGCGAGGCAATTCAATCAGGATGGGACTGGACCAGGCGCCCCGGAAGCCCGAATCAGCATCCCCCGCTTTACCCGGATGAGAGAGGTGGCCACTGAACAGAAAAACAGGAGATTAACCGGAGACGGGATTAAAGCTCAGTGGCGTCGTCGATAAACTCGCCATCATCCTCGAATTCATCCAGTCGGATTTCCAGCAACTCTTCTTCGTAGTCAGACATGACTTTACCCTCGTGCGAACCTTAATCGCCAAGGTAAACGCTTCGTGTGACGAGAATATTTCAGAATCCGGCCGGAATGGATCAAGGGAAAACAGGGGGAGGGAGAATAAAATGGCGGAGCGGACGGGACTCGAACCCGCGACCCCCGGCGTGACAGGCCGGTATTCTAACCAACTGAACTACCGCTCCGCGTGGGTTATCACCTACGCCTCGAAAGGCCGCCAGCCCTCTTGTGACTGCTTGGTGACAACGAGGGCGCATTATAAAGACGCCCCCGACCATGTCAACGTTTTTCCTGAAAAAAGTCCGAAAACGTTTTCTTACATGGCGTCGATCAGTACGTCCTTACCCTGGGATGTTTTTCGATACTCGATCGGGGTCATGCCGGACCAGCGCTTGAACGCCCGATAGACGGTACTTGGTTCGGAGAAGCCGGTCAGATAGACGATCTCGTCGATGGATTCGTCCGTGGTGGCCAGCAACTGCCGGGCCAGGCGATAACGGAAATCCGCCAGCACCTGGTTGAAACTGGTTTCGGCTTCGGTCAACCGGGTCCGGAGAGTCCGGGGTTTGATGCCAAGGCGTTCGGCGACCGCATCGAGGGTCACTTCGCCACTGTCCAGCAGCTCGGCGACAATCCGCTCTACCCGCCCTACAATGTCCTTCTTCTCCAGGCGCGCAACCTGCTCGCTGGCAAATCGCTCATGGAGATCCAGCAATTCCGGTTCGGCATGGGGTGAGGCGTGGGCCAGCAGCCTGGCGGGGAAGTACAGCCGGTTCTCGGGGGCCCCGAAGACCACATCACAGCCCAGAACCTCGCGGGCGTGGTCCTGACCTTCATCCCGTTCATGCTCGAACTCGATGCGCGACGGATAGAAGTTGCCATCAGTGACAGAACGGAAGAACGTAATCACGCCCTGGACAAAACACTCATTGAAGTGCTTCAGGCGACGCACGGCGTCGGATGCAGCGTTGAGCACCATGCAGGCGTCATCACCCTCGATGAAGAAATCGGTATTGGCCGCATCGCTCAGCAGGCGCTGATAGTTCTGGGCCCGACGCAGCCCTTCACCGAAGGTCGGGCTGCTGAGAAACAGGTACTCGAGGACCTGACCCTTGTAGGTTGGCAGCAGCGGTCCAAGGTGCAATCCGATATCCGGATCCCCCGACACGTCTTCCACGGCCTGCCAGAAGAACAGCTGGGCACTGTGGGGCGTGCGCAACTGATCAGTGTGTACGTAACTTTCATCCACGCCCAGGCGACTGAAGATGGCATCGGTATCGATACCCTTTTTCTTCATTGCCTCGTTGATCAGGCGCAACATTACTCCCGCGTCACGAAGTTCCTGCATATCATCCCGCTTTTATTCTTTATGGGTATTACCTTGACCGGCCGGACAACCGTCCGGGCTCGCCAAGTCAATGTCTGTTCTGGCCGGGTTTGTCAGACTTTAACACCTTCGTCTTATATTAGAGCATATCAGGCCACCAGGAGACCTGCACCATGCCAAACCCATTGATTTATCACCACACCCCGCCACCGCTGTTGCCACTGTTTGCCAGGGCCTTGCTTCCGAAAAAGGCCGGCGCAGAAGATAACGCTGAAATTCCGGCACTTGAGGCGCGTCTTCTGGGGGCGTCCACGGTGACTCGCCAACTGACGGACTACAAGAAGATCTGCGGGTTTGGTCAGCATGCCCACGCCCCGATCACCTGGCCGCATATCCTGGCGTTTCCGCTGCACCTGAAGTTGCTCACCGAGCCGGACTTCCCCCTGCCTCTGCTGGGCCTGGTACATCTGCGCAATACCATTACACAACACCGTCCCATTGGCGAAGGCGAATCCCTGGACCTTACCGTGCGCCTGGGCAACCAGCAACGCACCGACCGCGGAATCGAATTCGACCTGATCACCGAGGCCCGCTCTGCCGGCACCCTGGCCTGGGAGGAAACGAGCACCAACCTGTTCCGCCAGGCACGGAAGAACGGCAAGCCGGCGGGCAAAGCGGAGCGCCCGGAACTGGAGCGCTATCCGAACACCCTGAGCATCCAGGCACCGGAATCGATTGGCCGGCAGTACGGCTCGGTTTCCGGTGACCGTAACCCGATTCACATGCACGCCCTGAGCGCAAAGGCATTCGGCTTTCCCAGGGCCATTGCCCACGGCATGTGGAGCAAAGCCCGGGCGCTGGCATTGCTGGAACAGCAGGAAGGATGGAAGGGCAGCGCACTGAGGGTCAGCTGCCAGTTCAAGAAGCCCCTGTTCCTGCCGGGAACGGCGCAACTGAACTGGCAAACGGGAGAAAAGGGCTGGGATTACCAGCTACTGAACAGCAAGGGCGATGCGCCCCATCTGAGCGGGCGCATCGACTGGCTCTAGTGTCCCTTGCAGGGCTCGCCCCCGGCACCGGCAACCGGCAAGGTGAAGAAGAAGCGGGCGCCGCCATCCTCGGGGCGCTCGAAGCCGATTTCACCACCCTGGGCCTGGATCAGCGAGCGACAAGTCGCCAGCCCGATACCCATGCCCTCGTCCTTGGTGGTGTAAAACGGATGGAACAGCTTCTCCTCGGCCTCTTCCGGCAGGCCGACACCATGGTCCCGCACCTCGACCCGAACACAGTTGTTTCCGGCCAGGCGCGCAGTGACCTCCACCGGCACCGATGAGTCGGCCGAGCGTGTTGCTTCGAGGGCGTTGCGAATCAGGTTCAGAGCAACCTGCTGCACCTGGACGGGGTCAGCCAGCACTTCAGGCAGGCCCTCGTCAACAGTGACTTCGATACCGCCTTCATTGTTGCGCATGTCCACTTCCGCAAACTGGCGGGTATCCTCCAGCAGGGCAGGAACCGAAAGCAATTCCTTGCCGGTCGCCGGCTTTTTCATGAACCGGCGGATCCGGCGGATGATCTCGCTGGCCCGGTGGGACTGGGCCTCGATCTTGTCGAGGGTCTCCTGCAGCAGGGAAAGGTCCGGGGATTCCCTGGCCATCATGCGCTTGGCGACCCGGGCATAATTGGTGATCGCTGTCAGCGGCTGATTCACCTCGTGGGCAAAGCCGGCGGCCATTTCACCCATGGTGGTCAGGCGCGAGATATGGGCCAACTGATCGCGCTGTTCCTGAACAAGTTCCCGGGCCTCCTGAAGCTCCCTCTCGCTCTCAAGCTCCGCAGTGATATCCCGGAACACAACAACCGCACCATGAAGCCCGTCGTTATCCAGCTTGGGCGTGGCACGGTACTCGGCCGGGAAACCGGAACCGTTCATGCGCAACATGCGTATGTCGCGCTGGCCTTCGGCCTGACCCTGGCGACAGGTCATCTGCACCGGCAGTCCGTCCGGATTGTCGGAAGCGGTGGCAAAATGGATGTCAAAAAAGTTGCGACCGATCAACTCGTCAACCGGAACCCCCGCAATCCGGCCTGCAGCCGGGTTGGCGAACTCGATAACGCCGTTCTCATCGAGCCCGTAGATACCCTCGCTGATGGAATTGAGAATCCGTGCCTGGTCGCCCTGCAGTTCCCGGTTGCGAGCCTGAAGTTCCCGCTCGAGCCGGATCACACGGGCATGGGTCTTGACCCGGGCGATGACCTCCTGGGACTGGAAAGGCTTGGAAATGTAATCGGCCCCGCCGAGATCGAAACCCTTGACCTTGGCCTGCAAGTCATCGAGTGCGGACAGGAATACCACGGCACAATCGGCCGTCTGGGGATCGGCCTTGAGACGCTGGCACACCTCGTAACCGTCCATTTCGGGCATCATGATGTCCAGCAGGATCACTTCCGGCTGATGCCGGTGGGCAAGGTCCAGTGCTTTTTCACCTTCGTTGGCAATGAGCAGCCGGTAGCCTTTGTCTTTCAGGGTTTCGTAGAGGACTTTCAGGTTCTGCGGGTTGTCATCAACCAGCAGAACCGTCACCTCGGAGCTCTCGCAGACAGCTTCAGTCATACAAACGTGGCCGGTTAGAAACGTCCGGCTATCATGCCGGTGCCCCACGGATTAGTCGATAAGGTCCTTTACGGACAAGACCATACGCACCAGGTGGGCCAGGGAGTGGGTACCCATCTTGTGCATCACCCGGGAACGGTGGATCTCCACGGTGCGCTGGCTGATCTCCAGCTCGATTGCAATCACCTTGTTGGCCTGACCGGCGATCATGCGGTCCATGATTTCGTGCTCCCGCGGGGTCAGACTCTTGATGCGACGGATGATTTCCTGCTTTTCGTCCAGGGTCTTGCGCTGTTCGAGATCCTGCTCCAGGGCAGCTTCGATCTTCTCCAGCAGGGCTTCCTCCCGGTAGGGCTTCTGGATGAAGTCCACCGCGCCTTCTTTCATGGCATCTACCGCCATGGGAACATCGCCGTGACCGGTGACAAAAATGATCGGCAGGATCGAGTGTTTCTCGTTCAGCTTCTTCTGCAGCTCCATGCCATCCATTCCGGGCATCCGGATATCCAGCACAATACAGCCGGCCATCTTGTCAGAATAATCCTTGAGAAAGGCGTTGGCGCTCTCGTAGGTCTTCACCGGTTTACCGTCCGACTTCAACAGTAGCTCCAGCGAATCCCGCACCGCCTCGTCGTCCTCTACTACGTATACCGTCTGCTGGATATCAGTCATGGCTGTAGTCTCTCCTGTCCGCTTTCCTGTCGTTTCCGGTCAGTGAATTGACGGATCCTTATGTTCTTCTTTCGCGTGCTCCTGACGTTCGTGTTCACGCATTTTTTCAAGCCGTTGCTGGATAATGCCAAAAACACTCTGCTTCGGGTACCGGCCCTTCGTGTCGGCCTTGCCCGCCGGGCGCCCCAGCAGCAATGCGATGGCCTCTTCCACATGGGACACGGCATAGACTGCAAATTTCCCGTCCCGAACGGCCTGGACCACTTCGCAGTCAAGCATCAGGTTCTGGACGTTGGTGGTGGGCACGACCACGCCCTGGGTCCCGGTTAGCCCGTCTTTCAACTGGCAGGTGGCGAAAAAACCTTCGACCTTTTCGTTCACGCCACCGATAGGCTGCACCTCGCCGAACTGGTTGACCGAGCCGGTAATAGCCAGGTCCTGGCGCACGGGCACACCCGACAGCGATGATACCAGCGCACACAGCTCCGCCAGCGATGCGCTGTCTCCCTCCACCTCGCCATAGTTCTGCTCAAAGGTCAGGCTGGCCGAGAGGTGCATCGGATCCTCCACGGCAAACCGGGAGGACAGCCACGAGGTGAGAATCATCACGCCCTTGGAATGGATGTTGCCACCGAGCTTCACGTCACGCTCGATATCCATGACACCGCCATCTCCATAGTAGCAGGTCGCGGTCACCCTGTTGGACAGACCAAACTCGAAGCCACCGGTGGACAACACGGACAAGGCGTTGACCTGGCCCACGCAGGTGCCCGTGGTGGTGACCAGGGTGGAGCCATCGCGGATCGAATCGTAGAACTGGTCCCGGATCCGGCTGCCGCGGTACCGGGCACTTTCCAGGGCCCGCTCCACGTGAACCTCGGTGATCAGCCGGGCCCTGGCCTGGCGGGCCCAGAAATCCGACTCGCGCAGGAGGTTGGCGATGTCGGCTGCGTGCAGGGACAGGCGGTTCTGGTGCTCTGCCATGCGGGCGCTGTGCTCGACGATCCGGGCTACTGCCTTGTTGGAACAATGCAGTAGTTTCTTCTCCACCACCAGGCTGGCGATGAACTTGGCGTACAGCAACTGGCTGTCGTCGGTGCGATACATCTCGTTCTCGAAGTCTGCCGTCACCCGGAACAGTTCGGCGAACTCGGAATCATATTCCTGCAGCAGCAACCAGGTTTCCCGATCCCCGAACAGCACAATCTTCACATCCAGCGGCACTGCCTCGGGCTCGATGGAAATGGTTCCGGACAGCGTCATTTCCCGCTCCAGGGAATTGATCTGCAAGGCGCGTGAGCGCAGTGCCCGCTTCAGGCCGTCCCATACAAAGGGTTGCTCAAGGACCTTGATGGCGTCCATCAGCAGGTAACCTCCGTTGGCTCGGTGCAGGCTGCCCGGCCGGATCAGGGAGAAGTCGGTAAACACGGTGCCTTTATAGGTGACATTCTCCACATAGCCGAACAGGTTGTGATAGGTGGGATTGTCCTCGACCACCACCGGCACCTCATTGGTTTTCTGGTGCACCAGCAGGTTGATCAGGTAACGCCGGGGCATCTTCTTGTCCAGGGAGGCGTAGGCGATGGCTGCCTGCTCGTCGTTATCCTCGAGGAAGATGTCCAGGTTTTCCACCAGATCGGCGCGCACTGCCTCCAGGTAACCGACCACATCGGGCAGATCCTTGTACTTTTCGATCAGCTCATCAATCTGGTGACCGGAGATACCTTCCAGGGTCTCCTGGTTCAGCGCCTGCTGCTTTTCGGCATACTCCTGCTCCCAGTCGGCAATCTTGCGCAGGGCCTGGCGAAGTCTTTTCTCGAGCTTGTTGATGGAATCCTCGAACTTGTCTCGCTGTTCTTCGGTCAGCGCCTGGAAGGTCTCCGCGGTGTGAGGCTCTTCACCGTTCATCGCCACCAGACGGTAGCCCCCGGGCGTGGAGACCGTCAGGCGTACCTTCTTGCGCTTGGCCTGGGCGGCCACTTTCCCGAGTTCCTCTTCCTGCTTTTGGGCGTATTCATTCTTGAGCTGTTCGGACCGCTCCAGGAAGCTGTCACTGTCAAAGGTCTGGGGAATGACCTTGACCAGACGGGACATCAGTTTCTCCATGTCCTGCTTGAGCTGGGTGCCCTTGCCCCCCGGCAACTGCAACAGCTTCGGCACCCGCGGCTCTTCGAAATTGGCGACATAACACCAGTCATGGCTCTGCTGCTCGGTATCCACATGATGCTCCAGGTAGCGAAGCATCATGGTGCGCTTACCCAGCCCGTTACGCCCGACCGCATAGACGTTGTACCCGCCATGGGGCATTGCCAGCGCAAACCGGACGGCTTCCTGGGCCCGGTTCTGGCCGACGATCTCAGCCAGGGGTTCCAGTTGCCGGGTAGTCTTGAAGGGCAGGTCTTTCAGTACGCAGGCCTTGTACAGCTGATGCAGAGGCAGTGACTTCAATGTGTGTTCCTGTAACAGTCAGAATGCGTTGGTGTTTTATCATCTTGTCTTTGGCCGCCCATTGTAGGATCTGCGGGCCGTCATGTCGCGCTTCAGCTAAAGTTTTCGCAGCCAGGGCTATCGGGGTAATTCACTGACTCAAATTGTCTCGCCGGCTAGCCAGCTAGATAAGCCCCGCATCCAGGCTGGCCGCCACGTACATGCCGAGCTCCCGACATTGCTCCTCGAATTCATCCCGGTATTCACCGCGACAGATCAGTGGATCCTGGACGAGTTTCCAGCGCAGGCCCGTGGTAATGCTCTCGATGGCGCGACGGGTGCCGGTGCCGTCGTGGCCGGCGCGGATGTAATAGGCAAAGGGCAAGCCCTGAGTCTTCTCAATACAGGGATAGTAACTGCGGTCAAAAAAGTCTTTCAACGCGCCACTCATGTAGCCCAGATTTTCAGTGGTACCCAGGATGATGGCGTCACAGGCGAGGATGTCATCGGGACCGGCGTCCAGCGGTGCCTTGACCACCACCTCTACCGCTTCGATGTCTTCATGGCGGGCACCGTTCTCGACAGCGTCCCGTAAACGGAGGGTATTCGGGGAAGGTGCGTGGGCAACAATGAGCAGTCGCTTCATGGCATCCTCCCCCGACAAACGGAGCCTTAGAGCAGTTCCCCGTTGGCTTCCGCCGGCGCTTCAGCGGCCGCTTCTTTCTTTTCCGGCTTGGGCATCAGCTTGTCCCGGACCCTGGCTTCGATCTCGTTGGCAATGTCCATATTCTCCTCCAGGAACTTGCAGGCGTTGGCCTTACCCTGTCCGATTTTGTCGCCGTTGTAGGCGTACCAGGCCCCGGCTTTGTCGACAAAGCCTTCCTTGACGCCCATATCCAGTACTTCGGCCATGTGGTAGATGCCCTTGCCGTACATGATCTGGAACTCGGCCTGCTTGAACGGCGGCGATACCTTGTTCTTCACGACCTTGACCCGGGTCTCGTTACCGACCACTTCATCGCCTTCTTTCACGGAGCCGATGCGGCGGATGTCCAGGCGCACGGAGGAATAGAATTTCAGGGCGTTACCGCCGGTGGTGGTTTCGGGCGAACCGAACATGACGCCGATCTTCATGCGGATCTGGTTGATGAAGATCATCAGGCAGTTGGCGTGTTTGACGTTACCGGTCAACTTACGCAGCGCCTGGGACATCAGTCGCGCCTGCAGACCGACGTGGCTGTCACCCATCTCCCCCTCAATCTCCGCTTTCGGCGTCAGGGCCGCTACGGAGTCAACGATGATGACGTCAACGGCGTTGGAGCGGACCAGCATGTCCGCGATTTCCAGGGCCTGTTCCCCGGTATCCGGCTGGGACACCAGCAAGTCGTCGACGTTGACACCCAGTTTTTCGGCATAGACCGGGTCCAGGGCGTGCTCGGCATCCACAAAGGCGCAGGTTTTGCCGGCCTTCTGGGCTTCCGCAATCACCTGCAGGGTGAGCGTGGTCTTACCGGAACTCTCCGGACCGTAAATCTCGCAGATCCGACCATAGGGAAGACCACCAATACCAAGGGCCACGTCCAGCCCCAGGGAGCCGGTAGAAACCGCAGGAATGGCTTCACGGGGTTGATCCCCCATCTTCATGACGGCGCCTTTGCCGAACTGGCGTTCAATCTGGCTCAGTGCTGCGCTGAGTGCTTTCTTGCGGTTGTCTTCCATCGGTACAAAACCCCTTGTCAACTGGGCTGCCAGGTCATTCCAAGGTATTGGCAGCGGAATCCGGAAGGAAAACCGCTGTGTTCATCCAGCAGATTCCCTGTATATTTGAACAGTATTAAAACACAAGCGAACGGGGAGACCAACCCCCCGACCCGTGAACCTGGTCAAGAAAAATGTCATGCCCCTTCAAGGAAGCCGGTAACTGCCTGCAATGCAAACAAAACCGACTGTCGGCGCACCTCGTCACGGTCACCGTCGAAGTGTTTGACCACAGCCTCTGTCTGGTCCAGACCACTGCCCCAGGCAAACCAGACCGTCCCCACCGGCTTGTCGGGACTGCCACCGCCGGGACCTGCAACGCCGCTGATTGCCACAGCCACGTCCACCCCCGCCGCCTGAACTGCGCCGGCCACCATCTGGCGGACTACCGGCTCACTGACAGCGCCATGCTGCTCCAGGGCTTCCGCCGACACCCCGAGCAGGGCCTGTTTGGCGCTGTTGCTGTAGGTCACCAGACCAGCCATCACATAGGCGGAGGAACCCGGGCGATCGGTGAGCACCTTGGCCACCCAGCCACCGGTACAGCTCTCCGCCGTGGCGATGGTGCGCCCCTGCTCCTGCAGCAGTTTACCCAGGCGAACCCCGGCCCGCTCCAGCTCCTGATCACTCGTTGCCATAATCCGCTCCTTCCGGTATAGGGATACAAACCCTTCATTTCATCGCCGCCATTATTTTCTTACAATTCACAGCTTCATCCAAAAGCAAGGCAACCCGGACCCATCCATGTCAGCAGCCCAGACCGATCTCTCCAGGCACACCCCGATGATGCAACAGTACCTGAAAATCAAGGGTGAGCATCCCGATGAGCTGGTGTTCTACCGCATGGGGGATTTTTACGAGCTGTTCTACGAAGACGCCAGGAAGGCTGCCGAATTCCTGGACATCACCCTGACCGCCCGCGGCCAGTCCGGCGGCAACCCGATTCCCATGGCGGGCGTGCCGTTTCATTCTGCCGAGAGTTACATTGCCCGTCTGGTCCGCGCGGGTCAATCCATCGCCATCTGCGAACAGATCGGTGACCCGGCCACCAGCAAGGGACCGGTGGAGCGGCAGGTGGTCCGGATTGTCACGCCCGGCACCCTGAGTGACGATGCCTTCCTCGAGGACCGGCGCGACAACCTGCTGGTGGCCATCTACAGCCACCGGGAGCATTTCGGGTTTGCTTCCCTTGACATTTCCAGCGGTCGCTTCCTGGTCTCCGAGCTGGACGACCTGGATGCCCTGCAGGGCGAACTTCAGCGTCTCAGGCCGGCGGAGATCCTGATCAGCGAAGATTTCCCCTACACCGACATTCTCGAGGGCTTTACCGGTATCCGTCGGCAGGGGCACTGGCTGTTCGAATCCGATACCGCCCATCGGGTGATCACCCGGCAGCTGCAGGTGCGCGACCTCACCGGTTTCGGCTGTGAAGACCTGCATCTGGCCATCTGCGCCGCCGGCTGCCTGCTGCAATACGCGAAAGAGACTCAGCGTACTGCCCTGCCCCATATCCGTAAGCTGACCCGGGAGCGCCGGGAAGAAGCGGTGATCCTGGACGCCACCAGCCGTCGCAACCTGGAAATCGACACCAACCTCATGGGCGGCCACCAGCATACCCTGGCCTGGGTGATGGACCGTACCGCCACCGCCATGGGAGGCCGCGAGCTGCGCCGCTGGCTGAACCGCCCGCTTCGGGACGTGGACGTGGTGCGCCAGCGTCAGCAGGCAGTTTCTGCCCTGCTCGACAGCTTCCATTATGAACCGGTCCACGACCTGCTCAAACAGGTGGGCGACATGGAACGGGTGCTGGCCCGGGTGGCGCTGCGATCGGCGCGTCCCAGGGACCTGGCCCGGCTCCGGGATGCTTTCCAGACCCTGCCGGAACTCCAGGAGGCCCTGAAACCGGTGAATTCCCACCACGTGGTCAGGCTTGCCACCACCATCGGCGAGTACCCGGAGCTGGCCGACCTGCTGGAACGGGCC
>Ga0114984_1000459_pt1 | contig 15789 bp, 14 predicted proteins | sample Shrwel1BS1Day1_FD_96987 | JGI IMG/M metagenome (GOLD analysis project Ga0114984, IMG submission 96987) | Subsurface microbial communities from deep shales in Ohio, USA - Utica-3 well 1 S-1-Day1 | ecosystem: Environmental > Aquatic > Deep subsurface > Shale gas/oil reservoir > Produced water/Flow...
GCCTGAGCCTGAGCCTGAGCCTGAGCCTGAGCCTGAGCCTGAGCCTGAGCCTGAAACGAAGCCTAGTCCGGCTATTGCGGATCCGGAACCCCAACCCGAGTCCGCACCCTCGTTGGCAAAGACAAACAGGGAACCCCAGGAAAACAATACCAGTGAGCAGCAGCCCGTGGCCCTACAGAATGCAGGATCGTCCGCGGATGTGGATAACTATCTCTCAAAGCTCAGCCGTCACCTGGCGCGCTTCTATGACTATCCAAGGCGGGCACGCCGCCTGGGGCAGGAGGGCACCCCGGTGATCGTGTTCGAATTCCAACGGGACGGCACCCTGGTCCGCCACGACCTCAGGGACTCCTCCGGGCATGAGCTTCTGGATGAGGCCGCAATGAACATGCTGGCCCAGGCTGCGCCCCTGCCCGAAGTTCCGGACCGGATGAAAGGGCAGAGCTTCAGCTTTGCCCTGCCGGTTCGGTTTCGCCTGCGCTGACGACTATCTGGTGCAGGCCAGAACTTGCCACCAAGGCAATTTCTGGCCACGGATGCAGGCACGATGTTGCCTGCATCCCCCACGGAATCGTGCCAAAAATATCTATGCCATTGTTTTTAGTGCAATTTAAAGAGCTGGCACGAGACTTGTTGGTGACATGGGCGTCCAGGGAAGAACCCAGGGACAATCATTCATCAAGTCAAGGAGCAGACTCATGCCAACCCCGTGTTACATCAGTATCGAAGGCCAGACCCAGGGAAACATCACCGCCGGCGCTTTCACCTCAGATTCCGTAGGCAACATCTACGTGGAAGGCCACGAAGACGAAGTCCTGGTTCAGGAATTCAGCCATGTGGTCACCGTGCCGACTGACCCCCAGTCCGGCCAGCCCTCCGGTCAGCGGGTACACAAACCCTTCAAATTTACCGCTGCCCTGAACAAGGCCACACCGTTGATGTACAACGCCCTGGCTTCCGGCGAGATGCTGCCCAAGGTGGAACTGAAGTGGTACCGCACTTCCGTAGAAGGCAAGCAGGAGCATTTCTTCTCCACCATTCTGGAGGATGCCACTGTCATCAACATCGACTGCAACATGCCCCACTGCCAGGATCCGGCCAAGGCCGAATTCACCCAGCTGGTGGAAGTGTCCCTGGCCTACCGCAAGGTAACCTGGGAACACGCCGTTGCCGGCACCTCCGGTGCCGACGACTGGCGTTCGCCGATCGAGGCCTGATACCAACGTACCTATCCGGGAAAACGGTTGGCCCAGGGGCCGGCCGTTTTCATTTGTGCTGCCTGCCGGGCGCCGTTAAGATGATCTCCTGCACAACAGGTTCATCATGCGCGACTCATCTTCTGCCCTACACCAGATCGGCCAACTCATGTGCGAGGCCACCCGGGATATCCTCTGGCAACCTGCTGCCGACTGGCTGAGCTCACAGTCCACCGGGGGTGCCCTGCGTTGCCGGGTCGGGTCCGGGCAGGCCACCTACCATCGCTACGATCCCCGGAAGAAGCAGCACCTGATCAACTACGGGCTGCGCATGATTGCCGCCAAGCTGCAGCCAGAGACTGCCGAGGGGTGGCTGTCGACCCGGGAAATCCGCGGGCGGGGCTATTTCGATGGCGAGCTGAGCACCCTGAACCTGCTGGCCCACACTTGCTGCCATGAGTTTTCCCATCTGCTCCAGTACAGTGCCGGCCAGCGTTCCTATGGTTCGGTCCACAACCGGCACTTCTACGAGATTCTTGACCAGTTACATGAAAGCGGTGGGGCGGGTGCTACCCGGCACTTTCTTGCCGAACAGGCCCGCACCCGGGGGCTTGAGCTTCCGACCTCTCCCTTCGAATTGCCCGATAGCCGACATCAGGCGCGGCAATGGCAGGTAGGGGAAAGGGTCAGCTTTGGCGAAGGCAACCGGCAAAAACACGGCGAGATCATCCGTGTAAACCGGAAAACCTGCACGGTACGGGGCATAGGGCTCGCCCGGGGCACCCGTTACCGGGTGCCGCTGTCCATGTTGCGCAAGGCCGGGTAGCAGCCGACTCGGGGCCTCAATTCCGTGCACGCCGCCCCGCCAGGGGGCGAAAATCCCCACCACCTACTGTGACAAAACCGATCCGTCCTTCCACCTCTATGTTTTTCATAGAATTATAGAGTTGGCACGAAGATCGCAAAGTTTTCCGCAGGGATGAACGTCCCGGCCAGGGATTCGGCCGGACCATCAGATCATTGTTGTTGGCATTGGCACCGGGCTCACAAATCCCTTGCAGGAGGCGGAGCCCGGTTTTTTTTCGATGACAACAACAGTTGCCGGATTCAGCCTCCAACCGTTACCAGTAGTCAATTCCAGAACCGCCCGACTAAGGTAAGATCACGGAAAACAGAACGACAAGGATGCGCCCCGTGAAGCCCCTGAGTCCCACCGACCAGCTGTTCCTCTGGCTCGAGAAACGCCAGCAACCCATGCACGTGGGCGGCCTGCAGCTGTTCTCCTTCCCGGAGGATGCGCCGGACGACTACGTAGCTCGGCTCGCTGATCAGCTCCGGGAACACACGCTGGTTACCCCGCCTTTCAACCAGCGCCTGAGCTACCGCCTGGGCCAGCCGGTCTGGGTCGAGGATGAGCATCTGGATCTGGAGCACCATTTCCGTTTCGAGGCGCTGCCCACCCCCGGTCGTGTTCGCGAGCTGCTGACCTTTGTTTCGGCGGAGCATTCCCATTTGATGGATCGGGAGCGGCCAATGTGGGAAGTGCACCTGATCGAGGGGCTCGGCGAGCGGCAGTTCGCTCTGTACACCAAGGTCCATCATTCCCTGGTGGACGGGGTCTCGGCCATGCGCATGGTGACCGGCACCCTGTCCGAGGATCCGGAGCAAAGGGGCATGCCGCCGATCTGGGCACTGCCACCCAGGGTCCGGGACGAATCCGGCGAGGGCCCGTCAATGTGGCGCAGCATCGGGCACCTGCTGGGGGAATCCGGCAAGCAACTGGGCACGATCCCCACCGTGGCCCGGGAGTTGCTGAGGACCATCAACGAGGCCCGCAAGGATCCGGCCTATCACTCCATCTTTCATGCCCCCCGCAGTGTGCTGAACCAGAGGATCACCGGCTCCCGCCGGTTTGCCGCCCAATCCTTCTGCCTGAAGCGGATCAAGGCGGTGTGTCAGGCGTACGGTACCACCGTGAACGATGTGGTCACGGCCATGTGCGCCACGGCGTTGCGGGGCTACCTGATGAACCAGGAGGCGCTGTCAACCAAGCCGCTGATTGCCATGGTGCCGGTATCGCTGCGCCGGGACGACAGTTCCGGCGGCAACCAGGTGGGCGTGATTCTGGCCAACCTGCACACCGACGAGCCGGACTCGGCCGAACGGCTTCGCAAGATCCATCAGGGCATGCAGGAAGCCAAGGACCGCTATGCCCACATGTCGCCGGAGGAAATCATCAACTATACCGCGCTGACCCTGGCGCCGGCCGCGTTCCACCTGCTCACCGGGATGGCTCCGAACTGGCAGACGTTCAATGTGGTGATTTCCAACGTTCCGGGTCCCCGGGAAACCCGGTACTGGAATGGCGCGAAAATGGAAGGCATGTATCCGGTGTCTATCGCCATGGACCGGCTGGCCCTGAATATGACCCTGACCAGCTACAACGATCAGGTGGAATTCGGGCTAATTGGCTGCCGGCGAACCCTGCCCAGTCTCCAGCGTATGCTGGATTACCTGGACGAGGGTCTGGCCGAACTGGAGGCTGCCGCAGGGCTGTGATCAGCCGAAGCGGCGTTCTTCGTTGCGCACGGAGATCTGGTCGTTCAGGGTCCAGAAGTCGTAAAGCACGCCGATCATGAACAGGCCGCCGGTCAACAGGTACAGCAGGCCGGTCAGCCACTTGCCCATGTACATCCGGTGCACCCCCAAGACGCCAAGGAAGGTGAGCAGCAACCAGGCGATGTTGTAGCTGATCTCGCCCTGGCGGAAGCGCAGGTCTGCCTCCCGGTCCATGGCGGGGATCAGGAATAGATCGATGATCCAGCCAATGAAGAACAGGCCGAGGGTGAAGAACCAGATGGTTCCGGTTACCGGCTTGCCGTAGTAGAAGCGATGTGAGCCCAGGAATCCGAAGATCCAGAGGAGGTAGCCAAAGACTTTGCTGTGGGTGTTGGGTCTGTCGGTCATTTACACGTCCTGGTGAGATTTTGGATTTACGGAGTTACATGGGGGCCTGAAGTCAAATTAGCAAGGTTTCGGGTTTGGTGCCGGACCTCGCGATAACGCTTTTGAAACCACAGACTTCAGGGGCCGACCTCTGGCGCCGGATCTGGGCCATCTTCCCGGAATTCGCTGGCCGATTTGCCGGTCCATTTTCGGAACGCGCGACTGAAGTTGGACAGGTCGGCATAGCCCAGTTCGTAAGCGATCTCGCTGACGGACTGGTTGGTGTAACGCAGCAGCTGGATGGCCCGGTCCTTGAGCACCGATTCGAGGATTTCCCGGTAGCTGGTGTCCTTGTCCGCCAGCCTCCGTTTCAGGGTTCGGGAGGAGACGCAGAATCGTTCTGCCATGGCCTCCAGAGAGGGCAGCGGACCAGGGGTCATGCGTAGCATGTTGCGGACCGCGAGGGCGATGTCGCCCTGTTCTTTGAGGGCCTTCTGCAGTTCGAACTCGCACTGTTCCCGGGCCATGGCGGAGGCGTCGGCATCGGCCAGGCGCATGCGGACGTCGAGCATGGTCTTGGGGAAGATCATCATTTGTTCCGGCTGGCCGTACTCGAAGCGGACCGGCAACTGATCGGCGAACTTCCGGTAATAGTGCGGTTCCGGTGAGCTCAGGTGGACGGATACGCCGGGGAGTTTGCCGTCTTCCAGGGCGAAGCCCCTGGCTTCGGCGTCTTGCCGGTCGAGCAGCTGTTCGGTGAGCAGGATCAGCGTGGCGCTGACGGTTTCGGCGAGGAAGGCATAGAGCTCCGGCACGTCGAATTCGGCACACAGTTGCACCAGGACCTGGTTCCCGGCCAGGGACTGGTTCATGGTCAGGAACGGGGCGCGCAATTGCAGGTAGCGGCGTACGGAGTCCAGCGCTCCCTCGAAAGTGGGGCTGGTGAGTGCGGCGAAACCCAGGGTGCCGTGAATGGTCAGCCGCAGTTCCCGGGCGAGGGCAAAACTCAACCCCTCGTCACCGGCCAGCTCCCGGGCCCGCTGGGCCATGATGGTAGCGTCGGTGACGAAGACCCGGCTGTCGTTGGCTTTCAGGTCAGCGGCGGTGAATGACAGCCCTTCATACAACTTCCGATCGTTGTGTCCCAGTTTCCGGACAGTCTCCGCCAGCACCCGGAGGTACACGCCGGGCACCAGGAAAAATCCCGGCATCTGCCGCTCGTTGTCCGGAGTACCTGTTGCCATACGCGGTTCCTGATTCCTGTATTGGTTGTTACCGGACTCTATCAGAAGCCGCCAGCCCGGACAGTGGGGCCACACACACCACCGGCACCGTCACCGGAGTCAATCGATCCAAGTTCCCTGTGTCCCATCCTGAATGATGGCCGTCCCGTTCGAGCATTCAGCCTTACCGTTGACCCGCGCACACTGGTGGCATGACATCGGCCAAAGTGCGTAAGCGCAGAGGAGTAGCACCATGCTGAATACCAAGACTGCCGGAACCACCACCCCGGTTTCCCAGACCCCGGACCACGTTGCCATCAAACCACAGCGGATGGGCTTCGAGTTCGGTGAGCAAGTCCCCCGTTATTGGCTCAATGACAATTACCTGCTGAGCCACATGATGAATGCGTTGTCGGTCCTGTTTCCCCAGGGCGAGCAGTTTTTCGTGGATTCGGTCCGTCAATTCCGTGACCAGATCACCGACCCCAAACTCAAGGAGGAGGTCCGGGGTTTCATCGGACAGGAGGCGATGCATTCCCTGGAACACGATGCCATGAACCAGCACGTGCGCGATCAGGGCATGCCGGTGGAGGAGATGGAGAAACACCTGGAAGTGGTTCTGGGAATCGCCAGCAAGTTGCCCAAGCGGCACCAGCTCGCCATCACCTGCGCCCTTGAGCACATGACGGCGATGATGGCGGACATGCTGCTGGCGCGGGACGACGTGCGCGAGGACATGCACGAGTCCATGCAGCCGCTGTGGGTGTGGCACGCCATCGAGGAGACCGAGCACAAGGCGGTCACCTACGATGTGTTCCAGCAAGTCGGCGGCACCTACGCCGAACGTTCTTTCTACCTGGCGTTCAGCACCGCCGCTCTGGGCGTGATGGCCACTTACTTCACCACGCGGATGATGCTGAACGACCGGAAAGGTTTCTCACTGAAGGACGCCGGCAAGGGCCTGTGGCGCATGTGGGGCAAAAACGGCACTTTCTCGAGCCTGATTCCCACCTGGCTGGAGTATTTCAAGCCGGACTTCCATCCCTGGGATCACGACAACAGCGAGCTGATTGCCCGGTTCAAGGAACAGATCCAGGCTCATATCGCCCCCCAGTACCGCAGCGGTAACCGTCGCACGCTGCAGTAAACGGGGTCAGTCGGGCCGGGCAGGCGCCAGGCCCGACTGTACCACCTCGCCCTTGCGCCAGAGGCGCCATTCCCCGGGCTGGTAGATATCCCAGGTTTCATCGGTGGTCAGCGGTTCGGTCACGATCACGCTGACGATGTCATTGGGGGTGGTTTCCGCCTCGAAATCCACGGTGACATCGGCATCCCTGAGCCGCGCCGGCCCGAACGGTGCCCGCCGGGTGATGCTGGCCATTTTCGTAGTGCAGTAAGTGAACAGCCAATCCCCATTGCTCAACAGCAGGTTGAACACGCCCTGACCGGCGTAGCCGCTGGATAACCGGACCAGGCGCTCGACAATCTCATCGGTGGGGCAGTCCCGGTCACAGTGTGTGCGAAGGTGATTGAGGATGTCGCAGAACAGTGCCTCGCTGTCGGTGGTGCCCACTGGCTCGTAAAAGCCACCGCTGTAATGGAAGTCACTCAGCTGTCCGTTGTGGGCAAAAACCCAGTAACGGCCCCACAGCTCCCGCATGAAGGGGTGGGTGTTGGCCAGGCAGATGGAACCGACATTGGCCTGCCGGATGTGGCAGATGGCCACTTCACTCTTGATGGGATGGGTCTGTACCACTTCGGCAATGCGGGAATTGGCGCTGGCGTCGGCATCGTGGAAGGCCCGCACGCCCTTGCCCTCGTAGAAGGCCACACCCCAGCCATCCTTGTGCGGCCCGGTGTCGCCACCCCGACGGGTGAGGCCGGTAAAGCTGAAACACAGATCGGTGGGGGTGTTGGCACTCATGGCCAGCAATTCGCACATGGACTGGATGACTTCCTGACGGTTCCGGGTTCACCCCAAGAATACCGGAATCAGGTTTCTGTGCCAGCCAGCAGGCCGGAATCCACTCCAACCTGCTGCCGATCTTTGGCCTCAGATATAGAGGTTATTGCGGGAAAATCGTTCCACCAGGGGCTGGTAAGCAGAACCCAGGAGCCGGTTGATGGCGTCGATGCCCCAGGCGTCCGGGCCCACCAGGATCCGGGATTCATCCCGGAGGATGCCCTTGAGGATAGTCTCTGCCGCCTTGTCCGGGGTTGTCATGGCCAGCTTGTCGAAACCCTTGCGCTGGGCCGCGCCGTTTTCGGACTTGCCCATGCGGGCGGAGTTGGCGATGTTGGTCCGGATACCGCCGGGGTGGACACAGCTGACCGCCACCGGCTGGCCCTCAAGCTTCATCTCCTGCCGCAACGATTCGGTGAAGCCCCGCACTGCAAACTTGGCGGCGTTGTAGGCACTTTGTTTGGGGACGCCAATCAGACCGAAGACACTGGAAATGTTGACCAGGTGGCCGTCACCGGAAGCGATCAGGTGCGGCAGAAACGCCCGGGAGCCATGGGCCACGCCCCAGAAATCGATATCCATGATCCACTTGAAGTCCTCGTCGGTCATTTCCCGGACCGAAGCCGACAGGGCCACACCGGCGTTGTTGATCACCAGGTTGACCTGACCGAAGTCCCGGACCACCTCTTCCGCATGGGCGTAGATGGCATCACGGTCCGACACGTCCAGCCGGTAACTGCGGACTTCCGCATCCTTGAGCGCGGCCGCGGTTTCCGCAAGGCCGGTTTCATTCACGTCCGAGATCGCCAGCCGGCAGCCCCGGGCCGCCAGAGCCCTGGCAAGGGACCGGCCGATACCGGAGCCTGCCCCGGTGACCACGGCGACTTTGTTGTTCAGATCCTTCATGGCGGGAGCCTCTTGTAGTGGTTTTCCTTGTATAGCAGAACTGCTGTGGAAAACCACTTTAGGCCCTGGACGCGGCCGCGCCTATGGCAGCATGTGCTCCCCGCGGCAGGCAGTGTGGTCAGTCGCCCAGCAGGTTATCCAGCGGCTGGTCATAGCTGGGGGCGAAAACCTGCAGGAAATACTGCACTTCCGGCAGACCGTCCTGTTCTAACCGCTGACGGATCTGGGTTGCGGCTGGTCCGAACTCCTGGTTGCCCGCGCGGATCTCGGCCTGGCACTTGAGCCAGGCCGACAACCGGTCGGCGGCCTTGATCAGCTCCTTCTCCTCTCTTGCCAGTTGCGACTCCTGCAGATAGGGCGCGAACGGTCCCTGCAAGTCTTCAGGCAGCAAGGCGAGTAACTCCGCCTCGGCCTTGTGCTCGATGTCGCCAAAGGCTTCCCGCATGACCCGCGAGTGATACTTCACCGGGGTTGGCATGTCACCGGTAATGACCTCGGTGGCATCATGATAGAGCGCCGCGGCGGCAATGCGATCCGCATTGACCGTTCCGTTGAATCGGTGGTTGCGGATGATCGCCAGGGCGTGGGCCAGGGTAGCCACTTCCCAGGAGTGGGTGGCAACGTTCTCCTCGATGGCATTGCGCATCAGGCCCCAGCGCTTGATCCAGCGCAGGCGTGACACATAGGCGAAGAAGTGGCTTACGATGGCGGCCATACCCCGATTCCTTTATCTTTAAGTGATAACCCGTGAACCCTGTTTCAGGTATTTGCGTGTTAGCTTTTGAACTGGTGACTTTGTTGCGCTCTTAGCAGGTGGATTATACGTGCCCCGAATCCGATGTCTTTGCAAGCTCGTCTTTCTTGCGCTGTTCTCACTGGCACCGCTGCCAAGTGCCTGGGCTCAAACGGAAATCATTGTCGGTGTCTATGATTTTCCGCCAGTCGCCCGCGTCGATGAGGACCAGAACGTCGCGGGTCTGCTGGGAGACCTCCTAAGCGAGCTGGAAACCGTCCATCAGGATGTCACTTTCCGGATCTTCCACACCTCCCCAAAACGCCGTTACCTGGATTTCGACGCGCACCGGTACGACGTCATTTTCTTTGAAAGTCCGAGTTGGGAGTGGCAGGACAAACAGGCCCTTATCAGCCCCCCGCTCCTCATGGACGAGGATCTCTACATTGCCCTGAACAAGCCGGGGCGGGACGCGAGTTTTTTCGAAGACCTTGAGCACCGCAATATTGTCGCCCTTTCCGGTTACCACTATGGTTTTGCCGGCATGGAAACCGATCCGCAAGAACTCGAACAACGCTTCAACATCGAGTTCTCGGACAGTCACAGCCGCAACCTGGATCTGATCAAGGCAGACCGGCCCTCCGTCGCCCAGGTGGCCATCATCAACGACTCGTACCTGCAGATGCATCTGGACCAGCATCCTGAAGACCGGAACCGGTTCCTGATTTCGGACCAACCGGACCAGAACTACCAGCTGAGCATCATCACGCATCCCGAAGGACCCGTCACCGCCCGGGACATGATGGATCTCCTGACGCCACTGATCGAGACCGGACGTTACCAGAGCCTGGTGCAGAAGTGGGGGCTGGATCTGCCGCCCTCCCTGTCACCTGACTCCGGGAACAACTGACATCACGGTCAACGCACATCCAGGGCGAAGGGCACCACCACATTGCCTTCGGCACCCACCTGGGCATCCCGAACCGGGTCCAGCAGGAACAGCTGGTCAGCCGGAACCTTCTGGGTATTGGCCAGCAGCTGGCGAACGGCCAGGCCCCGATCCCGGGCCAGGTTGTTGAGCGCCTCCGGCGGCAGCTTCCGTTCACCCGAGAGATAGGCCTCGCGGGCCTGTGCCCAGGCCTCCTCGGACAGTTCTTTCTGACCGCCATCGGTCAGCTCATCCCGCAGCAGCGCCAGTCCGTCAGTTTCCGGAGATACCGCTCCACGCACGTTCAGTAACAATTCGGGACGCTCGCGCAGAGCATCGGCCAGTGCCGACAGTTTGGCTGCCTCTCCTTCCGCCAGCTCAACGCTACCCGGGACAAAGCTGACCTGACCGAGATCCTCGCCGGTCAGCCCCGCCATCTCCGCAATCGAACCCAACATGCTGAACGGCGAGGCCGCCGCCTTCACCAGCAGATTCACGAAGGCACGCATAACCACCTGGCCGACACTGAAGTCCGGGTCAGACAGGTCGCCGCTGATCGGAAGGTCCACCTCGATGACACCATCGCTATCCCGGAGCAATGCCAGGCCCAGCTTTACCGGTGCATTGACGGCTTCATCACTGGCCACCGCCTGCCCGAGCTGCAACCGGTCCATGACAACCAGGTTCGAGGCGTCAATCCGGCTGCCGGCAATCTCGTAATCCAGGTCCAGATCGAGCTTGCCGCTGTCCACACCGTAACCCAGGTAACGGCCGAAATAGGGTGACAGTGCCGGCAGGGACAGGTTATCCATGATCAGGGTGAGATCACTGACATCGTCGGTCCCCAATGTACCGAGGGTCCCCTGGAACTTCACTTCACCCACCTGGCCAACCCGGCCCCGCAAGGACACCTTGCCCTGTTGCGGCGGGATATTGCTGATCCCGATGACCGAGCCGGACAGCTCGTCAAAGGAGGTGGTGAACGCCGGGCTCAGGGTCCGATCCGTGTAGGCCACCGACCCGTTCTCGAGGGCCAGTTCCCCGATCCGGAAGATGAACGAGGGCTGGCCGTCGCCGGAATCCACAGTCTCGTCGGCCGAAGTGTCCTCGGACGATCCGCCACCGGACACCGGGATCTGGCTGACGTTAAGAATGGCATCAGTACCGCGCACGATGTTGGCAACCGGCTGCACCACGCTGATCGTACCGATCTCCAGACGCGCAGGGCTGACGTTGTATTCGATTGGAGCAAGGCGCACCGTCTGCCAGGACAGCAGCCGATCCTGCTGGCCGGCCAGGCGCAGATTCAGGTTGCTTACCTCTGCGGTGCCGCTGAAGGTTCCGGTCATCGGTTCCTGCTGGCTATCCAGATCGAGATTACCGTCAAAACCCAGTTGGCCATTGGCAACACTAAGGTTGGCACCCTGCTGTAAATAGGGCTCAAAGGCAGACAGGGTGATACCCGATCCGGACACCGCCGCTTCGAAAGTGAAGGGCGCCGGTGTTACCTGGCCTTGCAGCGCCATTCGGCCGCCGCTGGCCAGGGTGGCACTCAAATCATAGCTGACCGGCTCTTCCAGCCGGTGGCTCAGGGTTCCGGTGGAGAGGGAGATTTCCTGCAGCCGGAGATCTGCCTCCGTGGCGGGCACCCGATCCTGCCAGCTTACCGCCGAACGGGCGACGCTTACGCCGTCCACTGACCACCGGAACGGCCGGGTGTCGGCGGCGGACTCCGGTGCGGACTCCCCGGTCTCTGCCTCGGTGGTATCACCCGCCAGTGGCGCCAGCCAGTCGATCGATCCCCCGGCATCCCGGGCCACCGCCAGGTCCAGGTTATCCACCGTTACCTGTCCAACCCGGGCCTCCCTGGCGGTCAGGTCAAATCCGATCTGGTCGACACCGATACGTCCGGTGGTGAGCCTGGCGGCCTCTGACTCCGCGTCAAGAGCGACCGCCAGATCCTCCAGGGACAGTTCGCCATTCTCCGTGGCCAGGTAAAACACCTCACCGGCCTGAAGTTCATAGTCGGACCGGACAGTAACACTGCCCCCACGCAGGTCGTAGGGCAGATAGGATGCCAGGAAATGTTCGAGGGTTTCATAACTGATGTCAGCAATGCGCAGGCTGCCCCGTGAATAGAGCGGCGTCACGCTCAGGTCGCCCTGCCATTCAACCGTCTGGCTGCCAATAGCCGCCAGCAGATAGTAGTTGCTGTCGCCTTCCTCGCGCGGCCAGGTGGCCAGATCACTAAGGGAAAGGTCCAGGGGCGTGATCCGGAACTCGGCCGGCTCGGCATGGCTGAAATCCCGGAACAGGAGCTCGCCACCATCAATGGCCAGCTGCTGGAAGAACAGCTTCGGCGGGCCACTGTCCTGGCCGGCCGTTTCGGGTTCAGCCGCCCGCTGCGGTTCCGGGTGAGCGGCCTGCCAGTCCCGCGCGAAATTGATGCTGTAGTCTTCGAGCAGGTCAACCCGGATGTAGGGCTCCTGCAGTCGGATCTCCTGGAAGCCGACGATACCCCGGAACAACTGGAAAAAACTGAGGTTTACGAACAGCCGGTCAAAGCCAAGGACCTTCTCACCGTCACTGTCGTTGGCGGACAGTTGCGTCGCTTCCACCGTCAGGGCAAACGGATTGATGGCAAGGTCCGTTACCTCACCCTGCCATCCCATTTGCTGATCCAGCTGCTCAGGGATGGTGCGCTTGAGCCACCAGGGCAACACCAGGAAGCCTACGACGGCATAAAGAACAACCAGAACGAGGGCAACTATTGCCAGGTTCCTCGGCAGACGACTCTTTTGACGGCTCCGGGCCACGAAACTCTCCTTTGTTTTCGGCGGAAAAGCGGGGCTTTAACAGCCCCCTGCCTGACACAAGGATAGTCGGCCCGGTGTCCGTTTGTCAGCCTGCGGTGCTCTGACCCGGCAAAACCAGGTCCGGATCGGCCTTTACATTGTCGAACCGGCCAATCTGGTCCAGATCCCGGGGAACCATCGCCGCCCGGACCAGCTTGCGGCTGGAATTGCCGGTGAGCGGGAACACCGACTGGCCCGCCCGCCAGGTCACCGGCATGGCCGGCGTGCCAATGCGTTGATCCAGTTCTCTCAGGCGCTTGTACATGAAGCTGTAGGCGGGATCGCCATAATCCTGCACTATCAGGAAGAAGCTACTGGCGGAATACCGTGCCAGGTAAACCGGCTCCGGCGCCAGGTCCCTGATCGCCAGTGTGATTTCCCGGAGGACAGCATTCATGGACTCCGATCCCAGGTTTCCGGACAGCTCCCGGTAGTTGGCAATGTCCAGGTAGATCAGGGCAAAGGGATGCTCCCGGGAATCTTCCCGGGCCAGGGTGTCCAGCAGCCTCTGCTCAAGGGCGGAGCGGTTGGGCAACCCGGTCGCCGCATCCAGGAATGCCATGCGCGCAACCCGGACGTCTTCTTCCGCTTTCTGCCGGGCCAGCTGACCTTGCTGACGGATGTCGAAAGCGGCAATAAACACGCTCACTGCCAGCAGCGCGACACAGAACAGCGCCAGGGGAATACCCATCCAGTCGCCACGCAGACCATTGTCAGCCGCAGGCATGGCACCCTCCGGGAAGGTCATGGCGAGCATACCGGTGTAATGCATGCCACAGATGGCGGCCGCCATCACCAGGGCCGCGCCGAAGCGGGCCACCGTGACACGACTACCCGGCAGGGACCGGATCTTGCGGGAAACACCCAGGGCTGCGGCGGAGGCAGCAACGGCAATGGCGATCGAGACCACCAGCCAGACGCCGTCGAACACCGGCGGCGCTGACATTCGCATGGCGTACATACCGAGGTAATGCATGACGACAATACCTCCGGACATCATCAGTGTTGCGGCCGCAAACAGTCCGGTTCCGATCTTCTCCCGCCCGATGATGTGCAGGGCAATCCCCGAGGCGAGCACCGACGCCAGCCAGGAAATGACGGTCATGCCGGTATCGAATGTCATCGCCATGTCCATGGGCATGGCCCGCATGCCGACAAAGTGCATGGTCCAGACGCCGGTGCCCATGGCCAGGCCTCCGGTCACCAGCCAGGGCAGGCGTTTGCCGCCGCGAACGGAACCGATCCGGGCTCCAAAAAAGAGTGCCGTGTATGCGGCCAGTACAGCCACCACGTATGAAGCTATTACAAGCGATAGATCGTAATGGGTCATCATTTTCTGTACTCATCGATTTTTGAGGGTAAAGGCTGCCTGCAAGCCCGAGGATTTACGGCGGCAATGTGAACTGGCTCTCAAAAATATGTATAGATATGTAACCATCAGCAACAGGTCGCACCAGCACTGATGACTGACACGATGGTGTGAACCCGCTATGCTCTGAGGCCGTACCTGAACACGGTTACCGCGGCGGTTGAGCAAGACGAGGAGGAGTGGATGGACATCGGCGACATGCGTCGTGATTTCGAGAGCGAAGGCCTGGATCGGGAGCATCTGGATGACAATCCGGTCCGGCAGTTCCAGCAGTGGTTCGAGGATGCCCGGACAGCCGGCATACTGGAGCCGAACGCCATGTCCCTGGCAACCACCGGCCACGATGGCATGCCGGACCTGCGCACGGTTCTGCTCAAGTATTTTGATGAGCAGGGCTTTGTGTTCTACACCAACTACGGCAGCCGCAAGGCCCGCGAGATCGAGGAAAACCCCCGCGCAGCCCTGTTGTTCCCCTGGATCGGTCTGAACCGGCAGGTACGGATCCAGGGCGCGGTCGAGAAAGTCAGCAAGTCCGAATCCCTGCGTTATTTTGCCTCCCGGCCCCGGGGCAGCCAGATTGGTGCCTGGGTCTCGGAGCAAAGCAAGGCCATCACCTCCCGCGGTCTGCTGGAACAGAAGGTTGCCGAAATCAAACGCAAGTTCTCCGAGGGGGAAGTCCCGCTGCCGAGTTTCTGGGGCGGTTACCGGGTGGTTCCGGAACGCATCGAATTCTGGCAGGGGCGCCCCAGCCGGCTTCATGATCGCTTTGAATATGTGAGGGAAGGCGATGGCTGGCTCATCCAAAGACTCCAACCCTGAACGGGTACCGAGCCCGATGCCGCAAATCTGGCTTTGCCATGAGACCCCGGGCGGCGATCCCGAGATTCCGGCCTGGCTCACGGACTACGAACGGAAAACCGTCGCGAAATTCGGCGGCCCGCGCAAACGGGAATACCTGACCAGCCGCTGGCTGATCCGCCAGGCCATCGGCCGCACCAGTGGCGAACTGGTCTCTGATTGCCGACCGGTACCCGGACGGCCGAACCGCTCGGAAGTGCCATCCGGGTTCTACCTGTCCCTGAGTCACAGCCATGGTCTGTCGGCCTGTGTGGCCGGCCCGGTGGCCGGCCTGGGGATCGACATCGAGCCCCTGCAGCGGCATCCTCAGTGGCACAAAGTGGTCAAACGCTGGTTTACACCCAGGGAGCAGGAATGGCTGTTCCGTACCGATGATCCTGGCAACTTCCTGGTCGCCTGGACCCTCAAGGAGGCCTGGCTGAAGGCGACCGGCCGCGGCATCGCCAACAACCTGCAGACCCTGGAGGTACTGGAGGGCTTTGAACTCTATGGCGATCAGGACGACAATCACTGGTCGGCTTACTGCTACGAATGCGAGGGATTCCTGGTGACGCTGGTCTGCCGGCAACCCGGGGCGACCGGCCAGCCCGGCTGGCCCTCCATCCAGTTGTTGCAACCTCCGGCCGAAGACTTCAGCCTGGGCGAGGCAGAGGACCTGGACACTCACTGGGAGCCCCGTGTCCAGCGCATCATTCACCCTGCAACCGGCACAAAGTGAGAGGCAACATGACTGAATCCGGACGCTGCCCCTGGTGCGGCACCGATCCGCTGTACGTGCATTACCACGATACCGTCTGGGGCCGGCCCGAATA
>Ga0114984_1000460_pt1 | contig 15753 bp, 17 predicted proteins | sample Shrwel1BS1Day1_FD_96987 | JGI IMG/M metagenome (GOLD analysis project Ga0114984, IMG submission 96987) | Subsurface microbial communities from deep shales in Ohio, USA - Utica-3 well 1 S-1-Day1 | ecosystem: Environmental > Aquatic > Deep subsurface > Shale gas/oil reservoir > Produced water/Flow...
GGCGCAGCAGTGCACGGTGCTGATCGTCGAGGACAACGCGATCAACCAACTGGTGACGCGCGGCATGCTGCTCAAGTTGGGTTACCGCGTGCGTACCGCCGACAATGGCGCCGAAGCCCTGGACCTGCTGCGCGGTGAAGGGGTCGACGCGGTGCTGCTGGACTGCCAGATGCCGGTGATGGACGGCTTCGCCACCTGCCGTGCGATCCGCGCACTGCCGGGCTTTGCCGAGGTGCCGGTGCTGGCGATTACCGCGCACAGCCATAGCGGCGACCGCGAGCGCTGTCTGGCCGCGGGCATGAGCGACTACCTGGCCAAGCCGGTGAAGTTCGAGGAGTTGCGCGTGCTGCTGCACGACTGGGTGCTGTGCCGTCCGCCGCTGGTATCCGGCGGCGCTGCTCCGATCTGACGACCTACACCGCTCCTTCCCGATTCGCCGGCAGATTTGGCCGTATCGTCCCTTTAGTCATGGTCTGAATCCTGATTCACTGCTGGATATGAATCAGGATTCAGACCATGGCCTACCGTATCACCGAAGCTCGAATCGACCGTGACCAGGCACAGCGTCAGCGCATTCTCGCCTGCGCGCTGGAGCGGGTCGTCGCGGGTGGTTTCGCGGCCCTGACCATGCAGGCGCTGGCCGACGATGTCGGCATCGCCACCGGCAGCCTGTACCGCCACTTTCGCAGCAAGGGCGAGCTGGCCGCCGAAGTCTTCGCCGCTGCCAGCCAGCGTGAGGTGGATGCCCTGGCCGCTGCCTTGCGTGGGCCGGGTAGCGCCAGCGAGCGCCTGCGTAGCGGCCTGCAACAGTTCGCCGCCCGCGCCTGGCACAGCCGGCGCCTGGCCTTCGCGCTGATCGCCGAGCCGGTCGACCCGGAAGTCGACGAGCAGCGCCTGCTCTATCGCGAAGCCTATGCCGAACTGTTCGGCGACCTGCTGGCAGAAGGCGCCGCGGCCGGCGAGTTCCGGCTCGAGCAGATCGGCCTGGTCGCGGCCTGTCTGGTCGGCGCCATTGCCGAGGCCCTGGTCGGGCCGCTGTCACCACCTGCCCGCGCCGCTCGCGAAGCGGGTCGACCCAGTCCGTCGCTGGCGCAGGTCAGCGCCGGCCTCGTCACCTTCTGCCTGCGCGCCGTCGGCGCCGAGGAGTCCACGCGATGAAACCCAGCCTGCACGCCGAAACCCACGAGGTGTTCAACCAGGTGCCGAGCCTGGATGGCGCCAATCTCTATCGCCTCGATCTGCCGTTGCAGGAGTGGGTTCGCCGCTACGACGGCGGCTGGGCCGATGATCGTCTGAGCGCCTATGGCGCGCTGGCCGGCGGCGCCCTGATGCAGGCCGGCTTTCTCGCCAACGAGAACAAGCCGGTGTTCAAGAGCCACGACCGTTACGGCAACCGCATCGACCTGGTGGAGTTTCACCCGGCCTATCACGAGCTGATGCGCACGGCCATCGAACATGGCCTGCCATCGCTGCCCTGGACCGATCCGCGCGCCGGCGCCCATGTCGCTCGCGCCGGGCTTTCCTACCTGCACAGCCAGGCCGAGTCCGCCAGCGGCTGCCCGCTGACCATGACCTTCGCCGCGGTGCCGGCCATTCGCCTGCAGCCCAACGTGGCCGAGCAGTGGCTGCCGAAGATCCTTGCCACGCAGTACGACCCGCGCAACCTGCCGATGGAGCAGAAGGCCGGTGTCACCATCGGCATGGCCATGACCGAGAAACAGGGCGGCACCGACGTGCGCGCCAACACCACCCGCGCCTATCCCATCGGCCTAGGCGGGCCGGGGCAGGCGTACGAGTTGGTCGGCCACAAGTGGTTCTGCTCGGCGCCGATGTGCGACGCCTTCCTCACCCTGGCCTACACCGACAAGGGCTTGAGCTGCTTCCTGCTGCCGCGCCATCGCCCGGATGGCACGCGCAACCAGTTCTACATCCAGCGCCTGAAGAACAAGCTGGGCAACTGGGCCAACGCCTCCAGCGAAGTGGAATACCGCGGCGCCTTCGCCTGGATGCTCGGCGAGGAAGGGCGCGGCGTGCCCACCATCATCGAGATGGTGGCCATGACCCGCTTCGACTGCATGGTCGGGTCCAGCAGCCTGATGCGCCAGGCGCTGACCCAGGCCGCGCACCACTGCGCGCATCGCCAGGTGGGCGGCAAGCTGCTCGCCGACCAGCCGCTGATGCAGAACGTGCTGGCCGACCTGGCGCTGGAGAGCGAGGCCGCCCTGGCGCTGTGCATGCGCATGGGCCGCGCGCTCGATCATCAGCATGACGAGCAGGAAGACAAGTTCGCCCGCCTGGTCACCGCCGTGGGCAAGTACTGGATCTGCAAGCGCGCACCGGAAATGATCTACGAGGCCAGTGAGTGCATGGGCGGCGCCGGCTACGTCGAGGAAACCATCATGCCGCGTCTGTACCGCGAAGCACCGGTCAACTCCATCTGGGAAGGCTCGGGCAACGTGCAGTGCCTGGACGTGCTCCGTGCCCTGTCCAAGGAACCCGGCGTGCTCGACGCGCTGTTCAATGAGCTGGGCGACGGCCATGGCGATGCCCGCCTGAAGGCGCATATCCAGCGCCTGAAAGCCGACTTCAGCGACACCGCCGACATCCAGTACCGCGCCCGCCAGCTGACCGAGGACATGGCCGTGGCGCTGCAGGCCAAGCTGTTGCTGGAGGCTGGCAACAGCGCGGTCAGCGACGCCTTTATCGCCAGCCGCCTGGAAGGCCGCGGCCGCGTCTACGGCACCCTGCCGCGCGGCGTCGATGTCGAGGCTCTGGTGGCGCGCAGCATGCCGCATCTGCTTTGATGCGAGGGCGATCTTAAACAAGGAAAAGTTGATAGATTTTTAGCGACTGATTTTTCCCTTTGGGAACAGTTGGTTACGCTAAGTGTGTTCCCCGCGTGAGCGGGGATGAACCGGTCGGTTACCTTCTCCAGGTAGTCGGAAATGGGTTTTCCCCGCGCCAACGGCATGGAGCGCATGGCCAATTCAAGGAGCTGTTCGAGGTGGGGCTTTGTAGCAGCAGTGAGGCGAGGCATTTGCGGCAGCTTTGCTCCTAGCGACTCTTGAGCACGCTGTGGTGCGCGCTGAATAGTCGCTTTTGTTTGAGCCGAGGGCTGCTTCTGCGGTGGTGGGTGTGGTGGCGTAGCCGTCAGGCATGTGCCTCACGATCCAGCACGTCCGCCACCCATTGATTGATACTTTTGTTAGCCAGCTCGGCTTTCACTGCGACCGACGCATGAAGCGCGGGCTCCAGGCGCAGGCTGAGTTTGCCGGAGTAGGGTTTTTGTGGCGGACGCCCGAGTTTGGCACAGGTTTCGAGATAGTCGTCGACAGCTTCTTCAAAGGCCATACGAAGTTCTTTTACCGACTCACCGTGAAAACCCACTACATCGCGAATACCTGCGATATGGCCAATGAGGAGACCATCTTCATCGCTGTATTCGATACGAGCGGCATAACCTTTGTAATTCATTGCGTTCATGGGGTGACTCCTGCTTGCTCAAGGAAGGCTCGGGCATCACGAACCTGGTAGGGCTTGACCTCCTTGTCGGGATGGGGCCGGTGAAAGGTGCCGATCACGCCGTTTAGCTCAAAGCGCACTCGGGAGCCGTTACCCTCGATAGTCCTGGCGCCAGCCGCTAGAAAAAGAGACTCAATGCGAGCCCACTCAAGCGAACGGGGTGTGGGCTTGGCGAAGATGGCTTGCAGAGTGCTTTTCTGTTTGCTGTTCATGGTATCGAACTTTAATACCATGAGGCATGCGTCACAAGCATTTGCTTGGGGGTAGAGTGCAGGGTGACTGCCCTCTATCCACATCAGTGGGGGCGAGGTTATTGCGGTGCATCCTGTGCGGCTAATCTGCAAATTCCTCAACTTAGGAGGTAAACCACCGTACCGACCTCCTGCAGCAGCGATGCATTCTCAACTCTTCTGATTGCCAGTCTCTTATGGTGATGGCACTTTGCTTGGGCTCGCTGCACCACTTGATTCGCACCGTTTCAGAGGAGTGTCAGATGAAAGGATTCGCCGACCTCAGCGACCAGGCTCGCCGCGTCTGGGCCAAGAGCTGTGCTGGCGCACTTGCTGGACGTGGCGGCCGTGGCCGAGCGGATGCTGGCCCACGAGCCTGCGAGCACGCTGGATTGGGCGGCCCAGGCGCTAGGGCTGGAGCGCGAGAATGTGGCGCGTTGGGTCGCCTGCCTGGTGGGCTTGCATGACTTCGGCAAGGCCATTCCCGGCTTTCAGGACAAGTGGCGCGAAGGGCGGCAAGCGTGTTCCCCGCGCCAGCGGGGATGAACCGCGCTGCTGAGCCAGGCGCGGGGTCGCTGAGTGGTGTTCCCCGCTCCAGCGGGGATGTCGAGTTGCTGTAACGATGCGCCGGCCATGCGGCCGGCGCGTCGGGTTCAGTCGTCGCTTTCCAGCACTTGACGGTCGTGGAGCGCCTGGATCGGGCGTGCGTTCATCGCGTAAAGGTGCTGGAACTGCAGCAGTTGCGCGTGGGACAGCTCGACAGGTTGCTTCAGTACGCGCCATTGCACGTTCTCGCTGCACGGCGGGGTGGTCAGTGAGCCGGCGAAGGCGTAGTAGCCCTGCTGCTGCGGCAGCACGGCCTGCGGGGTGAAGCTGTCGGCCAGTTCGACTTTCTCGCCGGCCCTGGGCGGCATGGCGTCGAACACCTGAGCCAGGGCCTGGTTCTGCGCGCCTTCCTTGAACAGCACCGCGACCACCGCCAGGCGGCCATCGGCTGCCTGGTGGACGAAGTGCGCCACCATCGGGAATGCCTTGCCGGCGATGTGTTCCTCGCTGGGCGTATGGAAATGGAACTGCATCAGGCGATAGGGCTTGCCGTCGATCTCGATGCCGCCGGCATTGGCCAGGTTCACCTGGACGGTGTGGCCGTTGTTCACCACTTCGGCCGGGCTGGCCTGATAGTCGAAGGCGATGCGCGGCAGGGCGGCACGCGTGGCATTGCGGATGTCGATGGGCGACTGGGCGTGGCCGATCGCGCAGGTTTCGTAGCCTGGGTCCAGCTGGGCCCAGTGTTCGGGGCCTTCCTTGCCGTCGTAGGTCCAGTGAGGTTGCTGTTCGGCGGCCATGGCGCCGGTTGCGAACAGGGCGGTCAACGCAACGATCAGGGTCTTTTTCATATGCGCTCTCGTGACTGGATGATGGGCCTGCAGGCTCGCGTGGCCAGCGCCGACGCGAGTACGGAAATACTACGACGGCATTGTAATAAAAAGTTACGTTTATCCTTGGCCGTGTGACAGTAGGCGCATTTGCGGGCAGATCGGGCGCTTTCCGGACAGCCAGCGTTCAGCCAGCAGCGACACAGCGGGGATGCTTTCCGCTGTCGCACCTGGCATGCGCCACAAGGGGCACAGCGCCTGCTCCGGCTGCTGTCGAAGGCCTGAGCGCGCGGTGATCGAGCGCCAATGCTGTCTTTTGCTCTGGCGGCGGAGTAAGGTTGCCGCCGATGGTTCCGCCGCCTCTGGCGCGCGGATGAAAAGGGAACAGGGTGCGGCGCTGCGTCGCCAATGCCCTGGCTGCCCCCGCAACTGTAAGCGGCGAACGATGCCCTCGATGCCACTGACTTCGGTCGGGAAGGCGGGCGAAGTGCCAAGCCGTGAGCCAGGAGACCTGCCATCGAACCCATTGATCCTCAAACTCGTCGCGCGGTGGGCGCGACCAAGGAACTCGCATGCATATCGAACCCGGTGTCGTCGAAGGCGCCAAGCTCTTCCTCAGCTACGCAACGGCCGTCGCGGCCCTGGGCCTGACCGCCAAACTGGCGCGCGATGCCATCCGCGACAACGGCGGGGTGATGGCCCTGGCGCTGCGCAGCCTGCTGACCACTGCCCTGGTGTTCTGCTTCTTCGAGGTGTTGCCGCATCACCCGGTGGGGGTTTCCGAGGTGCACCTGATTCTCGGCTCGACCCTGCTGCTGCTGTTCGGCGCCGGTGCCACGGCCATCGGTCTGGCTGCCGGCCTGCTGCTGCAGGGGCTGCTGTTCGCCCAGTTCGACCTGCCGCAGTACGGCATGAACGTCACCACCCTGCTAGTGCCGTTGTGGGGCATCAGCCTTCTGGCCAAGCGTATCGTCGCGCCGGGCACGGCCTATGTGGACCTTTCCTACAAGCAGGCGCTGGCGCTGTCGACCGCCTACCAGGGCGGCATCGTCGCCTGGGTGGCGTTCTGGGCCTTCTACGGTCAGGGCTTGGCTGGCGAGAACCTGGCGGCGGTGGCCAGTTTCGGCCTGGCCTACATGAGCGTGATCCTGATCGAGCCGCTGGTCGACCTGGGCGTGCTGGCCACAGCCAAGGCCCTGTCGCGTTTCAGCCAGGGGCCGTTGTTCAACGTGCGCCTGCACCACAACGCCACCTGAGCTCGCGCCGCTAACGGCGGCGCTGCCAGATCATCTTGCCGGTATTGCTTTCGGTGACCAGGGCCTGGTCGCTGAAACGGTAGTAGGCAGCCGGCTGATAGTCGGCAGCGCCTGCCAGGCGCACCAGCAGCAAGCCGTCCTGGCTGCGCCAGTGGCCGCTGTATTGCACCTCGCCGGGGCTGTCGTAGCTCCAGGCGCTGCCGCCGCCGACCGAGCGGGTCCACTGCGTGACACTGCCATCGGCGTTCAGTTGCAGGGTCATCAGGGTCGTGAGCGAAGCGAAACTGGCGCCGCCGCTGTCGATGATCTTCTCGTGCACCCAGGTACCGACCAGTGCCGGGTCCTGCCTGCCTGGCGTGGCGACCGGCGGCGTTTGCGCCGCGGGGGCGGCGATGCGCTGGAACAGGGCCTGGCGCTCGAGCACCTGGCCGTTGCGCGGATCGCGTGCGGCGATGCTGGTGTTGAGCATGGCATTGGCGTAGGTGGCGTTCATGTTGGCCAGCAACAGACCCGAGCGCGGATCGCTGATCTCGGCACGCAGCAGCTTGCCGTCGTAGCGGCCCTTGACGGTCAGGCGCAGGTGCTTGCTCTCCACGTACTCGCCTTCCACTGCGGCGCCGTGCTGGCGCAGGATCAGCTCGCTCGGCTGGCCGTCGAGCACCACGTGATAGTGGCCGTCGAGTTCGCCGGCTTGAGTGGCGAAGCCGATCAGGGCAAGCAGCAATGGCGCGGCGATGCGGAGCATGAGCTGACACTCTGGCTGGCTGATTGCCATAAGCCTAGCGGCCGGCAGGGCGTCGCGCGCTATGTTTTCGTCACCGTATGCAGGCAAGATAGGCGCGTACGTTCAGTCAGGAAGATGCGCCGTGAAAGCCTGCTCAGATGATTTCATCATTGCCCACACTCCCGAAGAAGCTGTCGACCGCCTTGCCGCGTTGCACCAGGAAGCCACCGGTGCGCTGAGCCATGCGCTCAAGCGCTACCTCAAGGAGCGCATCCGCCCGGATGCCAGCGAACACTGCCTGTTCCGCTACCCCGAACTGCGCCTGACCTACCTGTGCCAGGGCGAGGTGCCGACCACCGTGCGCGCCTACGCCAAGGTGCAGGTGCCCGGTACCTATGCAATCACCGTGACCCAGCCGGCGGCCTTCCGCAAGTACCTGCTGGAGCAGCTGCGCCCGCTGATGAATGATTTCACCCTGCGTGTCGAGGTCGGCCGCAGCCAGCAGAACATTCCCTACCCCTACGTGGTCGACGGCGGCGACGAGCTGGCCGGCAGCGGCGTGACCGCTGCCGAGCTGGCGCGGGTGTTCCCCAGCACCGACCTGTCCGCCGCCACCGACGGCACTGCCGACGGCCTGTACGACTGGGAGAACATCGACCCGCTGCCGCTGGCACTGTTCGACGCGGCGCGTACCGACTTCTCGCTCAAGCGCATCCAGCACTACACCGGCAGCGACTGGCGCCACGTGCAGCCGTGGATTCTGCTGACCAACTATCACCGCTATGTCGATCAGTTCATCCGCCATGGTCTGGACATGCTGGTGGGGGACTCGCGCTTCACCCGCATGGTGCTGCCGGGCAATGTGGTGGTCGAGCGCGGCATGGCCGAAGGCGAGATGCAGGCAGTGATCGAGAACGTGGTCTGGCACCGCTATCAGATGCCGGCCTACCACCTGCAGGCCGCGGACGGTCACGGCATTACCCTGGTCAACATAGGGGTCGGCCCGTCCAACGCCAAGAACATCACCGACCACCTGGCCGTGCTGCGCCCGCATTGCTGGCTGATGATCGGCCACTGCGGCGGCCTGCGCCAATCGCAGACCATCGGTGACTACGTGCTGGCCCACGCCTACATGCGTCGTGACGGCATTCTCGATCGCGTGTTGCCGCCACATATCCCTCTGCCCGCGCTGGCCGAGGTGCAGCAGGCGTTGCAGGAAGCGGCCAAGCTGGTCACCGGCGAGCAGGGCGACGAGCTGAAGAAGCGCCTGCGCACCGGCACCGTACTCACCTACGACGATCGCAACTGGGAACTGCGCTGGGCCCAGGAGCGACCGCTGATCAACCTGTCGCGTGCAGTGGCGGTGGACATGGAGAGCGGCACCATCGCCGCGCAGGGCTATCGCCTGCGGGTGCCCTACGGCACGCTGCTGTGCGTGTCGGACAAACCGCTGCACAGCGAGATCAAGCTGCCCGGTGCGGCCGGGGCCTTCTACGAGCGTGCGGTGACCCAGCATCTGCATATCGGCATCGCCGCGCTGGACCTGATGCGCAGCCAGCTCAATTCGCTGCATTCGCGCAAGTTGCGCAGCTTCGACGAGCCGCCGTTCCGCTAGCTCAGGCTGCGGCTGGCGCCTCGTCGCGCAGCAGTTCGGCCAGCGCCAGCCGGTCGATATTGGCGCCGCTGAGCACCACGGCCACGCGCTGGCCTGCGTTGCGTTCGCGCTCCTGCATCAGCGCGGCCAGCGCGGCGGCGCCGGCGCCTTCGGCGAGGTTGTGGGTGTCCTCGTGATAGGCGCGGATGGCGGCGCGAATCTCCTCATCGCTCACACGCACGATGCGCGCGGCGCCGGCGCGGATCATCTCCAGCGCCAGTGGCTGCGGCTGACGACAGGCCATGCCGTCGGCCAGGGTGACGGCGCGTTCGGTCTGTACCAGGCAACCTTGTTCGAAACTCTGCGCGTAGGCATCGGCGCCGCTGGCGACCACGCCGACGATTTCGGTGTCGAGGCCGAGCAGGTCACGGGTGCGGATCATGCCGCAGATACCCGAGCCGAGGCCGATGGGTACGTACACCCGGCGCAGGTTCGGTACTGCCTCCAGCAGCTCCAGGGCATAGGTGGCCACGCCGCGTACCAGGTCCTCGTGCAGTGACGGCACCCAGTGCAGGCCGTCGCGTTCGGCCAGGCGCGCGGCCTCGGCGCGTGCTTCGTCGAAGTCGCGGCCATGTTCGATCACCTCGGCGCCGAGGGCGCGCATCGCCGCATTCTTCTCGCGGGCGTTGCCGTGCGGCACCAGGATACGGATCGCCAGCCCCGCTGCGCGTGCAGCCAGCGCCAGGCTCTGGCCATGGTTGCCGCGGGTAGCGGTGACCAGCCCACGCACCTGCGGCTCGCGACGTAGCAGCGCGTCGATATAGACCAGCCCGCCGCGCACCTTGAAGGCGGCGGTGGGGGCGTGGTTCTCATGCTTGACCCACAACTCGCAACCCGTGCGCTGGCACAGCAGCGGCCAGCTCAGCTGCGGCGTGGGCGCCATATGGCGGTGAACCAGTTGGGCGCTCTGGCGCAGTTGGGCGAGGTCGAACATGACGGGCACTCCGGGTGGTGTTGACCCCGATGCTAGTGCGGCACATTGTATGGGTAAATCTTTATATTGCATGGCAAACAATGTGGCTCCCTGACCTGACCGGCAGTTCCTTGCCCACCTACCTCGCCTTGGTGGAGGCCATTGCTGCCGCCATCGGCCGAGGTGAACTCAAGCCCGGCGAACGCCTGCCGCCGCAGCGGCGCCTGGCCTGGACGCTGGGTATCAATCCGAGCACGGTGATGCTCGCCTACCGCGAGGCGGCGCGTCGCCATCTGGTTTCCGGCGAGGTCGGCCGCGGCACTTATGTATTGGCCGGTAGCCGCGAGGCGAGCCTGTTCCGCCTCAAACAACCGGCCGCGCAGGGCGCGCTGATCGATCTGTCGACCAATGTGCCGGTGCACGACCCGGACAACCGCGACCTGTCCGTCAGCCTTGCCGCGCTGGCTGCGCGCGGCGAGCTGGATGGGCTGCAGGCCTATCCCTCGGCGGCGCTGGTCGAGCGCGCGCACCTGGCCGGCGCCACCTGGCTGCGCCGCCGCGGCCTGGAACTGGCGCCGAACGGCCTGCTGCTCTGCGCCGGCGCCCAGCAGGGCGTCTCCGCAGCGCTGCTGGCGCTGTGCGAGGCCGGCGAGCCGATTCTGGTGGAGCGCTTCACCGCGCCGGGGATCAAGGCTGCCGCGCGCCAGTTGCGCCTGCCGCTGCATGGCGTGGCGATGGACGAGCGCGGCATCCTGCCCGATGACCTCGACCGCCAGGCACGTGCCACCGGTGCTCGCGTGGTGGTGCTTACGCCCTGCCTGCAGAACCCCACCGGCGCCAGCCTGGACGCCGAGCGCCGCGCCGCCATCGCCGAGGTGGCGCGCCGACGCGGGCTGTGGATCGTCGAGGATGACGTCTACGGCGTGCTCGGCAGCGCCGCGCCACTGGCGGTGCAGGTGCCCGAACGCTGCCTGCTGATCAGCAGTTTGTCCAAGAGCGTCGCGCCAGGACTGCGCCTGGGCTTTATCGCCGGCGCACCCGAGCTGCTCGAGCGTATCGACCCCGAAGCCCAGGCCACCCGCTGGGCGGTGACGCCGCTGAGCCTGGCGCTGGCCTGCGAATGGGTCGAAAGCGGCGTCGCCGAACGGCGCCTGGCCTGGCAGGTCGAGGAACTGCAGCAACGCTGGCGCCTGGCCGCGCGGGTGCTCGGGCCGCGCATGCCGCAGGGCAGGGCGGTGGCGCCGCATCTGTGGCTCGATGGCGCGCCGCCGGCCGGTTTGGCCGAGGCCTGTCGGCAGCATGGCGTCGAGGTGGTGCCGGCCGAGGTGTTCGCGGTGGAGGCCAACCCGGGGCATGCCGTGCGCATCAGCCTCGCGGCGGCGGCCAGCCGGGTCGAACTCAAGCGTGCATTGGAAGGGATAGTCGCAGCCTGGCCCGTTTAGCCAAGAGACATATGCAGAATCGGAAAGGGCCGCCCGCCGCCATCCAGACGTGAGCGATCGGTCACCACGAAGCCCAGGCGCTGATAGAAGCCCACCGCCTGCGGATTCTGCTCGTTGACGTCGACCCGCGTGGCGCCCAGTTCGTCGATGGCGTGGCGCATCAGCCGCTTGCCCACGCCCTGGCCGTGACAGGCCGGGTCGACGAAGAGCATTTCCACCATGGCCTCGGTCGTGCCGAGAAAGCCCAGTATCCGCCCGGCCTCATCCCGCGCGCAGGTCAGTTGCACGGCCGGGAAATACTGCTCGCGCAGCAGCGGCTTGATCACCTGCAGGTCGCTCTCCGGCAGGAAGTGGTGGGTGGCACGTACGGCGGCCTCCCAGATTTCCACCAGAGTGGGCAGTTCGGCAGGGCTGGGGGTATCGAGCGTCAGCGGCATGGCGGCGGGCAACTTGGATGAAGCGGGGCGCAGAGCATGCCAGCTCCGCGCCCGTGCTGTCATTTGCTGGCGTCGAGCACCACGCGATAGCGCGCCTTGCCGCTGCGCAGGTGATCGATGGCCGCGTTCACCTGGCTCATGGGGAACTGCTCGACTTGCGGCAGGATCTGGTGGCGGGCGCAGAACTCCAGCATCGTCGCCATGGTGCTCGGCGAGCCCACCGGCGAGCCGGACAGGCTCTTCTGCTGCGGGATCAGGTTGAACACGTGCACCGGTATGGCGCTCGGCACGATGCCGACGAAGTGCAGGCGACCCTTGCCGCGCAGGGTGGCGATCAGCGCCTGCCAGTCCAGATCGGCGCTGGCGGTGACCAGGAGGAAATCCAGCGTGCCGGCAATCGCCTTCATCGCCGCGCTGTCGGTGGAGGCCACCACCTTGTGCGCGCCCAGGCGCTTGGCTTCGTCCTGCTTGTTCAGCGAGGAGGTGAAGGCGGTCACCTCGCAGCCCCAGGCATTGAGAAAACGCAGCGCCAGGTGGCCGAGGCCGCCGATGCCAACCACGCCAACGCGGTCGGTGGGCTTGATGTCGAATTCCAGCAGCGGGCTGAACACCGTGGAGCCTGCGCAGAACAGCGGGCCGACCAGTGCCGGGTCGAGCCCGTCGGGCAGCGGCACTGCCCAGGCCCAGTGCGAGCGCAGGCGGTCGGCGAAGCCGCCGTGGCTGCCGACTATGGTCGGCTTCACCGAGCGGCACAGCTGGTGCGAGCCCTCCATGCACGAGCCGCAATGCATGCAGCTGCCCTTGTACCAGCCGATGCCGACGCGCTGGCCCAGCTTGAGGCCGCGCGCCTGCTCGCCGAGGCGGACGATGGTGCCCACCACTTCATGACCGGGGATGAAGGGGTAGCGCGCGTTGCCCCACTCGTTGTCGATCATCGACTGGTCGGAGTGGCAGATGCCGCAGTATTCCACCGCGATCTCGACTTCCTCGGCCCCCAGCGGGCCGGGGTCATAGCTCAGGGGCTCCAATGGTGCCTTGGGCGCGGTGGCGGCCCAGCCGGTAAAGGTGGCGAGTTCGGCGTTGTTGCTCATCGCTGGCTCCTGATCGCAGGGGGTGGATCAGCAGCTTAGCCGCTCTGGCAGACGGTGGAAGCACCATCAATGCCGCTTATCGTGGGTTACACTGCGCAGCCCCGTTCCGCCGAAGCCCGTTGCATGTCACGTCCTCGTCCCGCTGCCTCTCGTCGTCCAGCCGCTCCCCGTCGCGTGGCCAAGGCGCCACCTGCCCAGCCGCGCCTGCTGCTGCTGAACAAGCCGTTCGACGTGCTGACCCAGTTCAACGATGAGCAGGGCCGCGCCACCCTCAAGGATTTTGTCGATGTGCCAGGCGTCTATCCGGCCGGGCGCCTGGATCGCGACAGTGAGGGTTTGTTGCTGCTGACCAATGACGGCCGTCTGCAGGCGCGTATCGCCGACCCCAGGCACAAGCTGCCAAAGACCTACTGGGTGCAGGTCGAGGGCGAGCCGAGTGAGGAGCAGCTGCAACAGCTACGTGATGGCGTGACGCTCAATGACGGCCCGACCCTGCCGGCCGAGGCGCGTTTATTGGACGAGCCGCAGCTGTGGGACAGAAATCCGCCGGTACGTTTTCGCAAGAGCGTGCCGACCAGCTGGCTGGAGCTGGTGATTCGCGAGGGCCGCAACCGCCAGGTGCGGCGCATGACCGCTGCGGTGGGCCTGCCCACGCTACGCCTGGTGCGTGTGGCCATTGGTCCTTGGACGTTGGATGGCCTGCAACCTGGTCAATGGCGCGAGGTGCCGGCGTTACTGCCTTAGGGGGCGCCATTTCCGGAAGTTGGTGCGCACGGCGCACCCTATGCCGCGGTGTCCCTGTAGGGTGCGCCGCGCGCACCAGGGTTCCCGTGTCGCCGCTGGACGACGGGTGCAGGAGGAGAACGGCGACGGCCGCGGTGGTCATCGCGCAGCGGACGTTTTGTCGCAGAGGCCGACCCTGGCGGGATGACCTGAATCAATAACCGCCCTTGATCACGGCGATACCTTTGTTCAGCACTTCACGCCAGGCCTGGCGTATGTCCGCGTCGCACTCCTTGTCGTGTTCGCTGATGGTCAGCAGCAGCGCGTCGAGCCACAGGTCGTAGAGTTCGGGGCGGATATCCAGGCGCTGGCGCGAGTGCGATTCGCCAAGGGCGCGCAGCTTGCTGTCCGGCATGCCGCGGGCATGCATCACCAGATTCATGATGCCCTGGCGCAGCAGCTGCTTCTGCGCGCTCATGTCGGTATCGACGAACTTCTCGCGGATCAGCGGCGAGCTGGCGAGAAAGTGGCGGTAGAAATCGTCGAAGAAGGCGGGGCTGGCGCAGCAGCGTCCATAGCTCTGCATCACCAGATTGGCGGCGCTCATGTGAAACTCCTTGGGTTGTCTGCTGGGCCGCCTCACCAAGGCGGCCCGGAATCGGTCGGACGCGTGGTAGGCGCTGGGCGCTACCTCAGCCGTGGATGCCGCGCGCCGTCTCGATGATGTAGGTGATGATCGGCTTGGCCAGGAAGGCGAACAGGCACAGGCCCAGGCCGAGGAACAGGATGGCGGTGCCGAGACGGCCGGCCTTGGACTTCTTCGCCAGGTCCCAGATGATGAAGAACATGAACAGCATCAGCCCGCCCACCAGCACGTACATCATCAGGGCTTCGAATTGTTCGGTTTCCATGGGACCTCGGGATTCGGACGGAAAAAACAGGGCGGCGATTATACGCGCCCTGACTTGGACCGCGGCATGATCCGTTTCTCCCTGCGACTTTCAGTCGCGCAGGTGCTGCAGCGGCAACTGGGTGCTGGACAGGATCTGCTGCAGCACGAAGCTCGAGCGCACGCTGGAAACGCCGTCGATGCGAGTCAGGGTGCCCAGCAGCAGCTTCTGGTAATGATCCATGTCCGGCACCACCACCTTGAGCTGGTAGTCGGCATCCATCCCGGTGACCAGACAGCACTCCAGCACCTCGGGGCATTTGCGTATTTCGTCCTGGAAATGCTCGAAGCGCTCCGGCGTATGCCGGTCCATGCCGATCAGGACGTAGGCGGTCAGGCTCAGGCCGAGCTTCTTGCGGTCGAGCAGGGCGACCTGGCCGGTGATGTAGCCATCGTCTTCCAGTTGCTTGACCCGCCGCGAGCAGGGCGAGGGTGACAGGCCGATGCGTTCGGCCAGCTCCTGATTGGACAGGGCGGCATTGCGCTGCAATTCGGCAAGGATGTTCAGGTCGTAACGATCGAGTTTGTCCATTTTTTCATCGGCCTGTCATTGGGTTGCGCTAGATATTGCTCCTTTAGCTATTAATTGCGCAATCGCTGGATTGAATAGCAATCTTCGCAATCTTATTTCGGTGCGGCAGGCGTAAGCTTTCTCTCAGTTTCACGGCCCGGACGACAAGTCCTACCGGCCTCGCCCAACCAGGTGAGCCGGCGCCGACGGTCCTACCGGATCGCACCGGCACCCGGGTCCGCACTGCCCAACCAGGCGGGCGACGAAAGCGGCGACAACAACGCCAGCACCGGACAGATTTCCCGAAGGGGCCGCAAGGCCCCTTTTTTCATGGCTCTTCGCATTCTCGCTTGACACCGGACTGGCAATAACGTGTTAGCTGTCGATGACTTGGCACTATCCGTTAGCGTGTCGCCTGACCTGACGGGTTTCGCCCCTTACGGGCGACTCACTTTCTTTGCTTGTGCAAAGAAAGTAAGCAAAGAAACACACCCCTGCATACGGCCCCGGCTACGCCGGGGTTCCCTCGCTCCATCACCACTCCAGGGGCACGCCACGAAGGGCCATCCCTGGCCCATCGTGGCTCTCGCGACATCCATGTCGCTCAACCCCTTCCACGGCGATTCCACTCGGCCTCCTGAAGGGGACTTGGGCGTCGTCTGCGATATCGCACTTCAAGAGCAAAGCCAAACGCTGCCGACTTTGATCTTCCAGAGATGTCGCAAGCTCGCGACCTGGTCCCCTTCAGGAGGCCGAGTGGAGGTGTTGCGTAGGGGGATGAGCCGCATGGATGCGGCGAAAGGCTTAATGGGCCAGGGATGGCCCATGTAAGCCGGCCCCCGGAGCGGCGCCGGAACGAGGGAAGTTTCGCGTAGCGAAACCCGGATGTCGGGGTGCCCTTCTTTGGCACACCTTTCTTGGGCAA
>Ga0114984_1000461_pt1 | contig 15746 bp, 18 predicted proteins | sample Shrwel1BS1Day1_FD_96987 | JGI IMG/M metagenome (GOLD analysis project Ga0114984, IMG submission 96987) | Subsurface microbial communities from deep shales in Ohio, USA - Utica-3 well 1 S-1-Day1 | ecosystem: Environmental > Aquatic > Deep subsurface > Shale gas/oil reservoir > Produced water/Flow...
CGGCGGTGAGCAGGTTGTGCACCGCCAGGGGATACAGGAACGAGCGCTCGGTATGACCGCGCGGCACAGGCGGCGACAAACGCTCGCGCAACGCCTGCAGGCCATCGGCGGTCACAATTTTGGAGAGGTCAACGCTAAAGCGCTTGAGGCGGAACCGCAGGTAGTCCTCCAGGTGCTCACCGAGCGGCGGCAGCGTGATGATCTCGCAGCGCTGTACCACTTCGCGCACCGATGGGTCGCGGGGATCGAGCTTTTCGGCAAGCTCGTTCTGTCCGAGCAGAATGACGCTCAAGAGGCGCGAGAACCCGTCCTCGAGCTCAACGAAGCGCTTCAGGTGGCGCAGTGTGGCCTTAGGCATCGCGTGGGCCTCCTCGATCAGCACCACATGCCGCGTGCCGGTACGGTGGCTTTCCTTAAGACGATTCTCCAGCTGGCGGTACCGGGCATCGCTGCTGGCGCGCAGTGGTTCATGCGGAGCAATCGTGGCCATGATGGCGTCCAGGATCGCGCTGGCCTTGAGCGTCTTGCCCTTGACGTCGTCGGCCTCCATGCCCACCACGTAGGGGCGGATGATCTGGATGGGCATGTCCGCGCGCTGCACGCGCTCCTGCAGGTCCCGGCGCAGTGTGGTTTTGCCCGAGCCCGACTCGCCCACAACGGCGACAAAGCCGCCGCGTTTGCAGGCATCCAGCAGCTGAGCTCGGGTGTAGCGCAGTTGCTCGTTGGCATAGAACTCGTCGGCGCTATTGACCTCATCGAAGGGGTTGCCCGGCAGCTTGAAATGGCGCAGGGTCTGGGGGTGTAGAATGTGCTTGCGAATTGACATGTGTTCGTCCTCATTCACGGGGGAATGCAGTTGTTCGGGCGCCACCGCACTGACCTGCGGTGGCGTTTCTTTTTCAAAGGCCACGGCGATTTGTTCCTCGGTAGCGCCGTGGACCTTCAAAAACTGGATCGTGGCCTCGCGCAGCTGGTGCTGCCGCACTCGAGGCCACAGGGCGTGGTTCACAAGTTGGGAGACCGTCGCCGGGCTGAGTTCGACGGCGATCGCAAGCTGGCTTTGCGACACACCAAGCGCTGGCAAGATCCGTTTGAGTTTCAGCTGCTGTCTCATCTGCTTTCCTAGGCGGCGCGCACAATGTGCACGATGGACGGTTGAATAGGCGCCGGCGCCATAGCCGCGCGCAGCGCTTGCGCTGCTGCGTCAATGGCATCGGCCGGAACGCCCTCGGGGTACAAGGCCTGCAGGCGTGTGTAGTGTTCAGGCGACCAGTCGGAGAACACCGACTTGAGCTGCTTGGCGGCCTGGATGTGGGAAAGCGGCGGCAGGTGTACCGCCGGTGCGACCAGGTCGTGATCTCGGCCGCGGCGCGGCAGTGTGGCGGGCACGTGCTCGAGCGCCTGATCGATGTGGGCGAAGGGGTCAATCTGCCCGCCGAAGGCGACGGTGCCGGTCTTGCGTGCCGCCTTGGCTTCGGTCTCATTGGAGGTGCCTGTCGCCATCAGTTCCAGGGCCTTGGCGTTGGTCTGCGCGGGCGTGTCGGCGTGACGGGCATAGGTCTCGCCGATCACGGGCGCATCGGCGACCATGCCGAACTGGTCATAGGTGACACGCGGCACGACCTGGTAGGCTTCGTGGCCCGCGTCGTCGCTCATGACCACCTGAACTGTGTCCTGCGCCCAGGGGTTTTCGCAGATCAGCAGCTTCTCGCCGACGCAGACGCCAGGCACCGCCGAAACGTCGTAATCCGAACCTCGATAACTGACGCGCAAGTGCGTGGAAACCACACGCGATTCGGGTGCGCTAAGCGCGAGCGACCGCAGAAGCTCCGCTGCGGGCGGCGTCACCAACTGTTCCGGTGTGATGTGCAGCCAGGCCGAATCTCTGGTGCGGCCGGTTCGCGTATGGATCCGCGTGCCGTTGAAGTACCGGCGCCAGCGTGCCACCAGCGCATTGATTTTCTCCAGGCTGTCGACCTTGTCGGACGGCAGCAGCCGCAGAGTGGATTCGAAATCGCGCTCGGTGATGTCCTGGCCCTTCTCGACCTGGCCCTTGGCACGCGGGTTCTTCGGCTTGTTGATCTGGACGTGGATGCGTAGCGCCTTGCACAGATTTTTGAAGATGGCGCTGGTGTTGGCCGATCCCGGGTCGAGCATCACCATGAGTGGAACGCCGAACATGGCCTCACCCTCTCGGCGATGCATGGCGTCGATGAGCACGTCGACCAGGTTGGTGGCGTTCTCCCCGCCCGTGACGTACGTGGAGTAGTTCCAGCCGCTGGTGTGATCGGTCACTACGTAGCGCCACAGCGACTCGTTGATGACCTTGATGACGTTGGCCGGCTTGTTCTTGTAGAAGTCGGTGTGATCCATGATGCGCAGGCCGTTGTCACCCTTCGACGCGCGCGGCAGGTAGAACAGGACACAACGCGAGGCGTCGATCTGCCATACATGGTTCGGGTGCAGGCTGCGCAGGCTCATGGCAGGCGCGGGGGCAAGCAGCTGCTCCGGGTGCAGGCGATAGTTGCGCAGGGCCTTGCGGATGGTGGAGATCGACAGGGGCGAGACCTCGCCCGTCGCCGGGTTGATGCGCAGCGCTTCGATCATGTTGTTGGCGCGCAGCACCTCCACCGCGGCCTCGACGCTCTTGAGCATCTTGCCGTTCTTGCGCATGTGCTCGAGCAGCACGGCGGCGATCATCTGCGCTTCCTGCACGGGCAGCGCCGTCTTGCCGGCGTCCGACCGGCGCTTGCGGGGCGGTTTGGTGACCAGGTCGCCGAGCAAGCGATACAGCCTGGCCTGCGACATCTGTAACCGGACAGCTGCGCCGGCCAATATCTCGCCCTTACGCCCGTGCGGCGCAACGCGCCAGGCACGCGCAACCTCGGCAAGCTCTTCCGCGATGACAGCATTGGCGGGGGCTCCCATCGTCGCCTCCTTACTCGTCCTGCGCCCAGGCCGGCAGTTCGTCGCCGTCAGCCTGAGGCAGGTTGAACTCGGTAAACAAGTCGCCGATCTGTTGCTGGACGGCGCGCAGGCTGGCAGCCAAGAGCCGCGTGCGCTGCGCATCGCCCTTGCCGTTCTCGACATACGCCGCGCACAGTTTTTCCAGGCCTTCGCGCAGCTTGCCGGCAATAGTGGCTTCCAGCCCCACCAGCTCGGCTTCGACCTCGGTGTGCAGGCCCACCAACTGCGCGTCAGGCTTTTCTGTCTTGATGCGGCGATTGGCGGCGTCCCGCTCTTTCTTGAGGGTATCGATCTGGTCGTTCTTCTCCGCGAGCAGCTTGTCGTTGGCCTCGGCTTCAGCGCGTGCTTCACGCAGCGTCTTGCGCAGATCGGACACCGACATGGTGGCGACGTCGTCGAGCGTGATGCCCGCGACGGTGCCGCCGTCGTTCAGCTCGGCGACCTGGTCGTCGTCGAGGACAAGAAGCTCAATAAGTTTCGACTTGTTACCGGCAGCCTCGATCAAATGGTGCGACGTCGCACCATTTGAGAACTTGAGCGCCGCCTGCTGCATGCGCTTTGCCAGCGTGTGGTCAATGCTCAGCCGGGCAAGGAATTCCTTCCATTCCCCGTGCGGCACATGTTCGCGCACCACCAGCAACGCACGACCGGCCGCGAGCATTTCGTCGGCGCTACGTGCCAGGTGGGTGCGAATGACGTGTTCGTAGCGCGGCAGGTCGAACGGCAAGCCGTCACCGAACTGTTTGAGGACCAAGGCCGAACGTTCGGCAGCCTGGACCAGCGCTGCCTCGACATCGGCAGCCGGTTTGGCGGTGTCAGGTGCGGCGACGGGGGAATTCTTCGGACGAGCCATCGTGACTATCCTCTTGTTTGGCATTCGTGAATAGGTTCGACGTCGACCAGTTCCATGCGCAATGCGTGGGGCTGGCCGGCGTACTTGAGCAGCTCGGCGAACACGTTGCGGGCGACCGCGAATGCCACGTCGGCTTCTGCCGTCGGGATGCGGTTCACGCGCACGCGATACTCCGACCTGCCCGCGATGTAGATATCGACGGTCATGTGGTGATCGACAGGCGGAGCCTGGGTCACAGCTGAGCCCCGGCGGCGATGCGCTGGTTGGTTTCAGCGATGCGGGCGGTCATCCGCGCGCACTCTTCGGCATGGGCCTGGGCGATCTGCAGCAACGCGATGCCAGGTGCGTACAGACCGTTGTCGAACTTCACCGCGAAGTCCTCGGCCATGAGCGTGGCAAGCGCGCGCGTGACGTTCGTGGGGGATTCGCCCGTCATCGCGGCCAATTCCTGGTTGGAGATGCCATTCAGGCGCCGACCGCGCAGCGCCTTCATGACGCGCAAGACGCGTTGCGCGCTGTTGATTGTTTCCTTACTCATGCGGCCACCCTACGGGGAGCCGCGGCCTTCAGGCGGCGATTGATCCGCTTGGGCTGGGCGTGTCCCGGCCACAGGACGGAAATGGGCTGGCCGATCAGGTCGGCGATGGCACGCTCGATGCGCGCCGAACGCGTACGGCCGGCGATGACTTCGAAGACCGTGGTGGGAGCGACCTTCAGTTTGGCGGCCAGCGCAGTGGGCGTGGTGCCCTTCATGCGAATCGAGGCCTTGATCAATTCAGGATGCATGGCGTCTGCTATCCTCGCGGGGTGTGGTTTTAAGGGTCGGGAACCAGGTAGGTTCTTGAGGGTGAATGATGGTACGCAAATGCGTACTTGTCAAGTCGTTTTGAGGATACCCAATTGAGTAATTTGGGAGAGCGGCTGCGCGAGGAACGGCAGCGACTGGGTATGAACCAAGCTGAGCTTGGTTCGGCTGGCGGCGTCCAGAAACAGGCGCAGCTTAAGTACGAAAAGGGTGAGCGCTCGCCAGATGCGAACTATCTGGAAGCAATTGCGCGTGCCGGTGTGGACGTCCTCTATGTGCTTACCGGTTCCCGCTCGTTTGCTCCGCCCGCACCAATCGCCCCAGAACACCGAGCGCTGGTAGCGGACTACGACGCCTGTTCGGTAGCTGACCAAGCTGTTATCCGACGCACTGCTGCTGCGATGGCGCATCGAGGCGGAGACCCGGTGCAGAGCGCCCGCAGCGTCAATCAGCACGTCAGCGGCGGAAAGGTGATAAATAAGAAATTCAAGCTGAACATGGGAGATAAGAAGTGAGCCAACGCTGTATCACCATCAATCAGACGGCTTCCGATACTGGATCGATCACTAATCAAAAACCACGCATCAATGTTGAATCTGCAATGCTGGTGATCTTCGTTTTAAAAAACGACGCAACCAACAATGTCAGGGTCACCTTGCTCGAATAGGGAGGAATCTGGTGATGACATACATCTTTAAGACACAATGTCGAATCAATGTGGCGGCCGTATTGGCCACTTCACTGATGCTGATCTTCACCCCTGCTCACGCTGCTGAGAACCTGGCGGCCCTCAAGCAGAAAGCTCTCGCTGGCGACTATCAAGCGCAGCGGAACCTCGCCTTCGGATACTCGGATCGGTTCTCCGATCAAAAGAAGAATCCGGTATTGGCATGCGCATGGAGGATGGTCATATTGACTACGGAACAGGCCGACGAAACCGACATGAGCAACTACAACACCTATTGCGGAAAGCTGCCTCCAGATTTGCTTTCCATCGCCCAGATGAAGGCCGAACTCCTGTTGAAGCACATCGACACGCCGCAGCAGTAGCGTCGCAGTAAATCCATTTAATAGCACTCCAAGCACGCGGGCGGCACGATGCAGGTTCATTCTGCTCGATGCCCTTTTTCTTGCTCTGGAGTGCTGCTGTGTCGCCCCTCGAAAATCCCGTTCCCCTGCGTCGCCGCCTGCCGCGCCTGACTACCTGGTTCGTCGTCGCCGCACTGCTGATCGCCGTGATCAGCATCGTGTCCCCCCAGCAAGTTCCTGTCGCGATCTATAAGCTGAGCCTGATCAGCTTGGCGGCCGTCTGCGCATACTGGATCGACCGTGCGTTATTCCCGTACGCTCGGCCTGATGGCTACCTGGTGCGTGATTGGCGCTGCGGCTCTTGCGTCGGCACACACCGGGTCGACTACCCGATCGCTGACGGCTACGAAACCCCCTTCATGTTGTCGACGATCCGACGCGCGGTGATCGTGGCATCGGTCGTCTTGGCTGTCGCGCTGGGCCTGTGATGCGCCAGCACCTCATCCGCTTCGGCCGATACCTGGTCGTCCTGCTCGTGGCTAGCTGCACGGCGCTGCCGGCGCCGGCGGCCGATGTGCCACGTGCAGCCCAGCAGTACCGTTCTGAGCTCGTGCGCAACGCCCGTGTTGTTTGGGGTATGGACGCACCGGTCTCGACGTTCGCCGCACAGATCCATCAGGAGAGCGCCTGGCGCTCCGGCGCCGTATCTGCCGTGGGCGCCCAAGGCATGGCCCAGTTCATGCCGGCGACCTCCAGCTGGATCGCTGGGCTTTACCCCGCGCTGGCGCAGAACGCCCCTTTCAATCCATCCTGGGCGCTGCGCGCCCTGGTCACCTACGACCGCTATCTCTACGAGCGTATCCGCGCACGTGATGACTGCGAGCGCATGGCGATGACATTGTCGGCCTACAACGGCGGGCTGGGCTGGATCTCGCGTGACCAGAAACGAGCATCGAGTTCGGGGCTTGACCCGCTCATCTGGTGGGGATCGGTCGAGACGGTCAATGCAGGCCGATCGGCGGCCAACTGGCGCGAGAACCGGGCCTATCCCAACCGCATCATCCACCACCATCAGCCGACCTATGTTGCTGCATCCTGGGGGCCTGGCGTATGCCCGTGAATCTGAACATCGTGGGCTGGGCGATCGCGCTAGGCGCGCTCGCCGCCAGCCTGGGCTATTGGCGTGGCGAGGCCAGTGGGCACGAGCGTGGCGTTCTCGAAGCCCAGGCCACTCATGACGCCCGCCAGGTCGAGTCGCTCGCAGATGGGCTGGGCAAGCTTCGCGCGGATGTCGTGGCCAGCATGGTGCTGAACAAAGACGTGCGCACGGCTATGACTGGGCTGGAGCAGCAGAACAAGACCTCGAATGCGGAGCTCAAAAATGCTATTTCGAAATCCCGGCCGACTGGTGCTGTTCAGTGCCGTTTCGATGCTGACAGCATGCGGATCCTCCGCGCCGCGGCAGACCGAGCCGATGCCCTGGCGGCCGGCGGTCTTTCTGCCAGCGGAACTGGCCACGCGGTGCCAGCCAGTCGTGCGCCCGATCGATGATTCGGACGCCGCGGCCGCGGTCGCCTTGGAGGCGATGTACGGCCTGTACGGCATCTGCGCAGGCAAGCACGTGGACACCGTGGACTACATCAACAAGCCGGGGAAGGATCGGTGAAGATCGAATTGGAAGTCTGGCAGCTCATTACGCTGCTGATCGGTTTTTTCGGAGCATGCGCAGGCGCCGGAAGGCTGCTGCTCACGCAGATGTTGCGCCAGATCGACCTGCGGTTTCGTGCCCAGGAAGATGCGCGATCGGCCAATCACGAGCAGGTCCAGCACCGCCTCGAGAAACTCGAGGAGTCGGCCAAGCTGGAAGCCGGCGAGTGGCAGCGTGTAGAACGCGAGTTCCTGCAGATGCAGCGTGACATGGCCTTGCAGTATGTGCGCCGCGAGGACTACATCCGTGGCCAGAGCGTTGTTGAGGCCAAGCTGGATGGGTTGGCCGTGAAGATCGAAAACCTGCAGTTGCGGGGAGTACTAGATGGAAAACAAAATGCAAATTGACCTGGCCCGCTCGCGCCGCGAATCGCTGCGCTGGCTGATCCTGTTGACCCTCAACAATGCGCGTCCGATCGGCGCCTTCGAAGGCCCGATTCTGTCGGTAGCGCAATCCGAGTATCCGGACGCCACGCCCTTGGAACTGCGCCGCGAGCTCGACTACCTGTCGGACCGCGACCTGGTCAAGCTGGAGAAACGCCCGGACGGCAAGTGGTTTGCCGACCTCACGCGGTACGGCACGGACGTCGCCGAATACACGATCGACTGTGAGCCTGGCATTGCTCGGCCCGTGAAGTACTGGTGAATCATGGCTGGCAAAAGCAGCATTCACCGCCTGCCGGCAGAGATCAAGACCTATATCGAGGCGCAGCTGGCCACCGGTTGCCATACCCTCGATAGTCTGATCGAGGATCTGCGCGAGCGCTTTCCGGCCGAGGCCAATGCCGGGTCGCTCCCCAGCCGCAGTGCCATCGGACGCTACGGCCAGAAGCTGGAACGTCGCCTGGCGGCGATCAGGGCCAGTACCGAAGCGGCCAAGCTCATTCGTGCGCATGCGGGCGATGAGATCGATGCCCGCAGCGAAGCGTTGACGGCCCTGGTGCAGACCGAGCTCTTCGAAGCCATCATCGAGCTGCAGGAGGCCGACGAGGAGACCGACTCCGGCAAGCGGGTGGAACTCTTGAGCAAGGCTGCCAAGAACATCGCCACGCTGGCGCGCAGTTCGGTCAACCTGAAGAAGTTCCAGGCCGAGGCCGAAGAACGCGCACGGCGGGCGCTGCTCGCGCAGCAGGACGCAAAGCTGCAGGAAGTCGCCAAGGCCCAGGGTATGAGCGCCGAGCAGGTCGACTTCTGGAGGCGCGATTTCTTGGGGATAAACGCACCATGAGCTTGATCTCTCCGATCGCATCACCGGCGGGATATTACTGATGGCCGCCGTTATCAAGCCTCTGGCGTCAACCCTGCGTGTTCTGGAATGGGACGACCTGCCGGCGAGCGTGCGCGCGATATCCGACAGTTTCAATCCGCTGGCCGAAGGGATCCTGATGCTGCATCAGCGTCAGGTCGCCGCGCTCAAGGCTTCGATCATCGCGATTCCGAAGGGTCGGCGCACCGGAATTACGTTCGGCACTATGCTGAACAAGACGCTGGTGGCTGCGGCGCGCAAGTCTGCCGGCGGCGACAACGTCTACTACATCGGCGACACCAAGGAAAAGGGTCTGGAGGCGATCGGCTATTGCGCCAAGTTCGCCCGGGTGATCGCGCGTGCCCAGGGCGAAGGCGTCACGGGCGTCGAGGAGTTCCTCTTCGAAGACCAGGACGAGGGAGGTAAGACCAAGCACATCACCGCGTATCGCATTCGATTCGCCAGCGGCTTTCAGGTGTGCGCCCTGTCCAGCCGGCCGGCGAACATCCGGGGCCTGCAGGGCCACGTCGTCATCGACGAGGCAGCGTTCCATCCGGACGTGCAGGGTGTGCTGGAAGCGGCCACCGCGCTCCTGATTTGGGGCGGCCAGATCACGATCATCAGCTCCCACAACGGCAAGAACAACCCCTTCGCCCAGTTGTGCCGGGACATCGAAGCCGGCCGCTATGGCGCAGACGCAGCCGTTGTGACGGTCACGTTCGACGATGCGGTCACCAACGGCCTGTACGAACGCGTGTGCTTCATGAAGGGCACGCCAGCCACTGCCGAAGGTAAGAAAGAGTGGTACAGCAAGATCCGCAATGCCTATGGGGTGCGCAAGGCGGCCATGCGCGAGGAGCTCGATGCCATCCCCCGCGACGGCAGCAGCGTCAGCCTGCCTGGTGTCTGGATCGAGAACGCCATGGCTGAGGAGCGCCCGGTTGTGCGCCTGGCGCTTGACGATGACTTCGTGCGCAAGAGCGAGGCCGAGCGCCGCTCATTCGTCGAGGACTGGATTCGCCGCCAGGTTGAACCCGCCCTGGCGCTGCTCGATCCCAAACTGCAAAGCGTTTTCGCCCAGGACTTCGCGCGTCACCGTGACTTCTCGGTGTTCGGTGTTGGGCAGATCGAGGCGAACCTGCGCCGGCGCGTGGCGTTCATCGTCGAGATGCACAAGGTGCCCACGCGCCAACAAGAGCAGGTCATCTGGTACATCATCGAGCACATGCCGCGCCGTTGCGGCGGCGCCATGGACGCAACAGGTTCGGGCGAGACCCTGGCGGAATACACGGCCGACAAGTTCGGGCACGACCACGTCCACCAGATCAAGCTGAACCGCGCCTGGTACGGCACCTGGATGCCCAAACTGATCCAGGGGTTCGAAGACGGGATGATCGACTTGCCGCGCGATTCGAACGTGGCGGCCGACCTTCGCGCGATCGAGGATGTCGAGGGCATACCGATGGTGGTGAAGCTGCGGCGCAAGGATCTGAAGGATCCCGAGCTGACCCGGCACGGCGACTCGGCGGTGATGCTCGCGCTGCTGTGGTTCGCCACGATGAACCTGGCCGCGCCCATCGACTACACGCCGGTACCGCGCCAAACGAGCCGTTGGGATGCCTTGCCCGGCGAGCACGACGATGACACGCCGTGGGCCGGCGACGGCGCGTGGCGCGAGGCACTTCAAATTTCCGGCCTTTGGGGGCGTTTTTTGGGGTGGGTGGCTACGCTGACCCCAATCGCGCGCCTGAGGGCCTTTATAAACACGCGTAAACGGCTTGCCGGGGCTTCGATCCACCGGGGAACCGTCGCAGGTTTGGGTTGAGACCCGAAAGAGAGAGATTCATGGCTCAAATCGTTGATCAATTCGGCCGCCCGATCACCAACATGCACCTGGAGGAGCCGCAGACGGCTCGGCTGGGACACCTGCAATCGGAATGGGAGAACCATCCCACGCGCGGGTTGACCCCGCCGCGGCTCGCGCAGATCCTGCAGCAGGCCGAGACGGGCGACATCACGGCGCAGCACGAGATGTTCGCCGACATGGAGGAAAAAGACGCGCACCTCTTCAGCGTCATGCAGACGCGCCGCCTGACGGTCAGCCAGCTTGACTGGTCGATCGAGCCGCCAGCGAACCCCACCAGTGCGGAACAGGACGAAGCGGCCTTCGTGACCGAGGTGCTGCAGGGCCTGGAGATGGAGGACATCCTTTTTGACATGACCGATGCCGTCGGTCACGGGTTTTCGCCGATCGAGCTCGGATGGGACACGATCGAGAAGACGTGCATGCCAGTCACGGCAACATTTCGCCCGCAAGGGTGGTTTCGTACGCCGATCGCCCCGGGCCTGGATCGCAACGAGCTGCGCCTGCGCGACAACAGCGCCGATGGAGAATCGCTCTGGCCGTTTGGCTGGATCATGCACACGCACCGCTCGCGCAGCGGCTACATCGCCCGCACGGGTCTGTTTCGGGTACTCGCCTGGCCGTGGCTCTTCAAGAACTTTGCCGTGCGCGACCTGGCCGAGTTCCTGGAGATCTACGGGCTGCCGCTGCGTCTGGGCACGTACAACCCCAATACCTCCGACGACAAGGCACGGGCGACGCTTTTGCGCGCTGTGATCGGCATTGGCCACGATGCGGCCGCCATCGTGCCCGAGGGCATGAAGATCGAGTTCAAGGAAGCTGCCAAGGGTGAGTCCACGCCGTTTGACAGCATGATTGGTCTGATGGAACGCAGCACCAGCAAGGCGGTGCTGGGCGGCACGCTGACCAGCGGCGAGGGCGAGCACGGCACGCAGGCCCTGGGCAAGGTGCACAACGAACTGCGCCACGACCTGAAGAAATCCGACGCGCGCCAGCTCGCCACTACGCTGACGCGCCAGCTGGTGTACCCAATTCTGGCGGTCAACCGGGGTCGCACGTCGTTGCACCGGTGCCCGCGCCTGGTGCTCGACACGCAGCAGCCCGAAGACATCAAGCTGCTGGCCGATTCGCTGCCCAAGCTGGTGAACATGGGTATGCGGATCAAAGCGGACTGGGCGCACAGCAAGCTCAAGATCCCGATGGCCGAAGAAAAGGATGCGATCCTGCAGCCCGTTGCGCCGTCATTTGGCGATGGCGCCGGTGGGCTCACAGGGTTGGCTGCTGGCGGTCGACGCCAGCCCGCTCCTGCGCAGTTGGCGCGGCTGAAGGCTGCGCCGGGAGATCCGACCAACACGGCGGCCGACGCGATCGACAGCCTGGTCGATGCCATGCTCGATGAGTGGCAGGCCAAGCCTGACCCGATCCAGAAGGCGATCCAGGAAGCGCTGGACAGCAGCACGTCGTTCGAGGACTTCCAGGTGGCTGTCGAGCAGCGCCTGGCCGCGATGGACGCCACGGCGCTGGCGGACCTGCTCAGCCGCGGCACGCTGGCGGCCCGCCTCTGGGGCAACTTGACCAACGGCGGACGCACCTGACATGGCTGCCATCGAGCTGGAGCCGCTGCCGCCGCGAGAGGCTGTCGAGTTCTTTCGCCAGAAGGGCTACCGGATGGCGTTCTCCTGGCAGGACATGCCTGCCCAGGAACACGCCGCCGCGTTCACGGTGGCTAAGGCGATGCGGCTGGATGTGCTGAAGGACATCCGCGGCGCCACCGACCGCGCGATCGCCGAGGGCACGACATTTCAGGACTTTCGGCGCACGCTCGGCCCGCAGCTACAGGACAAGGGCTGGTGGGGCAAGCGTGAGATGGTCGATCCGGTCACCGGCGAGACGGTCAATGCGCAGCTTGGCAGCGATGCCAGGTTGCGCAAGATCTTTGACACCAACGTTTCCACCGCGTATTCCGAGGGGCAGTCCGAGCGGATCCAGCGCAACATCGAGCTGTTTCCCTACCTGCAGTACTTGCGTAGCTCGAGCGAGCACCCTCGCTTGTCGCATGCAGCCTTTGCCGGCCGCGTCCTGCGTGCAGACGATCCCTGGTGGCAATCGCACATGCCGGTCAAGACATGGGGCTGCAAGTGCGGGGTGCTGCAGCTGACCGCGCGCCAGGTGAGCCAGATGGGCCTTGAGGTCAGCGAGGCACCGCCCGAGCGGTATGTCGAGTACACGAACACCCGCACGGGCGAAGCCATGGATGTGCCGGTGGGCGTGCATCCTGCCTTCAACTACCGGCCGGGCCTGCGCCGCGAGAGCCTGGCCCGGGCGCTGATGGACAAGGCCGATGCGGCCGAGCCACGCACGGCGGCGCGCCTCCTGGCCGACGGCGCCGACCAGGTCGCGCCACTGGTGCAGGCCGAGTTCAACGACTTCGTCGGTCGCTACACCGGTGGCGAACGCCGCACGGTTGGTCGGCGTCGCGTGGTCGGTGCATTCTCCAGCGACCAGGTCGACGCGCTGCAGGACGCCGGCCAGCTGCGCGGCGCGGGCGCCCGCGGCACGATTCACGTTGACATGACACAGCTGCGGAGCATGCTGGGCGATGGTCAACATGCTGCCGGCCAAGCCACGGACGCCGGCGCCGCGCTTGTCGCGCAGCTGCCAACGTTGTTGCGCCAGGTCGGCGAGGCGTGGCTGGACGGCGATCACGCGGTGCTGCTATGCACTTCGCCCTCCGATTCGAAACGCGTGGTGAAGGTTGTGGTGGACCTTTCCGGCCAGGCGCATGGCAAGGCCGGGGGCAATGGCGTGGTCTCGATGGAAGTGATCGACCCGGCAACGTTTGACCGCACGGGCCTATCCAAGCTGCAATAGGTGACGGCGCTGGGCGAGGTGCTGCTGCGCCGGCGGCACCTGGTGGGCACCCGAAAACGCGGTAAACCCGTTTAATAGAGCGTTCCAAGGCATGGCGTCAGACTGGCGCCCATGCCTAAGTCCACCACTCCACTCCTTGCCGCGTTCGCCGTGCAGATCAAGCGCGCGGGCGACGATGGCGCCGTCCCTGAGCTGCATCTGCTGCCTGATGGCGAATTCAAGCCGCAGGCGGCCGAGGATGCGCGCGAGATGCCCAAGTCTGGCACCTACCGCATGAATGAACAGATCGCGGAGAAGGTCATCGCCCTGGCGCGCGCGAGCGTCAACGATTTTCCGATCGACTACGAGCACCAGACGCAACAGGCCGCCAAGAACGGCCAGCCCGCGCCAGCGGCCGGCTGGATGGCCGGCGCCAAGTTCGTCTTTCGTCCTGGCGAAGGCCTCTTTGCGCAGGATGTGCAGTGGACAGCTCGCGCCAAGCAGATGCTGGATGACGACGAATACCGCTACCAAAGCGCCACATTCCTCTATCACCCCGAAACCGGTGACGTGCTGGCCATCGTCGGCGCTGCGCTCACCAACCGTCCTGCCCTGGACGGGTTGACCAGCGCTCAGCTGGCCGCGCTCAGCGCGCAGTTCGCGCGCCAATTCCTTCCCCCCAACTCCGAGGACGACATGAACCCTCTGCTCAAAGCCCTGCTCGAAGGCCTCGACCTGCCCGAGACCGCCACCACCGAACAAGGCGTATCCGCCCTGGCCGCGCTGAAGTCCCAGGCCGCGCAGGCTGGCCAGATCGCTGGCCTGAACGCCCAGATCGCGACGCTCAAGTCGACGCCGCCCGATCCGACCAAGTTCGTGTCGGTGGAAGCCGTTGCTTCCTTGAACACCGAACTGGCGACCCTGCGCGCGCAAACCGCCCAGGGCGAGCTCGACCAGGTCATGGACCAGGCCAAGGCTGAAGGCAAGGTGGCCAGCGATGTCGTCGAGAAGACCTGGCGCGACATCGGCAAGGCCGACCTGGCGCAGCTCAAAGCGCTGGTAGCCGCCACGCCCGCCAACCCGGTCCTCGCCGGCAAGCGCCAGACCGATGGCAAGCAGCCGGGCCAGGATGCAGGCGAGCTGAACCAGGCCGAGCTCGCCGTGTGCGCCGCGATGGGCATGACGCCCGAGCAGTTCAAGGCCGGCAAGCAAGCCCAGGGCCTGGCCAACGGCTGATCGCCGCTTCCCCCGTTTCTCACCTTCAGGACACTTCCATGACCGCGCTGACCCAGGATCGCAACACACTGCGCCGTGACGGCAACCAGATCGAACCGCCCGTGGCGGCCGCCACCAAGATCTTTGGCGGCTCGATCGTGTGCATCAACACCGCCACGGGATACGCCGTGCCGGGATCGACCTCGACCACGCTCAAAGCCGCGGGCGTTTCCGAAGACCGCGCCGACAACAGCGCGGGCGCTGCGGGCGAGATCCGCGTGCGGCTGCGCAAAGGCCCGCACCGCTTTGCCAACAGCGCCTCGGCCGACCTCATCACCCTGGCCGATATCGGTGCCGACTGCTACATCGTCGACGACCAGACGGTGGCCAAGACCTCGGGCACCAACACCCGCAGTGTGGCTGGCAAGGTGTTCGATGTGGACGCCGACGGCGTCTGGGTCGACTTCGCCTGATCGGCCACAAGCCCTTCGAATCCGGAGATTTCGAACATGATCATCAATCACGCCAACCTGGCGATCCTCAACCAGGCCTACAACGCGGCCTTCCAGTCGGGCCTGACCACCGCGGCTCCCATGTGGAACCAGCTGGCCATGATGGTGCCCAGCACCACCAGCACGGAGAAGTACGCCTGGCTGGGCTCCATCACCAAGTTCCGCGAGTGGCTGGGTGAACGGGTCTATCAGAACCTGAAGCAATCGGACTACTCGATCAAGAACAAGACCTGGGAAAACACCGTGTCGGTCGGCCGCGACGAAATCGAGGATGACCAATACGGCGTGTACAAGCCCGTCATCCAGCAGCTGGGCCAGGACGCCGCGACGCACCCCGATGAGCTCGTCTTCGAACTCCTGCAAGCGGGCTTCTCCACGCGTTGCTTCGACGGCCAGTACTTCTTCGACACGGATCACCCCGTCGGACAGCCCGGTAACGAAGTCAGCGTGAGCAATTTCCAAGGTGGCACGGGCGCAGCCTGGTTCCTGGTGGACACGACCAAGGTGATCAAGCCGATCATCTACCAGCGTCGCCGCCCCTACGCCTTCCAGGCCAAGACGAGCCTGACCGACGACAACGTCTTCAACCGCAACGAGTTCGTCTGGGGTGCCGATGGCCGCAGCAACGTCGGCTATGGCCTGTGGCAACTGGCATATGCGTCCAAGGAAGGCCTGGACCTGCAGGCGTACTCCGATGC
>Ga0114984_1000462_pt1 | contig 15695 bp, 14 predicted proteins | sample Shrwel1BS1Day1_FD_96987 | JGI IMG/M metagenome (GOLD analysis project Ga0114984, IMG submission 96987) | Subsurface microbial communities from deep shales in Ohio, USA - Utica-3 well 1 S-1-Day1 | ecosystem: Environmental > Aquatic > Deep subsurface > Shale gas/oil reservoir > Produced water/Flow...
CTACGATGTGGTCTTCATTCGAAAAACGCTACGCCAGATAGACTTGAGGCAGCGGGCAACATGATCATCAACCTGTTACCCATGTCTCCCGACAGGTGTTTACCATGTCCCCCGGCTGAACACCCGGCGCACCCTACGAACCTTTAAGAGGAAGGCAACTGAATGCCGCAGATGGACCCCGAACTGTTTGACCGTGGTCAGTTCCAGGCCGAGCTGGCGCTCAAATCCAGCCCCATCGCGGCATTCAAGAAGGCCATTCGCAGCGCGCGTGAGGTGCTGGATGCGCGCTTTCGCGCTGGCCGCGGCATTCGTCGCCTGGTCGAGGATCGCGCCTGGTTCGTCGACCAGATCCTGCAGGAAGCCTGGAAGCGCTTCGCCTGGAGCGAGGACGCCGACATCGCCCTGCTCGCCGTCGGCGGTTACGGCCGCGGCGAGCTGCATCCCTACTCGGATATCGACCTGCTGATCCTGCTGGGCAGCGACGATCACGAAATCTTCCGCGAGCCCATCGAAGGCTTTCTCACCCTGCTCTGGGACATCGGCCTGGAAGTGGGCCAGAGCGTACGTTCGGTCGAGGAATGCGCCGAAGAGGCACGCGCCGACCTGACGGTGATCACCAACCTGATGGAAAGCCGCACCATCGCCGGCCCGGAACGCCTGCGCCAGCGCATGCAGCAGGTCACCAGCACCGAGGCCATGTGGCCGAGCAAGCATTTCTACCAAGCCAAGCGCGAGGAGCGCAGGGCGCGCCACGCCAAGTACAACGACACCGAATACAACCTCGAGCCCAACGTCAAGGGCTCGCCCGGCGGCCTTCGCGACATCCAGACCGTGCTCTGGGTCGCCCGCCGTCAGTTCGACACGCTCAACCTGCAGGCCCTGGTCGGCCAGGGCTTCCTGCTGGAAAGCGAGTACGCCCTGCTCTCCTCCAGCCAGGAGTTCCTGTGGAAGGTGCGCTACGCCCTGCACATGCTCGCCGGACGCGCCGAGGACCGCCTGCTGTTCGACTACCAGGCCAGGATCGCCGCCCTGTTCGGCTATCAGGACGGCGACGGCAAGCGCGGCATCGAGCACTTCATGCAGAAGTACTACCGCGTGGTGATGGGCATTTCCGAGCTGTCGGACCTGATCAACCAGCATTTCGAGGAAGTCATCCTGCGCGCTGGCGAAAGCGGGCCGGCCACGCCGCTCAACAGCCGCTTCCAGGTGCGCGACGGCTATATCGAGGTGACCCATCCCAACGTCTTCAAGCGCACGCCGTTCGCCCTCCTCGAAGTCTTCGTGCTGATGGCGCAGAACCCCGAGATCAAGGGCGTGCGCGCCGACAGCATCCGCCTGCTGCGCGACGGCCGCCACCTGATCGACGATGACTTTCGCAGGGACATCCGCAACACCAGCCTGTTCATCGAGCTGTTCAAGTGCAAGGAAGGCATCCACCGCAACCTGCGTCGGATGAACCGCTACGGCATTCTCGGCCGCTACCTGCCGGAGTTCGGCCATATCGTCGGGCAGATGCAGCACGACCTGTTCCACATCTATACGGTCGATGCGCACACCCTCAACCTGATCAAGCACCTGCGCAAGTTCCGCTGGCCGGAGCTGGCAGAGAAGTTCCCGCTGGCCAGCAAGCTCATCGACAGACTGCCCAAGCCCGAGCTGATCTACCTCGCCGGTCTCTACCACGACATCGGCAAGGGCCGCGGCGGCGACCACTCCGAGCTCGGCGCAGTGGATGCCGAAGCCTTCGCCCGCCGCCACCAGTTGCCGGCCTGGGACAGCGCGCTGATCGTCTGGCTGGTGCAGCACCACCTGGTGATGTCCACCACCGCGCAGCGCAAGGATCTCTCCGACCCGCAGGTGATCCACGATTTCGCCCAGTTCGTCGGCGACCAGACCCATCTGGACTACCTCTACGTGCTGACCGTGGCCGACATCAACGCCACCAACCCCAGCCTGTGGAACTCCTGGCGCGCCAGCCTGCTGCGCCAGCTCTACACCGAGACCAAGCGCGCCCTGCGCCGCGGCCTGGAAAACCCGCTGGATCGCGAAGAACAGATTCGCCAGACGCAGAGTGCGGCACTGGACATTCTGGTGCGCGGCGGTACCGACCCGGACGACGCCGAGCAGCTATGGAGCCAGCTTGGCGACGACTACTTCCTGCGCCACACGGCCAGCGACGTGGCCTGGCACACCGACGCCATTCTTCAGCACCCCGACGACGGCGGCCCGCTGGTGCTGATGAAGGAAACCACCCAGCGCGAGTTCGAGGGCGGCACGCAGATCTTCATCTATGCGCCGGACCAGCACGACTTCTTCGCGGTGACAGTGGCGGCGATGAGCCAGCTCAACCTGAACATTCACGATGCACGGATCATCACCTCCACCAGCCAGTTCACCCTGGACACCTACGTGGTGCTGGATGCCGACGGCGGCTCGATCGGCGACAACCCGGCGCGCATCCAGCAGATTCGCGAAGGCCTGATCGAAGCGCTGAAGAACCCCGACGACTACCCGACCATCATCCAGCGCCGGGTGCCGCGCCAGCTCAAGCACTTCGCCTTCGCCCCGCAGGTGACCATTCACAATGACGCGCAGCGGCCGGTGACCATCCTCGAGCTGACCGCCCCGGATCGCCCCGGCCTGCTGGCACGCATCGGACGCATCTTCCTCGAATACGATCTGTCGCTGCAGAACGCCAAGATCGCCACCCTCGGCGAGCGCGTCGAAGACGTGTTCTTCATCACCGACGCCAATGGCCAACCGCTGTCGGACCCTGAGCTGTGCGCACGCCTGCAGGAGGCGATCGTCGCCAAGCTCTCCGAGCCGAGTACCCCACCACCGCAGAGCATCACTTTCTGAGCCATGCATAGATGAGCTGGCACAGGGGTCGATGCCAGCCAATCATGTGGGAGCGGATTTATCCGCGATAAGGTCTGGCTGCGTGCCAGACCACCACCGCGAATGAGTTCGCCGCTACCGTGGAGCCAGCCTCAGATCCTGAAGCTGTCCACCAGTTGCTTGAGGCGCCCGACCTGCTGATCCAGCTCGGTACAGGCGCTGAGGCTGGCCTGCAGGTTGCGCACACCGTCCTGGTTCAGCGTGTTGATCTCGGTGATGTCCATGTTCAGGCTCTCGATCACCGAAGTCTGCTCCTCGGTAGCGGTCGCAACCGACTGGTTCATGCCGTCGATCTCGCCGATGCGCCGGGTCACGCCGCGCAGGTTGTCGCCGGCCTGCCCGCCGATGCGCACGCTGTCATCGCTGAAGCGGCGGCTCTCGGCCATGGTCGCCACGGCGTCACGGGCGCCTGCCTGCAACTGCTCGATCATCTGCTGAATCTCCAGCGCCGAGCTCTGCGTACGCTGCGCCAGGTTGCGCACCTCATCGGCGACCACGGCGAAACCGCGCCCGGCCTCACCGGCACGTGCGGCTTCGATAGCGGCGTTGAGCGCCAGCAGGTTGGTCTGCTCGGAAATGCCCTTGATCACGTCGAGAATCTGGCCGATGTCGTTGCTCTTCTCGCTGAGCAGTTCGATATGCCGGCCGGACGCCTGAATCTTTTCCGACAGCTCGCCCATCGAACCCAGGGTGCGCTCCACCATGCCCTGGCCCTCCTCGGCGTCGCGTCGTGCGTCGCTGGCCTGCACCGAGGCATCGGCGGCATTGCGCGCGATCTCCTGGGCGGCTGCACCAAGCTCGTTGATCGCCGCCGCGACGCTGTCGGTACGCGCCGCCTGTTCGCTGGAGTTGCCCATGGAGGCGTTGGACGCCTGCACCACGGTACTCACCCGCGCATGCACCTCACGGGTCGCCGAGGCCACTTCGCGGATGGACTCGTGAATACGCTCGACGAAGCGGTTGAAGGCTCCGGCCAGCTCACCGAACTCGTCGCCGGAAGCGATCGTCAGGCGCTGGGTCAGATCCCCCTCGCCTTCGGCGATGCCGCCCATGGCGTGGCTCATCAGGTGCAGCGGGCGCAGCAGGATGCGGATCAGCGCACCGAGCAGGATGAGGATGGCGACCACGCCGATGATCGTGACCATCAGCGCCGAGACGCGAAACTCGTGCAGCGCAGCGAAGGCCTTGCCCTGGTCGACGGACAGGCCGACGTACCAGCGCACCCCGGCCAGCCCCTGCACCGGCAGGAAGGTGACCAGACGGGCGCTGCCATCGCTGGACGAGGCGCCCTGCAGGCCGGACTGCAGACGCGGTGCACCGCCGGGGAACAGATCGGCAAGGGTCTTGAGCACCAGGCTCTTGTCCGGATGCACCAGCACCGTGCCCTGCTCGTCGACCAGGAAGGCGTAGCCCATGCCGCCGAGGTCGAAGGAATTGAGGATGTCGTCGATCGTCTGCAGCTTCAGATCGCCGCCGACCACGCCCCGCAGCGTACCGCCGACGCTGACCGGTCGAGTGATGGTGATCAGCAGACCGTCACGCGGGTCGGCCGCCAGATAGGGTGCGGTCAGGCCCGGACCGCTGCTGCCCTGGGCGCTCTTGTACCAGGGGCGCTGACGCGGATCGTAGCCGGCCGGCAGCTCGCTGGGCGGAAACTGGGTATAGGTGCCGTCGGCCTGGCCGAAGTAGGCATAGAGAAAGGCCGAGGCGATGCTGCGGTGCTGCAGGTTGCGGCGCAGTGATTCGGCCGAACTGTCGTCCTGCACCGACTCGGCCAGGTTGTCCAGCAACTGCATGCGCCCATCGAGCCAGTGCTGAATGTTGCCGGTGGACACCTGGCCGACGTCGTTGAGGTAGTTCGTCAGGTTGTCGCGGATCGCGTTGCGCTGCAGATAATCGTTGTACAGCGCGAACGACGCAAAAGCCGCGATGACCACCAGGGAAGCAGCCAGCATGATCTTGTGACTGAACTTGAGGGTGCGCATTGAGGAAGCTCGCCGAAAGAGGGGGATGAAAGTGTGACCCGCGGTTATCGGCTGCAAGGATGCCGTCTTGAGCCGCAGCGGCATCGGTTTGGCGACCTAAACGGATGGAAAACGGACGGACAGGGAATTTCCCCGCAGGCCCTGCCGTGCTAGTGTCGCGAGCTTTGTCGCCGCCTCACAAAGGACCCGTCGGATCATCATGAACCACGCCCTCGCCCAGCTGCAGCCCTACCCGTTCGAAAAACTCCGCGCCCTGCTCGGCGGCGTGCAACCTGCCGCCGACCGCTCGCCCATCGCCCTGTCGATCGGCGAACCCAAGCATCGCTCGCCGGACTTCGTCGGCCAGGCGCTGACCGCCAACCTCGACAAGCTGGCGGTGTATCCAACCACCCTGGGTCTGCCCGAGCTGCGCCAGAGCATCACGGCCTGGTGCGAGCGTCGCTTCGGCGTACCGACCGGCTGGCTGGACGCCGCGCGCCACGTGCTGCCGGTCAATGGCACGCGCGAGGCGCTGTTCGCCTTTACCCAGACGGTGGTCGAGCGTAACGCCAGGGGCCTGGTGGTCAGCCCCAACCCCTTCTATCAGATCTACGAGGGTGCTGCGTTCCTTGCCGGTGCCGAGCCGCATTACCTGCCCTGCCTGGAAGCCCACGGCTTCAACCCGGACTTCGACGCGGTGCCGACAGAAGTCTGGCAGCGCTGCCAGATTCTGTTCCTCTGCTCGCCGGGCAACCCCACCGGCGCGCTGATCCCGGTGACAACGCTGAAGAAGCTGATCGCCCTGGCTGACGAGCATGACTTCGTCATCGCCGCCGACGAGTGCTACAGCGAGCTGTACTTCGACGAGGACGCACCGCCACCCGGCCTGCTCAGCGCCTGCGCCGAGCTGGGGCGCAACGATTTCAAACGCTGCGTGGTGTTCCACAGCCTGTCCAAGCGCTCCAACCTGCCGGGCCTGCGCTCGGGCTTCGTCGCAGGCGACGCCGAGATCCTCAAGCAATTCTTGCTGTACCGCACCTACCACGGTTGCGCCATGCCGGTACAAACCCAGCTGGCCAGCGTCGCGGCCTGGAACGACGAGGCGCACGTGCGCGCCAACCGCGATCTGTACCGCGAGAAGTTCGACGCCGTGCTGAAGATTCTGGCGCCGGTCATGGACGTGCAGCGCCCGGATGGCGGCTTCTACCTGTGGGCACGTACGCCGGGTGACGACACCCTGTTCACCCGCGACCTGTTCGCCGCCGAACACGTGACCGTGGTGCCGGGCTCGTACCTGTCGCGCGAGGTCAATGGCGTCAACCCCGGCGCTGGCCGCGTGCGCATGGCGCTGGTCGCGCCGCTTGGCGAATGCATCGAGGCCGCCGAGCGCATTCGCCGCTTCATCGAGAACGCCTGAGTGCACGCGGCCGAGTGAGCGGCCGCCTCATTATTTGCCGTGGGTCGCGCGCAGCTGGTGGAATACCGCGCGGCCGCCTTCGCTGGACGGCCCCTGGTTATCAAGGGTGTAGACGCCGGCCTTGAAGTAGAAACGCTTGTCGGCCCAGGCCGGGTCGATCCTGTCCGTGTAGGTCAGGCCGTCTATCGTCACCCGCAGGTCGCCGTTGCGGGAAATGTCGATCGCATAGTTGAAGCGGGTGTCGAGCGGCATGCTGCGGTAGGTCATCACCACCGGGCTCTTGATGTCGCCCGGCTTTCTGCGCAGCTCCAGGTTCACATAGCCGACACCCCGCTCGAACTGGTACTGCAGCTTGATGAAGGGGGTGGGATTGTCCTTGGAATGCACCTGGCCGATCACCACCTTGCCGCTGGACGGCACCTGGGTGACCGCCAGGGACGCCGACAGGTGATGGCTGCCCTCCTTGTACAGCCAGTTGCGCAACTTGCCATCGGCAAAGGTTTCACGCAGCTCGGTGCGTGGGTAGGGGCTGTTGGCAGTGCTGGTACCGGTCACCGGCGCCCAGAATATCAGCGTCTGTCCGGAACGCTGGAAGTACGGGCTGCGATAGTCGGCTTTTACCAGGCGGGTTTCGATGGTGCGGGCAGGGACTTGCTCGGGAATGGTCAGATTCCAGGTATTCAGATCGATCATGCTGATGACAACCAGAGGCAGCTTGCGCACCTTGCATCCAGGTAAAACGTGCAAGCCAACGGAGAGCGCCCCACCAACCCGGCGAAGCGAATTCGACTATCAGGCTTAACGGTAGCGGCGCGCCTTTCTTGACTACCCGGCGACGGACGGCAACGGCTCGGTGGGAAACCCTCGCCCAGCACAATGTCGTGGCATAATCGCCCTTCTCTGCGACCACAACCGATGAACCGGAGCATCACTTGAGCGCGATCCACCTCTACGGCATCAAGGCCTGCGACACCATGAAGAAAGCCCGCAGCTGGCTTGACGAGCAGGGCATCGCCTACGACTTCCACGATTACAAGACGGCCGGCATCGACCGCGCGAGCCTGCAGAAATGGTGCGACGAGCACGGCTGGGAGACCATTCTCAACCGCGCCGGCACCACCTTCCGCAAGCTCGATGACGCACAGAAAGCCGATCTCGACCAGGCCAGGGCCATCGAGCTGATGCTGGCCCAGCCCTCGATGATCAAGCGCCCGATACTCGATCTGGGCGACAGGACCCTGGTCGGCTTCAAACCGGACAACTACCAAGCCGCGCTGGCCTGATCCACCTCACCCGATTTCGTTGCAAGGAACCCATCTATGAGCACCTCCCTCTTCAGCATCGCCTTTGGCGTTGGTACCCAGAACCGCCAGGGCAACTGGCTGGAAGTCTTCTACGCCCTGCCGCTGCTCAACCCGGCCAGCGAACTGGTGGCCAAGGCAGCCGAGAAACTCGGCTATCAGGGTGGCAACCAGGCCATCGCCTTCACCAACGCGCAAGCCGCCGACCTGGCCGAAGCCCTGAAAGGCGTGGACGCCGCGCAATCGGCGCTGCTGACCCGCCTGGCCGAAAGCCACAATCCGCTGGTCGCCACCTTCCTGGCCGAAGACAGCGCGCTGACCAGCACCCCGGAGGCCTACCTCAAGCTGCACCTGCTGTCGCATCGTCTGGTCAAGCCGCACGGCCTGAGCCTGGCCGGCATCTTCCCGCTGCTGCCCAACGTAGCCTGGACCAGCCAGGGCGCCGTCGACCTCGCCGAGCTGGCCGAGCGCCAACTGGAAGCGCGCCTGAAGGGCGAGCTGCTGGAAGTGTTCTCGGTGGACAAGTTCCCGAAAATGACCGACTACGTGGTGCCGGCCGGCGTGCGTATCGCCGACAGCGCCCGCGTGCGCCTGGGTGCCTACATCGGTGAAGGCACCACGGTGATGCACGAAGGCTTCGTCAACTTCAATGGCGGCACCGAAGGCCCGGGCATGATCGAAGGCCGCGTTTCCGCGGGCGTATTCGTCGGCAAGGGTTCGGACCTGGGCGGCGGCTGTTCGACCATGGGCACCCTGTCCGGTGGCGGCAACATCGTCATCAGCGTCGGCGAAGGCTGCCTGATCGGCGCCAACGCCGGCATCGGCATCCCGCTGGGCGACCGCAACACCGTCGAAGCCGGCCTGTACATCACCGCTGGCACCAAGGTGAACCTGCTCGACGAGGGCAACGCCCTGGTCAAGGTGGTCAAGGCGCGCGACCTGGCTGGCCAGCCGGACCTGCTGTTCCGTCGCAACTCGCTGACCGGCGCCGTGGAATGCAAGACCCACAAGTCGGCCATTGAGCTGAACGAAGCCCTGCACGCCCACAACTAATCCCACGTAGGGTGCGCCGTGCGCACCGCTCAGCCATGCGACCTGGTGCGCATGGCGCACCCTACGGGATAGGCTCCTCATGTCACTGATCTCCCCCTGGCGTGCCGACTTCCCCGGCATTCTTGCCCTCCAAGCCGAAGGCCAGACCTACCTGGACAGCGCCGCCACCGCGCAGAAACCGCAGGCGGTGCTCGACGCCCTGCTCGGCTACCTGGCCGGCGGTGTGGCCAACGTGCATCGTGCCCAGCACCTGCCGGGCGAACGCGCCACCCGCGCCTTCGAGGCGACACGCAGCAAGGCCGCGCAGTGGCTGAATGCGGCAAGCGCCGAGGAGATCATCTTCACCCGCGGCAGCACCGAATCACTCAACCTGCTGGCCTATGGCCTGGAGCACCTGCTGCAGCCGGGCGAGCAGATCGTTATCAGCGCGCTGGAACACCACGCCAACCTGCTGCCCTGGCAGCAACTGGCCAGGCGCCATGGTCTGGAGCTGGTGGTGCTGCCGCTGAATGATGCGGGCACGGTCGACCTGGACCAGGCCGCCCGACTGATCGGCCCACGCACTCGCCTGCTGGCGGTTTCGCAGCTGTCCAACGTGCTCGGGCGCTGGCAACCGCTTGCCGAACTGCTGGCACTGGCCCGTGCGCAAGGCGCGTTCACTGTGGTGGATGGCGCGCAGGGTGCGGTGCATGGTCGTCATGACATGCAGGCGCTGGGCTGCGACTTCTACGTGTGCTCGTCGCACAAGCTCTACGGCCCCGATGGCGTCGGCCTGCTTTACGGGCGCGGCGAGGTGCTGCGCCGGCTGCAGCATTGGCAATTCGGCGGCGAGATGGTGCTCGACGCCGACTACCAGCAAGCGCGCTTCCGCCCTGCTCCGCTGGGCTTCGAGGCCGGCACACCGGCCGTGTCCGCCGTGATAGCGCTGGGCGCTGCGCTGGATTGGCTGAGCGCCCTGGATCACGCGGCCGCGGCCCGGCATGAAGCAGCCCTGCATGCCGAACTGCTGGCCGGCCTGCTGGCACGTGACGGCGTGCGCCTGCTTGGGCAGCCACAACTGGCGCTGGCCAGCTTCTGCGTCGACGACGTACACAACGCCGACCTGGCGCACCTGCTCACCGAACAGGGCATCGCCATACGGGCCGGTCACCACTGCGCCATGCCGCTGATGAAAGGCCTGGGGCTGAGTGGTGCGATTCGCGTCTCGCTCGGGCTGTACAACGATGGCGAGGATCTGCAGCGGTTTTTCAGCGCCCTGGATAACGCCCTGGAGCTGTTGCGATGAAACGCCACCAACGGCCCTTCGTAGGAGCGGCTGGGCGGCATTCCGTTTCAGCCGCGAATATCGGCGCCCGGACCTTCGCGGCTGAAGCCGCTCCTACATGCTCCGAGAGCCTCTCGCCATGAGCCTGCCAGTCGCCGCTCAGGAAGCACTGGAAGCCTTTGCCGCCTGCTCCGGCTGGGAACAGCGTGCGCGCCTGCTGATGCAATGGGGCGAGCGCCTGGTGCCCCTGAGCGATGCCGAACGCATAGATGAAAACCGCGTGCACGGCTGCGAAAGCCTGGTCTGGCTCGTTGCCGAGCGCCGCGATGGGCGTCTGCACTTTCGCGCCCGCAGCGATGCCCGCCTGCTGCGCGGATTGCTGGCCGTGCTGCTGGTCCGAGTGGAAGGCCTGCCTCGTGCCGAGCTGGTCAGCGTCGATCTGGTCGACTGGTTCGAGCAACTGGGACTGCAGAGACAACTGTCGCCATCACGCAGCAACGGCCTCAATGCCGTGTTGCAACGTATGCGCAAACTGGCTGAATCCTGAAATGCCGGATCACCGCAGGGTGGCTCAGGCGCCTGCTGCCGTTAGTGATGAAGCCCGCAGGAGACGCTGCGCCGTAACCCACCATGGGTACAACGCAGGAATGTCCTCTGGTGGGTTACGCGGCGCACGACGATGGCGATGCCTGATAGTGTGAGGTTTGGCGCCGCTAAACCACCCTACGAAGATCAAGAACGATCCTCACCATTTCGGCAGTGTCACGCCACTAGTCGCTATGGCCCCGCTCGCGCAGCGTCAAGCCGCGCAGGAAGTTGCGCAGAATCTGGTCGCCACACTCACGGTAGTGCTTGTGGCCCGGCGCGCGGAACAAGGCCCCCAGTTCGGTCTTGGTCATCGGCAGGTCGGCCGATTGCAGAATCGCCTGGATATCCTCATCACGCAGTTCGAAGGCCACGCGCAGCTTCTTCAGGATCAGGTTGTTGCTCAGGCGCCTTTCCACCGGCAGGCGTGGCCGGCTGTCATCCTTGCCGCGCTTGTAGAACACCAGGCCCTCGAGTACATGCGCCAGCAGCACATCGCTGCAGGTGCGATAACCGGGCTCGTCCTCACGCAGCAGGCAGGCCGAGATCAGCCCCGGCTCGACGGGATAGTCCGCCAGTTGGCAGAACGCCTCCAGCGTGCCATCGCCGACATCCAGCAGATAGCGCAGGCTGCGCAGCACATCGTTATTGAGCATGGGGAAAACTCTTGAGGGAGAAGGTCGGCAGATGCCGCTCAGTCTCGCACGGCACGGGCCGAGGTGCTGGGTTTCCAGTCATCGGCGTTACCGGAATTGAGTGCCTGCTGCAGACGCTTCAGGTCGCCACGCTCGGCGAAATCGCGCAGCCTGGCGTTGAACAGGTGCAGCAGCCTGGCGCTCTCCGGGTCGTTCTTGCGGAACAGCAAGCGTAGCGGCTCGGTATTCAGTTGCCGCGGATGGTGAACGATGTTGCCGCCATCTTGCGGGAACAGGCGCCGCAGCATGGCATAGCCCACCGCACGATCTTGTGGGTGCAGGTCAATGCGTCCCAGCTCCAGCAGGCGAAAGCTGGTGTCCTCCTTGCCGCTCTGCACGACATTCAGCCGGCCGGCCTGAAGCGCCTCGTCGAAGGCCTGGCCGTAGGAATAGCCGAGCGTGGTGCCGATGCGGTATTTGAGCAGGTCTTCGACCTTCGTCCAGTCGAATGCCTGGTCGCGGCGGTGGAACAGCACGATCTCGCCGCGCACCAGCGGGTCGCTGCAGATACCGTAATTGAGCCGGCTCGGCCCGCAGCTGTAGGGCATGATCGCGTGCAGCTGGCCCTGTTGCAGCATTCGCACGTTGCGGTCCCAGGGGTGGAAGATGAACTCGACGCGGTAGTCGGCTTCGGCAAAAACCGCGCTGATCAGCCGCGCCAGAGCACCGCCGTCGCTGCGTTCCGTGTCGACATAGGGAGCCCAGTCGCCGGTACCGATACGCAAAGTCTGCGGTTCGGCCTGAGCGGGCGTCAGGGCTGCCAGCAGAACGGGCAGCGTCAGGGAGGCGAGCATCCGTGCCCAGCGTCTTCTCAGCGAGACGCAGAAAAACAGGTACGACACAAATCACCTCTGATACGGATCATGTTCGACGCGTCCCTGTCGATTACTGCAACCTCTGCCTTCGCCCAGCATAGTCAAATGCTGCGCGCATGGGCGTTTCTCAGGTTTTCGCCTGACGCTCCGCGGGGCGACGGGCGCCCGCTACCAGCTTGTCCACCAGCTTGGCCGCAGCGGCCATGCCGAAGCTGGCAGTGACCATCATCACCGCGCCGAAGCCGCCGGCGCAGTCGAGCTTCACCCCTTCACCGACGAAGCCCTTGGCCTGGCACACCGTGCCGTCAGGCTTGGGATAGCGCAGCTGCTCGGTGGAGAACACGCAGGGCACGCTGTAGGTGCGACCCGGCGTGCGGGAGAAGCCGTAGTCGCGGCGCAACATCGAGCGCACCTTGGCGGCCAGCGGATCATTGAAGGTCTTGTTCAGGTCGGTGACCTGAATCTGCGTCGGGTCGACCTGGCCACCGGCACCGCCGGTGGTGACGATCTGGATCTTGCGCCGCTTGCACCAGGCGATCAGCGCGGCCTTGGCCGGCACGCTGTCGATGCAGTCGATCACGCCGTCGAGCTGTTCGGTGATGTACTCGGCCATGGTCTCGCGGGTGACGAAATCGGCCACCGCATGCACCACACAGGCCGGGTTGATGGCGCGGATACGCGCAGCCATCTCGTCAACCTTGGCCTTGCCCACCGCCCCTTCGACGGCGTGTACCTGGCGATTGGTATTGGTGATGCACACGTCATCCAGATCGAACAGCGATATCTCGCCTACACCGCTGCGCGCCAGGGCCTCGGCCGCCCAGGAGCCGACACCGCCGATGCCGACCACCGCCACGTGCGCCGCAGCCAGGCGCTGATAGCCCTCCTGGCCGTAAAGCCGGGCTATGCCGCCGAATCGCTGATCGTCTGTGTTCATCTCACCCCCTGCAGGAAGGCGCGCATTATAGAGATAGCACCCTGCCCACCCAAGCCTGAGATACAGGTCAGCCGTCGGGCCGGAGAACAGGCTGCATGGTGGTGAATGCGCCACGCGGCGCGTCTGATCACCTGATCGGTAACGACTTTTGCTTTAAGATGGCCAGCCTTCACGCCAGCCGCCGTACCGGAGCCGCAATGACCGCCACCCTCACCCCGACCCTGGAACTCGCCTTCGACCTGATCCGCCGCCCGTCCGTCACCCCGGTCGACGAAGGCTGTCAGGAACTGATGATGCGCCGCCTGGCCGCCTGCGGTTTCGAGGTGGAGCGCATGCGCATCGAAGAGGTAGAGAACTTCTGGGCCAAACGCGGTGGCGACGGTCCGGTACTGTGCTTCGCCGGCCACACCGATGTGGTGCCCACCGGCCCGCTGGACGCCTGGCAGTACCAGCCGTTCGACGTACGTGTCGACGAAGAGGGCATGCTCTGCGGCCGTGGCGCGGCGGACATGAAAGGCAGCCTGGCGAGCATGATCGTCGCCGTCGAGCGCTTCGTCGCCGACCACCCGAACCACAGAGGCGCCATCAGTTTCCTGATCACCAGCGACGAGGAAGGCCCGGCCCAGCACGGCACCAAGGCCGTGGTCGAGCGCCTGCGCGAACGAGGCGAGCGCCTGGACTGGTGCATCGTCGGCGAACCGTCGAGCACCACTCTGCTCGGTGACGTGGTGAAGAACGGCCGCCGCGGCTCCCTCGGCTGCACCCTCACCGTCTACGGCAAGCAGGGCCACGTGGCCTACCCGCACCTGGCGAAGAACCCGATTCACCTGGCCGCCCCGGCACTGGCCGAACTGGCCGCCGAGCACTGGGATCATGGCAACGACTACTTCCCGCCAACCAGCTTCCAGGTGTCCAACCTCAACGCCGGCACCGGCGCCACCAACGTCATCCCCGGCGAACTGAAGGTGGTGTTCAACTTCCGCTTCTCCACCGAATCCACCGTGGAGGACCTGCAGCAGCGCGTCACCGCCATCCTCGACAAGCACGGCCTGGACTATCACCTGGAGTGGGCGCTGTCCGGCCTGCCCTTCCTCACCCAGCCGGGCGAGCTGCTCGACGCCGTGGCCGCCAGCATCAAGACCGTCACCGGTCGCGGCACCACGCCGTCCACCAGCGGCGGCACCTCCGACGGCCGCTTCATCGCCACCCTGGGCACCCAGGTGGTCGAGCTCGGCCCGGTCAACGCCACCATCCACCAGATCAACGAGCGCGTGCTGGCCAGCGATCTGGACCTGCTCACCGAGGTTTACTACCAGACCATGGTGAAATTGCTGGCATGAGCCTGATCTGCCCCATCTGCCAGACGCCGCTGGAGCCGAGTGACAGCGGCCTGGTCTGCGCCAACCGGCACAGCTTCGACCGCGCACGCCAGGGGTACTACAACCTGCTGCCGGTGCAACACAAGAACAGCCGCGACCCCGGCGACAACGCCGCCATGGTCGAGGCGCGCCGACGCTTTCTCGAAGGCGGTCACTACGCGCCGCTGGCCGCGCGCCTGGCCGCACTGGCGGCCGAGTACCAGCCGGCGCGCTGGCTGGATATCGGCTGTGGCGAGGGCTACTACACCGAGCAGATCGCCCGCGGCCTGCCCCACGCCGATGGTTATGCCCTGGACATCTCCCGCGAGGCGGTCAAACGCGCCTGCAAGCGCGCCCCGCAGCTGAGCTGGCTGGTGGCGAGCATGGCTCGCGTGCCATTGGCCGATGCCTGTTGCGAGCTGCTGGCCAGCGTGTTCAGCCCGCTCGACTGGGCCGAGGCCAAGCGCCTGCTCGCCCCTGGCGGCGGCCTGCTGCGCATGGGTCCGACCGGCGTGCACCTGATGGAGCTGCGGCAGAAGCTGTATGACGAGGTGCGCGACTACGACGACGAGAAGCACCTGGCGCTGATTCCGCCGGGCATGCACCTGGCGCATAGCGAGACCCTGCAGTTTCCGCTGCAGCTGGCCCAGCCCGAAGCCCGCGCCGACCTGCTGGCCATGACCCCGCACGGCTGGCGCGCCAGTGCCGAACGCCGTGAAGCGGTGATCGCCGCGCCCTTCGAAGTCACCGTTTCAATCCGCTACGATTGGATCGTCAAAACTCAGGAATGAACCCAATGCGCCAACCGGACATCGAGATCTACCTCAAAGACGCCGAACGCGACGCCGTGGCGCAATGGCTGGGTGAAGCCCTCGGCCCGTGCAGCGAATGGCAGCAAAAGGGCCAGACCTTCAAGTGCAAGGCCGGCGACGTGCCGGTGACCTGGCTGCCAAAAGCCGTGGGCAAATGGCACAGCCTGTACCTGGAAAGCGACGCCACGCCCTGGGCCGACGATCTGGCCTGCGCCCGCGCCGCCCATGCCGCGCTTGGCGTGCAGATCCGCTGCGCCCCCGGCACCTGGGTGGAGGATGAAAGCGACGAGGAAGCCGACCGCTGGATCAAGGTCGATGCCGATGGCGAAACCGAGATCGTCTGGCGTACTGAATAAAAGCGGCCGCTTGGCGCAAGCGCCAAATCTGTAGGAGCGGCGCCCCGCCGCTAATCAGGGCGACAAGCTTCGCCCCGGGGCGGGGCTCCTACGCAAGGCTGTGTGAGGTCATCATTTTCGCCCGTAGCCCGGATGAAATCCGGGGCCTGACCGACGCATTCCCCCGGATTGCATCCGGGCTACAGAACCGCTACGTCGACCTAGGGTGCGCCGTGCGCACCGCGTCTTCAAGCGTAGGGC
>Ga0114984_1000463_pt1 | contig 15681 bp, 15 predicted proteins | sample Shrwel1BS1Day1_FD_96987 | JGI IMG/M metagenome (GOLD analysis project Ga0114984, IMG submission 96987) | Subsurface microbial communities from deep shales in Ohio, USA - Utica-3 well 1 S-1-Day1 | ecosystem: Environmental > Aquatic > Deep subsurface > Shale gas/oil reservoir > Produced water/Flow...
ATTTTTGAAGGCCGTATTCAGCGTAATTTCAAGATCTTTGCTCAGCATGGGCCACCCCAACGTCTGTCAGTCCGCACGTTCAATCTCGCAAAGGAGCGGATGTTCGCATTCCGAGGAATACTGATTCACCTGTGCCGCCTTTGTTTCCGCGATGTCTCGGGTATATACCCCACATACGGCTTTTCCCTGCGTATGGACGAGCAGCATCACCTGCGTCGCCTTTTCTTCGTTCATTGCGAAGAACTTCATCAGTACATCCACCACGAAGTCCATGGGGGTGTAATCATCGTTCAGAAGCACGACCCGGAAACGCGCCGGGCGCTTCAGGGCAGGCTTTTCAGGTGCAACACTCAAGTCGTCCTGTCGGCCTGGCTGATCGTCCTCCCCCTGGTTCAATACTAGTAGAGAATTGTCGATAGTCCGCATGTTTCTTTACCGGTTTACTCGGTGTCCTCGGGTTAATGTGGTTGTCCGGGGCCGGGTTTTCAAGCGGTCCGAGTCCCCGGGACGTGAGATATTTATCAATACGGGGATGATACCGCTTCCGGACCCCCTTAAACCACACATAGCCCCGATTGAAACTCTTGACTCCGGGCGCTGCCTGGTCGAAAGTTAAGAGGCATTGTAAAACAATGTAAATACATGCCATGTATACGTAACATAACGCGCAACCGAGTAACAGGACCCTGGCGGAGTTCCGGGATTCCGGGTGTAACCAACTATAAGAACTGACAGCAAAAGAACAGGGGAGTTCATTATGCCAAGAGGCAAGGTCAAGTGGTTCAACAATGCCAAGGGCTACGGATTCATCATCGAGGATGGCTGCAGTGACGACCTGTTTGCCCACTTTTCCTCGGTTCAGATGGATGGCTACAAGACCCTCAAAGCCGGTCAGGCCGTCACCTTTGACAAAAAACCCAGCGACAAGGGAATTCACGCAGTCAATATCGTGCCCGGGGAAATGCCTTCCCGGCAGACCCAGGCACCTTCCGGTAGCAACGAAAAGAAATCCACCCCCCGTGACGAGGGCCGTGGAGACTACCCCCCGCGGGCTGTAAACGCCTGAGGCGGCAACCTGTTGCCCCATACCTGCCCGAAAGTCAGGTATGAACCGGATGGCTGGCGCCAGCGCCAGCCGGGCTGCTGAAGAACAGGGATCAATACGGCGGGGAGCTGACGCCCGGGCCCGCAGCGGTGTTTATTGTCCGGCCCCCTGTTGCCAAATCCCCGGATTCCGGTACCCTGCAAATCTCCGTCCCGTCAGACCAGCAACCCACAGTATGCAACGCAGGCATGGCCGAACTCATTCTGTTCAATAAACCTTTCCAGGTTCTCTGCCAGTTTACCGACCGGCGCAACGACCCGGACCAACCCACGCGCCAGACCCTGGCAGACTGGATTCCCCTGAAAAACGTCTACCCGGCCGGTCGCCTCGATTTCGATTCCGAAGGTCTCCTGCTGCTTACCGGTGATGGTGCCCTGCAGCACCGGATTGCCTCGCCTTCCCGGAAAATGCCCAAAACCTACCGGGTCCAGGTGGAAGGCGACATTACTGACGACGCCCTGTCAAGGCTTGCCTCCGGCATCGAACTCAAGGACGGCAAGACTCGCCCCGCGAAGGTCAACAGAATGAGGAAACCGGAGGTGTGGCCCCGCGTTCCGCCGGTCAGGCACCGGGAGTCGGTACCCACCAGCTGGATCGAGCTGACCATCACAGAGGGCAAAAATCGCCAGGTCCGCCGGATGACCGCCGCTGTCGGTTTCCCCACCCTCCGCCTGATCCGTTACCGTATCGGAGACTGGAGTCTGGACAACCTGGCTCCCGGACAGTACCGGGTCGTCACGGTGCACGTACCGGCTGCCAACCGGCCGGCCAGACATCAACGCCACAGGAGACGTTCCCGATCATGACCTGGACACCCCACGCCACCGTTGCCGTAATCGTCGAAGATGACCGCGGGCGTTTTCTCATGGTGCTCCGGTGCCTACAAGATTACCGGGATGGCCGCCGTTACCCGTTTGACGCCATCGCCGATGCGCAGACGTGATCCCGCGAAAATGTTAGAATCCACTGTTTTAGCGGCAACAGGGCTGACATGAACACAACACCCCATACCAGGTCTCCGGAATCCACCCGTGTCATCGTCGGCATGTCCGGCGGCGTCGATTCTTCCGTGGCTGCCTGGCTCCTGAAACAGCAGGGGTATCAGGTCGAGGGCCTGTTCATGAAGAACTGGGACGAGGACGACGGCACCGAGTACTGTACCGCCATGACCGACCTGGCGGACGCCCGGGCGGTGGCTGATGACATCGGGATCAAGCTGCATACTGCAAGCTTCGCGGCAGAATACTGGGACCGCGTGTTCGAGCACTTCCTGGCCGAGTACAAGGCCGGGCGCACCCCCAACCCGGACATCCTGTGCAACAAGGAAGTGAAGTTCCGCGCGTTTCTTGACTATGCCATCACCCTGGGCGCGGATTACATCGCCACCGGACACTATGCCCGCCAGCGTCCGCTCGATGACGGATCCGGCAAGGCCCTGCTGCTTAAGGGCCTCGATCCCAACAAGGACCAGAGCTATTTCCTCCATGCGGTTTCCGGCGAACGTATCGCCCGCACCCTGTTCCCGGTCGGCGAACTGGAAAAACCCGAGGTGCGGCGGATTGCTGAAGAACAGGGCTTTGTCACCCATGATAAAAAGGATTCCACCGGTATCTGCTTCATCGGCGAGCGAAAGTTCCGGGACTTCCTGAAACAGTATCTGCCGGCCCAACCGGGCGATATCGAAACCCCGGACGGCCAGATCATAGGCCGGCACCAGGGCCTGATGTATCACACCATCGGCCAGCGCCAGGGCCTGGGCATCGGCGGTCTCAGCGAGTTCGGAGACGAACCCTGGTACGTGGCCGGGAAAGATCTCACCCGCAACGTATTGATTGCCGTTCAGGGCAAACACCATCCCCTGCTGTTTTCCCGGGGTCTGGTCTCGGGTCCGATCGACTGGGTAGCCGGCGAGCCACCGGCCGGGCAGTTCCGGTGCAAGGCCAAGACCCGCTATCGCCAACCGGACCAGGACTGCGAGGTGACCGTGCTCGACGGCGGCGTGAAGGTTGTCTTTGACGATGCCCAACGTGCGGTCACCCCCGGCCAGTCCGTGGTCTTCTATGACGGCGAGATCTGCCTCGGCGGCGGCGTGATCGAGGAAACCTGGCGTGATGGAGAGCCCCTGCCCGAGCGCCTCCAGAGCACGGAACAGAAGGAAGCCAGCGCATGAGCCGGTCCCTGCATGATCGGACCCTGGCGCTGGCCGGCGTGTTCCAGGCGGCCAACCTGGTGCAGCAGATTGCCTACAACGGCCAGTGCAACCAGGCATCTCTGGAGACCTGCATCCGTTCGCTGTTTGCCACGGACCCGGTCTCAACCCTGGACGTCTATGGCGGCGAACTGTCCGATATCCGGGAAGGCCTGGTTACCCTTTACACGGTCATGAGCGAGCAAAGCAACCAGCGGGATATCGAGGTGCTCAAGTATGTGCTCAACCTGATCCACCTCGAGTCCAGGCTGAACCGGCGCCCGGACATGCTGGAAGTGATTGGCAGCCGAATCGATCAGGCCCGCCACACCGCCAGCCATTTCAGCTACACCCATGCCAACCTGATCGGCAACCTGGCCTCGATCTATACCGACACGATCAGCACTTTCCGGCAACGCATCCAGGTCACCGGTGACCCCATGGTACTGCAGCGGCAAGAGAATGCCGACAGGGTGCGGGCCCTGCTGCTGGCCGGTATCCGCTCGGCCGTGCTCTGGCGCCAGTGCGGCGGGCGCCGCTGGCAGTTGATCTTCTCCCGGCGCAAGGTCATTCACTACGCCCGGAAACTGGCCGAGGAGGCACGCCAGCCGCTGTAACAGCAAAGCCGGGATTAACGCTGATTCAGAGGACCCGCTGGTGTATCATTTGCACCCCCAGTTTCCCAGTTTGTTTCGATTCTTTGATCACTTGAGAGGTTTTCGATGGAACTCACCGCCCTGACCGCCATTTCCCCGGTCGATGGACGCTATGGCAGCAAAGTCAGCGTATTCCGCAGCATCTTCAGCGAGTATGGCCTGATCCGTAACCGGGTAACCGTCGAAATCCGCTGGCTTCAGAAACTGGCTGCACACCCGGAGATCACCGAAGTGCCTGCGTTCTCCGCCGAAGCCGACAGCTTCCTCGACAAGCTGGTCAGCGACTTCAGCCTGGAAGACGCCGAGCGCATCAAGGAAATCGAACGCACCACGAACCACGACGTCAAGGCCGTCGAGTACTTCATCAAGGAAAAGATTGCCGAGGTGCCCGAACTGCACGCGGTCACCGAATTCGTACACTTTGCCTGCACCTCCGAGGACATCAACAACCTCTCCCACGCCCTGATGCTGCGCGAGGGGCTGGACCATGGCCTGTTGCCGGCGATGGACCGGCTGGTCGACAGGCTGGCCGAACTGGCCAGGGAGCACGCCGACCAGCCCATGCTGTCCCGGACCCACGGCCAGACCGCCTCCCCCACTACTGTGGGCAAGGAACTGGCCAACGTGGTATACCGCCTGCGTCGCCAGCTGATGCAGATCCGCGAAACGGAAATCATGGGCAAAATCAACGGTGCCGTGGGTAACTACAACGCCCACCTGTCCGCCTACCCGGACGTGGACTGGGCCGCCAACGCTGAAGAGTTCGTCGAGAGCCTGGGCCTGGACTGGAACCCGTACACCACCCAGATCGAACCCCACGACTATATTGCCGAGCTGTATGATGCCATTGCCCGATTCAACACCATCCTGATCGACCTCGACCGGGATGTGTGGGGCTACATTTCCCTGGGTTACTTCAAGCAGAAGACCGTGGAAGGCGAAGTGGGCTCCTCCACCATGCCACACAAGGTCAACCCGATCGATTTCGAGAATTCCGAGGGCAACCTGGGCGTTGCCAATGCCCTGTTCGATCACCTGGCCGCCAAACTGCCCATCTCGCGCTGGCAGCGGGATCTGACCGATTCGACCGTTCTGCGGAACCTGGGTGTTGGCTTCAGCCACAGCCTGATTGCCTACGAAGCAACCCTCAAGGGTCTGGGCAAACTGGAAATCAATCCGGCCCGCCTGGACGAGGACCTGGACCACGCCTGGGAAGTCCTGGCCGAGCCGATCCAGACGGTCATGCGCCGCTATAACATCGAAAAGCCCTATGAAAAGCTCAAGGCTTTGACCCGGGGCAAGGCAATGACCCCGGAAGTGATCAAGAATTTCGTGGAAACCCTCGACATTCCGGACGCCGCCAAGGCAGAGTTGATGGCCCTGACACCGGGCAACTACATCGGTAATGCCAGAGAGCAGGCGCGCAACATCTGATAGCGGGAGCACACCATGGATATGCTTGGCGGACTGACACCTTCCGAGTTTCTGCGGGACTACTGGCAGAAAAAACCCTTGGTGATCCGCCAGGCGTTTCCCGGCTTCCAATGCCCGGTCAGCCCAGACGAGCTGGCCGGGCTGGCCTGCGAGGAGAGCGTGGAATCCCGGATCATCATCGAGAATGACAACGGCAAGCCCTGGCAGTTGCACAACGGCCCGTTCACTCCCGACCGGTTCAGCGACCTGCCGGAGCAGGACTGGACACTTCTGGTACAGGGGCTGGACCACTGGGCCCCGGACATTGCCGATCTGCTCGAACACTTCCGGTTCATTCCCAACTGGCGCCTCGATGACATCATGGCCAGTTACGCACCGAAAGGTGGCAGCGTCGGCCCCCATTACGATCAGTACGATGTATTTCTGCTCCAGGCCCGGGGCCACCGCCGCTGGACCTTCGGTGGCCACTGCGACCACACTTCACCCAGGGTGGAAGGCACGCCTCTGCGGATCCTGAGCAGCTGGGACGGTGAGGAAACCGTCACCCTGGCGCCCGGCGATATGCTCTACCTCCCCCCGGGCATCGGCCATCACGGTGTGGCTGAAAACGACTGCATTACCCTGTCAGTGGGCTTCCGGGCACCGACGATCGATGACATCCTGACCGGCTTTACCGACTTCCTGTGCAGCCAGTCCGACGCCGCCGAACATATCAATGATCCCGACCTCAAGGTTCAGGACAACCCCGGCACCATAGCCCCGGAAGTCATTGACCGGCTTGACGGCATCATCCGGGAGAAAGTCGGCAACCGGCGACAACTGGCCCTGTGGTTTGGTCAGTACGCCACCGCTCCGAAGAGTCTCGACATCGTGGTTCCCGCCGACGAACCCGCCTCCGAAAAGGACCTGGCCGAGGCCATCGGCGCCGGCGAACAACTTCGCTGGAATGAGGGGTCGAGGTTTGCGTTTTATGAACTTGGCGAAGACACCGCCCTGTTTGTGGATGGTGAGCAATACCTGCTCAAGGGCGATGCCCGCCCGCTGGCCCCGCTGCTATGCGCCGCAGCCCGTGTCGACATGGAGGCACTCTCCGGGTTTGCTTCAGACCCGGCCCTGCTTGGACTGCTGACGACCCTGTACAACCAGGGCTCCGTGTATTTCGAATAGGTACGTTATGACTGTCCGGATTCGCAAGTACAGCTGGCAGCTGGCCCCCGGCCATATCCGGGAGATCCGCCAGCGCGTGTTTATCGAGGAGCAGCGGGTGCCGCCGGAGCTGGAGTGGGACGATACCGACGAGATTGCGGATCACTTTCTGGCGGTACTGCCTGACAACACCCCGGTGGGCGTGGCCCGACTGTTCTCCAGTCTTGACGAAACTGGGCACATCGGCCGCATGGCAATCCTGCCGGGCCATCGGGGCCAGGGTATCGGGCAGGCGCTGCTGCGCCGCCTGCTCGCAGAGGCCGCGGGCCAGTATGATGAGGTGCGGCTGTCCGCCCAGGAACACGCGATTCCTTTCTATCAGCGGTCCGGTTTCCATGTCTGTTCGGACGTCTACGACGATGCCGGTATCCCCCACTGCGACATGCGTTGCCTGGCGCCGGAGCTCGCCGCCGCTGCACTGGAGGAACGCGACCACCCCCTGCTGCTGGAAGCGGATCGGCAAAGCTGGCTGTTTGATACCGAGGCCCCCATGCTGGCCCTGATGGATTCCCTGGCCGGTCAGGCGGGGCAGCGGATCTGGCTGTATGACCGGTTGCTGGAACACGACCTGTACGATCGTTTCCGGTTCCGGGAGCTGATTTCCGCCCTCGCCCGTCGCCACCGTCTCAGCGAAGTCCGGCTGCTGATCCACGACGACAAACCCCTGGTCAAGCGCCGTCACCGGCTGGTAGAGCTGATGCGCCGCCTGCCCAGCCGAATCGAGCTGAAACTGGTGAACGGCGACTATCCGGTGGAGGACCAGCCGTTCATGCTGATCGATCGGGAAGGCGTGCTGTACCGCCACGACTTCTACAAGCCTGATGGTTTCTGCAACTTTTCCGACAGCGGCCGGGTGAAACTGCTCTCCCAGGCTTTCCAGCGTATGTGGGACGCCGGCAGAAGCTCCCTCGAGCTGCGCCAGCTACCGCTCTGAATGGCGGACCTGCGGCAGGTCCGCGGATTCGAAGCGGGCACCGAAAGGCGCGAACTCCTCATCCACTTCCTCCGCTACCTCGGCAATAAGCCTCCTCAGCCATTGGTGATCCGTGTTGTGCTGCAGTAGCGGGCTCCAGGCCATTTTCAGCTCGAACGGCGGTATTTCGAACGGCGGCACCTTGACCACCAGGTTGGGATTGTCCTTCTGCAGCCAGGCCGCCCGTGAAGGCAGGGTGGCAATGAGGTCGTGCTGCTCGGCCAGCAGCATGGCCACCTGGTAGTGGCGGGTGAACACGGAAATTTGCCGCTTGGCCCCCATGCGCCCGAGCGCCTCATCCACCCAGCCAAGACGCTGCACGTCTTTGGGATTCACCCCCACACCAACGCCAAAACCGGTCTTGCTGACCCAGATATGGCTCGCCGCCAGGTAGGTATCCAGGGTGAACGGCTCCCTGAGGATCGGATTCCGGGCATTCATCAGGCAGGCAAAATACTCGGTCCAGAGCGTCTTCTGGTGAAACGACTGGGGGATCTTGTCGAAGCGGTTGATGGCCATATCCAGCCGCCCCTGCTCCACGTCCAGGAAGCTCACGTCACTGGGGGTCAGCACATCCAGCGTGACATGGGGGGCCTCCTGGCGGATCCGGCGCAGGACCCGGGGCATCAGGCAGGACTCGGCGTAATCACTGGCCATGATCCGGAACACCCGTTGGCTCTCCATGGCCGAGAATGGCGTTTTCTCCTGAACCGCCTGTTCAATGTCCGACAGGATGCCACGAACCAGCGGCTGCAGTTCCCTGGCCCGCTCCGTGGCGGTCATGCCTTCGCTGGTTCTGACCAGCAACGGATCGGCAAACAGATCCCGCAATCGACGCAGGCCGTTACTCATGGCAGGCTGGGTAATCCCGAGGTGGTTGGCCGCCTTGGTGACATTCCGTTCCCGCAACAGCACATCCAGATACACCAGCAGGTTGAGGTCGACACGGGAAAGATCCATCAGGCGCTCCGGCATTGCGTCAGGGGAAAGTCGGATAGCGGCGGTAGCCAGCCAATCGTTACATTCACCGCAATGATACATCTGCAGCATAAAATTCACAAAATCTATAGAATGGAATGCCCACGTTATTCGAAACACGGATTCCATTTGCCTTTTCTGCTACCCTTGCCCTCGCGTGCTGAATACTATCGGCAAACCGCAGTAGCCGGGCTCCGATGCTTAACCTGCCGGAAATAGAGACAGCAACTACCCGTGACCAACACTTTCAAGAAGCGACTTTCCTACAGGCTGACCCGAGACACCCTCCTCGTCGCCATGGCGCTGGGGCTTGTGCTGAACCTGGTCCAGATTACCCTGGACTATTTCAGTGCCCGGGATGCCATGGCAGCGGAAATCAACGCGCTGATCGAGATCAGTCACAGCCCGGCATCCCAGATTGCGTACAACATCGATGTCCGCCTGGCCAAGGAACTGCTTGATGGCCTGCTGCACCATCCCGCCACCATCGATGCCCGTATCATCGACAACGAGGGGCATACCATGGCGGCGGCCAGTCAGAGTAGCCCTGTGTCTCCCTACCGCTGGCTCAGTGACCTGCTGTTCGGGGACAGCCGCTCCTTCAGCTCGGAACTCGAGGTGAAGCAGCTTGCCGACCTCCCCCTGGGTAGCCTGGTTGTCACTATTGATACCTTTCACTACGGACTGCAGTTCCTCAAACGGGCCGCCTACACCCTGTTCAGCGGCCTGCTGAAAAGTCTGGCACTGTCGGTTGCCCTGCTGGCGATTTTCTACGTGGTACTGACCCGCCCCATGATGAACGTTATCGGTGCGCTGAGCCGGGTTTCCGCCGATTCCCCGGAAAAGATCCGACTGCCCGTGCCCGCCCGGCATGAGCAGGACGAGATCGGCACCATGGTCGGCATCATTAACCAGCACCTGGAAACCATCGACTCCAGCCTGGAACAGTTGCGGGACGCAGAGACCGCCATCAAGAACTACTCCAATCAGCTGGAGCAGGAAGTTGCTGACCGCACCCGCGAAATCTCGGACAAGAACGAGGCGTTGCAGCGGGGCAACCGCGCCCTGGTAAGAGCCAAGGAAGATGCCGTTCGCAGGGCCCGGTCGCGAGCCAACTTCCTTGCCAGCATGAGCCACGAGATACGCACACCGCTCAATGGTGTGCTCGGCATGCTGGGAGTCGCGCTTGAGGGCGAGCTGGACCCGGTTCAACGCAACCGGATCAAGATCGCCCTGAATGCAGGTGAAAGCCTGCTTGGCCTGCTCAACGATATTCTGGATATTTCCAAGGTCGAGGCCGGCAAACTCGATCTGGAAAACATTCCCTTCAGCATGCGCCACCTGATCGAGGAATGCGCGACCCTGCACTCCCAGCAGGCCCGGGCCAAGGGCATCGAACTGGTCAGCGAAATCGACCCGGAACTGCCGGAAACCTTCCTGGGCGATCCCACCCGGAGCCGACAGATTCTCAACAACCTGATCAACAACGCCATCAAGTTCACCGATGCCGGGCATGTGAAGATCAAGGCTACCCATTCCGGAGGCAGTCTGCGCCTGGAAATCATCGATACCGGCATCGGCATGTCCCGGACAGGGTTGCACCGGATTTTCTCGCCCTTCTCACAGGCCGATACCGACACCACTCGCCTCTATGGAGGCACCGGGCTCGGCCTGACCCTGTGCCGGCAACTGGTGGAGCGGATGCACGGGCAGATCATGGTGGATTCCCGGGAGGGCAGCGGCACCCATTTCACCGTCACCTTGCCCCTGCCCGTTCAGGAAGAACCCGAATCACACGCGGCGATCGAATCGATTCCGGAAAAGCTCAGGCAGATTGGCGTTGCCCTGGCGGTGCCACCAACCCATCCTCACCGCCTGGCGCTGGAGAGCCAGTTGAGAGCCTGGGAAATACCGGTTCGGGGCGCAAGCCGGCATCCCGAGGGCATCCTGCTGTCAACGATCGATGCCGGTGACACCGAAACCATGGCGTTTGCGGATAACTGGTCCGGGGAAGGCGTCATTCTCGCCGAGGCCAGAGGCAACAGCGTAGGCGGCCATACTGACCACCAGATCCTGTCGCTGCCCCTGAGGCGGGCTGAACTCTATCGATGCCTGTGCCGGGCCGCAGGACTGATGACGGCAGAACAGGCGCAGGAGCAGCAAGCAGAAGTGCCCACCGGCGCCACCCGACCCTTGCAGATACTGCTGGTGGAAGACAATCAGGTGAACCAGCTGGTCGCCAGCAGCCTGCTGAAAAAGCTTGGCCACCGAGTGGACCACGCCGAAAATGGCAAGCGGGCACTGGAAGCCCTGAGCAATGCCTCCTATGACCTGGTCCTGATGGACTGCCAGATGCCGGTCATGGATGGTTACGAGGCCACCCGGAAGATTCGCGAGAACCCGGACTGGCAAGACCTGCCCGTGATTGCCGTCACCGCCAATGTTATGCAGGGCGACCGGGAGGATTGCATTGCCGCCGGCATGAGCGATTATATTACCAAGCCCTACAACCGGGACGAGCTCCGCCGCACTCTCAGTCGCTGGGCGCCCCCGGAGTAACCTCCCGGATTCCGGGATGCAAGGCGGCTACAGCAACTCTTCAATATCCTTGCGGATCGCCTCGGGTTTGGTGGTCGGCGGGTAGCGGCGCACAACCCGGCCGTTACGACCCACCAGGAACTTGGTGAAGTTCCATTTTATCTTTTCCGATCCCATCAGGCCCCGCGCTTCCCGCTTCAGGAATCTGTAAAGGGGATGTGTTCCGTCACCGTTCACCTCGATCCTGGCAAACATGGGAAAATCCACGCCATAATTGAGGCTGCAGAACTGGCTGATGGATTCGTCGGTTCCCGGATCCTGGTTCATGAACTGATTGCAGGGAAACCCCAGAACTTCCAGGCCCCGCTCGTTCAGGTCCCTGTACAACGCCTGAAGGCCCTCAAACTGGGGCGTAAACCCACACTTGCTGGCCGTGTTCACGATCAACAGAACCTTGTCGCGGTAGGCCTCCATGTTCCGTTCGTTGCCGTGAATATCACGGACGGTAAAATCGTAGATACTGGATTGCGCCATTCTGGTCTCCTGTGATGAGCACGAGGTCCCTGATTGTGACCAAGTCCGATGGAAAATAACACGCCGTTACAGGCCACTTGATCACAAAACCGGGAACCTGCCTGAGGTTTACCCCCTGAATCCGCCACAATTCATCATAATTACCCTGTTGTAGCGCACCCTCGCTCCGCTAGAATAAAGCCTTCCGTCAACTGGACGGCTGTGTATCCGCATTACCTCTCAAGGAACCTGAATTCATGCAGAACTACTACAAGTCCGCCAAGCTCGATAACGTCTGTTACGAAATTCGTGGAGTGGTTCTGCGTGAGGCGCGTCGGCTGGAAGAAGAGGGTCACCGGGTGCTCAAGCTCAATATCGGCAACCCCGCCGCGTTCGAACTGGATGTGCCGGAAGAGATCCAGCAGGACGTGATCTACAACATGCACCAGGCCCAGGGCTATGTCGAGTCCAAGGGCCTGTTCTCTGCCCGCAAGGCGGTCATGCATTACTGCCAGCAGCGCGGCATCGAGAAGGTGGATATCGACGACATCTATCTGGGCAACGGCGTCAGCGAACTGATCGTGATGTCCATGCAGGCGATGCTCAATACCGGAGACGAGGTGCTCATTCCGGCGCCGGATTATCCTTTGTGGACCGCAGCGGTGACCCTGTCCAGTGGCAAGCCGGTGCATTACCACTGCGACGAGGAACAGAACTGGTTCCCGGATATTGACGATATCCGCAAGAAGATCACCCGGCGTACCCGGGCCATCGTGCTGATCAACCCCAACAACCCGACCGGGGCGGTCTATTCCACCGAGTTGCTGGAACGGGTCATTGAACTGGCGCGCAGGCACAACCTGATCGTGCTGTCGGATGAGATCTACGACAAGATTCTGTATGACGGAACCCGGCATGTGTCCACGGCCTCCCTGGCGGATGACGTTCTGTTCTTCACCTACAACGGCTTGTCCAAGAATTACCGTGCGGCGGGCTACCGCTCCGGCTGGATGATCATCAGCGGCGCCAAACACCGCGCCCGGGATCTGGTGGAAGGCATCGAGATGCTTTCGAACATGCGCCTTTGCGCCAATGTACCGGCCCAGCTCGCCATCCAGACCGCCCTGGGTGGGTACCAGTCCATCGACGATCTGGTGGCCCCGGGGGGTCGCCTGTTCGAGCAGCGCGACACCGCCTGGCGGATGCTTAACGACATTCCCGGTGTCAGCTGCGTGAAGCCGGAGGGCGCCCTTTACCTGTTCCCGAAACTGGATCCCGGGAAATTCCCCATCGTCAATGACGAGAAGCTGGTACTCGACCTGCTGCTGCAGGAAAAGATCCTGCTGGTGCAGGGGTCGGCGTTCAACGTGGATGACAAACAGCACCTGCGGGTGGTCTTCCTGCCACGGGCGGATACTCTCGAGGACGCCATGGGCCGCCTCGGCAATTTCCTGAGCGACTACCAGCAGTAACGGGCAATTTATGGCAGACATTCACGTCGAGGAGTTCTACAAGGACGTCGCCGTCGCCCTGGTTCAGCTCTACGGCGTTTTTCCGCGCAGGGTGAACCTGTTTGTGGAAGACATTGCCGGGCCGGACCAGCCCGATGAGTTCGGCCTGCACAGCAAGCGGCACATGGCCTGTTTTGGCGCCCTGCTCTGGCTCGGGGAGGAAGGCCTGCTGCGCTACGTGGACACCATCCGGCAGGAAGCCCTGGACCAGGCCGTGCTGACCCGCGACGCCTTTATCAGGCTCAGCGCCCCCGCTTCGCAAGCCCTGGCTGATGCCGCCGGTGTACGCGTGGCCGAGACCGACAACCTGCCCCGGTCAGTCCAGCGGGACCTCTCCACCCATATCCACCTGATCCGCCAGGCGCTGAAAAGCGGCAACTCCGCCCGCATCAGCCAGGTGGTCCAGGCTACTTTTTTCGCCGACAGCAGCTACCATTAAATCGCGGTAATACTCTTGAAGCCGAGAACCCGGACCGCATATTCCGGTCAGATGGGTGAATTATGTCTTTGACTGAACTTTCAAGGAATTAACATGCGCATACTGCTGTTTCTGGCGACCAACCTTGCAGTCATCGTGGTTGCCAGTTTTACCCTGCGTCTGCTGGGTGTCGACAGTTACCTGAGCCAGCAGGGCATCGAATACGGCTCGCTGCTGGCGTTCGCGGCGGTGTTCGGCTTCGCCGGTGCCCTGATTTCACTGTTCATTTCCAAGCCGATGGCCAAGTGGAGCACGAAGGCTCAGGTGATCGAATCACCGCGGACTCCGGCCGAGCGCTGGCTGGTGGATACCGTCGCGGAACTGGCCCGCAACGCGGGCATCAAGACGCCGGAAGTGGCCATTTTCCCGGCCTCTCAGTCCAATGCGTTTGCCACAGGCTGGAACAAGAATGATGCGCTGGTGGCCGTCAGTGAGGGCCTTTTGCACCGTTTCAACAAGGACGAGATCCGGGCAGTACTCGGTCACGAGATCGGTCATGTGGCCAATGGCGACATGGTCACCCTGGCTCTGATTCAGGGTGTGGTGAACACGTTCGTGATCTTCGCGTCGCGGGTGATCGGTTCGTTTGTTGACCGGGTGGTGTTCAAGAATGAGCAGGGTCACGGTATCGGGTTCTTCGTGGTGAGCATCGTTGCTGAGATCGTTCTTGGCATTCTTGCGAGCACCATCGTGTTCTGGTTCTCCCGTCGCAGGGAATACCGGGCGGATATTGCCGGCGCCCAGCTGGCGGGTCGCTCGGCGATGATCAATGCTCTGGCACGGCTGAAGCAGGAAAGCGAGGTGCCGGATCAGATGCCGGATTCTTTGCAGGCGTTCGGCATCAACCGCGGTGCACGGGCGGGCCTGAGCGCTCTGTTCATGACTCATCCGCCTCTGGAAGACCGGATTCGGGCATTGCAGGAAGCGAATCTCTGATGAACTTTCGGGGGCCTGCCCGCATTGCTGGTGGGCCCCTCCTTCCGAAACACGCTCCTTGCGGCACGTCCCTGTGACGCTTGAGCTCCGCCATCCATGGCTCCGCACAGTTTCGGAAGGAGGGGCCCACCAGCAACGCTACTGTCGAGCACGCCTCAAGTCCGACTGGTCTCAGATCTTTAGTTTGAAACCAATTGCTCTGAAACTTTCCTGCAGGGACTTACTGGTTCCTTTGAGCTGGACCTTCAGACTGGAACATTCTCTTCTTACCGGATAATCCCGGCGCAGCCGATCGAAGGCCGCACCTCTTTCCTCGGCACTACCGTTCATTACCAGCCGCAGGCGAGCATCATCCTCTCGGGGGTCGTAACAGGCTCTGAGAGCCGTTTTGACGGCCTTATCCTCGTCTGCTGCCGAGGTGAACGAAACCTTGCTCAATGCGGGTTCCGGGAGGAACTGGCCAGCTTTCTTGCGGACAGGCAGACCCAGGAAGTTGCTGAGCGCCTGATAGATTATCTCTGTACCCTGGACCTTGCCTTCGAGGCTGTAACCGGCGATATGGGGCGTCGCCAGCCAGGCGAGATCTACCAGATCGGGGTCGATTTTCGGCTCCCGCTCCCAGACATCGAGGGCAACCAGGGGCGGGTTGGCTGAGGTCAGGCGCTGCTTGAGGACCGAGGTATCGATTACCTCGCCACGGCCGGCGCTGATCAGGAGTTGGTCGGAGGTGAGGCCGGCGAGCTCGCGTTCTCCGATCATGTGGAATGTGGCATGGGGGCCGTTCCGGGTCAGCGGGGTATGCAGGCTGACCACGTCGCATTCCAGGGCTTCTTCCAGGCTGACGAACTTCGGGCCCTGTTCGCCTTCCTGTCCGGCTCTGGGCGGGTCGCACAGTCGGGTAGTGAAGCCGAGGCGTTCCAGCCTGGCCGCCAGTTTTCTGCCGACGTTGCCGACGCCCACGATACCGACACTCAGGTCGGTCCAGTCAGAAAGTACCCGCTTCTCTGCATACAGTGACAGTACCAGAAGAACGTATTCGACGACGCTGTTGGCGTTGCAGCCCGGCGCGGCGGAGAAGCGGATGCCCTGCTCTTCCAGCCACTGGCGATCGACGTGGTCGGTGCCGATGGTGGCGGTTCCGACAAAGCGGACACGGCTGCCTTCG
>Ga0114984_1000464_pt1 | contig 15665 bp, 25 predicted proteins | sample Shrwel1BS1Day1_FD_96987 | JGI IMG/M metagenome (GOLD analysis project Ga0114984, IMG submission 96987) | Subsurface microbial communities from deep shales in Ohio, USA - Utica-3 well 1 S-1-Day1 | ecosystem: Environmental > Aquatic > Deep subsurface > Shale gas/oil reservoir > Produced water/Flow...
TCGTCGACCGTTTTGGTGTGCACGACAAACCCGATGCCATCGACCAACTCATGGGCCACTGACAAGGAGAACAACGATGACCTACGTTACCGCTTGCATTGACGGCTCCGCCTCCGCCCCTGCGGTTTGCGACTATGCGGCCTGGGCCAGCCAGCGCCTGGATGCCCCGCTCACCTTCCTGCACGTATTGGATCAGCGCCAGTATCCGGTGTCCGCCGATTTGAGCGGCAACATCGGTTTGGGCAGTCGAGAGCATCTGCTGGACGAGCTCGCCTCGCTGGACGAGCAACGCAACAAGCTGGCTCTGGAACAAGGCCTCGTCATGCTCGCTGCCGCGAAGGAACGGGCCATCGCCGACGGCGTGAGTTCGCCAGAAACCAAGCAGCGCCATGGCGATCTGCTGGAAAGCCTGCGCGAGCTTGAAAACGACATCCGCCTGCTGGTAATCGGTCGCCAGGGCGAGTCCAGTGATGGGGCCGAACGGCACGTCGGCAGCCAGTTGGAAAGTGTCATTCGCATCATGCACCGCCCCGTGCTGGTAACACCGGCCCGCTTCAAGCAGCCGGAAAGCGCGATGCTGGCCTTCGATGGCGGCGCCACCACGCGCAAGGGAGTAGAAATGCTGGCTGCCAGCCCTTTGCTAAAAGGACTGCCTATCCACCTGGTGATGGTCGGAACCGAGACGACAGAGAATGCCGTGCAGATGGAGGCGGCCCGTTCAACTCTGAGCTCGGCAGGACACAAGGTACATACAGCCATCCGCACTGGGGAAGTAGAGCCTGCACTGCATACCTACCAAGAAGAGCACGGTATTGATCTGCTCGTGATGGGCGCCTACGGGCATTCCCGAATCCGGCAATTCCTGGTGGGGAGCACCACTGCCCACATGCTGCGCACCACGACCACTGCACTGCTTCTGTTGCGCTAGACCGGTGCAGGGGAGAACGCACTGGAAGCAATCTGCTGCCTGGTTCGACAGGCAGCTGGTGACGGCTTTTTGCTGCTTCTCAACCACAGAAGGTGGTTCCGACTGTTCAGGGCTCGGCAGACAAATGGGGGGTAACCGCTGGAAATATTTCTGTGTCTTGTAGGTGGAGGAGTACAGGCCATGCGCAGTTGGCAGCACTGATTTCAATGGTCGTATTTCGTTAACGATTTTCGATTATTGTTGGCTCATCTTGTCACTGTTGACCCAACGACCATGACCGATCCCCTCAAGACCGACCGCCACCCCTGGGCTGTATTTCTGATCTTCCTTCGCCTGGGGCTGACCTCCTTCGGCGGCCCAATCGCTCACCTGGGCTATTTCCGCGATGAGTTCGTGGTGCGCCGACAATGGTTGAGCGAGCGCAGCTATGCGGATCTGGTTGCCCTTTGCCAGTTTCTGCCAGGGCCGGCCAGCAGCCAGGTCGGTATCGCGCTCGGTCTGTGGCGGCGCGCTGGCCGCGTGGCTGGGCTTCACCTTGCCCTCCGCAATTGCCCTGATCTTCTTCGCACTCGGCATCGCCAGTTATGGTGATGCCATGCCTGCTGGCGTGCTGCACGGTTTGAAGGTGGTGGCCGTGGCGGTGGTCGCCCAGGCGGTCTGGGGCATGACGCGCAATCTGTGTCCCGATGCACCGCGTATTTCCATCATGGCGGCGGCGACCTGCTTCGTGCTGCTCGTACCCTCTGCCTGGGGGCAAGTGAGTGTCATCATCCTTGCCGCCACGTCGGCCTGCTGCTGTTCAAACCACAGCAGGGCTGACTCAATCCATGCTGTGGCCCGTGCTGAGCCGCCTGGACACCGCAGTCGAGGCGCAAGACCCAAGCGCATTTCGCAGCGCCTATGAGTCCTTCGTCAACACCTGCAATGCTTGTCACCACGCCACCCAGCATGGTTTCGTGAAGATCGTGCAGCCCGATACGCCAACCCATGGCAACCAGCAGTACGGCAAGTGAGTACTGAGCCAACGGGCACGCCAGGAGAGGAGGATAAGCGATGCAAGACAAGTCCCACTGGGAGTCCGTGTATACCCACAAGGCAGCCGACGCGGTGAGCTGGTACCAGCCACATGCAGACAGCTCCCTCGCGCTGATTCGTCAAACCGGCATCGCTGCGGATACTGCGATCATCGATGTCGGCGGCGGTGCTTCGACTCTGGTGGACGACCTGTTGGCAGCGCGCTACAGCGACCTGACCGTGCTCGATATTTCGGCCGCCGCGCTCGATGTGGCGCGTCATCGACTGGGAGACGCCGCCAGCGCAGTACATTGGCTGGAGGCAGATATCACCCAGGTGGAGTTTCCCGAGCACCGCTTCGCGCTCTGGCATGACCGCGCCGTGTTCCATTTTCTAACCGATGCCGCAGACAGAGCGCATTATCTCAAGGCTGTGGGGCGTGCGGTCAAGCCTGGTGGCTTTGTGATCGTGGGCACCTTCGCCGAGGACGGCCCGGAGCAATGCAGTGGTTTGCCTGTCAGACGATACAGCGCCGACACCCTGCACGATGAGTTTGGCGCGCAGTTCGAGCTGCTGGGACAAACTGAGGAAAACCACCATACGCCGTTTGGGACGGTGCAGAAGTTTCTCTACTGCTATTGCCGAAAGCTCGGTTGACGCCTTTCCGTTGGGGGCAGTAAAAAGTGGGTCTGTTAAGTATTCCTATCGAGCAGTGTCCTCGTTTTTTTGGGGGAGGCACGAGAAACTAGGGACGAATGGCCGCTTCTGTTGAAAAGTAGCTGCTTCCCCATGCCTTCGGCAGAATTGCTTCGTCAGCGAGTGCATGATGGGGCAGCTACCGGGAGGACAGCAGCGCCTGTTCTACTCGTTCAATCCGGAAGATCACGTCCCGGCCCAACACCTCCTGCGCAGCATCGACCAGTGCTTGGATCTCAGTGATCTACGCGCCTACCTGGCAGATTTCTATAGCCCCATCGGGCACCCCTCGATTGATCCGGAGTCAATGGTGCGGATGCTGGTCGTTGGCTACTGCTATGGCATCCGTTCTGAGCGGCGATTGTGCGAAGAGGTGCATCTGAACCTGGCCTATCGCTGATTCTGCCGACTGGGCCTGGAGGATGAAGTACCCAATCACTCGACCTTCTCGAAGAATCACCACGGCCCTTTCCGTGACAGCGATCTGTTCCGCTGGTTGTTCAATGAGGTGCTGCGGCGCTGCATGGCGGCGCGGCCTGGTAAAGGGGGAGGGTTTCGCCGTCGACGCCGGCATCATCAAGGCTGATGGCCTAGACCACCAGCCGGGGGGTGCGGCCTGACCGTGATCGCACCTTCAGGCCCCATAAATTTCCAGTCGCTGACCAGCGTGCTGCTTGCGGCCAGAACCACTGAGGCATCACGCAGATCATTGGGACGTTGCGGGCGGCCGTATTCGGCAAGAAAGCCGGGGGAGGCACAGATGACCCGACGCACTGTACCGACCTTAACCCGGTGCAGATTGTTCTCGGGCAGGTCTCCAATGCGTATGGCCACATCGATATCTTCTTCCGCCATATTGACTACACGATCGACAAGCAGCGCCTTGGCCTGGATCTGCGGATATTGATCGAGGTAATCCACCAGCAGCGGTGTCACGAACAGTTCGCCGAACAGCACGGCTGCTTGCCTGGCTATGGTTGAAGATGCGCCAGGCTTAATTCCGCCCCTGTCATCCGCTGCAGCAGGGTGCGCCATGCGGGCAGCAGAGCGGCATCGGCGACTGCCCGCAGCGTTTCACCTTCTGGCTTGTAGAGGTGGCGGGCATCGAATGCAAACTGGATACGCAGATCCTGGCGTTGCAGCACAGGGGTCAGGTCAGCGTCCAGATTATCCAGAACCAGCGCCTCGTGCTGCGGGGTAGGCCAATAGGCCAGCACCATATGCGCCTGGCCATTGCCGGCTAGGGTGGTGTACAGCAAACGCAGATGCTCAGGTGCGACACCCAGTTGGCGCAGGGTGAAGTACTTGGCCAGAGCAAAGTCTTCACAGTCACCTGCACCTCGCTCAAGAGTTTCTTCAGATGAGGCCCAGTAATCGCTGACGCCCCACAGATCGATATCTTCTGCGTAGCGGATATGGGTATTGAAGAAACGATTGACCTGCTGCAGTTGCTGCGATTCGGAGGCCCCCGCCAAGTCGTGCATCAGCTTGTGCCAAGCCTGTAGGCGTTCGGAGGAGCTGTGTTCGCCCCTCGCCATGTCGCCCCCTGCATGGGCAAGTGTCCAGCTCTGCATGTGCAGAAGCAGTAGCAGGGCAAGCACGCGTGGCAGTTGCAGGAAATGGGGCGAGAGCTTTGGCAAGGAAGGCTCCTTGGGACAGGGCGGCATTGAGCCGGCGTGCCGCTGCACCTTACTGCTCGTGTTGCTGTGGGATCAAGCGACATTCGTCGGTCTGCGTGGCGAGAAAACTGCTGGCTGTAACAAAGGTGCGGGCCAGTCATCTGAGTGGTGTAAGACAACTTAAGAGGATTACATCATGAAAACCTTAATCACCATGACCGCTCTGGCCACTCTGCTGGTGGGCTTTGGCACTGCGGCTCAGGCTTCGGAAAATCTATCGCCCTGGTCCGCTCAGGCCCCGCAACTGCTGCTCGCCGAAGGCGGTAGCGAGCGGGTTATGCGCAATCAACAACGCCTGCAGGCATTGGCTGTGCAACGTGGTCGGAGCGAAGAGGGCCAGCGTTTTGTCCAGCTGATCGAAGAGCAACCGACTGCTGCCGGCAGCCTGGACGACACGCTGGATGCGCAGCAGAGCCAACCTGAACCAAGCTACAAATCGCCCATCCTGCGTGACCGTGCCATCTATGGTAGCCAGCATTGATGGGGGCTGTCTGTTGGAGAAGAGGCCGACCATGCTGGCTTCTTTATCCCTGGGCACAAGGAGGTGCCAACCCATTGTTGCGTCTTGGCCGGAGTCGGCATTCCTTTGACCGGGAGGGCAGTCTATGGCCGAGTCGTATCGAGGCGCCTGTCATTGTGGGCTGGTGCGTTTTGAAGTCAGTTGCATGCCCACCGAGGTTTTGAGGTGCCATTGCGCTTACTGCCGACGTAAAGGTGTGCTGTGGCATGCCATCACCGAAGCTCAGCTGTGCATACGTTCGGGTAAGGAGCATTTGCGTGAGTATCGTTTCGGCACGCTGAAGGCCAGGCATTACTTTTGCCAGGGTTGTGGTGTGAGTACCTTCAGCCGCCCGGCAGTGTTGACCGATTCCTGGGTGGTGAACTTGATGTGCGTGGATGATCTGCAGTTACAACGAATCGAGAATGCGAACTCAACAGTGCTCCACTAGGCCACAGTGAGCTGTAGTTTGCTGGCTGGTCAGAGATAGGCGTTTTAGGGGCTGCTTCCCGAGCGACCTGTCTGTTGTGGGAGGGATTATTGATGCTGTCTTTTCTAAGTGGCTGGCGAAAGCATGCGCTGCCTGTGCCTGACGAGCAGGAAGCGGCTGGCGCCTTGGTCAGTTCCTTGCTGCTGATGGCCTGGTTTGTCGAGGCCAGAGACCCCTATACCGGCGGCCATCTGTGGCGGGTGTCGCGATACTCGCGTCTGCTGGCCGAGGCCGCTGGGCTTGCAGCGGCTGATGTGGCGCGGGTCAGCCTGGGCGGTTTTCTGCATGACCTGGGCAAGATCGGCATTACGGATGCCGTGCTGCGCAAAACCAGCGTACTGGATGAGCAGGAATACGCCTTGATTCGCACCCACCCGGAAATGGGGGCGCGAATGCTCGCGGGTCACCCTCTGGCCGGCCTGGTGCTGGAGGCTGTCTACAACCACCATGAGCGCCCAGACGGCAAAGGCTACCCACGTGGCCTGCGCGGCCCTGAAATATCTCTGGATGCCCGTGTCGTGGGCTTGTGCGATGCCTTCGATGCCATGACCAGCAGCCGTCCTTACCGGGCCGGTATGAGCCGGGGCCAAGCATTGGCAATCATTCAGAGCCAGAGTGGCAGTCAGTTCGATCCAGCCTTGTGCGAGCACTTTCTGATGCTCGGCCGCCAAGGCGTGCTCGATCATGTTATTGCTCATTCCGATGAGGGCATTCCCTTGCAGCATTGCCCCATGTGCGGCCCCACGTTGGTTGTCCGGCGTGAGCAGCAAGCCGGTGAAGCCATTTTCTGCCGTAACTGTGGTGGCGGTTTTATCCTGGAGCAGGGCAAGGCCGGGCTGCTGGCCAAGCCGACCGGGGAAGTGGGCGATCCACGGGCGCTACAGCCCGAGGCCGATCATGGCCTGATTCGCCGTGTAATCGCCGAGGCGGTTGCCAGTATGCCGTTGCAGCAAATGCTCAACTCAACCGCCACCTTGCCCGCGGGTACAGCGCCATGAAGGTATTCAGATCACTTGCTCAGCCTGGCGTATGGCGGCGTGCTGCGGTCACGGCTCTGCTGGTAGGGAGTGTATTGAACCTGATCAATCAGGGCGGTGCGTTATGGGGAGCAGAAAAGCTGTCTGTCTTTCATCTTCTGCTCAACTATCTGGTGCCTTTTGCCGTGGCGAGTTTTAGCGCTATTCAGGCCCGCCGCGACAGTGAACGGGGCGAGACCAGTTCCTAGAACAGCTGGCGCTCGCCTCGCATCCAGCGCCAGGCGTCGATCAGGTCAAAGACCAGGCTGATGCCGTTTACCACCAAGACCAGGCTTACATACAGCACTTCACCTGTTGTCAGCGGTTCGCCTGACTGTGCCAGGTACATCAGCAACATGACTTGTAACGGGCCCCAGATCAGCAGGTGGGGAACCGCGAGCAGTCGACTGAATCCGCCATATACGTACATAAGCAGCATATTGCTGCCGACCACTATGAGTGCACTCAGCGCAATCCATTGGGCGCTGGGATAGTGCAACAGCAGCAAGCTGGCAAGGTTCGCCGGCAGCAGTATTGCCGCCATCCACAGCTGTACCCATAGGGGGAGTCGGCGGAAGGACTGCCAGAGGTTCAGGTGCAGGTTAATCAGTGCGTTCATTGGCGCTCTCTTCGGTGGGCATATCGGGGTGGGAATGGGCCAGCAGCGCCTCGGGAATTGCCGTCTGCTGCAAACCGCCCAGCTCAAGCCAGATCTGGGTTTGCTGCCTGGCCCTTGCAATCAGGCTGGCGGTCTGGCTGAAGTCAAAGACGGAGACGCCCAGAGGACAGAGCGGGGCGGCCACATGGATGCGGGCCAGGGATTGATGCAGGGCGATGTCACGAACCAGCTGGCGCATGCTCATCAGGTTAAGGGTATGCAGGCCACGGGCAACCAGGCTTCGCGGCGGCGCCGTGCATGCGCAGCCAAAGCCTGTGGGTAGCACCAGGATGCGCGTGGCGCCGAGTGCGACGGCACTGGCGATGGGGGTGTTGCTGGCTACCCCGCCGTCCATCAACAGTCGTCCATCGATCTCAACCGGCGGATAGACCAGGGGAATGGCGGCACTGGCCAATAGCGCTTTGAGCAGATTGCCTCGTGAGAGCAACACTTCCGCGCCATTTAGCATGTCGGTGGTCATGATGTGCAGAGGCAGTCGACTGTCCTCGATACGCGCCGCCGGCAGAAAACGCCCGATCATGTGCTGCAGCCCCTGGCTGGTGAGCAAGTGACCTTGCCCGCGTAGAAGGGCGACCCCGGCACCTAACACACTGAATGGAAAGATGTCGCGTCGGCTTAGGCTGCACCAGATGCTGGCCAGCTCACTGACCCCGTGGCTATCCGGGCGGCTGGCAAAGTAGGCGCCGTTGATCGCCCCCACTGACGCACCAATAACCAGATCGATGCTGATGCGGGCCTGTACCAGTGCCTGCAGCATGCCCACTTGTACGGCACCCAGGCTACCGCCGCCGGCCAATACCAATGCGGTGACCTCAGCCATGGGCTGTGCTCCTTTCAGCGCGCTTCATTCAGGCTCCAGTCATAGTCAAGGTAGTCGATGCGTACGCGACCCTGGGGCGGCACTGGGCTGGCAGATGGGTTCAGCAAGGCCAGGTGCTGCTGGAAATAGGCTTCCAGCGACCCCCACTGTTGGATGAAGTCCTCGCCATACCAGTCGAATATTTTCGACACCTGAAACCGCTGGCTTGTGGGGTCAAAGCGATTGCGGCTGTGATCGGATAGAAAGCGCCGCTGGCTGTCCTGCAGTTGTTCCTCCAGGCGTTCGGCGACAAAGGCCTCGTCGCGTAATGCCGGGCAGCCCACTGACGCGCAGTTCACGGCAAAGTGAGTGCGCGGCTCGTCGAATACGCTAGGCTCGCGGATCATGCCGTGCTCGATCTGATCCAGGCTCAAGCGTTGCCCCAGAAGCGGGATAAAGGCTTGTTTCCAGGGGCTGCTGAACAGACCACCAATGGACTTGATCGAGTCCAGCGGGTAGTGCTCGACAATCAGCTTAAGGGTGAAGGCGTTATACGCATTGATCAGAAACGCCAGGCGCTGTTCGGGCTGCCAGCGCTGGTAGTCGGCTGGGGGGACGGCGGACAGCGCGCCCAGGTAGCGATCCAGTTCGGTACGATTCTTTTGCAATGCCGCATAGTCGACGACGCTGGCATGTCCCTGCTCCAGCCAGCTCACATGCTGTTGCAGCAGGCGAGTCCAGGCCTGATGTTGATGGTCGAAGGTGTCGGCCTGCAAAAAGCTGCTGAAGCACAAGGCCAGCAGCAAAGACAGTGGGCGCATGGGCGGTTTCCTAAGGTTTCAGTGAGTGGGGGCTGTGGCCGCGCTGGTACAGGCGCGCGAGGGTGAACGCGGAAACACCGCAGGCATGGGCCAGCGCCAGCAGGCGATTGCTCAGGGAACGGCGCCACCAGCCGTCCCGCTGCCAGCGCCGGGGGTCGACCAGCAAGCCATGTTCGATACGTTGGAAAACGCCGACGCCCCGCAGGTTGTTAACCAGATCGACCTCTTCAAAAAGTGGCCAGGGACTGTGCTGGCCACAGGCGAAATAGGCACTGTGCTCGACAAACAGGCCCTGGTCGCCATAGGGGGTGCCGAAGCGGTTACGCCAGCCAATCAGCTGCTCAAGTAATCGGCTTTGCCAGCAGCTTGGCCCGGCAAAGCGGAAGGCGAAGAAACCGCCGACAGCGCCATTGCTCATCACCGCCTGCACGTCCAGCAGTGGGTTGCCCAGCAGCTGGGCATCGGCATGCAGAAACCACAGAATTGAATGTTGCGCCTGTGCTGCGCCTTGACGCAGTTGCTGACCCCGGCAGGGGGCTGAGGCAAGCCACTGAGCGCCCAGCTGGTTACAGATGCGTTGGCAGTCGGGGCTGTTGGCCGCGTCCACGACCAGCAACTGCAACTGCTGCCGTGCCCGTTGCGCCAAGCCGTTGAGGCGGGCGAGCAGGGCTGCCAACGCGGCATGGTCGTGCCAGCAGGGAATGATCACGCTGATGGCTCTATTGGCTTGCATGCTGTTCCAACCCCAGGCGTTGCAAAGTGGTCAGTAATGCCCGGCGAGCAGGGCGGTCATCTTGCTCCAGCACACAGACAAGCCCTGGCAGGTCTTCGCGCTGGTCAACATCGGCCAGAATGTCTGCTTCGATCACCGAATGACCGGCCTGTCGACAACGTTGTACCAGGGCCTGCCTCAGGGTCGCCGTGCTCCAGGGCAGATCGTCCAGCTTGGGCCAAGGGCGCTTGCTGGCCATCAGCACAACGCCGCCATCACGGGCGGCGATCAATACCGTATCGTGCTTGTCCAGCAACTGGCAGGCACGGCGAAAGTGCTGTTGGTTCAGGGCCGGGCAATCGCTGCCTATATAAAGCAAGTGGTCATACCCCCTTGCCCGCAAGTGCTGATCCAGCGCCTGAAGTCGTTGGCCCAGGTTGCCGGCTGGCTGTGCAATGACCAGTGCGTGAGGGTTGCTGTCGCTGGCCCAGTCAAAATGATCAGCATGATCCGGCGCGATAACTGGCAGGTACTGCCAATGCTGCAGATCTTCCAGTGCACACAGCAGCAGCTTTTCTGCGACTTGCAGGGCAGATTCAAGGCCTATCTGCGCAGCCAGCCGCTGTTTGGAGTGCCCCAGGGCCGGACGTTTGCACAACAGAACCAAGGCGGGTTGAGGTTCATCTTTGCTGAGATCGAGGCTCAAACTTATGCTCCATGTGCACCTGAGAGGCAGCGCAAAAGCGCTGTGCCATTAGGAGCGGGCATAAGCCGTTTTGTTACAAGGCCCGGGTCAATCTTCGGACAACTTGAGCTGTTTGAGGATGGCCGCGCTATCCACCGGTTGCTTGTCCAATGGCAACTTCTGCAGCACTTCAGAGGTCAGCTTGAGTTGCTCCAGATACAGCTTGCAGCGTGGGCACATGCGCAGGTGCATAAAGACTGCCCAGCGGTTTTTCAGGCTCAGGTGGCTTTCCATGATGTCGGAGCTCAGTTCCGACATTTCGCGGCAGCTCAGCATGTTCCCACCTCCTCGAAATGGTTGAGCATGGCGTGCATGCGTTGCCGGCCACGGTGCAAAAGTACCCGGATATTGCCTTCGGCCAAATTAAGGGCACGAGCGATTTCGGTGTAATCCAGGCCCCCCAGCTCACGCATCATCACCACGCTCTGTTGGTCGTCGGGCAGCTTATGCAGATGCTTGTGGATGCACTCGTGCAATTCTGCTTCGGTCAGTAATTCTTCCGGGGTGTCGTGGTGCCACTGGGTGGGTGGCGCGTCCCACGCACCCTGTTCATTGAAACGCGTGCTGATGGGGGAACCCTGATCATGCCCCCAGCCGTCGAACGACACCTCGCGGCCGGTCTTGCGGCGGATGGCATGGGCTTCGTTGATGGCGATGCGCGCCAGCCAGGTGCGCAGTTTTGAGCGCCCTTCAAATTTCTTGATAGCGGAAAAAGCCTTGATCCAGGTTTCCTGGGCGACATCGTCAGCCAGTTCATGGCCGACCAATGGAGTGGCCATCGCGATCAGGAAGGCGTGATGCAGCTTGATAACGCTTTCCAACGCTTCCTTGTCGCCCTGTCGCAGTCGCTTGAGCAGTGCCTGTTCATCATCCATGCGCGGATTACCTCTGATGGTCATGGGCCTGATTGTGAGCATTGGTCTTGGAGCAAACAACGCGGCTTTTGTTACAGCTCGGAATTGGAAAGAGGGTGGTCTGTAACAAAAACATCGATGCTTCATCAGAGTAGTAGCGAATCATCCAAAGCCTACTAGTGTGCCTAGGGAGAGAACGCGACCAAGCGCTGGCAATGCTTGCAGATCTGCCAGCGCAGGTGTCTTCAGTGGTGGCACCAATAACAAAATACCTGTAGCCCTATGAGGAAAGCCCCCATGCACTCGACTTGCCCTGATCATCCGCAGTTTTCTTGTCAGCGTCCCATTGCCGCGATGGTTTCCGCCAGCGTGCTGGCCCTGGCCCTGGCTGGCCCAGCTTTTGCCGCCAGCCCTTGCGGCCCTTGCGCGGCCAAGTGCGCGCCATCCACGCTGAATCCCTGTGCAGTCAAGAACCCGTGCGCCGCGAAAAATCCCTGTGCAGCGAAGAACCCCTGTGCCGCCAAATGTGCGGCCAATCCCTGTGCGGTGAAAAATCCCTGCGCAGCCAAGAACCCCTGTGCGGCCAAGCTCAATCCTTGCGCCGTCAAATCGGTCAAGCGCCCAGCGAACTACAAGCCTTATCAGGGCTCACAGGCTGAGCTGGTGGCCTATGGCGAGAAGCTTTACAAGGATCCAATGCTGAGCAGCAATGGACTGTCCTGCGAGACCTGCCACCAGGGTGGCAACCTGTTTCAGGCCAGCTTTGCCAAGGCGTTCCCCCACCAGGTGGCCATGGCTAAGGATCAGTTCGGCATGAGCCAGGTCTTTCTCGATGAGATGGTGCAGATCTGCATGGTCGCGCCCATGGCGGCCAAGGCATTGGGCTGGGAGTCGAAGGAACTTGCGGCGCTGACAGCCTACACCGCGACATTGCAGACCAGTTTTAAGCCCAATCCCTGCGCAGCCAATCCCTGTGCGGCCAACCCGTGCGCCGCGAAAAACCCATGCGCGGTCAAGAATCCTTGTGCTGCGAAAAACCCTTGTGCCGCCAAGAACCCTTGCGCGGCTAAAAATCCCTGCGCCGTCAAATCTTGAATCAGGGCGAGCCGGGGCCGGTTTGATCGGCTCCGGCGCGTTTGGAGGGTTACATGAATTTACCGCTTTCCAGTCTACCCAATGCCGTCCCCGGCATGCTGTTGGCCGCGCCTGATGCAACCGCGCTTTCGCCTCACGAGCGGGCCGTTATGCTGGAGGCGGCCGTTGAGGTTAAGCGTTGCCAGCATGCGCTGGCCAAGGCTGGGTTGAACGTGGTCGGCGAACTGCTCAAGGGCCATGAGGGGTTCTATGAAATGAACCACTACCCCGATGGCGATGTATTCGACCGCGACAGCCACAGCCAGTACTACTACCACGCTCACCGTGAAGGGGGCGTGGAGCATGGACACTTCCACACCTTTATTCGTGGTGCCGGCATAGGTGCGCACCTGCTGCCGCGTAAGGATCTGTGCATGAGCGAGCCCTGGCCTACGGGCGATGAAGCCATTGCCCATCTGGTGGCCGTTTCCATGGATGCCTGGGGCCAGCCCATTGGCCTGTTTGCCTGCAATCGTTGGGTCACCGCGGAAACCTGGTACCCGGCGACTTCAGTGAAAGAGATGCTGCCGGGGTTTCTGATCGACCACGCCCATCCCTCCTGGCCGACCAATCTGTGGCTAAGTGCCATGCTCAAGCTGTTTCGCCCGCATATCGAGGCATTGCTTGATCATCGTGATCAGGTTGTCGAGCACTGGCGTGCGCTGTATCCCGATCAGGATGTGCTGGAAGACCGTTCACTGGAGATCACCGGGCATCTCGACATTTCAATCAACGCTTGGGTCGAACAACTGCGTCAGGCCCAGGGCATAAGCCGATAAGCTTCAACCAAGGTAAGTACCAGCATGAATATCCTGTTTCTTTGTACCGCCAACAGCTGTCGCAGCATCCTGGCTGAAGCCGTGTTCAATCACCTGGCCCCTGCCAACATGCGTGCCGTGAGTGCGGGTAGCAAACCTTGTGGCTGGGTGCATCCGCAAAGCCTGAAGGCCCTGGCGCGGGCCGGCATCGAGCAAACGGGGCTGTACAGCAAGTCCCAGGAGGTGCACGCACAACTGCAACCCGATGTGGTGATTACCCTCTGCGACAATGCAGCTAACGAGCCTTGCCCGGCTTATTTCGATCAGGCGTTCAAGGCGCACTGGGGGCTTGCCGACCCGGCGGCGCAGCTGGGTTCGGAGGAGGAAATAAACGCGGTATTCGATCAGACGGTGCACCTGATCCGTGCCCGTGTTGAGCAGTTTCTGCAGCTACCTTTGGCCAACCTGCAGGCTGAACAGTTGCAGCAAGAGCTTCGTCGTATTGGCCTGCTGCTGCCAGAGGCTGCCTAAAACAACGCCCAGAGCGCAGGCGCGCCTTGGCGTCTTTGCCAGCAGCGACTGATCAGCAACAGAATCAGCGCCAGCGGTACCATCCAGGCGAACAGGCTGACAAAAGCCCCCAGCCCGGGGATGCCTAACAGCAACAATAGGCTGGGGGCGCAGCACGCACCGCCGGCCAGCAGAGAGGGCCATACCCCCACGCTGGCGATGGCCGTGCAGTGGGCGTTCTGACGCAACGCCAGAGCACCATGCAGGTTCAGGCCCAGCAGGGCTGAAAGCGTCGCAGCAATCAATAGATTGGCCGGGCTAAACAGTATGACCAGCACCCCCATCTCCAGCATGGCCAGCGCCTCAAATTGCCAGGGGCTGCGCTGGGTAAGGAGATGGGCCCACCGCCAGGGCAGGCTGTGCCAGCTCCAGCCAACAGTGCCTATGTCGATATCCCCGAGCATATACAGGTACAGCAGCCCATAAGCCCCGGAGACTAGGCCGATCAGCCAGCGCTTAAAGGCCGGCAGGGGCATCGAGCAGCACCGTCTGCGGATAGAAGGTGGCCCAGGCAAACCACATGGCATCGATCATGTTTATCTTGGCCAACCCCTGCAGCTCTGGCGCTTGCGGGCCATCCTGGGTGAAGTTCAGTGTGGCTGGGTCGAGGGCGATGCGCTTGTCAGACTCATAAACCCAGGCGGTATCGAGGCGGCTGTCCTGAATGATCAGGTAGTGCCGGTCGGCATGCTGGTAATGCACGACACCCTGTTGCTCCAGGTATTCCCGATTGATGGCGACAGCCACCTGGGCGGTGCGAAAACCGCGAATCATCTGCTTTGCATGCAGTTCGGGGCGGCTATGGGTGACCGGAAACATCACCGGGGGCTCGACATAGTAGCCATGCAGCGGGCTGTAACCCCCATAGGGGTCGCGGTTGTAGTTGCGCATATAACCGGTGCGCTCAGTCAGCACTTGGGTTTGTGGGTAGCGCTCCTTCCAGCGCGCCCAGGTGGTCCAGGTGACCTGGATTTCATCCAGGCTGTGGCCCTTGAGTGGCCCCTCAAAGGCCACAGCGGCGATCTGCGACCAGTAACTGTCGCTGGCCCGGTCGTACATCACGACATTGCTGTTCAGCAGCTTGCCGGAGACACCCAGGGTGGTATTGCCGCGTTTGAAGCCGATGGCTGTGGCCGTCAGCGGGCAGTAGGTGATGCTTACAGGTTCGCCACCGAGGCTGTCGTTGACGATCTCATGCCAGACCATGATGCGCTGTGGGTAGGCCTTGGCCTCGCCCTGGTGATAGACGCCAAATACGATGTCCTGGACTTTGAGGTAGTCGTCTGCATCCCGGGCATCGCTGAATTTGGGCGAGTCGATGGCGGGAATACCGTCCTTGCCGGGGCCGCCGGAGAGCAGCAGCTCGGTAAACATGGCATGGCTGGGTGAGAGCACGCGCTCAGGCCCGGCCGGCGGCTGGGCTTGAACGGGCAGTGTGGCGCCCAGGTAGACCAGGCCCAATAAGGTCAGAAAATATCGGCAGTGCATGGCACCTCCCATCAGCAGACGGCTACTGGTTACCGAGCAGCGTCCTGAGTTCGCCACTGCGGTCGAGCTTGGCCAGGTCGTCATAACCGCCGATATGGCGTTCGCCGATAAAAATCTGCGGTACGGTGCGCCGGCCAGTCAGCTCAATCATCTGTTGCAGCTGAGCGGGGTCCAGATCCACCCGGATTTTTGCCAGGGGACCGGCATTGCGCTGGTTCAACAGATGTTCGGCTTGTTTGCAGAAAGGGCAGTGCTGGCTGGTGTAAAGGATGACGCGGCTCATGGTTAAACCTCAGTTGGCAGAGCGAGACAGTCGCCCTGTGCAATTGAGATGAGCCGCTATGGGCTTTGTTACAGCGGCTTAACGCCGATGCATCAGGCGATATGCCGCGGGCAATACGAACAACGAAAGCAGCGGCGCGCTGAGCATGCCGCCGACCATGGGTGCGGCGATGCGGCTCATCACTTCGCTGCCCGTGCCTCCACCGAGAAGGATCGGTAGCAGCCCGGCGATGATCACCGCCACGGTCATCGCCTTGGGCCGTACACGCAGCACGGCGCCTTCGCGGATCGCTTCTAGCAGTGCGGCCTCGTCGCTACATCCATCATCCTGTCGTTCGTTCCAGGCGTTTTTCAGGTAGAGCAGCATGATCACGCCAAACTCTGCTGCCACACCGGCTAGGGCGATAAAGCCGACCCCGGTGGCCACCGACAGGTGAAAACCAAGCAAATAGAGGAACCAGACGCCGCCGACCAAGGCAAAGGGCAGGGTGGCCATGATCA
>Ga0114984_1000465_pt1 | contig 15572 bp, 16 predicted proteins | sample Shrwel1BS1Day1_FD_96987 | JGI IMG/M metagenome (GOLD analysis project Ga0114984, IMG submission 96987) | Subsurface microbial communities from deep shales in Ohio, USA - Utica-3 well 1 S-1-Day1 | ecosystem: Environmental > Aquatic > Deep subsurface > Shale gas/oil reservoir > Produced water/Flow...
CCGTCCTTCTCACTCGAAGAAAGAGGTCGAAGAAGCACTCAGGCATGCCGAAGAGCAGGGCTGGCGCATAGAGCTGGGTGGTAGCCACGCTTGGGGACGAATCTACTGTCCCTACAACGATGACGATTGCCGCTGTGGCGAATTCTGCATCACCAGTGTGTGGAGCACACCGAAGAACCCTGGCAACCATGCGCGTGCTCTTCGGCGCGTCGTCGACAACTGCACCACGCACCGTAAGCAGCGGCAGGCCGCTGAGGGTGCAGAGGAATAGCGCTATGGAATACACCTTCACCCTGAAATACCAACTGGCCGACGATGACCGTGACCCGGAAGTGTTGGTCGAGCGCCTCGGAGAGGCCGGCTGCGACGATGCCTTGATCGGCATTGGTCAGCCAGGCCGGCTGGCGCTGGAGTTCACCCGTGAAGCGGAGAACGCTGAGGTGGCTGTGCGCAGTGCCCTTGCCGACGTGCGCAGTGCCTTACCGTCGGCAAGGTTGATTGAGGTGGCACCAGATCTGGTCGGTCTCACCGATGTGGCGGAGATCGTCGGCGTGTCGCGCCAGAACATGCGCAAGCTGATGTTGGCTTATCCGAGCAGCTTTCCTGCACCAGTACATGAGGGCAGTGCATCGATCTGGCACCTGGCAGACGTGCTGACCTGGCTGCAAGCCAAAGGTAGCTATTTGCTGCCTGGTGGTGTCTTGGACGTGGCTCAGGTGGCCCTGCAGGTCAATCTAGCCAAGGAAGAACGACGACTCACTCGCCCTACCTCCAAGGAACTGCTAGCCCTTGTCGGGTGAGACCGGTGCCGACTTCATGCTTGGTTTTAGCCCGCCCGTACAGGGCGGGTTTTCGTGAGGTAAACATCCGGCTTGCTGATATTGATCCGAGGCGCCCGCTTGCGCTCCTCAATCCAGGCCTCCACCTCGGCCAGATCCCAGACCACGCAATGTGGTGTCAGGTTGAAGCGCCTGGGGAACTCGCCACGGCGCTCCATTTCGTTAATCGTTGATACGGCGCATGAAGAACCATGCCGGGTAGCTGTTCTATTTTGGTATGCATGCTTCAGTCTATGCGTGACCTGCCAATTGAATTTTTGAACTGGATTCAAGGTGGATCGGAGTAATTCAAAGTCTTGAGGGAGATAGTTCTGTATCTATCTATTAATACTCCTGCTCAAGATCAATAAACACCACATCCTCCCGGCTCTGAATATAACGTCCCATATCTGGGTAAAGCACGGACACTGTTGTTAGCCCTTGGTGGAACAGTGTGCAGAAGTGTCTTAAATGCTCGATTGATTGTTCTTCAACTGGAAGAATTAAGCGATGCTTTAAACGCAGTGCTTGACTTGAGCGAGAACCATTTTCGTCGATGAGTGTCAGCAAGTGGGATGGAAATTGAAATATTGAGCCGTTGGGGTGCAAATACGCAAGCATCCCATCGTGCAGGCTGAGAATTATATTGTGCCGGTGGCAAAACGGATGATTGGGAAGCTCCTCATTATAACAATTCACGATATCTTGCAGGTGGTGCTGTACATTAAATTTAAACGACTCGCATATTAGGAATGTGAAAATTTGATCCAGCTCGTCTCGTTCAGGTTCGAACGTACTGCCGTGTATCCCACCTGACTTAAGTGTATAAGAGTAGGACGGCTCGTAGAGCGAGTCTCTAAGCGATTTCAGCTTTGCTAGCTTGCGGAGCGCCTTCTTCAATTCCGTCAGCGACATATGTGATTTGATTTCACCAACTGCGCAGACTGACTCGATAGGAAAGAAACGTTGGAATTGGTCGTCTCGAATCAATGGAGTGACTGTTTTGTCATATATGATGATATCGCATTGTGTACTGATGCGGCCATTCGAGTTAACAACGAATCCAGTATCTAAGCCCATGCGTTCTGGTGTGAATAATTTGAGGAAGTCACCGACAATCCGTTCGCGGTACACGCCAAATTCTAGCGAGTGTACTAATGTGCCTTGCTCATCTACGAATAGTCGCCGAGAACTTTCGATGAATGACGCTACAAAGCTACGTATTTTCTCGTCCAATAATGTGGATAGTGCATTGTCAGATTGTTGTATGCTCACCATCTACCTCCGCTCCTTTTCGAGAATACGAGCATAGCGCTTATAAGTGTCCAGCGCATGGCTTTGCATAACTTGCCGGGAGCGTCAGAGCCTCCCTGATAGCCTCTCTTGGATCTACCTAAGAGCACTTTATCGACCAGACCGAGCTTCCGGCACAGCATGACGAACTGCCTATAGACTCCAAGGCTGATCGAGTGACGCCGGATCTGATAGGTCCCACCGACGTTGCAGAGATCGTCGGCGTGTTGCGCCAGAACATGCGCAAGCTGATGTTGGCGTATCCGAGCAGCTTCCCTATACCAGTACATGAGGGCAGTGCGTCGATCTGGCACCGGGCGGACCTACTGCCCTGGCTTGTAGGCCAGGGGCAGCTATCTGCTACCTGGCGGTGACTTGGACGTCGCTCAGGTGGCCCAGGTGCAGAACGGCGGCTAACACGTCCAGCCTTCAATGAGCTGCAGGCCCTTGTTGGGTGAGGACGGCGCCAGCTTCATTCTTGGTGTGACCCCACCCGGACAGGGCGGGTTTTCCTGAGGTAAACATCCGGCTTGCTGATATTGAGCCGAGGTGCCCGCTTGCGCTCCTCAATCCAGGCCTCCACTTCGGCCAGATCCCAGACCACGCAACGCGGTGTCAGGTTGAAGCGCCGTGGGAACTCTCCACGGCGCTCCATCTCGTAGATTGTTGATTCGGCTAGCGGGACGATCTGTCTCAGCTCATGCTTGCGAATTGTCCGCCTGAAGGGCAGGGGGCTACCCTTTGGGAACTGCGGAAGCGACTCGTAGGCTTCCGTGCCCGGTAAGGGGAGGGACTGCTCAGACGCAGTGTCGAGGGCATCGGTTGTACGCGCAGAAGTATCCATCTCTATCTCCATGATTACGCTCCATGGGGAGATGGTGAGTTTCAATACCAGATGAGCCAACTTGCTGTGGCGTAGTCTGGTGTAGGAAATGCTTCCGTCCCAAGCTTTGTTGAAGCTACCGCTCAGTTCTGGGGTTCGCATTGCGACTATGTCTCAAGGTATTATAAACGCTACAAGCCTAGTAAAACCGTGCGTAGCTACAGTTGGCTGCCCATATTGTCGTTGCTTGGGGGCTTAATTCGCGGAGGGGGCGAAAACTGAGCACTGTACTGTTAGCTCACAGCTATCCGCCCCCCCCTACACGAGTGGATTTAACTTATCAGTCCAGTGAACATTAAGCGAACCTAGTAGCGGGCACCGCGGCAAAGCCGCTGATGACCGAATCAGAGATTTAACATTCATCTATCCAATAATAAAACTTGATGGATTTGATACTAATCTCCACTCAAGTCGGCAATTCCTGCCTTTATCGTTGCTACGACAAATTTAGCGGACAGCAAACAACCAATCCTATGGAATGAGTCTCCTTTATTTTCATCACCATCATCTACAACAGTCTTAGCAGCAAAAAATGCAGTGCGCTTGCGTGCATGTCTCGCCGCCTCATAAACTGAATAAACTTCCATATCAAAGCCTGCTAACTTCCGCTGCCCGACCGCCAATGTGGCAGTTTTACCTGCCTGAGCAAGAACAGCACTTCCACTACTAGTTGCTGCATCAGTCTTAATGTTGCAATTGATCCGCTCTATACCACTCGGGATCTCAGACTTTGCCGGATCAAGATCTGTCAGCAGCATTTTCTTCACACCGGCATCTGAAGAAACTTCTATTAGCTTGTTATGTACGTCAACGTCTAGTTGTACATCATAGTGTTCAGATTTAAACCCCTTGGCACCCCACTTTCCAGCATCATGCTGGTGGCAAGTCTGGCTCACCAATATATCATACAAACTAGACTCACCTTTAACGCCTCCGCAGATGCCGCTCATGCATATTAGTCGAGGTTCGAATCTATCTAATGCGAACGCAGAGCATACCGCCGCAGACACGAGTCCCATTCGGCTTGCCTTAACGATGACGGCATTGTATTTGTCAATGCTAACTTCGCAACAAACCAATCCTGATAAAGACTTCCACTCTCCCCAGCTATCAACTAAATGCTTGTAGGCATCGGCCTCTTTTTCCAGGGCGCACACAATGACAATGTCGAATTTCTTTGTCGGCTGAGATGCAAGTAATTTAATTCTAAGCGCCTCTTGCCATTCGCCATGATCATTGAATGGAATAACATTTATATCAACCAGATTCAGGTTGTGAACAAAATCACCATCATTCAGGTTGTGTCGCGTCAAGACAATTGCAGGTGTTTTAAATGACTTGCTCTGATAATCTCGGGTAGTTTCTACTAGTGAGGAGTGATGATCTTCTAACGTATCATCTTTAGAGGAACGCGGCACTATGAGGTCGAGCAGAATTAAGTCAAACTTGATGTTGGCCACTGCTCGAGAGTAGTCAAGCCAGTTTTTTTCTCTTTGAATCAATGCGTCGGGTACTACACTAGTCACGTGATCACTAATCTGTGCGAATTTTCCGTCTTCGTCTTCTAGTATTAAAATTTTCATAGGCTCTCCAAAATCTTATTTAATTCTTTCTTCCATTGGTTGTCGTTCTCTAAATATCGGACGCAACCAGCCATGTCTATTCCGAACTTGTTGAATATTTCTTCTTTTGCAAGTTCGACTGGAATTGGAAGCCCTTCTATTTCGATGTCAGGGTACTGCGTTAAAATAATACAGGGCGTGTTGTTGTCTAGATGCGCCACTTCAAATAACACATCTAGCCCGCCTGACGATAATGGGAATGGAGATCCGGCTCCAGCCTTGGGCTCGTGGCTATGAATAGACATGTCAATAATTGCCAAATCGAACGTTTGCTCTGTAAGTAGCGTAGTGGCAGAGGCAAGGGCCTGGCATTGGAATATATTAATCTTATTTCCAAAAAGATCTGATAGGTGAGAGTGAACTCCCTCCATCTTGAAGGGGTCGTCCTCTACAATTAAGCATTTTATTACTTCAGTGCTCAAGAGCATATACGAGCCTCACTTTAACCTCGTTCCCTATCACTTCATATTGTTCAAGCTTAAAATCTTGTCGGCTGCTTTCTAGAAGTAATAATTTTGATATTCCGCTTTTTTTATCGTATAGATTTGCATCTTGAAAGCTGGCTCTCTTCCTTGCTTCTATGTTGTTGGAGACTTCGATGATGCTGTCTGATGGCTTTATAAAAGAACTCATTTCTACGGTTAAGTATTTAGGTTTTCCAGGTACTATTTCAAATTTTCTTTTTAGGGGGCGGCTACGGTCTGAGTGTCTGGCTGCATTACTTACTACAATAGCAAGGGAGTCATAGATTAAGTGATAAAACCCACCTACTAGATCAATTTCTTCTTTGCTTTCATCGGCAGACTGAGGGTCAAAGTCATGAATTGTATCCTTTACTTCCTCGACTGTTGCAGAAAATAGAAGTGATACTGATGCTGTGGGAGCGATGATGGAAGGTCGCTTGAACCACCCAAACATGGTTGAAAGTTTTCTATCAATTGATAAGCATAAGTCTCGTCGAAAAGTGTCCGCAAGCACAGGGCTGACGTGCGCAGCCGCGGGAACTAACTCTTCGTCTAGGAAAAACTCATTTTTTAGAGGCACTTGCTGCGCTTTAAGATATCTAACAACAGATACAAGATCTATTTCTGCAAGACGCCAGCAATAGTCTATGATGGTTTGGCAAATGTCCGCTGTTGAAGTCGTCTCAGCATAGTTCTTGCTAATATTAGTTACTGCAGCTGCCAATACCTCTTGTTTGCCTGCACCATACACCTCTGGAGTTAAAAGCCCTAACGGCTTCGACCGAGACTGGACATGCAAACGCTCCGAAATTATTTCCTCAACTATTCTATTGTAGTTGTCTTTCCATAAGCTCCATTTCACCATAAATTGGTTGTTGGAGAATAAACTCTTGAATTTCTCTGATTTTTCTAAGGAATTTATTACGCTTGAATACAAGTGGCCGTGAAAGGTCCCATGTCTAATCCTGCGGCCGATGTAGGATGATATCCCGAAAACAGCGTTAGAACAAAAAGCAGAGTAGCTCTGGGTCATGACGAGTGATATTACTGTTTCGTCACAAGTTACTGATTGTCCTTTCTTGTCTGTGCCTGTAGATATTATTGCGTTATTTAATTCGATCATCATTTCGTCTTCGAGCCATGACGAAAAACGCGAAGGATCTACGTAGATCCGATGGTCGTCGATTTCATTTCGGACCCTATTGATTTGATGATCGATTCTCACTGCTCTTGCACGTTGAAGGTAGTGATCATCCTTTGTAAATCTAGCCATCCATTCATGAAGTGATGCACGTATTTCTGGAATATCAGAACGGTGTGGTGCAAGTTTGTTGAGTTTGGCCAGAAAATCCTCTGTAGATATATCATAGATATACTCTGCTACATAAGGGTGGGTAAATTGATATGCCTCTACCAGCTTGACTAAGCATCCTTCATGATACTTAAAGGCGAGATCTTCCAATAGCTTCCTAAGAAGAAAACTATCAAGTTCATTTTTGCTGCGTTTTGCAAGTAGTAAAAGAAGAATGAGCTTGACTAGTTCGTCTTTTGCGAGTTTTGCGGCTGTTCTGACTGCTTTGATAGGTACAGTCCGAGATAAATCTCTAGTTAGTCCCATTAAAGTGAGTAATTCTTCTTTTTGGAAACCGATCTGGCCGCCTGAAGTAGTTAGCCAGTAGTTAAAAATTGCTGACCTTGTAACTGTTCCAGAAGACTCCAGTCTAGCCAGTGTTGAATAATTATGTCGTGTGAATTGTGAGTTACCTATAAGATCCTTAAGAGTAATTCCTCCAACACTAGCTTGTATTGATAGTTCTATTTCCGCAGGTAGTTCACCCACTTCCTCTCTGGATGCATCGTAATAGCTATCAATTAGCATTCTGTATTGTCGTACAGGTTCGTACTCAAGCCATGCACTTGACTGCTTAAAGAATGAATATTCGCCTTCGCTATTACTAGCGTCATAAGTCAAAACTATAGGTTCAAATATTTTTTGCTTTCCAAGCCTTCCTGAGATTTCTGAGATGGCAGGATATTCAGATATCAAAAAGAGATGGGAATTATATTTCGCCAGAATAATAGCATCAATTAGTGAGCATTTTATTACTTCTCTAAGAAACTCTTCTAGTTCGCTATGCGATGATGCTAGCGGTTGAACTGTCAGTTTGGACAAGGTGCGAGTGTATCGGTTGACTCCTCCGCGATCGACTATGTTCATAATTGAGCGCTTGATCATCAAGATGCTCTGGTCTTTATCGTAAGAGTGAATTAGTGATGAGACTACTATTCCTTTGATTCCAGCTTGCAGCACCAGGCTTTCAATTCTATTGTCAATGGCATCTTCTTCGAGGTTTTCACGGATTAGAATTATTCGTCGCAAAAGAGCATGGCTCCAGCCATCCTCTTTAAGGATCTTGTGAATTACATCTATGCATGAGTTGAATTTCTTAGCTGCGTACAGTGTGTCTAGCTCCTCAAAAGAGGCTGCTAGTCGGTTTAGCTGCGCCGTATGTTTAATGGTGTCGGCGTTAATAGATGAGAGTAACTGCTGAAGAGTCATCTCCCTGTGTTCTTGTAGGGTGTCAGCGAAAGGTGGCTTTTTGGGAAAAGGTTTAGGTATTTTCACTGCCCTAGTCATTGAAGGATTATTTAGAATCACTTCTATGGCATTGACTTGATCTTTCCCTAGTTTGCTACGTAAATCAGCAAGTCGGTTTATGACGTTTTCATCTTTCTCGCTGAGTAATGCTCGTAGCTTGTTTCTTGTTTTTTTGTCTAGCCGCCTCAATGCTTCATGTCTATCCATTATTAATCCTGGTTAAATCTCTGTCTTTTTCTTAAGTGTTTTCAGCGAAAGGTCTCTCGCTTTTCTTGCATGGTTCAATGAGGGTAGGGAGAGTTAATTTTGAAACGTAGGCATCTTAATGGGCTGCCAACTCTACCTTTAACAGACTCTGCATCGTCCAGCACTTCGGAAACCCCGAGCATCCCAAAACTCTTGCCCCACTTTCGGACCAGTCTTCACCGTGCGGAACAGCCGCGCATTACCGCATTACCGCATTACCGCATTTGGGCATTGCCGCTCCGCCGTCGGGTCGCTACGGCGCTTTAGGTTTTGTACATGATCGCGGTGTGTGGCTAGGGTTGGCGCTTGGCGGCCGGTTTGCAGGGCGTGCAGCATGGTGTCGACTTCAGCCTCGCTGAATACCGGCTGCTGGAATGACTGGATGTAGCGGATAAAGCCACTGCCCTGGGTGACGTTGGCAGGCACTTCTGTTTTGAACGTGCCGCCGCCGACGAAGGTGATGACCGAGTGCAGATGCTCGGGACTGACGCCTAGGGTGGCTTCCAGAGCTTTGAGGTGCTTGTAGTTCTGCCGCAGCGGGTTCTGGAGTTTGAAGCTGCGCTTGTAGAGCTTCTGCGTCCACTGCGCCTGCTTCTCGCTGCCGAAGATCCAGCCGCTCATGTTCTTCGTTTCCAGTACGAAGATGCCGTAGGGCGAAAGGAATACGTGGTCGATCTGCGTGGTGCCGTCCGGCGTGTTCAGGGTGACGTTGTGCAGGCGGCGGTAGGTTTGCTTGTCCAACTGCCAATGGGTAAACAGGCGCACCAGCAGTTCGCCGATCTGCCCCTTGGCCCAAGGTGATTTGAGCAGGCCGATCAGCAGGGCTGCCGGGATGAACCAGGTCAGCATGCCCCAGACCTGGGCGACTATCGGGCTGTAATCCATTTTCTTCCTTGAGCAAAGCTGCTTGATGGCTGGGCGGGCAGGCGTGCCGAAATCCAGTTGACTGGCACTGGTCTGGATAATGGCTAATTGCTTTCAATCGCTCAAGGGGATCACGACCATTGTCCTATGGCGCGATGACGCACTAGAGGCTGACTAGCTCGGCTAGGGTGCTCAGCGTGCTATCTGGTAACGCGTGCTGCGCCCACCACCGGGAAGTCGCTCGATGCAGCCTTTTCCCAGCAGGTCGCTCAGATGACGGGTTGCGGTAGCTTTGGATACCTTGGCCACGGCTTGGTACTGCGCCGCGCTGATACCGTTCTCGAAACCGCGCTCGCCGCCATCGAGCAGGCGGTTAAGCACTTTGATCTGCTCCTTTGGCTGCGGTGTGCCTGCCAGAAGCGCGCCTTGACCAGCATACGGTTGATACGAGCAAGGGCTTGCTCCAGGTTATTAAGCGATGTTCTGAGAAACCACTGCAGCCAGGCGGTGATGTCCAGGGTACCTTTCTGGCTAGCTTCAAGGATGCGGTAATAACCAGCGTGATCATCAAGGATGCTCGCGGACATGGCATAGAAGCGAATAGCCTGCTGCTCGCCCTGAGCCAATGCCTGGTCGGTAATGGCGCGCGTGAGGCGGCAGTTGCCGTCATCGAAGTGGGTAGGGTAACGAACCAGAAATGGGCGATGCCGGCGCGCAGAAAGGGATCAAGGCTGGCATCGCTGCGGCTGCTCTCGAACCAGGCCAGAAAGTCCGCCAGTTGCGCTTTCAGCCCGGCGCGAGGAGGGGCTTCGAAATGTACGGTAGGGCGGTCGATACGTCCGGAAACGACTTGCATGGGCTCTTCGCCACGCAGTGCGCCGATTTGCAGTGGTCTGGCCAGCAGTTGGTCATCGCTGGGGAATAGCCAGTGGTGCCAGGTGATGAGTCGCTGTTCGTCTAGCAGTTTTTGGTGCAGGCGGGTGGCATCGAGCAGCAGTTCCGTCAGACCTTCGGAACGTGAGGTGGTGCGACCTTCTTCGCTCAGCCCCAAGCGCCGAGCCAGTGATGAGCGTACCGAACCGACATTCAACTGCTCACCCTCGATGGCTGAAGATGTGACGATGTTCTGCAGCATGGCATCCAGGCTGCTCTGCACTTAGCACCGAGCATCCCTAACAAACGTCCCTGAGCCTGGCTGCAGGCGCGCAGCAGCGGTGCAAGCGCTTCGGCTTGCCAACTGAACTGTTGCCAGTTGGGCTGCTGCCAGATCCAGAGCGGGTCATTCATAAGGGGTGTTCATCTATGAGCCGATTAGCGAGCCTATTCGGCTCACTGTCCAATTTCCAACCGGGCTGGCCTGGCTTGAGTGGCATGCCTAATCAGTGCTCCTGGTTCAACTCTTGAAGGCGCTTTAGTACTTCGTTTCGACACTGAGGATAGAAAATCCAATTCTTGTACTTGGGGTTGTACTCGCCTCCCAGCTCATTTCGCCAGGTTTTAAGCAGCTCAGTGATTTGTGGGTTGAATGACCAGGAGCGCACGGCAACTGAGCCTGTAGGCAGTATTCGGGCGGATAACCACATCCCCATAATCGTATAGCGGTGCTCGGTACATTTGGCTTGGGGATCAGCTGAAGGGAGCTTGGCTGCAATGGCTTGCCAGTCAATTGCCGGGTGCGCAGGTAATGGGGGCGGTTCGGGAAAGATCCAGGATTTGTTGCGTGTCTGCTCCAATACATGGGCTTTCACCTCTTCTGAGGGAATTGGCTGCTTGTTGAGCAATAGTTCACTGAGGTTAATCTCGACGGTGTTGATGCCGGCGCTTCTGATCCGCTCCAGTTTTTCGACGCCAATGAATGAGGTGACCGCTACCTCGATGAATAGCTGACTGCCATCTTTCAGGTGGGCGACCAGATCTGGCTGGAATCCTTGCTGTGGGACCTCCTCTGCCACCCTTTCGAAATCCCACCAGCTGCTTTTGTCTTCGCTGTCCGGCCAGACACCAGGCATAGGTGGCAGCTGCAGACCGAGCTGGTTGCGGATGACTTCTTTGGCGTACAGGTGCAGCAGGCTTTCGCGTTGGATGAAGCAGCTTTCCTTGTTCGAGTGGTGGGAGAAATGATGCTCACGGATCAGGCCTTTGCGAGCGACCACCGGCTCACCGCAGCATGCGCATGAGCAATTGCACGCAAGCCCACGCATGGCGTTTTCAATGGTTATCAGTTGGCCGTTTGGATTGAGTGCAACGAACATGCTCATGGGTTAAGCCTCTGGTGTTAAGACGGCTTCAAGAGTCATGATTCGAGCTGGTTAAAACCTCCCCCGAACCCTACATAAAGGGTTCGGGAGGGTTCATGGAGATGCTTAGGTCCCTTTATTTTCGGGGCATAGGGAGGGTTTGTGCTGAAAGTAATGCGTTGTCTGGATGAAGAGCTGCGGCAGTCGCCTGCACCAGATGTAAAAGCCTACAAGGTGATCCGAGTTTTGCTGGAGGCCAGCATTAATGCCCTGGAAAAGGGCAACCAGGACCCTCAGACGTTTGACCGCGCGACCTTGCTAGATATATGCGACCCGAAAGTGAAAGCGGCCGGGCGTGACCCTGCGCGTTGGCTGCCAACCACCGCGCTGGAAACATTCCTAGACTCCCGGATGAACTCGATTCGGAAACGTGCAGAGCAAATGGGCTTGAAGCATTTACCGGTGATCGCAAGCAGTGATGCGAAGGGCGGGGCAGGTAACCAGCGAGTCTACTGGCTTACAACTCAGCCGATTGAAAACAGTGATGGCGGCTTGCTTACAGGGCAGGCATTTCGACAGATCATCTACACCAGGACGGAAAATGGTGAGGTTAAGCCAGCCCTGTTTTTACGGCTTATTTTCCGCGAGGGTGTGCTGGAGAACCGCAGTTGGCGGGGTGTGATGATGCTACTCACAGTGCTGCTGGGTATGGGGTTTCTGTCGCTTTGGGTTTTTGCATCGCTATGGAGTCTTTCCGCAATTGATCAGGCGCTTACGCTACGGCAGCTCGTCATCAGCGTTTTAGTGGGCTTTCTGGCTTGGTGCATATGGCGTGGTGTACATCAACCATGGGTTGAGTTGGTAGACAACCGAGTCGTAAAGGCACCGGCTCCGTTGCTTTCATTCAAGGAGGATTCTGCCGAACTCGAAATGTACCGTGATGATGAGAAGAGGCCTTGGACAAGGTTCGTGCGCTTTTCAAGTGACTGTCCCTTCTGTGGTGGCCGGATTTTGTTAGCAGAAGGAAGGCCAGATCACCCAGTGCCTCTTGTTGGTAGGTGCGGTGAAAGTCCACACACGCACGTGTTCAGTTTTGATCGGGCCAGACTATCAGGGGTCTATATCGGCCCAAGGCTTCAGGCTTAGGTTTCAAGTTCCAAGCTGATCGCAATGAGGAGTGTTAGGCACGCGCCAAAGCCAGAACTGGCGGGCGTTTGCGTTGTGCACGGCACGCCTATGCATGCATTGAGTGCCGTCTCCAACCCCCGTGCAGACTGCTTTCCGGGCCAACGGAGTGCCGCCCCCTTTTATCTTGCCCTCCGCTTTTTCCGTGCTTTTGTGTTCCTGAGCAGGGCAAACAGGCAGGGTGATGTTAAGGATCTCGCAGCCGCTGGGCGGTAGCCGAGGGCAGAGGTATCCGCGGGTCCGCGGTGCTTGAATGCGCAGGCTGAGCACACGCTATCGACATCTAGAGCGACGCGATAATGGACAGCTTATCGACATGAGTCCGAGCACAAGAGCTGCGCCAGAACGATCATCCCGCCGACAGACAGCGGAAAGAAGTGGCGACTGTCGAATGACTTCGGGTTGATGCTGCTGAGCAGGAGCAATTCATCGCCAACCAGGCGTTGGTAGGTTCGCCAGGCTGGCAACGCGCGACCCTGTCGATCTCTGCGCAAGAGCCTGGCAACAATGACGCCATTGATGCGCGCCCACCTGGCCCTCTTGCATACACATGCGCTGCGGCACGATCGCCGCCGACAACGGTGCGTTCGTCAGCAGGTAGCCGTGTTGCGCAGCCATTGCATTGCCTCCGGTGGTAGGTGAACCACCATCAGATTGCTAGGAGCCGGTGCATTGGCCGGCGAAGTGCGATACAAGCCTGCAGACACGTTGTCGGACGTGTTGTAGACCAGCTGCGGTGGCGGCGTTGCGAGCGTTGCCCAACCCATGGCGAATATGCTGCCTGAGGGCAGTGTCAGCGGTCGCCATGCCTGGTGAGTCCCCGGCGTCATGACGTGGCCTGCTGCTTCAGCACTTCGCGCTGCATTTCCGCCGTGGTCACGCCGCGGTCGAAGGCCGCCAGCTTGATCCGTGTGCGCAGCGCCGGCGTCACGTCCAGCGTCAGCCGGGCGCTGTAGCGCTCGACCTTGCCGTGGTCGACTGCGCCTTGGCGTATCCAGGCTTCGGCCTGGGGATCTGCCAGTGGACGTGCACCGATACCGATGCGCTTGCTTCTCATGGCGACCACCTCAGCAACTCGTCGACCAGGCTGCTGACCTCGCGTGCAGCAGCGCTATCCGGTGCCAGTTCGCGTGCCAAGCGACCGGCTGCCACGCTCTCGGCGAAGACGATGCGTTGGCGCACTTCGGCCTGCAGTGCCGGTAGCGGTTGGTCGGCCAAGGCGCCGCGCGCTTCGCGGCCGATCACCGTGGTGCTGACGCGGCGGTTGATGGCAAATGCCGCGCGCAGCGTGGGCCTGAACACCTGCGCCTCGCGGATCAGGTTGACCATCTCCGCGCTGGCCCATAGGTCGTAGGGGCTGGGCTGCACCGGGATCAACACGCGATCTGCCGCCAGCAACGCGGAGCGGGCGAGGGCGGCGATGCGCAATGGCCCGTCAATGATCACGTGATCGGCGCGAAGAGCCAGCTCCGGGGCTTCCTGATGCAGCGTCTCGCGCGCCAGGCCGACGGCGCTGAACAATCTTGGCAAACCTTGCTGGCTGCGCCGCTGCGTCCAGTCCGGCGCCGAGCCCTGCGGGTCGGCATCGAGCAGGATGACGTTCTGCCCGCGCAGGGTCAGTTCGCCGGCGATATGGGTGGCCAGGGTGGTCTTGCCCACCCCGCCTTTCTGGTTGAGCAGGGCGACGATCATGGCCGGATCTCCCCGGCCAGACTGCCCCGACTAGCACCTGTTCACACACAGGCGCTGCCCCAATAACAAGTTAGAGTTTTTAAGTTAGTTAAGTTAAGGGAAGCTGGAAGCCCCGCCAGCCGTGGCCTGCAGCGGAGTTCATGCGCCTAATAGCACGAGGGTGATGCGCCTGATAGCACGTGCCGGCGTGCGCCTGATAGCACGACTGCATTCACAGCTTTTCCCAAAGTTATCCCCGTGCCGTTGACGGCACGCGCCGGAGATCCGGTCGCCTGGTGGGCAAGCGCTGCGATGTTTCAGCGGTTTCCGAGGCAGGAGAGGGCGTCGCTCCGAAGCTGGGCGCAGGCGGCTCCAGATAATCTCGCCGAGGGGATGCGTTGCGATCTGCGGCGCGTCGTCCTCTTGCTGGTGTTAGCGCCGATGGTCGCCCCCGGGTCTGTGCGCGTTTGCAGGGAACGGCCTAGGAGCGCGTTGAAACGCTTCAGATGACTTGGGGGGCGCAGATGGGGTAAAGCGGCTGGAGCGTTCTAAGGGGCTCTGGAGGCGTTTCTAGCCGCTGTCGGTAAGCGTAGCTCAAGGGTGAACAGGCGGGCCTCACTGGTAGACCCTGGCCTGTTCGTGTGCGAGCTCGCGTCTCGCAGTCTCGCCCAACGGGCGGCATATGGCGTGTGCGGCTGCAGTCTCCGAAGATGCGGTTCTACGGCTTTCTGCAAAACCGGAAAACCGCATCGGCGGATTTCCGTAGCTCCGTAAAAGCGCAGGCCCGCTTCCCCACCAATCCGTAAATCCGTGGATACGGACCGATGGATTTGGGCAAAACCGTAAGACCGTAACGGTCTCAATCAAATTGGCAGCACAACGTGGTTGCTCCAGGATGATCGCCGGGGGCGCGTCCCCGAGCATCAGCCTTACGGGTGGGGCGCGCGGGTGGCCGGCTGGACAGGGGCGCAAAAAGACACCGGGTCGCCCCGGTGCCTTCCGCTGTTAGCGATTCCAGAACACGTGCACCTGCTCGAAGCCGGTCTCCAGGGGGAACACGTCGCCGCCGTACTCCATGTCGCAGGCCATGGCGCGGTAGTCGATGTACATGGCCAGGTGCTGCGGAATGCTGGTGGTTTCCTCGGTCAGTTCCTGGGCGTAGTCGGCCAGCGAGCTGTAGCAGCCGCAGTAATCTTCTTCGGCTGCCTTACGTGCCTGCTCAAGGTCATTGAAATGAGCGAGCAGGGCGCCGCCGAACTCGGGGTACTCCTCAATGAAACACGCAATCTCATGGGCGTTTTCGAGACCCTCATATTCGCCGAGGCGGTAGCCGTCGAAGCTCTCGAAGTCGTGGATGGCGTATTCCTCTGCACTCTCGACCGGTGAGGCTGCCAGCATGGCACTGACCTGTGCCTGGATTTCGTCCAGCTCCAGGGTGGCATCGATCCAGACGCCATGCAGGTGACCGGCGTTGTAGGCGGCCAGGCCGGCAACGTAGATCCTCATGGCTTTCGCTCCTTCGTCTTCAGGGTTCTGCGCTTGCGCTGCGCATGAACCCCTGCCGACTAGGGATGGTCTGAAGTAGTCGAGTTTTTCTGACTGACTTCAGGCACTGCTGATTTTAAAGCGGGATAATCATCAAAAAACGATCAAGTCGCCGGCTCAATTCGATGCTTGAGCCGCTGCGAGC
>Ga0114984_1000466_pt1 | contig 15560 bp, 10 predicted proteins | sample Shrwel1BS1Day1_FD_96987 | JGI IMG/M metagenome (GOLD analysis project Ga0114984, IMG submission 96987) | Subsurface microbial communities from deep shales in Ohio, USA - Utica-3 well 1 S-1-Day1 | ecosystem: Environmental > Aquatic > Deep subsurface > Shale gas/oil reservoir > Produced water/Flow...
GGACTTGTTGATCAGGATGGAGGGGTAGACGCGCTTCTCGGCCATGCGACGGTCCAGGTGGATTTCGCAGTTGCCGGTGCCCTTGAACTCTTCGTAGATCACTTCGTCCATGCGGCTGCCGGTGTCGACCAGCGCCGTGCCGATGATGGTGAGCGAGCCACCTTCTTCGATGTTGCGGGCCGCGCCAAAGAAGCGTTTGGGGCGTTGCAGGGCGTTAGAGTCCACGCCGCCCGAAAGCACCTTGCCCGATGAGGGCAGGACGTTGTTGTAGGCGCGGGCCAGACGGGTGATCGAGTCCAGCAGGATGACCACGTCTTTCTTGAGTTCGACCAGGCGCTTGGCGCGCTCGATCACCATTTCGGCGACCTGAACGTGGCGCTGGGCCGGCTCGTCGAAGGTGGAGCTGATGACCTCGCCGCGCACGGTGCGCTGCATCTCGGTCACTTCTTCCGGGCGCTCGTCCACCAGCAGCACGATCAGGTGCACGTCGGGGTGATTGGCGACCAGAGCATGGGCCAGGTTCTTCATCAGCACCGTCTTGCCGCTCTTGGGCGGGGCGACGATCAGGGCGCGTTGGCCTTTGCCGATGGGAGCGATCAGGTCGATGATGCGGCTGCTGACGTTGTCGTCGCTGCGCAGGCCGTCGCTTTCAAGCTTGAACTGTTGGTCAGGGAACAGCGGCGTGAGGTTCTCGAACATCAGCTTGTTCTTGTTGACCTCAGGCGACAAACCGTTGACGCGGTCGACCTTGACCAGGGCAAAGTAGCGCTCGCCATCCTTGGGCACGCGTACTTCGCCTTCGATCAAATCGCCGGTGTGCAGGTTGAAGCGGCGCACCTGACTGGGCGACAGGTAGATGTCGTCGGTGCTGGCCAGGAAACTGGTGTCGAGGGCGCGCAGAAAGCCGAAGCCGTCGGGCAGCACTTCGAGGACGCCGTCGCCGAAGACCTGCTCGCCAGCCTTGGCGCGCTTCTTCATGATGGCAAACATCAACTCCTGCTTGCGCATGCGAGAGACGTTTTCAATTTCAAGAGCTTCTGCCATCTCGACCAGCTTGGAGATGTGCAGTGCCTTCAGTTCTGACAGATGCATGTGGGGGTACCCTGAACGAAACCCGCAGGCACCTCAACGTTGCAGCAACGTTCGGCCGAGCGGGTGAGAAACGCGTGGGTGAACAGATAGATTGAGGCGAACGCCTCGGTTCGCTCGGGTAGAGGACTCAGGTCGGTGAGGGTGTCTCACTCGACGGGTTCTGTACCCAGACTGACGGCCAGGCGACCGTGCAGATAAACGAACACCGACTGTGTTGAAGCAGTCGGCGTTCGCATTATAGGGAGGAAATCAGCCCGGCTATCACAGGTTGCCGTCAATGAAGGCGGTCAGCTGGGCTTTGGACAGGGCTCCGACCTTGGTGGCAGCCAATTGACCATCCTTGAAGATCATCAGCGTGGGGATGCCGCGGATGCCGAACTTGGCGGGCACGTCGCGGTTCTGGTCGACGTTCATCTTGGCCACGCTCAGACGGCCGTTGTAGTCCTTGGCGATTTCGTCGAGGATGGGGGCGATCATCTTGCAGGGGCCGCACCATTCGGCCCAGTAGTCCACCAGCACGGGCTGGCTCGATTGCAGCACGTCTGCGTCGAAGGATGCGTCGGAAATGTGTTTGATCAGGTCGCTGCTCATGAAACTGTCCTTGTGGGTGCAAGGAAAGGAGCGATCGTTTGATGTGATGTCGCTCATTTCCACTTATGTGAAGATTTTGACACAGAAGAGATCGGTATCAGGGTCTGACCTGAGAGACCTTGTTGATGGCGTCCATAGCCGCAATCTGTTGCGTCGGAGGCGCACGCATCGCTGGAAATGCGCCGGTTCTCACCCCTAGGCTACAGTATTGGCTGGTCTGAATATGTCGTGAAATGGAGGGGCTGCGGTCTTTCTGGCCCGGCTACTCTCTTGTTTCCAGTGCGCACTTCATGACGCAAGCCTCGTCCACATCGCCTACCACGCCACGCTATTTCGGGCGATTCGAATTGCGCCAGCAATTGGGTCGCTCCAGTGCGTCGCAGTTGTGGTTGGTGCTGGACAGCCATTTGAAGCATGAGGTCGCCCTGTGTGTGCCGCGTGTGCAGCCGTTGAACGATGCTGAGCGCGACGTCTGGATGCAGGATGTGCAACTCGGGGCGCGACTGAAGCACCCGCATCTGGCTCAGGTGCTGGAGGTGGGTGTTCACGAGGGATGGCCTTTTGTCATTCTGGAGTGGGGCGATCTGGTGACCTTGGGCGCACGCCTGTCTGAGGGAACGCCGTTGACGCCACCCGAGGCTGCGGCCATCGTGGTAGATGTGCTGGATGGCTTGGCTTATGCGCACGAGGCTGGTCTGGTGCATCAGGACATCGGCTTGCACAGTGTGTTGCTGGAACGATCTGGACGTGCTCGACTTGCCGCATTGGCTGTGGGCCTGCGAGCGATGCCTCCTGGTGAGCCGCGGCGACCCAGGCTGGACCTGTTCAGCTTGCGTCAGGCATGTGAGCGCGACGTGTTGATGGTGGGCTTGCTGTTGCACCGTTTGCTGGCGAACCAGCCCGCCCTGGATGAGCCTGATCTGGGCAATGCGGTGACGCGTGTTGGCACAGAAATCGTGCGTTTGCCTTGGAGCACGCCACACACCGTGCCGGATCCGCTGCGTGCGATCGCCAACCGAGCCACGGATCGCCAGCAGCGCCAGCGTTACCTCAATGCACGCACGCTCTTGAGTGCCCTGCAGCGGTGGATCAAGACGCACACCGAGGATGCCGGCGGGCCTCTGGTGTTGTTGCTGGATCGACTCAACACAGTGGGTGCCTTGCCTGGTCGGCCTGGTACCGAGCGGGCGCTGGTGTCGGCCTTGTCGGTCGAAACCTTGCGCGTCGATGATCTGGTCGAGGTGGTGTTGAAGAACCCCGCAATGGCCTGGGAAATGTTGCGTTCGGTCAACACCGCATCGTTCCAGAGCCCGGGCGATGGCGACGGCGTGACCACCTTGTCGAGGGCCCTGGTGATGTTGGGGCAGGAGGGGATTCGACGGGTTGCTTCGAGCATTCGTGCCTGGCCTGGGGTCTTGGCTGCGCAGGTCAGTTTGAATGCCGACGAGGGGGCCACTGCTGTGGCGGTGCTGGCCGGTGAGTTGCGTCGGCACTGTATTGCCGGGCATGTGGCCCGCTTGATGGCACCTTTTTCCATTCAGGATGAGGAAGCCGCCTTGGCTGCGATGGCGCAGTCACTGGGGCCGGCTTTGATCGCCTACCATTTTCCGGAAGAGGCCGCACAGATCATGCGGCTGATGCAGGAGTTGCCCGCCACCGAGCCTGAAGGCCGACCCACGCCCGGCATGCAGCCAGATGCTGCCGTGAGTGCAGTGTTAGGGGTGGAAATGGATGAGTTGACGGCGGCCGTGTTGCGTCACTGGGGGCTGCATGAGCGACTTCTGTCCGCGGCGCGGCCCTTGAGTCGAAGCAATCCGGTGCGCAAGCCCGTCACCCGGGAGGAAACCCTGCGCACGGTGGCCAGCCTGGCCAATGAACTTGCTGCGTCGGTGCTGCTCGAGCTGGAGAAACAGCCTTCGGCGGTGCACCAGGTGTACACACGCTATGCGCGTGCGCTGGAGTTGACCCCGAAAGAGTGTATCCAGAACCTGGAGTTGGCCACCCGCCTGGTGGACGGCGGGCGGCGGGCGGAAGTGGTCAGCCCAACTTGAGGGCCTGAGCGCAGGCCTTGACCAATTCAGGCCCCTCGTAGATGAGGCCGGTGTAGATCTGGACGAGGTCGGCGCCAGCATCGCGTTTCGAGCGGGCATCGGCGGCGCTCATGATGCCGCCCACCCCGATGATGGGGTAGCGCGGGCCCAAAGCCGCGCGCAGTTGGCGGATCACCTGGTTGCTGGCTTCCAGCACAGGCGCGCCACTCAGGCCACCGGTTTCTTCGGCGTGGGGCAGGCCCTTGACGGCTTCGCGCGAGATGGTGGTGTTGGTGGCGATGACACCGTCGATCTCGTTCTTTTGCAGCGTGGCGGCGATGACGCCCACCTGGGTTTCGTCCAGATCCGGTGCGATCTTCACGAACATGGGCACGGTGCGGCCATGGCGCTTGATGAGCTCCTGGCGACGTTCTTGAAGCTGGGCGAGCAGGGCGTCGAGGGCTTCGTCGCTTTGCAGGGCGCGCAGGTTCTTGGTGTTGGGCGAGGAGATGTTGACCGTGACGTAGTCGGCGTGTGGGTACACGCCTTCCAGGCAGATCAGGTAGTCGTCAACCGCGTTTTCAATGGGCGTGACGGCGTTCTTGCCGATGTTCAGGCCCAGGATGCCGCCATTCTGGCGAAAGCGCGCGCGCTTGACGTTGGCGAGGAAGGCGTCCAGGCCTTCGTTGTTGAAGCCCAGGCGGTTGATGAGGGCGTTGGCCTCGGGCAGGCGGAACATGCGGGGCTTGGGGTTGCCCGGCTGCGCCTTGGGGGTCACGGTGCCTACTTCCACAAAGCCGAACCCCATGGCGCCCAGGCCGTCGATGACGCGGCCGTTCTTGTCCAGGCCTGCAGCCATGCCCACCCGGTTGGGGAAGGTGATGCCGGCGATTTCAACGGGGTCGTTGACCCGTTCGGCACCCCACAGGCAGGCCAGCGGGGTGTTCTGGAAACGGGCGAGACCGGCCATGGTCAGCTCGTGCGCGGCCTCCGGGTCCATCTTGAACAACACGGATTTCGGCAGGGAGTAGGGAAGTAAGGCCATGAGGTGGCAGAAACGGCACACGTGTGAAACAAGCCGCTATTGTCCCCGATCTCGGGGAGGTGGCCGTCGACGGTCTTTCGTGTGGGGCAAGGCGGGGAAGCGACAGTGTCGGTATGGCAAACTGCGCCCCTTGTAGCTGGGTTGGGCGTGACGGTGATCACGTGCATGGCCCCACCCGCGTGAGCGTTTCTGAACGAGGCCGAGCTTGGACAAGATCCTGATGCAACTGGCGGCGGAACTGAATGTTCGCCCCGCGCAAGTCAACGCTGCCGTGCAACTGCTGGATGGCGGTGCGACGGTGCCTTTCATTGCCCGTTATCGCAAGGAGGCCACCGATGGCCTCGATGACACCCAACTGCGTGACCTGGAAGCCCGTTTGGGCTACTTGCGTGAGCTGGAAGACCGCCGTGCCGCGGTGCTCAAAAGCATCGAAGAGCAGGGCAAGCTGACGCCCGAGTTGCGTGCGGCGATTGAAGCGGTGCCGACCAAGCAGGAACTGGAAGACCTGTACCTGCCTTACAAGCCCAAGCGCCGCACCAAGGGCATGATTGCCCGCGAGGCGGGTATTGAGCCACTGGCCGACAAGCTGTTTGCCGACCCGACGCTGGACCCGCAGGCCGAGGCCGCTGCGTTCGTCAACGCCGATGCGGGCTTTGCCGACACGTTTGCGGTGCTGGACGGCGTGCGCGACATCCTGTCGGAGCGCTGGGCCGAAGACGCCACGCTGATTGGCAAGATGCGCGACTGGTTGTGGTCGGAAGGGCTGTTCCAGTCGAAGCTGATGGCGGGCAAAGACGAGAACAACCCGGACGTGGCCAAGTTCCGCGATTATTTTGACTACGACGAGCCGATTCGCACCGTGCCTTCGCACCGCGCGTTGGCCGTGTTCCGCGGCCGTACGCAAGAGATCCTGGATGCCAAGCTGGTGCTGGACGAGGAAGTGGTGCCCGGCAAGCCTTCGCTGGCCGAGGGGCGCATTGCCGTCCATCTGGGCTGGAGCCACAGCAAGCGCCCCAGCGATGACCTGATCCGCAAGTGCATTGCCTGGACGTGGAAGGTGAAGCTGTCGCTGAGCCTGGAGCGTGACCTGTTTGCACGCCTGCGCGAGGCGGCCGAAGCCACGGCCATCAAGGTGTTTGCCGAGAACCTGCGCGACCTGTTGCTGGCCGCTCCGGCTGGCAAGCGTGTGGTGATGGGGCTGGACCCCGGCATCCGCACGGGCGTGAAGGTGGCGGTGGTGAGCGACACCGGCAAGGTGCTGGACACCTCGACCGTGTACCCGCATGAGCCGCGCAAGGACTGGGAAGGCTCGATCCACACGCTGGCGCGTTTGTGCGCGGCCCATGGTGTGAACCTGATCGCCATTGGCAATGGCACCGCCAGCCGTGAGACGGACAAGCTGGCGGCCGACCTGATCAAGCGCATTCAGCAGCTGGCGCCTGGCACGCACATCGAGAAGGTGGTGGTGTCGGAGGCCGGGGCGTCGGTGTATTCGGCGTCCGAGTTTGCGTCGAAAGAATTGCCGGATCTGGACGTGAGCCTGCGTGGCGCGGTGTCGATTGCCCGTCGTCTGCAAGACCCGCTGGCCGAACTGGTGAAGATCGACCCCAAGAGCATTGGCGTGGGCCAGTACCAGCACGACGTCAACCAGAGCGAACTGGCGCGCACGCTGGACGCGGTGGTGGAAGACTGCGTGAACTCGGTGGGCGTGGACCTGAACACCGCGTCGGCACCTTTGCTGGCTCAGGTGTCGGGTTTGAGCACGGCGGTGGCCAACAGCATCGTGCGCTGGCGCGATGCCAACGGCGCGTTCCGCAACCGCAAGCAGTTGATGGACGTGGCGGGGCTGGGGGCCAAGACCTTCGAGCAGGCGGCCGGTTTCTTGCGGATTCGCGATGGCGACAACCCGCTGGACGTGACCGGGGTGCACCCGGAAACCTATCCGGTGGTCGAGAAGATGCTGAAAACCACCGGCAAGCCCATTGGCGAGTTGATGGGCAAGAGCGATGTGCTCCGCAGCCTCAAGCCAGAGCTGTTTGCCGATGACAAGTTTGGCGTCATCACGGTGAAGGACATTCTGGGTGAGCTGGAAAAACCGGGCCGTGACCCGCGCCCGGACTTCAAGGTGGCCCGCTTCAACGATGGCGTGGAAGACATCAAGGACCTGAAGGAAGGCATGGTGTTGGAGGGCACGGTCAGCAACGTGGCGCAGTTTGGCGCCTTCGTTGACCTGGGCGTGCACCAGGACGGCCTGGTCCACGTGAGCCAGTTGTCCAACAAGTTCGTCACCGACGCACGTGAGGTGGTCAAGACTGGCGACATCGTCAAGGTGAAGGTGCTGGAGGTGGACCTGTCACGCCAGCGCATTTCGCTGACGATGAAGCTGGATGCGGCGACGGGGCCGAAGGCCGCAGGAGCCGGGCGTGACAGCGGCTTCCGTCCGGCGGCGCGCAACGAGCGCGTGCAGGGTGGCGGTCGCGGGGCGGGCGCTGCTGGCGGGGCGGCGCACGGGCAGTCGGCCATGGCTGCGGCTTTTGCCAAGTTGCAAACCAAGCGCTGAGGAGCCATGGACCCATGGCGGCACGACGAGGCTGCAATGGGTCGACGGTGAAACGACAAACGCCCGGTGGAATCCGGGCGTTTTGCTGTGTGCGCTTGTCTAAGTGAAGGGCTGAGGTTGTGCGAGCCGCTCAGTCCTTGAAGCGCAGCAGTCGCAGGCCGTTGAAGACCACGATCAGGCTGGCGCCCATGTCGGCAAAGACGGCCATCCACAAGGTGGCGTGACCCGTCAGCGCCAGGCCAAAGAAGACCAGCTTGATGCCCAGCGCCAGCGCGATGTTCTGCTTCAGCACGGCCTAGGTGCGGTGGCTGAGGCGCACGAAGGTGGCGATCTTGCGTGGGTCGTCGTCCATGATGGCGACGTCGGCGGCCTCGAGGGCCGTGGCGGTGCCGGCGGCGCCCATGGCCAGGCCGATGTGGGCGCGCGCCAGGGCGGGGCCGTCGTTGACGCCGTCGCCCACCATGCCGACGTGGCCGTGTTCGCGGATGAGGTCTTCGATGGCCTTGAGCTTGTCATCGGGCAGCAGGTTGCCACGTGCGTCGTCGATGCCGGCCTGCTGGGCCATGTGGCGGGCGGCCAGGGCGTTGTCGCCGCTGAGCATGACGGCGTGGATGCCCAGCGCTTTGAGTTGGCTGATCGCATCGGTCGACTCTGGTCGCAGCGTGTCGGAGACGGCCAGCAGGGCCTGCGGGCCATCGCGGTTGATGAGGATGAGGGCGGTCTGGCCTGTGTGCTCGATCTCGGCCAGTTGGGCTTCCAGCGCGGGGGAGCAGAGGCCGAGGTCTTCGAGCAGACGGTGGTTGCCCAGGTGCCAGGTTTGCTGGTCGATGTCACCCCGCACACCTTGGCCGTGCAGGCTGTGGAAGGCGGTGACCTCGGACAAGGGAGCCTGGCCAGCGGCGCGAGCTTCCCAGCCCTGCACCACGGCTTGTGCCACCGGATGGGCGCTGTGGTGATCGAGGGTGGCGGCGAGGCGCAGGGCCTCGGTGTCGGTCAGGGCGCCCAGGGAGTGCACCAAGGTCAAGGCTGGCTTGCCGTGTGTCAAGGTGCCGGTCTTGTCCAGTGCGATGGCCTTGAGCAGACGGCCGCCTTCGAGGTGCGCGCCGCCTTTGACCAGGATGCCGCGTCGGGCGGCTGCGGCCAGGCCGCTGACCACGGTGACCGGGGTGGACACCACCAGTGCACAGGGGCAGGCAATGACCAGCATCACCAGGGCCTGGTAGACCCAGTGCAGCCAGCCTTGCGTGGTGAACAAGGGGCCGAGCACGGCGGTGGCCAGGGCCAGCAGCACGACGATGGGGGTGTAGTAGCGCGCGAACTGATCGACAAAGCGCTGCATGGGGGCGCGTTGCGATTGCGCTTCCTGGATGGCGCGTGCCACGCGGGCCAGGGTGCTGTCGCTGGCGGCGGCCGTCACCAGGGCTTCGAGCACGCCGTTGGTGACGATGGTGCCGGCGTAGAGGGTGTCGCCTTCTTGCTTTTCGACGGGCAGGCTCTCACCCGTGATCGGGGCTTCGTTGAGCGCCGCCTGCCCCTGTGTGACGCGGGCGTCGAGCGGCACGCGCTCGCCAGCGCGCACACGGATGCGGGCGCCGGTGCGCACCTGTTCTACCGGTTGGCTGACCCAGTTGCTGCCGAGCCAGACCTGAGCTGTGTCGGGTGCGAGGGCGGACAGAGACTGGATGGCGTGACGGGCCCGTTCCAGCGACAAGGCCTCGATGGCCTCGGCCAGGGCGAAGAGGAAGACCACCATCGCGGCTTCCGACCAGCGACCGATGATCAGGGCGCCGCCGACCGCCAGCGTCATCAGGAAGTAGATGTTGAGCGTGAAGTGGCGCAGCGCGATCCAGCCCTTCTTCAGGGTGGGCAGGCCGCTGGTGAGGATGGCGACCACGGCCAGCACGGCGCCAAGGGGGTGATGCTCGTTGCCAGTGATCCAGGCGGTGGCTTCGGCTGCGATGGCGGCTACCCCGGAGACAGCCAGCCAGACGCGCGCCCGCATGGGCAAGGCAGGGGGCAAGGCGGTAGGGCGTTGGCCGGCTTCGATCAGGTGCGGGCCCATGCCGATGGCGATCAGCGCTTCCTCGACCGGATGCAGATCGTTCAGCCGGTGATAGACCGTGAGCTCGCGCCCGATGAGGTTGAAGTCCAGCCGCACGATGCCCGGCATCGGCTCAAGCTTGTTGCGGATCAGGCGCTCTTCGGTGGGGCAGTCCATCTGCTCGATGCGGTAGCGCACTCGGGCGGCATCGGGCGGGGCTTCTTGAGAGCTAGGGGAGACAAGCTGCGCGGCCTGGGTGGCAGGACCGCAGCAGCTGTCAGTGTGCCCGTGGTCGTCACCGTGATCGGTGGGCGAAGAGGGGGCACAACATGGCGCTTGTGGCGCAATGTGAATGGGGATGATGGTGCGCTTCGGAGGCGCCTGAGTCGACTTCTGGCTCATGTCTCATTCTGGCACACGGGCATCACGCCTGCTGGCAGGCAGTGCCTGTCAGCGCATGCTGCCGGTCTTCTGGAAGCGCGTGTGCCACGCAAAGGCTTGTTCCAGCAGGTGTGGTGTGTGGCCGCCGCGCTGGCTGGCGTCCATGAAGTAGTCCTGCAGCATGCCGCGGTAGCTCGGGTCCACGCAGTTGGCGATGATGACGGCGGCGCGCTCGCGCGGAGCCAGGCCACGCAGGTCGGCCAGGCCGTGCTCGGTCACGATCACGTCCACATCGTGCTCGGTGTGGTCTACGTGGGTGACCATGGGCACGATGGACGAGATGGCGCCGTGCTTGGCCATCGACTTGGTCACAAACACCGACAGGTGGGCGTTTCGGGCAAAGTCGCCCGAGCCACCGATGCCGTTCATCATGTGCGTGCCGTTGACGTGCGTGGAGTTGATGTTGCCGTAGATGTCGCACTCGAGCGCCGTGTTGATGGCGATCAGACCCAGGCGGCGGATGACCTCGGGGTGGTTGGACACCTCTTGCGGACGCAGGACCAGACGCGACTTGTAGTTCTGGATGTTGCCCAGCACGCGCTCGTAGGTCGGCTTGGTGAGGGTGATGGACGAAGCCGAGGCGAAGCTCAGGCGTCCGCTGTCCAGCAACTCGATGGCGCTGTCTTGAAGGACCTCGGAGTACATCTTGAGGTCGTGGAAGGGCGAGTCGATCAGGCCGGTCAGCACCGCGTTGGAGATGGTGCCGATGCCCGATTGCAAGGGCTGCAGCGAGGCCGACAGCCGGCCCATTTTCACCTCATGGCGCAGGAACTGGTCCAGGTGGCCGGCGATGGCATTGGTTTCGGCATCGGGCGGCAGGATGTTGGAGGGGCTGTCGTCCTTTTCCGTGATGACGATGGCCGCGATCTTGGCCGGGTCAATGGGGATGAAGGGCACGCCGATGCGCTGCTCGGGATTGATCAGCGGGATGGGCTGACGGTACGGGCGGTAAGTGGGGATGAAGATGTCGTGCAGGCCTTCGAGCTCGACCGGCATCTTCAGGTTGATCTCGATGATCACCTTCTTGGCCAGGATGGCGAAGCTGGCCGAGTTGCCCACCGAGGTGGACGGCACGATGGCGCCGGTTTCGGTGATGGACGAGGCCTCGATGACGGCGATGTCCACGGGAGCCAACTGGCCCGATCGCAATTGCTCGACGGTCTCGGACAAGTGCTGGTCGAGGAACATCACCTCGCCGTTGTTGATCTTCTTGCGCAGGGTGGCGTCCACCTGGAAGGGCAGGCGGCGTGAGATGGCGTTGGCCTCGGCCAGGATTTTGTCGGTGTCGTTACCCAGCGAGGCGCCCGTCATCAGGGTGATCTGCAGGTGCTCCTGACGCGAGCGGTCAGCCAGCGCCAGCGGCACGGCCTTGCAGTCGCCGGCGCGGGTGAACCCGCTCATGCCCACGGTCATGCCGTTTTCGAACAGGGTGGCGGCGTCGTGCGCGGACATGATCTTGTCGCGCAGGCGAGCCAGACGGATGCGGTCTTCGTACATGGTGTCTCCAATGGGGCGTACACGCCGATGCCTTGCCGACGTGCAATGTGGAAATCAGTATAAAAACGGACACATAGTCGCGGGGCGACTTATATTCATGGGATTCAGTCGAAAAACGAATGTCATTGAGCGTCGAGCATCATGGACCTGAGAGCCCTGCGTTACTTTGTTGAAACCGTGCGTCACAGCAGCTTCACCCACGCGGCGGAGCACCTGTGCGTGACCCAGTCCACCGTCAGCAAGATGGTGCGTCAGTTGGAGGACGAGGTGGGCCAGCCCTTGCTGATCCGAGAGGGGCGGGGCGTGCGCCTGACGGATGCCGGGCAGATCGTGTTCGAGCGCGGGCAGGAGGCACTGTCGGTTGTCAAGCGCCTGACGCAGGATGTGGCGGACCTCAGTGGCTTGGTGCGCGGCGAGGTGACGGTGGGCATACCGCCCATGGTCAATCTGTTCTTTCCGCCCTTGATCAAACGCTTCAAGGAGCGTTACCCGCAGATCAAGTTGCGCGCGCAGGAGGCGGGTGGCCAGGTCATCGAGCAGCGTGTGCTGGCGGGCGAGTTGGAGGTGGGGGTGACGGTGTTGCCGGCGCCTGCTGACAGTGGTTTGACCAGTGCGGAACTCGGGCGGTTTCCCATCTGCCTGGTGGGGACCAAGGCCTCGTCGTGGTTCAGGGTGGCCGAACCGACGCTGGCTACATTGGATGCGGAGCCCTTGTTGATGTTCAGTGAAGACTATGCGTTGACCAAGCGTCTGCGTGCGGGCTTCCTTCAGGCTGGGGTTGAGCCGGTGATCGTTGCGCAGAGCGGGCAGTGGGACTTTCTGCTGTCGATGGCGATGGCGGGCTTGGGGACGGCCCTGATGCCTGAGCCCTTGCTCAAACGATTGCGGCTGCCCGCCGATGTGGTGATTCGGCCGCTGTGCGAGCCCGAGGTGAGTTGGCGGGTGGGTCAGGTGTGGGTGCCCACGCGCCACATGTCGCACGCGGCGCGGGCCTGGTTGGCGGTGTGCGCCGAGGAGGCGGCATTGCCCCTCTTTTGATGGCGTCTGCGCGAGGACAATGTGCGAGGGCGCTGCGCTATCCTTGCCGCCCATGAAAGCCTTGCACATCCACGTGGGCGAACGCGCCCGGCGACACATTGAGGCGAACGGGCTGCAGCCTTCCGACATCCGCGTGGTGCCGGCGGCGGCCGGTGGCCCCAAGGGCCTCATCCTCAACCACCTGGACCGGCATCTGTTCGGGCACTGGTTGCCGCAAGGGGGCCACACGGTGCATCTGGTGGGCGCATCCATTGGTGCGTGGCGCATGGCCACGGCGGGCATGGCCGACCCGGTGAGCTCGTTTGCCGACCTGGCCCATGGCTACATTGCGCAGCACATCGAGCCCGAGGCGGGTCGCAAGATGCCGTCGCCTCGTCGCGTGACGCAGGGCTTTACCGACACGCTGAACGGCTTCTTCGGTGAGGAAGTCCCGGGCATTCTGAGCCACCCGCGTTATCGCCTGCATGTGCTGACGTCGCGCGGCCGACAGGTGTTGCGTCGGGCCACTCCGTCGCGCACGATGCTGGGCTTCACCGGTCTGGCTTTGGGCAACGCCGTGTCGCGCAAGGCCGTGGGCCTGTTTCTGGAGCGCACGGTGTTCTCTACACCGGGCGAGGCTTTGCCCGTGCCATTGCGCGACCTGCCCACCGGCCGGGTGGAGCTGAACGCGGGCAACTTCATCCCGGCCATGCTGGCGTCCTGTTCTATCCCCTTCATGCTGGAGGCCGTGCGCGACATTCCTGGTGCGGTGCCGGGTTCCCACTGGGACGGTGGCATCGTGGACTACCACTTCCACTGGCACTACGCGGCCATGCAGCCTGGGCTGGTGCTGTACCCGCACTTCCAGAAGCAGGTGGTACCGGGCTGGCTGGACAAGGCCTGGAAATGGCGTCATGGCGCCACGCCCTGGCTGGACAACATGGTGCTGCTGGCGCCCAACCCGGCCTGGGTGGAGACCCTTCCGGGCCGCAAGCTGCCCGATCGCAAGGACTTCACGGGTTTGGGCCGCGAGGCCCGCGTGCGCGCCTGGACCCAGGCCGTGGCGCAGGCTGCGCAGTTGGCCGACGAGTGGCAGGACTGGTTGCGACGCGGCAGCCCCGTTGGCGAGGTGTTGCCGCTGTGATGTCATGACGTGAGCCAGGCAGGCTCGCTACACTTGATCTCATGGATACGTTCAGCAGCCTGTTGCTCATCGCCGCCCTGATTGCCGCCAGCGCCTTCTTTGCAATTGCCGAGTTGTCGGTGGCGGCCTCCCGCCGTCTGCGGCTTCGCCAGATGCTGGAGCAAGGCGAGGTGCGTGCGGCCAAGGTGTTGGCGGTGCAGGACGAGCCGGGTGACTTTTTCACCGCCATCCAGATTGGGGTGAACACGGTCGCCATCCTCGGTGGTGTCGTGGGGGAGGGCGCTTTTGCCCCCTTGCTGCAACCGCTGCTGGCTGCATTGCCGCTGAGTGACAGCCAGGCCAACACGGCCGCTGCGGTGGTGTCGTTTGTCATCGTCACCAGCTTGTTCATCTTGCTGGCCGATCTGTTTCCTAAGCGCTTGGGCATGTCAGCGCCCGAGCAGGTGGCGCTGCGAGTGGTCGGTCCCATGCACCTGTTTCAACGTCTGGTGCGTCCGGTGGTGTGGCTGTTCAAGGGCATGTCCGAAGGGCTGTTCAGGCTGCTGGGTTTGCCCGACCGCCGCGACGAGGGCGTGACCTCGGATGACATCCTCGCGATGGCGGCTGCAGGCGCGGAGGCTGGGGTGTTGGCGGCACAAGAGCATCAGGTCATCGAAAACGTGATCGAGCTGGACACCCGTCTGGTCACCAGCTCCATGACCGCGCGGGACAGCATCGTGCACCTGATGCTGGACGACAGCGAGGCGCTGATCCGGGCCCGCATTGATCAGTACCCCCACTCGACCTACTTGGTCTGCGATGGTGACATCGACCATGTGGTCGGTTACGTGGATTCGAAAGACTTGTTGAGTCTGGCTTTCAAGGGCCTGCCCATCAGCCTGCGCGGCAACGATGGTCTGGTCAAGAAGGTGCTGACGGTACCTGATCGGTTGACCTTGTCCGAGGTGCTGATGCAGTTCCGCCAGGCCTATGTGGACTTCGCCGTCATCATCAACGAGTACAGCCTGGTGGTCGGCATCATCACCATCAACGACGTGATGAGCACGGTGATGGGCGGGCTGGTGGGGCCGCAGGACGAAGAACAGATCGTGCAGCGCGACGCCAACTCATGGCTGATCGACGGCATCACACCGATCGAAGATGTGCTGCGTGCGCTGGATCTGGACAGCCTGCCCAGCCAAGATGAGTACGAGACCCTGGCAGGCTTCATCATGGTGATGCTGCGTCGCGTGCCCCGTCGCACCGACAAAGTGGTGTGCGAGGGCTACCAGTTCGAGGTGCTGGACGTGGACAGCTACCGGATTGACCAGGTCATGGTCAGCCGCATCGAGCCAGTGGCGTCCACCGGGGCGGCCGACACGGCCGCCTGATCACATCGACGCTTCCAAGATCGCGCGGTATTCCTCGGCCGTGGCCACGCGCGGATTGGTCTTGTGGCAATGGTCGGCCATGGCGCCGCTGATGATGCGGTCGAACCATTCGCGCTGCACACCCATGGCGGCCAAGCCGGTGGGCAAACCCAGGCGGGCGTTCATGTCGCGGATGGCCTGGGGGATGTCGGCCTCGGAGGCCAGGCCCATGGCGTGCGCCATGCGAGCCAGTCGGCGCTCCTTCTGAATCGACTCGGCGCCAGCGTTGAACTGGATGACAGCCGGCAGGAACATGGCGTTGAGCGTGCCGTGGTGCAGCTTGGGGTTCACGCCACCCAGGCTGTGGCTGAGGCTGTGCACGGCGCCCAGGCCCTTCTGAAACGCCATCGCGCCTTGCATGGACGCGCTCATCATGTTCAGACGGGCCTCGCGGTCGCTGCCGTCGCGCGTGGCGCGTTCGATGTGCGCCCAGGCGCGCTCCAGGCCGTCCAGCGCAATGCCATCGGCCGGCGGGTTGAAGGCCGGCGCCATGAAGGTTTCCATGCAGTGGGCAATCGCATCCATGCCGGTGGCGGCTGTCAGGGCAGGGGGCAGGCCCAGCGTCAACTCCGGGTCGCAGATGGCGGCCTTGGGCATCAGGTTCCAGGAGTGGAAGCCCAGCTTGCGGCCGTCGTCCACGATGACGATGGCGCCTCGCGCAACCTCGCTGCCCGTGCCGGCGGTGGTCGGCAC
>Ga0114984_1000467_pt1 | contig 15554 bp, 15 predicted proteins | sample Shrwel1BS1Day1_FD_96987 | JGI IMG/M metagenome (GOLD analysis project Ga0114984, IMG submission 96987) | Subsurface microbial communities from deep shales in Ohio, USA - Utica-3 well 1 S-1-Day1 | ecosystem: Environmental > Aquatic > Deep subsurface > Shale gas/oil reservoir > Produced water/Flow...
GTGGTGAAGGAAAGCCGCGCCGGGCTCTACAGCGCCCAGATGGACCGCTCGTTCCGCTGAGGCATGAGCTGGTTCATCTTCTCGGAGGTGATGTTCTTTGCTGCCTTCTTCGGCGCTCTGTTCTATGTCCGGGTATTTGCGGTTCCCTGGCTTGGCGGGGAAGGGGACAGGGGCTCCTCAGCCATGCTGTGGGAAGGCTTCAATGCCGCCTGGCCGCTGGTTCAGAACCCGAACCCCGAAGCCTATCCCGGGCCCCGCGAGGTCATCGGTCCCTGGGGCCTGCCGTTGATGAACACCATCTTGCTGGTCACCTCGTCCTTCACCATCACCATCGCCCACCATGCGCTCAAGGCAGGCCACCGGGCCAAGACCAAGCTCTGGCTGGGCGCCACCATCGCGCTGGCGGTGGTATTCCTGTTTGTTCAGGGATACGAGTACATCCACGCCTACCAGGATCTGGACCTGACCCTGCAATCCGGTATCTATGGCAGCACCTTCTTCATGCTGACCGGTTTCCACGGCGCGCACGTGCTGCTGGGATCGATCATGTTGACCGTTATGCTGTTACGCCTCTTAAAGGGCCACTTTACCGCTGATAACCATTTCGGCTTCGAGGCGGCGGCCTGGTACTGGCACTTTGTGGATGTGGTCTGGCTCGGCCTGTTTGTCTTTGTCTACATCATCTGAGGGGTTGCGTGGTCAGGGCGTCGGATTCAGTGTCAGGCTGCCCTGCCATAAGGCAACCAGGATAACCACCAGGAGCAGTATGCTGAGCGCCACCCGGACAGCAAGCGAATTGACGACGCGGTTGGTCTTGCCTCGGTCCCGGATCAGGAAGAACAGCCCGCTGAACAGGCTGGCGACAACGGCGAGCATCAGTACAACGATGACGGCCTTAAGCATGGGAATCCCTGTTGTTATAGGTTTGGGGGTTGCCCGAAACCGGAAATTTGCGGTGCCGGTGGAGTCACTATAGCAGAGCATGGCTGACCCGCAGGTTGCAAAGAGAAAATGGCATTTTGACTGGCGTTTGATGCTGTTCAGCGGTTTCTTCCTGCCGGTGCTCATTGGCCTGGGTATCTGGCAGCTGGACCGGGCCGGCCAGAAGCAGGCGATGCTGGAGAGCTGGCAGCAACAGGCAGAGAACCTTCCCTGGCAGCAATTGATTGAAGGTGAACCGCAGTCCGGCAAGCCGGTCCGGGTGACCGGTATGTATGGCGACCATTCCTGGCTGCTCGATAACCGGACCCGGGATGGTGTCCCCGGTTACGAAGTGATCACTGACTTCTATCCCCTTGAAGGGCCGCCGGTCCTGGTGAACCGTGGCTGGATCCAGGCGCCACGGAGCCGGGATCGGCTCCCGCAGATTGATACCCCGGAGGGGTTGTTTACCCTCGCGGGCCGGCTCGCCGACTATCCGGTGCCGCCGGTGCTTGCCGAGCGGGGCGAGGAGGCACAGGGATGGCCGCGCAGGGTGCAGCGCCTTCCGAGAGAAACAGCTGAGAATGAGGTGCAAGGATTACCGGCCCTGATGGTCCGCCTCGGCAGTGGCCAACAGCCCGGAGCGTTCCGGGCCGACTGGACCCCGGACCTGATGGGCCCGGGAACCCATTATGGTTATGCAGCTCAATGGTTTGCGCTTGCCGTGGCACTGACTATATTGACTGTAGCGGCGAGTTATCGAAAGACAGGAGCCAATAATGACAATGACAATGGCTGACAAGGGTACCCAGCACCACGAGTCTGACCAACCGACCCCTGAGCAGGTTCGTCGGGGGCGTCGTACCGCTTTTCTTCTGTTCACCCTCGGCTTCGGTCCCATTATCGTGGCCACCGTGATGTTCTACACCGGTTGGCTCAATCCGGCAGGGCACACCAACAATGGTGTGTTGGTTCAGCCGGTGGTTCCCGTGCAGGCCCTGCACTTCCAGACCACGAGTGGTGACCCCCTTGAGGCAAGATTCGGGCCCGACAAGGTCGATCCGCAGTGGCTGCTGATGGTGGTTGCCGGTGATTGTGGTGGTGACTGCCAGCAACTGCTTTACCTGGCCCGGCAGGTCAATATTGCGCTGGGCAAGAATGCCAACCGGGTGTCCCGCGCCGCGGCACTGGGATCGGTCCCTTCGGATCTTTCCGCCAAATGGTCCAGGGAATACAGCCTGATGGAACGTCTGGTGCCCGCTGAGGGCACCACGCCGGCCTGGCCGACCGGCGTCAACCCGGACCGTGAACCCAGGATCCTGCTGGTGGATCCTTTCGGCAACGTGATGATGCACTACGGATCGGAACACAGCGGCAAGGACATGCTCGAGGACCTCAAGCATCTCCTGAAACTGTCCCAGATCGGCTGAGGCCGGAGGTAGTCGCAGTGAACCAGACTGTTCGTGCGGAGGTTTCAAGATCCGCTGTCCACCGAAGCATGGCACGCTGGGCAACCGTTGCCGCCTGCCTCGCGGTGGTAGTCATCATGCTGGGCGCCTGGACCCGGCTGGTACACGCCGGCCTGGGGTGCCCGGACTGGCCGGGCTGTTACGGCTTCCTCACCGTGCCCCAGAGCGAATCCAGCATTGCCATCGCCAATGCCCGGTTTCCTGAAACCCCGGTGGATGTGGAAAAGGGCTGGCCGGAAATGATTCACCGCTACGCCGCCGGCACCCTGGGCCTGGTGGTGTTCGGCCTGGCTGCCTACGCCTTCCGGCACCGCCGGGTTGGCGTACCGGTCAAGTTGCCCCTGTTCATCGCCGGATTCATCGTACTTCAGGGCGCGTTCGGTATGTGGACCGTCACCCTGAAACTCTGGCCCCAGGTGGTCGCGCTCCATCTGTTGGGCGGCTTCACCACCCTGAGTCTGTTAACGCTGCTCAGCCTGCGCCTGTGGCGAAGGGCAAAAGCGACACCCAGACCTCCGGCCGCTCCGGATCTCGCCCGGTTCCGGCCGTGGCTCTACGGCGGATTGTTGCTGGTGGTCCTGCAGATCGCCCTGGGTGCCTGGACCGCCGCCAATTATGCCGCCGTGGCCTGCACCGACCTGCCCACCTGCCAAGGCCAGTGGTGGCCGGAAGGCATGGATTTCCGCCACGGCTTTGACGTCGCCCAGCACGTGGGTCCCAACTACCTGGGTGGCCAGCTCACGGCCGATGGCCGGGTGGCTATTCATGTGACCCACCGCCTCGGAGCAATGATCGTGCTGGCGTACTTCACTGTCTTGCTTGCCCTGATGTGGAGAAGGCGGGGTGACAGCGGCCTGGACAGCTCGATCCAGCTGGTGGCAGTGGTTCTGGCCGCACAGATCGCCCTGGGGCTGGCCAACGTCATCCTGCACATCCCGCTGTCCATAGCGGTGGCCCATAACGCCATGGGCGCCGGACTGCTGCTGTCTGTGATTCACCTGATCTGGCGTCATCACCTGTTGCTCCGGACCCAGACTACAAGTGCAACTCATACTACAACGATAAAACGAGAGGTAACGGCATGAGCGAGCAAGTGAAAGCACTGCCGGCCCGGAATACCGCGAGTGTTTCCGGCAAGACCATTTCCTGGCGGGATTACCTGGAGCTGACCAAGCCCCGGGTGGTCGCGCTGATGATCCTTACCTCCGTAATCGGCATGCTGCTGGCGGCCCCAGGTGTGCCCGGCTGGAGCGTGCTGCTGTTCGGCAACCTGGGCATTGCCCTGCTAGCTGGCGCTGCTGCTGTGGTCAACCACGTGGTGGACCAGAAAATCGATACCGTCATGGCCCGCACCCGCAAACGCCCGGTGGCCACCGGCAAGATCGCGCCGGTGGACGCCATTGTCTTTGCCACCCTGCTGGCCTGCGTCGGCATGGCCATCCTGATGGTGATGGTCAATCACCTGACGGCCTGGCTCACGTTGGCCTCACTGGTGGGGTATGCCGGTGTCTACACCCTGTTCCTGAAACGAGCCACTCCCCAGAATATCACCATTGGCGGACTGGCCGGTGCAATGCCGCCGCTGCTGGGCTGGACGGCTGTGACCGGCCAGGTGGAAGGCCACGCATTGTTACTGGTCCTGATCATCTTCGCCTGGACCCCGCCCCATTTTTGGGCCCTGGCCATCCATCGCAAGGAGGAATACGCCAAGGCTGGTATTCCGATGCTGCCGGTTACCCACGGCAACAAGTACACCGAGCTTCATATCCTCCTGTACACCCTGATGCTGTTGGCCGTGAGCCTGCTACCTTTTGTCACAGGCATGTCCGGCGGCATCTACCTCATCGGCGCCCTAGCCCTTGGCCTGCGCTTCCTCCAGTACGCCATCCGGCTGTTGAAGGGTGATGATCGCCGCGTTGCCCTGAATACCTTCAAGTATTCCATCACTTACCTCATGGCCCTGTTTGTGGTACTCCTTGTTGATCATTTTGTTTTCTTCTAACCCGAGGCACACAGTCTGAAGGAGTGGGTGGGGGTACCTTTTCTGGCGGGAACAATTGTCTGAGCGCAGCGAGTTGTTTGTTCCCAGAAGAAAAGGTACCCCCGCCCGCTCCCAGCCCCGGAGTTCGGTATTGGAGTATCAATGGATCGGTCTGTACGAATAACGCTTGTTGCGCTGCTGTTAATTGTTCTGCTGATTTTTGGGCTTGTGGTTGCCCGCCAGGTTTATCTGGTGGGCGGGGATCCGCAGCCGGCTCCGGATCTCTCTGAATTCAATACCTATGTGTATGATCAGGCGAAACCGCTGGCGGAGTTCACGCTGACGAATGAGAACGGCGAGACGGTGACCCGGGAAGACCTCAAAGGGCGCTGGACCTTTGTCTTTGTCGGCTATACCAACTGCCCGGATATTTGCCCGGCGGCGATGGCGAACCTTCGCCAGATGGACCAACGTCTGCCAGCGGAGTTGCCGCAGCCGGATTATCTGCTGATCAGTGCTGATCCGGAACACGATACACCGGCGAAGCTGAAAGACTACACTGGGTTTTTCGGCGAGCACTTCCACGGCCTGACGGGGGATCTGGAAACCACCCGGGCCCTGGCCAGGAGCCTGAGCGCGGTGTTCGTTCACCGTGAGGTGGACGGGGAGCTGCTGGTGGACCATAGCGGCCATTTTGCACTCCTGAACCCCGAGGGCCAGTTGCAGGCGCTGATCCAGCCGCCTCACCGGCCGGAGGAACTGGCCGAAGCCTTCGAGCGGATCTATCAGTGGGCCAAAGCCAACCGGGAACAGACAAGCTCCTGATTGATTGCTGGTTTCTGGCCAAGGTCCAAAAGACATCCGGGCAGGGGTGGCTTAGACTGTTGGCCTGATTAACCGACCGCCGGATTGTTTGCCGATGCCAACCCAGACTTCCACCCCGCCCAAAGAGCTGTTTTCCGTCCTGGCTGCCGGCGCGGTGGTGTTGCTGGTGGTTCACGGGCTTGGCCGGTTCATCTATACCCCGTTGTTACCCTACCTGGTGGACGATGGCCAGTTCAGCGCCGCCAATGGTGCGGCGGTGGCCACCTGGAATTACCTGGGCTACCTGATGGGCGCGATGCTGGCGATCCGCTGGCACCGGATTGACCAGATCCGCACGCTGCTGCCGGTATCCCTCGCCGTCCACGTGATCACCACCCTGGTGATAACCCAGACCGATAACCTCACCTTTATCTCCGGCAGCCGCTGGCTCAACGGCGTCGCCAACGGCATGGTGTTCGTGCATGCGCCGGCGCTGATTCTTGAGTGGCTGGTCTTGCGCAACCGCTCGTCCAAAAGCGGACTGGTCTACATCGGCGTCGGCCTCGGATTGCTGGTGTCCAGTGGACTGGTAACCGGGAGTGCCGACTGGCTCGAAGGCGCTGAGCGCTGGTGGCCGGCGGCGCTGCTGTCAATCCCGCTGGCGTGGTGGGGCGCGGCCAGACTGGTCCGTCTGGAAGTGCCGGTCAGCCACCACAACGAGACCGGCAAGCCCGTCATCACACCGTTGCTGGACCGGGCCAGCATTCCACTGTTCCTGTCCTACGCCGGCGCGGGCCTGGGTTATATTCTGCCCATGACCTTCCTGCCGTTGCTCGCGAAACTCGAACTACCGGAAGAGCACTGGCTGCTGGATGGCACCTGGGTGATTGTCGCCCTTTGCACGATTCCCGCTCCCTGGATATGGAACAGAATGGGTGGAAAGATCGGAGATCTTCTGGCACTGAAGCTGAATTTCCTGATCCAGCTACTGGGCGTTCTGGCTGCCGTTGTCCTGCCCGGAGGGCTCGGACTGATCCTGTGCGCGGCTCTGGTCGGCAGTACTTTCCTGGGCACTGTCCTCCTGACTCAGCGCATTGGCAGGGCCTTGCATCCGCATCAGGGCCCGAGGTTGTCTGCCGCCATGGTGGCGCTCTACGGCTTCACCCAAATGGTCGGCCCCTGGCTGACCAAGCAGTGGCTCGATGGTGGCGGTACGCTGGTCTCGGCCTTCGGTATCGGCGTCGCGGCGTTGGCCTTCGGCCTGGTATTCGTGTTTTTTGTGCCATCTCCCAAACCAGCAGCCTGAACCCGAACAACATTCATGCTCCCGATAGACAAGATCCTCCCGGACCTGACACAAACCCTTGAAAAGTCCACCACCGCCCTGTTACAGGCTCCGCCAGGCGCCGGTAAGACCACCCGGGTACCGCTGGCGTTACTGGATGCCTCCTGGCGCGGGAATCGAAAGATTCTGATGCTGGAGCCGAGGCGGCTGGCGGCCAGGTCGGCGGCCCGTTTCATGGCGCGGCAGTTGGGAGAAAAGCCCGGTCAGACCGTGGGCTACCGGACCCGGTTGGACACCCGGGTTTCCGTTGCCACCCGGATCGAAGTGGTTACCGAGGGTATCCTGACGCGGCTGATCCAGAGTGATCCCATGCTGGACGATTACGCCGCTGTGCTGTTTGATGAATTCCATGAACGCTCGCTGCAGGCGGACCTGGGGCTGGCACTGGTCCGCGAATCCCAGCAGGCCCTGCGGGAAGACCTGCGCTTGCTGGTAATGTCGGCGACACTGGAGACCGCACCGATCGCCCGGGTACTCGGGGATGTGCCGGTGATCAGCAGCGAGGGACGGGCTTTCCCGGTGGAGGTGGTGTACCGGCCGGTGCCCCGGAATGCACGGATTGTAGACCAGGTGCTGGCGGTGGTGCATGAAGCCCTTCGTGACCAGGCCGGTTCCCTGCTGGTTTTCCTGCCCGGCGCGGGGGAAATCCGCCGTTTAGCGCAGCAGCTGCAAGGGCAGGTGCCTGAGCATGTCATTATCGCACCTCTCTACGGAAACCTGAGTGCCGACGCCCAGGACCGGGCCATTGCGCCGGCGCCGGACGGTACCCGCAAGGTGGTGCTGGCAACTGCCATAGCGGAAACCAGTCTGACCATCGAGGAGGTGCGGGTGGTTATCGACGCCGGTCAGCAGCGCCGGGCAGTGTTCGACGCCAATAGTGGCATGACCCGATTGGTGACTGGCCGGGTGTCCAAAGCCTCGGCGGAGCAACGCAAGGGTCGGGCCGGACGGGTCGAGCCCGGGGTGTGTTACCGGCTCTGGAGTGAATCGGAACAGCTTGGCCTGGCGGAGTTCACGCCCCCGGAGATCCGGGAGGCGGATCTGGCGCCACTGGTGCTGGAACTGGCCCAGTGGGGTGCCCGCTCGCCAGACCAGGTGGCCTGGATTGATGCTCCTCCCCGGCCCCACTGGCAGCAGGCGGTAGCCCTGTTGCAATGGCTTGACCTGCTCGATGGTGATGGCGCTATCACCGACCACGGCAAGGCGGCCCGGGAACTGGGGATCCACCCCCGCCTGGCCCATATGGTGCTTCGGGGGCGGGTGCTGGGTTTCGGCGGGCTGGCAGCGGAAATGGCTGCTTTGCTGGGGGAGCGGGACCTGCTGGGACCGGGCGAAGGCGCGGACCTGCACCAGAGGGTTCGACTGCTCCGTGGCGAGATGGCCACCCGGCGCCTGGATCCGGCCCGGCTGAAAGCGGTGCGGCAGGCGGCAAAACGACTGGATACCGGGGCGCTGCAGGGTCCGGAACCCGGAGAAGCCCTGGTCGGCCGGCTGCTGGCCCTGGCGTATCCTGATCGGATCGCCCGCCGGCGCCCGGGATCGGCACCGCGCTATCAACTGAGTAATGTCAAAGGGGCAGTGTTGCGAGAGGAGGATCCGCTCGCCCGCCACGACTGGCTGGTGGCCGCCGATCTGGATGGCAAGGCGCGGGAGGCGACCATTTACCTGGCTGCACCGGTGGACCTGCCGGATCTGGAACAGGATCTGGCGGAGCACATCACCGAGCAGGATGAGGCGATCTGGGATGACCGGCGGGGTACGGTGATTGCCCGCAAGGTCCGGAAACTCGGGGAGTTGGCGCTGGCCGAGCAGGAGTTGCCCCAGGTGGATCCTGCCCTGATCCAGCAGGGATTGCTGGATGCCGTGCGCAGGAAGGGCCTGGACAGCCTGCCCTGGACCCCCGAAGCCCGCCAGTGGTGTGCCAGGGTCCGCCTGCTGGCGGAGCAGTTTCCCGGAGACTGGCCGGAGACCGGAGATGAGGCCCTGCTGGCCACTCTGGATACCTGGCTTGGCCCGTTCCTGGCCGGCCTGCAGCGCTGGTCCGATCTCGTCAGACTCAATCTGCTCCAGGCCCTGGCCTCACTCCTGGATTACCAACAGCAGCAACAGCTGGAGAACCTGGTGCCCCGGGCCCTGACCATTCCCACTGGCCAGAAGGTCACGCTGGACTACACGCCGGACCACGGCCCGGTGCTCGCGGCCAAGCTTCAGGCCCTGTTCGGCTGGACCGAGACCCCCAGGGTGGCTGGCGGGCAGGTGCCGGTGGTGATACACCTGCTGTCGCCGGCCCAGCGGCCCCTGGCGGTCACCTCGGACCTGGCCAGTTTCTGGCGCAATGCTTACCCCGAAGTGCGCAAGGACATGCGCGGCCGGTACCCTAAACACCCCTGGCCCGAAGACCCGTTCACCGCCGAGGCTCAGCAGGGAACGAAAAAACGCCCTGATCGCTGACCCGGCCGGTGATCAGCCGCACGGTAATGGTCTCGAAGTAAATGTTGCGGGCCCGGATATGAGGCCCGCCGGGTCCGCCGAGCTCTTCAGGCGGCATTTCCTCAAGGGCCACCGACTCACGGGTGCCCGGGCTGTCCTTGAAGCTGTCGGCCAGGACCCAGAGGGGTTTGCCCTGGTCCCGGGCGGCCAGGGCCAGCAGGTAGGTGCCACTCTTGTTCACGAAATGCTGGTCTGCCAGCCAGGTATCGCAGCCACTGAACACGATATCCGCCTGGGGCATGAACAGGCCGGTCTGAGCATCCGTGATCAGGGTCACCGGGACGCCCAGCTCGTCCAGTTCCCGGGCCAGGGTGAACCCCTCGTTGCCCGGACTGCTCTGGGTGCAGATAACCGAGAAGGGGTGCTGTCGCTCAGCGAGCAAGCGGAACAGGGCGAGCACCTGGGAACTCCGGCTGTGGGTCAGGATGGCGGCGTTCTCCGGCACCAGCTCGACGGCGCTGAGCGCCACCCGTTCATTGGCCCGGATCAGCTGCTCCAGCACCGAGGCAACCACCGGGACAGCTTGCTCGGATACCTTCTCGCTGTTTCGCCAGGGGCCAAACAGTTCCCGGCAGCGTGCCACCGCGTTAGCCAGCGGCACCATGCTCGGGCGGGCCCTGGTCAGGTCATCCAGCAACTGTTCCAGCAGGGTAGCGGACACCTGTCCCGAGGCCAGCCATTCCTTGACTGCTTTAAGTGCTGCGGACGCCAGCTGGGTTGCACCTGACTGACGATCGTCCCTGATCGCCTGGACGATCTCCCGGGCCTGCTGATCCATGGTTGTTACTCCGGTTTGCTCGCTAGGCTGTTTTTCCCAGCGTAGCAGTATTTTCCGACCGGGCTTTTACGGGATCACCTTCCGGCTTTTCTCCAGGTAAATCGAGCCCTCACGTTCGACCGTTTCCGGGTCGGCATGCTCGGAGGCTTCGTGCACCAATTCCAGCCGCTCGGCCAGGTCGTCGAACTCCTCGTTCAGTTTATCCAGCGCATTTTCCAGGGTGTAGGTCAGCTGATGGATCTCGTTCATGGCTTCGGGGCTCAATTCGCCGGCCAGTGCCTTGTCGAGCCTGCTGTTGTATTCGGAGAAGTTGGCAACGGCCTGTTCCAGGGTTTCTGCCGGCTCTCCTTTGTAATGCTCGTACTCCTCTGCGAAGGCGGGCAGGGAGAACATCAGGGCGGCTGTCGCGATGGTCAGTTTGCGGCTGAATGTCATGGGATTTTCCTTGCTGGTAAAATAGTAATACGAATTATTATCAATATCTCAAAGGTCATCCATGAGATGGATCAATAAATGATCCGAAATACCGCTTGCCAGATGCCGAAGGCTGAATAAAATGCGTCCAGTTTCCCATCAGGCCGTTACCATGCACCTTGTTTCCTTCAATGCGTTCCGTACCCTCGGATTCCCGGATACCACGGTGCTCAAACCGGAGCACTACCTGCAGCACAAGGCGCTGCTGCAGGAGGCAGACTGGGTCCTGTTCCCGGAGTACTGGCAACTCAATGCCCTGGTCCACGGCCTCAAGTGCCGGGTGTTCCCCAGCGTTGCCAGCTACCGCATCGGTCATGACAAGATCGAGATGACCCGTGCCTTCCAGACCGTGGCGCCGGAGCACACGCCCTGGACCATGATCGAGGCCAACGGCCCCCGGGAGCGGGAGATGATCTGGGATGCCACGGGCCTGCCGTTCGTGGCCAAGCTGCCCAAGGCCAGCATGGGCGAAGGCGTGTGGCTGATCGAGACCCGGGAGGACTGGTGCCGGTACTGTGACCGTACCGAGGTGCTCTATGCCCAGGAATACCTGCCCATCGACCGGGATGTGCGGGTCGTGGTGATTGGTGACGAGGTCCTGACGGCCTACTGGCGAACCCAGGCTGACCAGGGTTTTTACAACAATGTGGCCCGGGGCGGGCAGATCGACAACAGCCCGGTACCCGAGGCGGTGACGGACCTGGCACTGCGGCTGGCCCGGGGGCTGGAGGTGGACCATGCCGGGTTCGACATCGCCCTGGTGCAAGGTTATCCCTATGTACTTGAATTCAATCGGCTTTTTGGCAACAAGGGCCTGGACAGGGGCACTGACCTGCAGCAGGCCATCCTGGGCTACCTGAGCCGACAGAGTGAGCCCCGGGACCCGGACGGCCCCACCGGGCCGCCGTTGTGGCCGGTGGCGGTCTGAGCCCACGCTTTCGCGCCAAATTCCGTGCCATAACCCACCGGGTCTGGCCGTTTTACTTATGGGTAGATATGCGCATTTGCGGTGATCGGAGAAAAGCCCGATGATCGCGCCATCTTACGGGTGCTGCAGCGTTGCTGTAGCGCCTTTTTTTATGCCTGCTTGCCCTGTGGAGGGAAACACCACCCATGACCGAAGCCGTTAACGCCAACATCGCCGATTACTACGACGCCGAGACCTTCAAGCGCATCAAGGATTTCGCCGACACCAAAGAAACGCCGTTTGTGGTGATCGATACCAAAACCATCGATCGTCAGTACAACGAGCTGGTGGAAGGCTTTCCCTACGCCAAGGTCTACTACGCGGTGAAGGCGAACCCGGCGCCCCAGATCCTGTCCATGCTGCGGGACAAGGGTGCCAACTTCGACATCGCGTCGGTGTATGAGCTGGAGAAAGTGCTGGCCCTGGGCATGACCGGTGACCGGATCAGTTACGGCAACACCATCAAGAAGGCGAAGGACATCCGCACCTTCTATGAGCAGGGGGTGCGCCTGTTTGCCACTGATTCCGAGGCCGACTTGCGCAACATTGCCAGGGCGGCTCCGGGTTCGAAGGTGTACGTTCGCATCCTGACCGAGGGCACCCTGACCGCCGACTGGCCGTTGTCGCGCAAGTTTGGCTGTCAGACCGACATGGCCATGGACCTGCTGATCCTGGCTCGTGACTTGGGCCTGGTGCCCTACGGCGTGTCCTTCCATGTCGGTTCCCAGCAGCGTGAAATCGGCGCCTGGGATGCGGCGTTGAACAAGGTGAAGGTGATTTTCGAGCGCCTGAAGGAAGAGGACGGCATCGAGCTGAAGATGATCAACATGGGCGGTGGCTTCCCGGCCAACTACATCACCCGGACTAATGATCTGGGGGTGTACGCCGAGGAGATTGCCCGGTTCCTGCGCGAGGATTTTGGTGACGAGCTGCCGGAGATCATCATCGAGCCGGGGCGGTCACTGATTTCCAACGCCGGCGTGCTGGTGAGCGAGGTGGTGTTGATTTCCCGGAAGTCCCGCACCGCCCTGCACCGCTGGGTCTATACCGATGTGGGCAAATTCTCGGGGCTGATTGAGACGCTGGATGAGTCCATCAAATTCCCGATCTGGACGGAGAAGTCCGGCGAGGGCGAGGACTGTGTCATTGCGGGGCCGACCTGTGACAGTGCCGATATCATGTACGAGCATCACAAGTATCCGCTGCCGCTGAATCTGGCCATCGGGGATCGGATGTACTGGCTTTCTACCGGGGCCTATACGACGACCTACAGTGCCATTGAGTTTAACGGGTTTCCTCCGCTCGAGGACTACTACATCTGAGTTTGGAGTCTGGCCGAGGCAAGGGATGCCCGACTCAGGGGTCAGAAGAAAGCCTTCTTCTGACCCCATCTTCACTCTTCTCCTTCCGTCTCAAATCCAACGTAAACGCCAGCGGCAACACCACCAGGCTATACCCGATCATCACCAACACCGCATGACGCACATCACCGGTCCAGTCGGCCAGCAGTCCGCCGAGCATGGGCACGGAGAATGCCAGGGTATAGCCCACCAGGAAGGTGCCGGCGGACAGGCGGCCGGTTTCTTCGGAGCGGACCAGCAAGGGCGGCAGTGCCACCAGCAGGATCAACAGGATGCCGGCAACGAAACTCATCAGGGTGGCACTGGCGATGGACCACCAGCCGTCGAGGGCGATGGTGCCGGCGGTGCCGAGGATGCTGAGGGTCGCCATGGTAACGATCAGAGTTCGGCGGCCGACCCAGGCGCGGGCGAATTTGAGCATGGTCAGGGAGGCGAACACCTGGGCGATGTTAAACCAGAACAGGGCTTCGGAGAGTTTGTCGAACTGGCCCTGCTGTTCGAGCAGGTTGCCCATGTAGGCGTTGAGGCCGAAGAACATGGAGCCGGAGAGGCCCAGCAGCAGGCCGAGTTTCAGGGTCAGGGGGTTGCTCCAGTCCGGAAGCCAGGCGGCTTTGCGGACCGGGCGGGCCAGGTCCCGTCTGGGCAGAAACAGAGCGGTGGCGACCAGCAAGGCCGGCAGCGACCAGGCGATCAGGGTGGCGCGCCAGCTTTTATCCAGCAGGGGCATAAGCACCGGCAGGGTGACGCCGGCGCCGATGAATTCGCCCATGAGCATGCCGTTCATGTAGATGGCGGTGCCCAGGGCCAGGTGGTGCGGCTGCAGCCACCGTGGTAACAACGCCGGCAGCGCCGGCTGCATCATGGCCACCCCCAGGCCCATGACGGCACTGGCAATCATCAGGGTCAGGGTTTCAGGGGCGAGGCCACGGCTGGCGGAGCCGATCACCATGATGACCATGGCCAGCGCCAGGGTATTTCTCGGTCCGATGCGGGAGATGGCCAGGGAGCCGGGCATGGCGCCGATGGCAAGCATCAGGATGGGCAGGGTGGTCAGGGCACCGGTCAGGGCCTTGGAGAGGGCGAGTTCCTCGCCGATGAAGGGAGCCAGAGGCGGCGCCACCAGCACGGGGATGCGCAGGTAAACGCCGGATAGCCAAAGCAACACCGCCACCGGCAGCAGTCGGGCTGGCGGTGGCGGTGTGGTCGCGGCCTGGTGTTCAGCCACGGTATGCCGGATCAGTCTTCGCTGGTGTCCGGCAGGTAGGCGCCGTCTTCGTCGTGGATCTCACGGCCGGTGACCGGCGGGTTGAAGGCGCAGATGAGGCGCATGTCTTCGGTGCCGCCGTACAGGGTGTGCCGGTCGTGCTTGTCCAGGGCGTACAGAGTGCCGTCGGTGATTTCATGTACTTCGCCGGTGGCGAGGTCCTTGATACGGCCGTTACCGGCTACACAGTACACGGCTTCCAGGTGGTGCTTGTACCAGAAGGTGTGTTCAGAGCCGGCCTTGATGATGGTCTCGTGGAAGGAGAATCCCATGCCGTCTTTCTTCAGCAGCAGCCGGCGGCTGGTCCATTGCTTGTCGCTGACCTCGCGCTCGGTACCGATAATGTCTTGCACTCGTACAATTTTCATTCGCATTCCTCATTTTGTGATGGAATAGCCATACGGTATAAACATGCGCCTCAGGCCCGGTTCAACCGCCAGTCGTCATAAGCCGACATGGCCTGCTCGATGGCCGTAGTTAAATTTTCTCTCTGCTGGTGGGTCAGGGGCCGCTGTTTCCGGCACCGGTCAAAAGCCCGCTGAATCTCCCGCCGGCTGGTTTTGTCGAGCTGTTCCAGCCAGTGGTGATCGGCCGGTTCCAGTTCCAGCAGGTCCCGTCCGGCGTGGTTCCGGTGGCTGATATGCCACCAGTGGTCCACGGCCCGCCCTAATACAACATAGCCGAACTGGCTGTCCTGTACAGGCCCGAAACTGGCAGTTTTCAGGCCGTCCTTCAGGGGCCCGATGTTCAGTGCCGGGAGCAGCAGCCGGTCGCCGTAGAAATAGCTGCCGGCGGCACCAATCAGGCCGCCGACCAGGGCCCCGGTCCCCAGGGAGGAGCCCAGGGTCATGGCATCGATGCCGGCGCCGCCCACAGCGCCGGCGCCAAAGCCTGCGGTGGCCAGGTAGCGCTTGCTGACCGCCCAGTGTTTGCGGGTGTCCTCGGAAAACAGGTCATGCTGGCTGTGCCACTGGAGTTCCGCTTCCTGGCGCCGGATGCGCTGGTGCTGGTACAGGTGCTCGATGTCGATGCGCAGGGTCTGTTCCCGCTTGCGCTGGTGCCGGTACCACCGCTCCCGCATGGTTTCCGCGAGGCTGGCATCGCTGGTTTCGGCCACCTGGTTCAGGGTCAGGGTGCGCTTTTCCTGGTAGGACATCAGGTCTTCCAGGGCCCTGGCAATCAGGCTGGCAGACTGATGCCTGCGCTGGTGACGTTGTTCGGACAGGTACCGGGTGGCCCTTTCCAGCGGTTCCTCCCAGTCCGGCTCCAGTTGGCCGAATGCCCGTAACAGGCTGAGATGTTGTTCGAACGGGGCGCGAACGGCGTCGAATTTGCGGACTACCTGGAAGAATTGGCCGAGTGCCGACTGCCAGGTATCACTGTGATCGTCCTCGCCGATGCTGTTGATCAGGGCCAGGCTCGGGCGGCCGGTCCAGCGCAGGATGGTCATCTCGGCTTCGTGTTCGGCGCTGTAGGGCACCGACCCATCCACCACGTAGATGATACCCGCTCCTTCCATGATCGGCGCCAGCAGTTCGCATTCATCCACAAACCGGTCATCCCCCCGGTGCTGAAACACAAACGCCCTGACCGTCTCCGGGTGGTCCGAGGCGGAGATGCTGTGGGCCTCCAGCCATTGCAGCACCCGCCGTGGGCGCTGGAAACCGGGCGTATCCACCAGGGTGTATAAAGTCTGCCCA
>Ga0114984_1000468_pt1 | contig 15535 bp, 19 predicted proteins | sample Shrwel1BS1Day1_FD_96987 | JGI IMG/M metagenome (GOLD analysis project Ga0114984, IMG submission 96987) | Subsurface microbial communities from deep shales in Ohio, USA - Utica-3 well 1 S-1-Day1 | ecosystem: Environmental > Aquatic > Deep subsurface > Shale gas/oil reservoir > Produced water/Flow...
GCCATGCCCTACAAGGCTTTCCACGCCACCTGGAGCCGGGCCGAGCGCTGGGCCGTCGTGGTTCTGCCTCCGGAGCAGATACCGGCCACGGCAGACCCCCTCGCCTTCCTCAGGGCCGCCCATGACCTAGAGTCCACCGGGCATAGCCGGGCTGCGCTCAGCGCCTACCAGACCGCGGAGCAAACCTGGCCGCAACAACCGGCGCCCATCATGGCCCAGGGTAATCTGGCCTACGGGCAACAGCAGTGGTCCGGGGCGGTGATCCATTTCAGGCGGGTGGTAGAGCAATTTCCGGACTACGCCGAGGGCTGGAACAATCTGGCGTATACCCTGGATCAGGCGGATTGCCCGGTACAGGCCACAGCCGCGCTTTCCTGCGCCCGGAGCCTGGCACCGGAGCGGTTTGGCAAGGAAGAGGCAGCCTTCGGTACCGGGCAAACCGGCGACGGCGAGAACTGCCCGGCCCTGCCATCCTGCCCGGTATCCACGCAGTGAAGAGGCCGGTGATTATCGGCCTTTTCTCAGCAGCACCACATCCTTCACGGGAACTTCCAGCGCCCAGCCATACTTCCGTGCCAGCCATTCAAACGTAGTCTGCCGGTAGAACACCACATGGGTCGGATCCCGACGGTAGTGCCAGTTATCGAATCGCTCATCGTCGGTCTGGAAACAGGTCATGATGCCCAGCCAGCCGCCAGGCCTGAGTAACCGGTCCAGCAGATTGAAAACCTCGGCGGGCTCGTAAATATGCTCCACCACTTCGGTACAGGTAATGAAATCGTAGGATCGGTCCAGACTCGCCATGTCCGGGTGGAAGAAGGGATCGTAGAGCGCCATGGCAAAACCGGCCTCCTCCAGCATTCCGGCCAGGGCCGGGCCCGGCCCACAGCCAAAATCCAGTCCTTCTGCCCCGGGTGGCAGTCGTTCCGTCAGTGGATCGGCCAGTTTCGCAAGAAATCTCCGGTAGCCCACGTCTTCCGGGTCGTTTTCATGGAATTCATAGATCTGCTTTTCTTCCCCGGGAGTCAGCCGGGATTGCGGTGCCATGATGGTCGCCAGGCAGGTGGGGCAACGCAGGTAGACCTGCTGGCCGATCTGCCGGAAAAATTCCGGATGACCCTCGAGACAGACCGGGCAACGGGGCAGTTCGGCACTGGTCATGGTCAGTCCAGCCCCGCTGAAGACCGGAGCGCCTGATCGAATTCCTGGCGGTCGGGCTCAACCGCGCTGATCAGCTCGATCCGGGTCAGCTCACGGGGCTCGGACGGCGATACCGACAGCGCCCCATCCACCATGTTGATCGCGCGCCAGCCGTCCAGGGTATGCACCACGGCCTTGAGCCTCACGATACGCTCATCCATGGCCAGGGCCATCAACAGGTTTTCATCGAACACCAGTTTCGGGTGAACCCGCCAGCCAAGACTGTAATGCCCCTGCCCCCGGTTACTGACCAGTTGCCAGGGTTCCTCTTCGATATCCGGTACCGGCGTCGCAGCCTTGCCATGGTGGTGATGGTGGGCGTGGGGATCGCTCACGTCCCGGGGCTCCGCCTTGCCATTCAGCCAGGCAGGTGACAGTTGCCCATGCCGGGTATGCAACACCTGCTGTTTGGCGGGCCCCAGGGCTGCGGCCCACTGATCGAAGTGCGCAAGCTGGGCGTCGGTACACAGGTCAGTCTTGTTGGCCACCAGGATATCGGCGGCGGCGACCTGGTCCCGGAACTGGACATTTTCCAGAACCCGCGGATCTTCCAGCTTGCGGGGATCGACCAGGGTAATCACAGGGCCGATCGCCAGGATGTCCCGGTAGTGCTCGCTGGTCAGGGTGTCCAGAATCTGGGAGGGATGGCCCAGCCCCGTCGGTTCTATCAGCAGCCGGTCCGGTCGGGCCTTCTGAATCAGCTGGTTCAGGCCGATCTGCATGGGCAAACCTGCCACGCAGCACATACACCCGCCCGGTATCTCCCTGACAAATGCCCCCTCGTTCTCCAGCAGCGCACCATCGATGCCGACTTCGCCGAATTCATTGACCAGTACCGCCCAGGTTTCGTGTTCTGGCTTGTGCCGGAGCAGATCGAGAATGGCGGTGGTCTTGCCAACACCGAGGAAACCCAGGATCAGGTTGGTTGGAATTGGGCGGGAAATGTCCGGCATCGGTAATGGGCCTCGAAATTGTTATAATATAACAACCTCGCTACGGCGTTGACCAGCCTCGATTCACTTGCCGACTTTCACTAGCCGGTCAAGGCGGAGCCGCTCGCGCTCGTCAAACAGCCGACGGCTGCCCCAGGACACCGCCATCAGGGCACCAAAACCGGTGCCGACCGTGATGATGAGCATCACCAGTATCTGATACTTCACCGCGACTGCGGGGGGACTGCCGGCGAGGATCTGGCCTGTCATCATGCCGGGCAGGCTGACGATGCCTGCGGCGGCCATGGCATTGATCGACGGCATCATGCCTCCCCGCATGGCATCCTTGCGAATATCCTCCACCGCCTGACGCCAGGTCTGCCCGAGCATCAGCCGGTTTTCGATGACGGCCCGCTGGTGCCAGACGGACTCGTTGAGGCGATCCAGGCTCAGGGCCACCCCGGTCATGGTGTTGCCCAGCATCATGCCCAGCAGGGGGATGGCGTATTGAGGGGCATACCAGGGCGATGGGCCGATAATCACCGTCAGGGCCAGTACGGTGACGGCAAAGGAGGAGACAAACATCGCGCCGGTGCCGATCCCGAACGCCCAGATGCCCCGCAGCCTCCGCTGCTGTCGAGCCATCACTTCCCTGCCCGCCACCAGCAGCATGACCGTGGCCAACAGGGCAATCCAGTAAAGTCTGGCCGAGGCGAACAGCGCTTCCAGAACCAGCCCGATCAGGGCCAGCTGAATGCCGGTACGGACACTGGCGATGAGCAGGCTGCGGGTGATACCCAGCCTGGCCCACAGGCTGACTCCGGCAAGCGCCAGCACCAGCAAGGCGGCCAGTCCCAGCTTCCACCAGGCAAGATCAATGACTTCCATTCACCCACCCCAGCTGCGATCCGCTGATGCGATAGTGGTGATTCGCCACTCGACGGATCTGCCCCTGATCATGGGCCACCCAGAGCACGGCCAGGTTCCGGCGCCGGATCTCATCCAGTAACCAGACCTCCACAGCGGCCGTCATGTCGTCATCCAGGTTCGCCGTGGGCTCGTCCAGCAACAGCGCTTCCGGCGCCATTGCCAGCGCCCGCCACAGGGCCAGGCGCTGGCGTTCACCGGAGGACAGCCGGCTCACCGGCCAGTCCATCACCCCTGGAGGAAAACCTAGAGCTTCGGGCATGGTGTGACGGGCTTCCTCTGCGAAGTGGGCGCCGACCTCATCAAACCACCACTGGCTGTCCGCCGGAATCATCACCACCCGTTTGCGCCATTCGTGGGCCGGCAAGGAAACCTGTTCGATATCATCGAGGTAGATTCGACCGTCATGGGGTTCCAGATCGGCCACTGCCCGCAGCAAACGACTCTTGCCGCTTCCGGACGCACCTGAGATGCACACCACCGCCCCGCTGCCGACCTGCAACGAGACTTCTTTCAGGGTGCCAACCGATACCGTGTCCAGGCGTAGCTCACTCAAATCCGGGACTCCGGTGATCAGGGTTTGTGCTTGCTGCCGAGAAAGCGGCGCATCAGCCCCTCGGAAAGGAAAACATGTGCCAGGGCGGGATACGGCAGGTAATGCAGGAAAAGGGTTGCCAACACCACCGCATCAAAGCCCTCGCCCAGGAACAGCCAGGCTGCAAAGGCGGCAAACAGGGCCCCGAGGAAACCACCATAGATCCAGAGCAGCCGGGATTTTTCCTCGGCCATAGGCATGCGTTCCAGGGCCTTGGCCACCGAAAAACCCATGTAGGCGGCAATGGCCGCGGCAATAATCAGCGAGGCCAGCAGGCCACTGAAACCGAGCAGGAACCGGCACAGGTAGTTGGCAAGAAAGAACAAGACAATGCCTGTGATCGCGACGATGGTAATCCGGGTTTTTTCCATGGAGCCCCTGAACTTGTTGTTTTAAACGCGGATTGGCCAGCGGCCATAGTCGGCCAACAATATGGCAGAGACCGGCTTCGAGTACCAGCCACAAGCGCCAGCCGGGACTACTCGCCCCGCCAGTTCACGCTATAGAGATCGTGCCGGCGATCCTGCAGGTTCTTCACCGTTCCACTGTTCCGGGCGGTGATCAGGGTCTCCGGCCGCAGGTCTGCGAACGCCACCGTCTCGACATTGGGCTCGGTATCCGCCGCGATGCCGTCGCGGGCAAAGGGGAAGTCACAGGGGGTCAGGATGCAGCTCTGGCCGTACTGGATCTCCATGTTCGGCACGTTGGGCAGGTTGCCAACGTTGCCGGACAACACCACGTAGACCTGGTTCTCCACCGCCCGCGCCTGGCAGCAGTAGCGGACCCGCAGGTAACTCTGGCGCTCATCGGTGCAGAACGGCACGAAGATAATACTCACCCCCTGATCCACCAGATGCCGGGCCAGCTCCGGGAACTCGGCGTCATAGCAGATCAACACCCCTATGGTGCCGCAATCGGTTTCACTGGCATTCACGCGATTGCCGCCGCGCACATTCCACCAGTAAGCCTCATTGGGTGTCGGGTGAATCTTCGGCTGGGTGTATACCCGGCCATCCCGCAAGAAAACATGGGCCATGTTCCGGATGGTGCCATCCTCTTCCCGTACCGGGGTGGAGCCCGCCACGATGTTGATGTTGTAGCGCAGCGACAGATCCCGCATCAGTTCCCGGTAGCGTTCGGCGTAGTGAGTGACCGCCGAGAACGCCTCCGCCGGACTGCCGCCACGAGCCTCTATGGATAACAACTGGAGGGTGAACAGCTCGGGAAAGACCACGAAATCGCCCTTGTAGGTGGAAACGACATCCACAAAGTAACGAACGATCTCACTGAACTCATCGAACGAAGCCACCGGCCGCTGCTGGTACTGGACGGTGCCGATGCGCACAGTGTCTGGCATCCGGTGCCCGTAACGCTTGCGCTTTTCATCCTGGCCGCTCCGGGGAACCTTGGGATTGCGCCAGACCAGGTGAATGCCATAGCCCATGGAATCATGGTCGGCATCCAGGTAGTGGGGAATGATGTCGTGGATTTCGAAGCCCTGATGCATCTGGAACGACAGCACAGGGTCTTTCTGTTCCTTGTTACGGACGGCATCGACATAGGCCTCCACCGTGCCGTATTTCTTCAGTTTCTGATGCAGGGTAGGCAAACGCCCGGCAAATACCACGCCCTGGAGGTTCAGGGTCTGGCACAGGTTTTTTCGCTCGTTATAAAGGCGCTCGCCTATCCGATACCCGCGGCACTCCGGATCAACACACACCTCCATGCCGTAAAGCCAGTCGCCCTCCGGGTCATGGCGGGAGGCGTAACCATTGCCGGTTATCGACGTCCAGTCATGACGGGCCAGGGCCACCTCGCCGGCAATCCGGAACGTGGCGCAGTACCCCACGACCTGGTCTCCCAGCATGGCGACAAACTGACCCTCCGGAAAGGTATTGATCTGCCCGGTCAGGGGCCCCTTGGTGTAGCCGTACATGCCGGTCCCCTCGTAGACCCGGCGGCTCAGTTCGATGATGCCGGGAATATCATCAAGGGTGGCGTTGCGGACAAAAAGGCGTTGGTCGGGATCGGAAAAAGGTGGGCACATACATACCTCGAAGCAGGCGCGGAAATGCGCGGGCATGCACTCATATTTGGTCCGGCGACTCCGTTTCGTCAAGCGGCGGCCGCAGCGGCAAGCGCTCGATCACGGTATATACCGACCCACCGGCTCCCGGGGCGCTCTCGAACAGAACGAACTCCGTCACCGGGAGCACCCCGAATCGGTCCTGCCCGTGCTCTTCCAGCAGGCTCACAATCGAGGCGGCCTGCTTGCGGAACCGGGACACCGTGATATGTGGCCGGAACCCGCGGTGCTCCGTCTCGAAACCGGCAGCCGCCACCTGGGCGGACAGCTGATCATACAGCTGCGCCACCGGCGCCTCCGGCGAGACACCGGCCCAGAGGTTCCGGGGCTGTTCCGGGCGGCCAAAGGCACCCAAGCCAGTCACTTCCACCTCGAAGGCGGGCGTGGAGACCATGGAGGCTGCGTAGCTCAAGGTCTCCAGATCCTCATCCTTCACGCTTCCGATAAAGACCAGAGTCATGTGCAGCTGATTGCGGCTCTGCCATCGGGCCCCGTTGATCGGAGTCTTGAGCTTCAGCAAGCGCTTTTTGACCTCCGACGGGATTTCCACCCCGAAAAACACCCGGGGCACGGCTCAGTCCTCGTAGATCATCTTGCGGGTCATACCGCCATCCACCACATAGTTCTGGCCGGTGATGAAACCCGCTTCTTCGGAAATCAGGAAGGCCGCCAGGCTGGCAATATCTCGCGGCTCGCCCACCCGACCGGCAGGATGCTGACGGTGATCGCTTTCCGACAGTGGGGGAGCTTTTTGTTCCCGATCCTGCCAGGCACGGGTGTCGATCCAGCCCGGGCTGATGCAGTTGACCCGGATTTCCGGCCCCAGGCTCATGGCCAGGGCGTGGGTCAGGGCAACGATGCCGCCTTTGGTGGCGGCATAGGCCTCGGTGTCAGGCTCCGATTGCAGGGCCCGGGTGGAAGCGATGTTGACGATGGCGCCGCCATTCTTCCGGAGATGGGGCACCGCATGCTTGGTAACCAGGAACGGACCGGTCAGGTTCACATCCAGCCGACGCTGCCAGACAGCCAGGTCCAGCTCCTCAACAGGCCCGTTCTCGGGGCCGGCCAGCCCGGCGTTATTGATCACCGCGTCCAGTCGGCTGTGCCAGTCGGTCGCCGCGCGGATCATGCCGGCAACCTCCGCTTCACTGGTCACATCGGCCTGGAAATACCGCACCTGGTCGCCAAGCCGTTGCTGCAACCATTCACCCTGCTCCCGGTCAACATCGCAGAAGGCCACCTGCCAGCCGCGATCGGCCAGGAACTGCACCAGGCCACGGCCAATTCCCCGGGCTCCGCCGGTTACCAGGGCCACTCGGGCTTCGTTTGTCACCTCGACCTCCATTTACCAGGGCAACTCGTCGCCATTGCTGTGCCAGAAGGAACCGGTGTTATCCAGGTTCAGGTTGGCAATCCGATCCGCCAGCCCACGGGCCGATTCCTCGGGCGTGATCATCCCCCCGAAGTTCACCATGCGGGTCTTCACGTAGCCGGGATGCAACTGGGCCACGGCAATGCCCTTCGGCTTGAGGTCCACCGCCAGGGACTTGCCGAAAGCGTTCAGGGCCGCCTTGGAGGCGCGATACCCATAACGGCCGCCGGAATCGTTGTCGGCAATGGAGCCCATACGGCTGGTGATGTTGGCGATCTTGCCGCCCTCTTCAATCTGCGGAACCAGTGCCTCGGCTACCCGCAGCGGCGCGTAGGCATTAATCTCCATTTGCTTGCGGATGGAATCGAAATCGATGCTGCCGAGCTGTTCGTCCTGCAGCAGGCCGGCATTGTTGATGAGCAGCCGGATTTTCTTGCCCGCCAGGGCCGATTTGAGTTTTTCGATGCCGGCCTCGGTAGTGACGTCCACCCCGTCGATGACCTCGGAGGCCACCTCTGCCAGATCATCGGAAGACTGCCGGCACACGCCAATCACGTCGCCGCCCTCACGGGCATAATGCCGTGCCAGTTCCAGGCCGATTCCCCGGTTGGCGCCGGTAATGACAACTACTCCGGATGCAGACATGATTCCTCCGTTTCACTATTGGATTCAATTGGTTGGATCAGTAGATCTGGACAAGCAGCCACACTGTAACGATCAGCACCAGCAGAAACCAGCGGGCGTACTGGTCGGGCTTGTCCTGATCCGGGGATGAAGCGGTTGCTGTGGAGCCTCCCTCTTCGTATTCCCGGATCAGCTCGCGGGCCCGGTAGAGGTCCTCATCATCCACATGGACATTGCTGAAACCCGCCGCACCGATCTCCCCCAGAGCGCCCTGCAGGTAATGGCCGCCAACGTGGGATTCGATTCCATGGACCTCCAGAAACCCGGCTACAATGTGTGCTTCGGTAATGTCCCGGGCCCGATAGGCTATTTGCAAAGGCCTACTCCTTCTGTGACATTCAGGGGCAGCACCCGCCCGTTAACGCGGTTATGATTTCAGCATAGACCCACCCGCTCCAGGGAGCCATCAAGGATACGCAGTGGATATTATCTGGATTGTTCTGGCCATCGTGCTGCTCATTGTGGCCGCCACCTTTTTCCTGTTCAGGATCGAAGACCTGTCCCACCTGGATGACAGGGATTACCCGGTGCGGGAAAGAACCCCGAGCGAAGGTCATCAACAGGTTCTGGGACAGCTCCGGGAGTTGAGGGAAGCCGCCAGGGACCTCAAGGGCAAGGCCCGGCTGATGGCCCTGCGCCAGCACATGGACACTCTCAGCGAAGGCATGGGGCTGGTATCGGAATTCCGGCACAACGAGGAGCCGCGGGGCGAATGGGTGATTGCGCCTGGCGTCGATACCCGCCGGCGTGTGCTCTATATCCACGGTGGGGCCTGGGCAGCCGGCAGCCCCAGGAGCCACCGGACCATTACCGACCGGTTCTCCAGGATAGCCAATGCCGCGGTTTTCGCCGTGGATTACCGGCTGATGCCGGAGCACCGTTTCATGGATGGGGTACGGGATTGCCAAAGGGCCTACAGCTGGCTGCTGGACCACGGACCGGACGGCCGGGAGCGCGCCAGTTTTATCGTGGTGGCGGGAGACTCCGCCGGCGGCAGCCATACCCTGAGCCTGTTGGCCTGGGCGCGGGATAACGGGCTCAGGCAGGCCGACGCGGCGGTTGCCCTGGCGCCCTCAACCGACCTGACCCTGACCGCCCCCAGCAATCGCAACAACATTCCCACGGACCCGTTGCTGGGCCCGGTGTTTGGCGGCCTGGCCAAGATCCCGCTGCCAATTATCTGGTGGGGAACCCTGGCGGCCTTCCGGGTGTCACCGACCAATCCGGTCGCCTCCCCGCTACGGGGCAGCCTCGCCAACCTGCCGCCAACCCTGATTCATGCCAGTGATACCGAAATGCTGCTGGATAACGCTAAACGCTACGCCGCCAAGGCCCAGTCTGAAGGGTCCATGGTGGAACTCCACACCTGGCCCGGCATGGTGCATGTGTGGCACATTTTTGGCGACATGCTCCCGGAGGCTCAGGAAGCGTTCGAGGACATCCGGGAGTTCCTGGCCGATGTCGAGGCCGGCAAGAGCAAATAGGTTGCCCCATGTGCGGACGATTCACCTTTTACACCCCGCCGGAAACCCTGATTCTGGAATATTTTCCGGAAGGACTCGAGGTGGATGGCCAGTTCGAGCCGAGCTATAACATCACGCCCGGGGTGGGCATCCCCATGATCCGCATGACCATGAACGGCACCCTGATCATGGCCCACTCCCACTGGGGCTTCCGTCCGGTCTGGGCCGGCGAGAAAGCGCCCTCACCCATCAACGCCCGGGCTGAAACCGTGGCCACCTCGAAATATTTCCGTGAGGCATTTGCGCACCACAGGTGCCTTATCCCGGCCAACGGCTGGTATGAATGGATGGCAACGGAACACGGCAAGGAGCCCCATTACGTTACGCCGAAAGCTCCCGACAAGGACCCGGCCATCTTCTTTGCCGGGGTCTGGACGCCAATGGAAGGGGATGAAACTACTGCCTGCGCCATCATCACCGAACCGGCCCACGAGGCGCTGAAACACATCCACGACCGGCAACCCGTGGTGCTTGACCGTGGCTGCCTGCGGGACTGGCTGAACCCGGAGCTGAGCGAGCGCTCGGCTGTCCGGACGGCAACCCATCGTCTGCCCCCGGAGCGTCTTGAGGAATACGAAGTCTCCCAGGCGGTCAACAATCCCCGCCACAACGATCCGGAGCTTTTGAAAAGGGCAAAATAGACAGGGATCGGCCTGCTATTTTCGCACCCACTTGTCACCGACCCGGACAAACTGGCCGGCAGGAGTCTTTTCCACTGCCTTCTTGCCGGCAACAGCTTCCACTTCGGCAACCGGAATATTGTGCTTCGCGGCAATGCGGCTGTATTCCTGACGCCGGGCCTCGTTGATGGCGTCAACGATTTCCCGGGCATTGCCTTCAGCCTTGACCACCGCCAGATAGCCTGTGGGGGTCTCGCCCACCAGCCCGGATTGCTTGGCAGTATCGAGCTGCTGCTTGGCCTCTTCGAGACTCATGGCAAGCGCGGGCAGACTCAGACACAGGGCCAACACAAGCACGCCGAATTTACTGAACAATCTCATGATTTTCTCCCCGTTGAAGCGTCCACGACCATCAGAACAGGCCCTGGTCTTCGAACAACTCGTCCACTTCCTTATCAACTTTGACGTAGATCTCGTGCTGGATCTTGACGTTCAGGTTGACGGTGATGGGCTCCTTTGGCGCCGCCATCTGCACGGTTGGCGTGCAGGCTACGGACAGCAGGGCAACGGTGGCTATCGCAGCCCCCTGTCTTAACCGGGCGGTGCCGGCAGATATCCGGCTTTGCGCTTTCATAGATCTCCCCCGTTTATTGTGGCCGGTAAAGCAGGATCAGTTTTTCCCGTTACCAGACTCACGCTTTTCCATCAGTTTCCGGACTTTCTCGGTGACCGCTTCGTTCACCCGGCCGCTGAGCTGCAGGCTGGTCAAAAGTGCCGGAATATCCTCCTGCAGGTTGATGTTCACCACGATCGGGTGGCCATCCCGCACTTGCGGATTACTGCCCTCGAGCCTGAGACCGAGGTTCAGGGTTCCTTCCTGATCATAGTCTATCGTGCTGTTCAGCACGGAATAGTTAAAGTTCTGAAGGGCCCGCACCACCAGGTCCATGGTTTCGTTGTTCCGGGCCAGCGCCTGGAGCCGGTCCGCGGGAAGTTTCAGGGTGCCTCCGGGCGCCAAGGCCCTGATGTTGCCTCCGGAAACCTGCACACCCTGCCGGCTGATCACCAGCGGAACCTCACCCTGAAGCGTGCCACTGCCTGTCAGCCCCTCGGCGGGATACACGGTCATCAGGCGGTCGACCTGTATGCCATTGAGCCACACAGGGACGGTCACTGGCAGATCAGCCAGGCTCCACTCTCCCGGCTTAACCCTGACCTCTCCACCCAGAAATCCGGCGCGAGCCCGAACCACTGAAACCGTTCCCTGCGTCAATACTTGCAACGGCGCACGGTAGCTGCCCGTGATGGAGACCGGCCCCAGCGGCACCCCGGGATTGAGCCGTTCCAACTGCAGTTCCGAGGTACGGGCTACCAGGTTATCGTCCAACGACAATTCCAGGGTTCCGCTCAGGCCGGTCCAGGCCATTCGCCCCACAATACCGGACATCCCGCTGGCGATTATCCTGCCTTCAAGCGACAGCCCCGCGTCCGGCAGGCGAACACTGGCCCGGGCAGACAGACTTCCATCGCTGATCTCGATCCCGGCTGGCCACTGCTCCAGGGTTTCCGCCAGTATTCGGCTGGCCTGGCTACCCGCCAGTTCCGAGCTGACATCCATGTGAGGAGTGCCACCGAAGGGCCAGCGAACATTCAGATCCACTTCCAGCCCGGCAGCTCCCTTTGTCGCGCCATGGATATCGACCCGGTTCAGATCCGCATCCAGCTGGCCCTCAAAGTTCCAGGACTGTGGCTTGAGATTGGCCTGTTGTAACGTCTCTACATCAAGAGCCAGCGGACCAGTTAATCGCATCGTCTTCAGGCTTCGGTCACTGAGGTTGTAGCCGGCTTCCAGCGTGCTACCGATCGGCCGCATCTTCACCTGCTCCAGACGGACTGCCTCGCCCCCATCCGGGCTGACCACGCCCTTCATATTCAGGGTTGAACCGGCCAGGATGTCCAGTTTCGCTGACTCCACACCCGTGGTTCCAGCCACGCCGATACGCCCTTTGATGCCGTCGATGCGCCAGCCTCCAGGCTCGAAGTCCGGCAACGAACCGTTGATCCAGAGTTCGGTGGTCTCCATGCGCCACTGCTCCGGGTCCGGCGCCAGCTCAACGTATAGGTTTCCGCTGATTTCGGTGTCGTCGGGCAGATCAACCCGTAGACTACTCACAGAAATGGTGTCCGGAAGCCACGTCGGCGACTGCTCGGGCAACAGCGATGGTTTCGCCCCTGATCCGCCCGCTGCAGGCTCCGGCCATTCCGGTATATCAACTTCGAGCTGTTCAACCCGAACGCTGGCCAGCGAGAGAGTCTGCCAGTCCCAGCCCAGCACAAAACCCGAGCCGCTTACCGCGAACGGCCGCGCCGGATCGGAACTGACCAGGGAGAAGCCATCGGCACGAATGCCTTCCAACGAGAGATGCATTCCCTGCCAGTCGAACTTCTTTATCGCCTGGTTCGCCATCAACTGCTGCCAGGCGTCCCGGGCATAGACACCGGCACCGATCACCACAAGCAACAGAACAACCACGGCCGCGGCTAACCACCGGCCGACCCTGCTCGCCTTCGTGCGTTTTCCTGCTCCCACAAATCGCTTCCTGCCAACGTCAAACAAGCCGTAACCTGACATCCGGCCCGATCAGTAATAAGGTTTATACAGATTCAATGTTGCGGAGTAACGGCATGGCGTCAATGCTGCGACAAATACTGGTTATGATGTTGTTGGGTCTCGTGCTGGGCGGCTGTGCCAGTAATCAGCACCTGCAGACCGGCGAGACAGGGCAGTTTTCGCCGGTTGAAGCACCGGATTCACCCGAGAAGGTCGACCGGTTGTGGCAGGTCTTCGAGCGCTATCAGGGTACGCCCTATCAATACGGAGGCACGTCAGCCCGGGGATTCGATTGTTCCGGGTTCATCATCACTGCCTATCGGGAAGGGCTCGGCCAGACTCTGCCCCGCACCACCGCCCAGATGCTTCACCATGGCCGCGAGGTATCGCCGGACCAGGTGGAACCGGGGGACCTGGTGTTTTTCAGGATTGACGGAAAGGAGCAACATGCCGGCATCTATATGGGGGAGAACCGGTTCATTCATGCCTCCACCTCCGTCGGCGTCACCCTTTCAGAGCTGAACGGCTATTACTGGGCCGACCGTTTCACCGAAGCACGACGTTTCGAAAACGACTGATCAGTTTTTTTAGGTTCCCCGGAGTTACAGGCCGCCGATGGCCAATTGCAGGGCGATGGCGGCCATCATCAGACCAATCACCCCATCGATGACCCGCCAGGCCGTCGGTCTGGACAGCACCGGTGCCAGTGCCGACCCGCACCAGGCCAGCCCGCCGAACCACAGGATTGAAGCACTGCTGGCACCCGCCACAAAGCTGGTCGCGTCCTCCTGCTGGGCGCCCACAGCCGGGATCAGCAGCAGGGTATCGAGATAAACCTGGGGATTGAGCAGAGTGACGGCCAGGGTGGTAAACAGGACCCCCTTCAGACTGCGCCGGGTGACTTCCCCGGCCTCAAGCGCCGCCCTGCCCCGGCTTGCCCGCACCAGCGCCTGCAACGCCAGCCAACCCAGAAATGCCACACCCAGCCAGCGCAGAAGCTCAAGGGCCTGGGGCATGGCCATCAGTGCCGCACTCACGCCGAACATGCCGAGGGTAAACAGGATCACATCCGAAGCCATGCACAGGCCCGCCGACCACCAGTGATGCTCACGGCGAATGGCCTGGCTCAGCACATAGGCATTCTGGGCACCGATCGCCACGATAATGCCGCCGCAAACCACCAATCCGGTCAGATAACTCTCAAGCACGCTTATTCTCCCTGAAAAAACTGGCGCAAGCATACCGCGACGCCTATATACTTGAAATTCATACTCGTAATATTGCATCAGTTTTACTTATGATCGACTACAAACTGCTGGAAGCGCTGGCGACGGTTGTCGAATTCGGAGGTTTTGAGCGCGCCGGCGCTGCCCTCGGGCTCAGCCAGTCGGCGGTGTCCCAGCGAATCCGCACACTGGAGATTCGGCTGGGTCAGCCGGTGCTCGTTCGCAGTCCAGCCCTGAAGGCCACTCCCGCCGGCCAACGTTTGCTCAACCACGTTCAGCAGGTGCAGTTACTGGAACGGGATCTGGCAAAATCCCTGCCTACCCTCAACGAGCCCTCGGCACGGCTACGCATCGCCCTGAACGCTGACAGCCTCGCCACCTGGTGGGCCGATGCCATCGCTCAGTTCTGCCGTGAAGAGGCGCTGTTACTCGACCTTGTGATAGAGGATCAGGACATTGGTCTGCGCCGCATGCGCGAGGGCGACGTCGCCGCCTGCCTGTGCAGCAGCCCGCAACCGGTGGCGGGCGCGCGCTGCGTGCCATTGGGTTCAATGGTTTACCTGCCGCTGGCAACCCCCGAATACATCAGAAGGTATTTCCCCGAGGGACTGACCGAAACAGCATTGCGGGACGCACCAGCGATCGTATTCGGACCAAACGATCAGTTACAACATCGCTTTCTGGCACAATGCGGCTTTCATGGTTCCTTTCCCCACCATCTCTGCCCATCCTCCGAAGGATTTGTAAAGCTGGCAACCACTGGCATGGGATATGGCATGATTCCGGAAATCCAGGTGCGCGAGGAACTGGCGGCGGGAAGACTGACCAGCATCGCCACCGGGCAACAATTGGAAGTGAAGCTATACTGGCATTTCTGGCGCCACAGCGGAGGTGCCATGGATCGCCTCACGCAAGCCCTGCAGTCCAATCGCATTTCCCATCGGTAAAGGAGCTTTCACATTTGGATCTGACCACCCCCGCCTTGCTGTTCCCTGCCATTTCTCTGCTGTTACTGGCTTACACCAACCGGTTTCTGGTGCTGGCGCAGCTGATCCGCCAACTCAAGCAGATGGATTCCGAAGACGACCACGCCCTGATTGCCCGCCAGATCGGTATGCTTCGAAAGCGCATCGTGCTGACCAAACGCATGCAGACCTTTGGGGTGCTCAGTTTCTTCCTGTGCACCGTCTCCATGTTCCTGTTGTTTCTGGGATCGGAAATGCCGGGCATCGTGGCGTTTGGTATCAGCCTGGTGTTGCTCTCCCTTTCGCTGCTGTATTCGCTCTACGAGATCCAGATTTCCACCAATGCCATCAACGTGGAGCTCTCCAACTTCGAGGCGAGAAAAAGCGAGAGTCAGGGCTGAGGCGACTACTGTGAGCCCGAGGAGTCGATTCCAAACCAGTGGGGGAAGCGCAGCAGGCAATAGAGGGCCAGCACGTCGTAAAGCGCATGCCAGAGCATGACCATACCCAGGCTCGCGGAGAGATGGTAGGCAGCGCCCAGAATCAGACCCAGCCCGGTGGCCACCAGGAAATAGGTGAATGACACGTAGTGGACCAAGCCAAACAGGACTGACGACGCGATAACGGCAGTCCAGGGCCCGGTGTACTGGATCAACCAGCCCTGGACGGCACCCCGGAACAGCAACTCCTCCCCGACACCCGCCAGCACCGACAAGGCCACCAACACCGTCCAGGAAAAGCTGCGGGCGAAACGGTGCAGCCCACGCATCTGCTGTTCCAAGTTGTCCGGGAAC
>Ga0114984_1000469_pt1 | contig 15519 bp, 11 predicted proteins | sample Shrwel1BS1Day1_FD_96987 | JGI IMG/M metagenome (GOLD analysis project Ga0114984, IMG submission 96987) | Subsurface microbial communities from deep shales in Ohio, USA - Utica-3 well 1 S-1-Day1 | ecosystem: Environmental > Aquatic > Deep subsurface > Shale gas/oil reservoir > Produced water/Flow...
ATCCGTGAAGGCGGTCGTACCGTCGGGGCCGGCGTGGTCGCCAAGATCCTCGCGTAAAATTGCGCGATTCCCTGTTGCGCCCATGCGGGGAGGTGCCTATAATGTGCCTCCCTGTTACGCAACAGGCCAGTAGCTCAACTGGCAGAGCAGCGGTCTCCAAAACCGCAGGTTGGGGGTTCGAGTCCCTCCTGGCCTGCCATTCCTAATCGGGGGTGGCGTCACACAAAGCGCAAGCTTTCATTTTTCGAGGCCCTGGCGTGAACTCCAAAGTGACTTCCGAACGATCCAAATTCGATGGCCTGAAGTGGCTCATCGTCGTTGCACTGGTTGCGACCGGTGTGGTGGGGAACTCCATCTTTGCCGGCGAGTCGCTGCTCTATCGCGTTTTGGCATTGCTGGCGCTGGCGCTGGTTGCGGGGCTGGTTGCGCTGCAGACCGCGCGGGGAAAGGCTTTCTTCAAGCTGTTCAATGAAGCCAAAAATGAGATTCGCCGGGTCGTCTGGCCGACGCGCCAGGAAACGCTACAGACAACCGCCATTGTGGTGATCGCCGTGCTGCTGGTCGGGCTGGCGCTTTGGGGGCTCGATTCCCTGTTGGGTTGGCTGGTCTCCAGCATCATCGGATAAGAGGAGTGAGCATGGACACGGAGAAGAAGCGCTGGTATGTCGTGCATGCCTATTCCGGCTACGAAAAGCGGGTCATGAAGGCGCTGAAAGAGCGGATCGAGCGCTACGCAATGCAGGATCTGTTCGGTGAGGTGCTGGTTCCCACCGAAGAGGTGGTCGAGATCCGTGACGGCAAAAAACGCAAGTCCGAGCGCAAGTTCTACCCCGGCTATGTGCTGGTCCAGATGGTGATGAACGATGAAACCTGGCATCTGGTTAAGAACACCCCGCGCGTAATGGGTTTTATCGGGGGTACGGCGGACAAGCCGGCACCGATCACCGAGAAAGAGGCGCAGGAGATCCTGCAGCGGGTGGAAAGCGGTGCGGATAAACCGAGGCCCAAAACGCTATTTGAGCCCGGCGAGATGGTGCGCGTCATCGATGGTCCTTTCGCCGACTTCAATGGCGTGGTCGAAGAGGTCAATTACGACAAGAACCGGCTGCATGTGGCGGTGCTCATCTTCGGGCGCTCGACCCCGGTCGAGCTCGAATTCACTCAGGTCGAAAAGGCCTGAGAATCTGGTAACGAGGCCGCCATCGGGCGGTTTTCGTTGTTGTGAAAATGGGGAGCCCGTAGGGCGTTCGTACCCAAGGGAGTAGCTCAATGGCTAAAAAGATCAATGCGTATATCAAGCTGCAGGTGAAGGCCGGTCAGGCCAACCCCAGCCCCCCCGTAGGGCCGGCTCTGGGTCAGCACGGCGTCAACATCATGGAGTTCTGCAAGGCGTTCAACGCCCAGACCCAGGGGATCGAGCCGGGCCTGCCGATTCCGGTGGTCATCACCGTATACAGCGACCGCAGCTTTACCTTCATCACCAAGACACCACCGGCCTCCATTCTGCTGAAGAAAGCGGCCGGCCTCAAGAGTGGTTCGGCACGTCCCAATACCGAGAAGGTGGGAACGGTCACCCGCGCGCAGCTGGAAGAGATCGCAACCACCAAAATGCCCGATCTGACCGCAGCCGATATGGATGCGGCGGTGCGCACCATCGCCGGTAGCGCGCGTTCCATGGGGCTTGTCGTAGAGGGTGATGAATAATGGCCAAGCTGACAAAACGCCAGAAGGCGATTCGTGAAAAAATCGAGAGTGGCAAACTCTACCCGATCACCGACGCGGTGACCTTGCTGAGCGAGGTTTCCAGTGTCAAGTTTACCGAATCGGTGGATGTTGCGGTCAACCTGGGAGTCGACCCGCGCAAATCCGATCAGGTTGTGCGTGGCTCCAGCGTACTGCCCAACGGTACCGGCAAAGAGGTCCGCGTCGCGGTTTTCGCCCAGGGCGAGAACGCGGAGAAAGCCAAGGCTGCAGGTGCCGATATTGTCGGTTTCGAAGACCTGGCCGAGCAGATAAAAGCGGGGAACCTGGATTTTGACGTGGTGATCGCCACCCCGGACGCCATGCGCGTCGTCGGTCAGTTGGGCCAGATCCTGGGGCCGCGCGGGCTGATGCCGAACCCGAAAGTTGGCACCGTAACGCCGGACGTGGTGACCGCGGTCAAAAACGCCAAGGCCGGTCAGGTGCGCTTTCGTACCGACAAAAACGGCATCGTTCACTGCTCTGTGGGCAAGCTGGGGTTTGAGCCCGAGGCGATCCAGCAGAATGTTGAGGCGCTGCTGACGGAGCTGAAGAAATTGAAACCCTCCTCGTCCAAAGGGGTTTATGTCAAGAAAGTGACCCTGTCCACCACCATGGGGCCGGGTCTGCCGATCGATCAATCCTCGCTGAGCGCTTGATCGCGGCACAGGTTTTTTGAGGGTCTTCGTGACCTGTCATGCAGAGACGAAGGCCGTCAAAGACCGCAGGTGATGTCGTCACTTCGGTGGCGGCATCTTAATGGAAACACCAGCCTGCGCAGACGGTGAGATTCATGCGAATCAAACCACCGTACTCAGAAGCCCCGCCTGGCGGGGTGGTTGGTAAACAGTCGCAAGACTATATCCAGGAGTAAATCGTGGCATTAGGACTCGAAGACAAAAAAGCGATCGTCGCTGAAGTCCAGCAAGCCGCCAAGTCTGCTCTTTCCGCCGTCGTGGCCGACTCGCGCGGCGTAACGGTGGAAGAGATGACGGCGCTGCGTAAAGAGGCCCGTGAAAATGGCGTATGGCTGAAAGTCGTGCGCAATACATTGGCCCGTCGCGCAGTAGAGGGCACCGACTACGCCTGTCTGCAGGCAAGCTTTGTTGGTCCGACCATTATCGCCTTCTCCACCGAGCACCCCGGTGCCGGTGCGCGAATCCTCAAGGAGTTCGCGAAGAAAAACGAGAAGCTCGAGCTGAAAACAGCCGCCTTCGAAGGCGAACTGGTCGACATCACCATGCTGGCAAGCCTGCCGACCTACGACGAAGCGATCGCCAAGCTGATGAGCGTCATGAAAGAGGCCGCAGCCGGCAAGCTGGTGCGTACCATTGCGGCCATCCGCGACCAGAAAGAGCAAGCAGCGGCATAACGCACGGCGTTGGCGCTTTTTTAACCGTTTTAACGAGCTACCGCTCTACCCAATTAGCAGGATTTGAATCATGTCTCTGACTCACGAAGATATCATCAACGCAATCGCAGAAATGTCCGTTAAAGACGTCGTTGCGCTGATCGAAGCAATGGAAGAAAAATTCGGCGTAACGGCGGCCGCCGCCGTCATGGCGGGCCCGGCGGGTGATGCCGGCGCGGCCGTTGAAGAGCAGACCGAGTTCAACGTTGTACTGACGGCTGCCGGCGAGAAGAAAGTAAACGTCATCAAAGCGGTGCGTAGTGTCACCGGGCTGGGGCTGAAAGAGGCCAAAGAGCTGGTGGATGGAGCACCTTCCACCGTCAAAGAGGGCGTGTCCAAGGATGAAGCGGAAGAGCTGAAGAAAGCTCTGGAAGAAGCTGGCGCGACTGTTGAGCTCAAGTAATCGCGTAGATGCGCACAAAGTGGCTTGAAACTGCTTGAAAGCGTATGGCTGGTGGCGAGAAGCCACCGGCCTTTTTCCGTTATTTATAGTCAGCGATAAATGATGGCAACACAGCCCGATCGCGGCCACGCGACGGACTGGCTTCTCAACCTGGGTGCAGATGCTGGGGAACACTGATGGCTTATTCATATACTGAGAAGAAACGCATTCGCAAGAATTTCGCCAAGTTGCGACAGGTTATGGATGTGCCATACCTGCTGGCGATTCAGCTCGACTCCTATCGCCGCTTCCTGCAGGAAGGCAATCCGGGCGATGGACGTCGTGATGAAGGCTTGCACGCCGCGTTCAATTCCGTATTTCCAATCGTCTCTTACTCTGGCAACGCAGCCCTCGAGTACGCCGGTTACCGTCTGGGCGAACCCGTTTTCGACGTGAAAGAGTGTCAGCAGCGGGGTATCACCTACGCCGCGCCTCTGCGCGTCAAAGTGCGCCTGATCATCTATGACCGCGACTCCTCCACCAAGGCGGTCAAGGATATCAAGGAGCAGGAAGTTTACATGGGCGAGATGCCCCTGATGACCGACAATGGTACCTTCGTCGTCAACGGTACCGAGCGGGTCATCGTCTCCCAGTTGCACCGCTCCCCCGGGGTGTTCTTCGATCACGACAAGGGCAAGACCCATTCCTCGGGCAAGCTGCTCTACTCCGCCCGCATCATTCCCTACCGTGGCTCTTGGCTCGACTTCGAGTTCGATCCGAAGGACAACCTGTTTGTCCGCATCGACCGCCGTCGCAAGCTGCCGGCGACCATTTTGCTGCGGGCGCTGGGGATGGAAGCGCAGGAGATTCTGGAAACCTTCTTCGAGACCACCGGCTGGACCCTGGAGAAGGACGCCATCTGGATGGACCTGATCCCCGAGCGGCTGCGCGGCGAGACCATGTCGTTCGAGATCAGAGACCCCGAAGGCAATGTCATCGTCGAGGCGGGCCGGCGGATCACCCCGCGTCACATCAGGCAGATGGCGAAGGCGGGGATGGGCCAACTCAACGTGCCCGCCGAATATCTGATCGGCAAGGCGCTGGCGCACGATCTGGTCGATCCGAGCACCGGTGAGCTGGTAGCGAAGTGCAATACCGAGATCACCGAGGAGTTGATCGGTAAAATGCAGCAGTTGGGCATCGAGCGGATCGAGACCCTCTACACCAACGATCTGGATTGTGGGCCGTTCGTGTCCGATACGTTGCGCATCGATCCGACCCGCAATCAGCTTGAAGCGCTGGTCGAGATCTACCGCATGATGCGCCCCGGCGAGCCCCCCACCAAGGAGTCCGCCGAAACCCTGTTCGAGAACCTGTTTTTCTCCCCTGAGCGTTACGATCTCTCCGCCGTGGGGCGGATGAAGTTCAACCGGCGCCTGGGTCGGGAAGAGGAGACCGGCTCCGGGGTGCTCGACCGGAACGACATTCTGGATGTGATGAAAATCCTGATCGAGATCCGCAACGGGCGAGGCACCGTCGACGATATCGACCATCTGGGTAACCGCCGCATCCGCTCCGTGGGTGAGATGGCGGAAAACCAGTTCCGCGTTGGACTGGTGCGGGTCGAGCGCGCCGTGCGTGAACGCCTCTCCATGGCGGAGGCGGATAACCTGATGCCGCAGGATCTGATCAACGCCAAACCGGTGGCGGCGGCGATCAAGGAGTTTTTCGGCTCCAGCCAGCTGTCCCAGTTCATGGACCAGAACAACCCGCTCTCCGAGATCACCCACAAGCGGCGTGTTTCCGCGCTGGGCCCGGGCGGTTTGACCCGGGAGCGGGCCGGGTTCGAGGTGCGCGACGTGCATCCGACCCACTATGGCCGGGTCTGCCCGATCGAGACTCCTGAAGGCCCGAACATCGGCCTGATCAACTCGCTGGCGGTGTTTGCCCGCACCAACGGCTACGGTTTCCTCGAAACCCCCTACCGTCGTGTGGTGGATGGCCAAGTCACTGACGAGATCGATTACCTCTCCGCCATCGAGGAGAACAAATACGTCATCGCCCAGGCCTCTGCGGCGATGGATGAGAACGGCCGTCTCACCGACGACCTGGTGGCGGTGCGCCACCTGAACGAGTTTACCGTCATGCCGCCGGAGCGGATCCAGTACATGGATGTCTCTCCGCGTCAGGTGGTCTCCGTGGCAGCGGCGCTGATCCCCTTCCTGGAGCACGATGACGCCAACCGGGCGCTGATGGGCTCCAACATGCAGCGCCAGGCCGTGCCGACCCTGCGGGCGGAGAAGCCGCTGGTGGGCACCGGTATCGAGCGCAACGTGGCGCAGGACTCCGGGGTGTGCGTGGTGGCACGGCGCGGTGGCGTGATCGAGTCGGTGGACGCCGCCCGCATCGTGGTACGGGTGCATGATGACGAGGTCCAGGCGGGCGATGCCGGTGTGGATATCTACAACCTCACCAAATATGTGCGTTCCAACCAGAACACCTGTATCAACCAGCGCTCCATCGTCCGTCCGGGCGAGGTGGTGCAGCGCGGAGACATCATGGCCGATGGCCCCTCCGTCGATCTGGGGGAGCTGGCGCTGGGCCAGAACATGCGGATCGCCTTCATGCCCTGGAACGGCTACAACTTCGAGGACTCCATTCTCATCTCCGAACGGGTGGTGCAGGATGACCGTTTCACCACCATCCACATTCAGGAGCTGACCTGTGTGGCGCGGGATACCAAGCTGGGGCCGGAGGAGATCACCTCCGATATTCCCAACGTGGGCGAGTCCGCGCTCTCCAAGCTGGATGAGGCCGGTATCGTACATATCGGCGCCGAGGTGGGGCCGGGCGACATTCTGGTGGGCAAGGTGACGCCGAAGGGGGAAACCCAACTCACGCCGGAGGAAAAACTGCTGCGGGCGATCTTCGGCGAGAAGGCGTCCGATGTGAAGGATACCTCGCTGCGGGTTAAAACCGGCACCATCGGTAAGGTTATCGATGTGCAAGTATTTACCCGTGATGGCGTGCAGAAGGATGAGCGTTCCCTGGCGATCGAGAAATCGGAGCTGGATGCGATCCGCAAGGATCTGAATGAAGAGTACCGCATCGTCGAGCAGGCCACCTTCGAGCGGCTGCAGCGCAAGCTGGTCGGCCTCCCGGCCGAGGGTGGGGCAGGGCTGAAAAAAGGTGAGACGATCAGCGAGGCGTTCCTGGCCGGGCTGAGAAAGTCGGAGTGGTTCAAGATCCGGGTGGCGGACGAGGCGGTCGCGCAGGAGCTGGAGCTGGCGCACAAACAGCTGGAAGAGCGGCGCGAGAATCTGGACAAACGGTTTGAAGACAAGAAACGCAAGCTGCAGACCGGGGATGATCTGGCACCGGGGGTGCTGAAGATCGTCAAGGTCTACGTGGCCACCAAGCGCCGGGTACAGCCGGGTGACAAGATGGCGGGCCGGCACGGCAACAAGGGGGTCATCTCGGTGATCATGCCGGTGGAGGATATGCCCTATGACGCCAACGGTGAGCCGGTCGATATCGTCCTCAACCCGTTGGGTGTGCCCTCGCGGATGAACGTGGGGCAGATTCTGGAGACCCACTTCGGAGCCGCCGCCAAGGGGTTGGGCCGCAAGATCAACGCCATGCTGGAACAGGAGCAGGCCAAGGCCGACAAGGTCAAGGCGCTGCGAGCCTTCCTGAGCCAGATCTACAACGATGATCATGGGGGGCTGACCGCGGGCCGTCAGGAGGAGCTGGACAGCTTCAGTGACGAGGAGATCCTGGAGCTGGCCGCCAACCTGAGAGCGGGGGTGCCGCTGGCGACACCGGTGTTCGACGGCGCTAAAGAAAGTGAGATCAAGGCGCTGCTGCGGCTGGCCGATCTGGATGACAGTGGCCAGGTTCGGCTCTACGACGGCCGCACCGGCGACCTGTTCGACCGGCCGGTCACCGTCGGTTACATGTATATGCTGAAGTTGAACCACCTGGTGGACGACAAGATGCACGCCCGCTCCACCGGCTCGTATAGCCTCGTCACCCAGCAGCCGCTGGGCGGCAAGGCGCAGTTTGGTGGCCAGCGCTTCGGTGAGATGGAGGTCTGGGCGCTGGAGGCGTATGGCGCCGCCTACACCCTGCAGGAGATGCTGACCGTGAAATCGGATGACGTGAACGGTCGGACCAAAATGTACAAGAATATCGTCGATGGCGATCACCGTATGGAACCGGGCATGCCCGAATCGTTCAACGTGCTGATCAAGGAGATCCGCTCCCTCGGCATCGATATCGAGCTCGAGAGCGAGTAAGACCTGAATGATCACCAGGCCGGGGCCTACGGGCTCCGGCGCAGAGAACTCCGCGAGGAGCTATAGACAATGAAAGATTTGCTGAATCTGCTGAAATCCCAGGGCCAGTCCGAGGAGTTCGATTCCATCCGGGTCTCCCTGGCATCGCCGGATATGATCCGTTCCTGGTCTTACGGTGAGGTCAAAAAGCCGGAAACCATCAACTACCGCACCTTCAAGCCGGAGCGCGATGGCCTGTTCTGCGCCAAGATTTTTGGCCCGGTGAAGGACTACGAGTGCCTGTGCGGCAAGTACAAGCGCATGAAACACCGCGGCGTGATCTGCGAAAAATGTGGCGTCGAGGTCACCCAGACCCGGGTGCGGCGTGAACGGATGGCCCATATCGAGCTCGCCTCGCCGGTGGCGCACATCTGGTTTCTGAAATCGCTCCCCTCCCGGATCGGCCTGATGCTGGATATGACCCTGCGGGATATCGAGCGGGTACTCTACTTCGAGTCGTTCGTGGTGATCGACCCCGGCATGACCACGCTCGAGCGCGGCCAGATGCTGAACGACGAGCAGTACTTCGAGGCGCTGGAGGAGTTCGGCGACGAGTTCGACGCGCGCATGGGGGCCGAGGCGATCAGGGAGCTGCTGACCTCGATCGATCTGGAGGAGGCGTGCAAGCAACTGCGTGAGGAGCTGCCACAAACCAACTCCGAAACCAAGATCAAGAAGCTCTCCAAGCGGCTCAAGCTGATGGAAGCGTTCCTCAAATCGGGCAACGATCCCGCCTGGATGATCATGGAGGTGCTGCCGGTGCTGCCACCGGATCTGCGCCCACTGGTGCCGCTGGATGGCGGTCGCTTCGCCACCTCCGACCTGAACGATCTCTACCGCCGGGTGATCAACCGCAACAACCGCCTGAAGCGCCTGCTCGATCTGAACGCGCCGGATATCATCGTGCGCAACGAGAAGCGGATGCTGCAGGAATCGGTGGACGCACTGCTGGACAACGGCCGCCGTGGCCGTGCCATTACCGGCTCCAACAAGCGGCCATTGAAATCCCTGGCCGATATGATCAAGGGCAAGCAGGGGCGCTTCCGCCAGAACCTGCTCGGTAAGCGTGTGGACTACTCGGGCCGTTCGGTGATCGTGGTCGGCCCCTACCTGCGGCTGCACCAGTGCGGCCTGCCGAAGAAGATGGCGCTGGAGCTGTTCAAACCGTTCATCTTCTCCAAGTTGGAGCTGCGCGGCCACGCCACCACGATCAAGGCGGCCAAAAAGATGGTTGAGCGGGAGGAGCCGCTGGTTTGGGATATCCTCGATGAGGTGATCCGCGAGCATCCGGTCCTGCTCAACCGGGCACCCACTCTGCACCGTCTTGGCATTCAGGCGTTCGAGCCGGTGCTGATCGAGGGCAAGGCGATCCAGCTCCATCCGCTGGTGTGCGCGGCCTATAACGCCGACTTCGATGGCGACCAGATGGCGGTCCACGTGCCGCTGACCATCGAGGCGCAGTTGGAAGCCCGTGCCCTGATGATGTCCACCAACAACATCCTTTCACCGGCGAACGGCGAGCCGATCATCGTGCCCTCTCAGGATGTGGTGCTCGGTCTTTACTACATGACCCGGGAGCGGATCAACGCCAAGGGAGAGGGGATGATCTTCTCCGATATCAAGGAGGTACAGCGGGCCCACGGGGCCGGCCAGGTCCACCTGCAGGCGCGGATCAAGGTACGGATCCATGAGGTGATCCGCGATATCGAAGGCAATGTGGAGAAGCGCTACGAGCTGAAGAACACCACCGTCGGCCGCGCCCTGCTGTTCGATATCGTACCCGATGGGCTGCCGTTCGAGCTGGTCGATCAGGCGATGAAGAAAAAATCGATCTCGCGGCTGCTGAATGAAGCCTACCGCCGCTGCGGCCTGAAGGATACGGTGATCTTCGCCGACCAGTTGATGTACATGGGGTTCCGTCAGGCAACCATGTCCGGCGCCTCCATCGGGGTGAACGACTTCGAGATCCCGGCCGAGAAGGTGGAGATCATCGCCGAGGCGGACCGGGAAGTGAAGGAGATCGAGCGGCAGTTCGCCGATGGTCTCGTTACCCAGGGCGAGAAGTACAACAAGGTGATCGACATCTGGTCCCGCGCCAACGAGCTGCTGGCCAAGAAGATGATGGACAACCTGAAGGTGGACGTGGTGGTGGACGCCGAGGGCAACCGTGTGGAGCAGGAGTCGTTCAACTCGGTCTACATGATGGCCGACTCCGGTGCCCGTGGTAGTGCCGCCCAGATCCGTCAGCTCTCCGGTATGCGCGGCCTGATGGCCAAGCCGGATGGTTCCATCATCGAAACGCCGATCGTGGCCAACTTCCGCGAGGGGTTGAACGTACTGCAGTACTTCATCTCCACCCACGGCGCGCGCAAGGGGCTTGCCGATACCGCCCTGAAAACGGCCAACTCCGGTTACCTGACCCGCCGTCTGGTCGATGTGGCACAGGATGTGGTGATCACCGAGCCGGATTGCGGCACCGATAAGGGGGTCCTGGTACAGCCGATGATCGAGGGGGGCGATGTGATCGTCAGCCTGGGTGAGCGGGTGCTGGGCCGGGTCGTGGCGGAGGATGTGCTCGATCCCAGCGGCAGGGAAACGTTGATCGAGGCGGGTACCCTGATCGATGAAACCTGGCTCTATCGGCTGGAGAACGACGAGAAATACAGCGGCATCGACCAGATCCTGGTGCGCTCCGCCATCACCTGCGAAGCGCAGGTCGGCATCTGCTCCAACTGCTATGGCCGTGACCTGGGCCGTGGGCATCTGGTCAACCGGGGTGAGGCGGTCGGCGTGATCGCCGCCCAGTCGATCGGTGAACCGGGCACCCAGTTGACCATGCGAACCTTCCACATCGGTGGCGCCGCCTCGCGGGCCGCGGCGGTGGACAGCATCCAGGTGAAAAACGGCGGCGAAATACGGCTGCACAACCTGAAATATGTCGAACGCACCGACGGCAATCTGGTGGCCACCTCCCGTTCCGGCGAGGTGGGGGTAACCGATCAGCATGGCCGTGAGCGGGAGCGCTACAAACTGCCCTATGGCGCCATCATCAAGGTGCGGGATGGCTCCCGGGTGGAAGCCGGAGCGGTGGTCGCCAACTGGGACCCCCACACCCACCCGATCGTGACCGAGGTGGCGGGCCGGATCCAGTATGTCGGTATGGAAGATGGTATCACCATCAAGCGCCAGACCGATGAGCTGACCGGGCTGTCGACCATCGAGATTCTCGATGGCAAGGATCGTCCCCAGGCGGGCAAGGATATCCGCCCGATGATCAAGCTGGTCGATGCGCAGGGCAACGATCTGTGCCACCCCGGCACCGATATGCCGGCGCAATACCTGCTGCCGGCACGGGCGATCGTCAACCTGAACGACGGCGCCGATGTGCAGATTGGCGATATTCTGGCGCGAATCCCGCAGGAGGGGTCGGTCAACAAGGATATCACCGGGGGTCTGCCGCGGGTGGCCGATCTGTTCGAGGCCCGCAAGCCGAAGGAATCCGCCGTGCTGGCAGAGGTTTCCGGTACCGTGACCTTTGGCAAGGAAACCAAGGGCAAGCGGCGCATCGTGATCACCCCGCTGGATGGCTCCGATCCGGTCGAGATCATGATCCAGAAGTGGCGCAACCTGAATGTGTTTGAAGGTGAAACCGTGGAGAAAGGGGAGGTGATCTCCGATGGCCCCTCCAACGCCCACGATATCCTGCGCATTCTCGGCGTGGCCGAGCTGGCCAAATATATCGTCAGCGAGATTCAGGAGGTGTACCGTCTGCAGGGGGTAGCGATCAACGACAAACACATTGAAGTGATCGTGCGGCAGATGCTGCGCAAGGCGGAGATCACCGAAACCGGCGATTCCGACTTCATTCCGGGGGATCAGGTGGAGTATGCCACCATCATCGAGCAGAATGACCGGCTCGTGGCGGAAGGCAAGATTCCGGCCCGGTTTGAACGGGTACTGCTGGGGATCACCAAGGCTTCGCTGGCGACGGAGTCGTTCATCTCCGCCGCCTCCTTCCAGGAGACCACCCGGGTGCTGACCGAGGGGGCGGTGACCGGCAAGCGGGATTACCTGCGCGGTCTGAAAGAAAACGTGGTGGTAGGGCGCCTGATTCCGGCGGGTACCGGGCTGGCCTACCACAGCGAGCGCAAGCGCAAACGGCAGATGGCAACGGATGGGATGACGGTGAGCGCGGAAGATGTGCAACAGGCACTGACCGAGGCGCTCAACGCCTCCATGTCGTCGTCGAATGATGAGTAAATAGTGTTCGATAATTGACGTTCCGGGCCGAAATTGAGTAGAATTTCGGCCCTTTCGTGCTGGACCGAGCGTTCAGCCCATAACGATGGTAAAAAACCAAACGTGGAGTTTGCTTAATGGCAACAATTAACCAGTTGGTACGCCAGCCACGCAAGCGCAAGGTGCAGCAGAGCGACGTTCGTGCGCTCGAAGCCTGTCCCCAGCGTCGTGGCGTGTGTACCCGTGTTTACACGACTACCCCGAAGAAGCCGAACTCGGCGCTGCGTAAAGTATGTCGTGTGCGCCTGACCAATGGCTTTGAAGTGTCTTCCTACATCGGTGGTGAAGGTCACAACTTGCAGGAACACTCGGTGGTCCTGATCCGGGGCGGTCGAGTAAAAGACCTGCCGGGTGTTCGTTATCACACCGTTCGAGGTTCGCTGGACTGCTCCGGTGTCAACGATCGCAAACAGGGCCGTTCCAAATACGGTACCAAGCGTCCCAAGTCCTGATCCCGTCGCTCCGACGGTGAAGCTGTTCCAGCCGGTGGCCGCTCAGGGTTGCGTAGCTGTTAAAGCGAGACCGAACGACGATAAGAGTAAGGGCGGATGTGAATACAATCCGCATATCCTGAAGACCTTAATTTATGACAGAGGGCTTATCTAATGCCAAGAAGACGCGTCGCTGCGAAGCGCGAAATCCTGCCGGATCCCAAGTTCGGTAACATTACCCTGGCAAAGTTCATCAACCACCTGATGGTGCATGGCAAGAAATCTGTTGCCGAGCGCATCGTGTATGGTGCGATGGACAAACTCGAAGAACGCACCAAGCAGAACCCGCTGGAGCTGTTTGAAAAAGCACTGGAAACCGTTCAGCCGCTGGTCGAAGTCAAATCCCGCCGGGTAGGCGGTGCCACCTATCAGGTGCCCGTGGAAGTACGTCCCTCCCGCCGCATGGCGCTCTCCATGCGTTGGCTGGTCGACGCCGCCCGCAAACGGGGCGAGAAATCCATGGCGTTGCGCCTGGCCGGTGAGCTGGCGGACGCGGCTGAAGGTCGTGGTGCCGCCGTCAAGAAACGGGAAGACGTGCATCGCATGGCAGAAGCCAACAAGGCGTTTGCCCACTATCGCTTCTAACCATCAGAGGAATTGAGTCGTGGCTCGTAAAACCCCCATCGCACGGTATCGCAACATCGGTATCTGTGCGCACGTAGACGCCGGCAAGACCACAACCACTGAGCGTGTTCTCTTCTATACCGGTCTGTCCCACAAGATCGGTGAAGTCCACGATGGCGCCGCCACCATGGACTGGATGGAGCAGGAGCAGGAGCGTGGTATCACCATCACCTCGGCCGCCACCACCTGCTTCTGGAGCGGCATGAATCAGCAGTTCGACGAGCATCGCGTCAACATCATCGACACCCCGGGACACGTCGACTTCACCATCGAAGTGGAGCGCTCCCTGCGAGTGCTGGATGGCGCCGTGGTAGTGTTGTGCGCTTCCTCGGGTGTGCAGCCACAGACCGAAACGGTATGGCGTCAGGCCAACAAGTACGAGGTGCCCCGGCTGGTGTTCGTCAACAAGATGGACCGGGCCGGCGCCGACTTCTACATGGTTGTCGAACAGCTGAAAAAACGCCTTGGCGCCACCCCGGTGCCGATCAACATCCCGATCGGCGCGGAGGATCAGTTCAAGGGCGTGGTCGATCTGGTGATCATGAAGTCGATCATGTGGAACGAAGACGATCAGGGCATGACCTTCACTCTGGAAGAGATTCCGGCCGAGCTGCAAGCCAGAGCGGAAGAGCTGCGGGAGCAGTTGGTCGAGGCGGCCGCCGAAGCCAACGAAGAGTTGATGAACAAGTATCTCGAAGGCGAAGCGCTCAGCGTGGAAGAGATCAAGGCGGGGCTGCGTGCGCGCACGCTCAACAACGAGATCGTCCCGATGCTGGCCGGCTCTGCGTTCAAGAACAAGGGCGTGCAGGCGATGCTGGACGCGGTGGTCGAATATCTGCCGTCACCGACCGAGGTCAAGCCGATCGAGGGCACCCTCGACGATAAGGCCGAAAGCGTAGAAACCCGTGAAGCCGACGATGATGCTCCGTTTGCGGCACTGGCGTTCAAAATCGCCACCGACCCGTTCGTGGGCACGCTCACCTTCGTGCGCGTCTACTCCGGTGTGCTCAACTCCGGCGACAGCGTGTACAACTCTGTCAAGCAGAAGAAGGAGCGGATCGGTCGTATGGTGCAGATGCACGCCAACAGCCGTGAAGAGATCAAGGAAGTACGCGCCGGTGACATCGCGGCGATGATCGGGCTGAAGGATGTCACCACCGGTGACACCCTGTGCGACCCGGACAAGAAAATTGTGCTTGAGCGGATGGAGTTCCCGGAGCCGGTGATCTCCGTTGCGGTGGAGCCGAAGTCCAAGGCCGATCAGGAAAAAATGGGCGTGGCGCTGGGCAAGCTGGCGCAGGAGGATCCCTCCTTCCGGGTCGAAACCGATGAGGAGACCGGGCAAACGATCATCTCCGGGATGGGCGAGCTGCATCTGGATATCATCGTCGATCGCATGCGGCGCGAGTTCAAGGTGGAGGCTAACATCGGCAAGCCGCAGGTTGCTTACCGCGAAAAGATCCGCAAGGCCGTCGTCGCCAACCACAAGTTTGCGCGTCAGTCCGGTGGGCGCGGTCAATACGGCCATGTGGTGATCGAGTTCAGCCCGAGCGAAGCGGAAGGGCTGGAGTTCATCAACGAGATCGTAGGGGGTGCCATTCCGAAGGAATACATCCCGGCGGTACAGAAAGGGATCGAGGAGCAGATGAAAAACGGCGTCATCGCCGGTTATCCGCTCATCGGTTTGAAGGCCCGCCTGTATGACGGTTCCTTCCATGAAGTTGACTCCAACGAGATGGCGTTTAAAATCGCCGCTTCACAGGCACTGAAAAAGTACGCACAGGAAGCTAGTCCGTGCTTGCTAGAGCCGATCATGAAAGTTGAAGTCGTAACCCCTGAAGAGTACATGGGCGATGTGATGGGTGACCTCAACCGTCGTCGCGGTCTGGTGCAGGGGATGGAAGACAGCCCATCCGGCAAGGTGATCACCGCCGAGGTACCGCTGGGTGAAATGTTCGGTTACGCTACCGACCTGCGCTCCGCGTCCCAGGGTCGTGCGACCTATTCTATGGAGTTCAAGGGCTATGCCGAAGCTCCGCAGAATATTGCCGAAGCCGTTATCAAGCAGAACTGATAAGCCAATTGCTGAATTAAGAGGATATAACCGTGGCCAAGCAATCATTTGAACGTAACAAGCCGCACATCAACGTAGGTACCATCGGCCACGTTGACCACGGCAAAACGACACTGACCGCCGCGCTGACCCGCGTTTGCGCGGAAGTATGGGGCGGCGCG
>Ga0114984_1000471_pt1 | contig 15481 bp, 20 predicted proteins | sample Shrwel1BS1Day1_FD_96987 | JGI IMG/M metagenome (GOLD analysis project Ga0114984, IMG submission 96987) | Subsurface microbial communities from deep shales in Ohio, USA - Utica-3 well 1 S-1-Day1 | ecosystem: Environmental > Aquatic > Deep subsurface > Shale gas/oil reservoir > Produced water/Flow...
GTTAGGCGGGTGTTGCGTTGTCGTACTGGTAGATGCGCGGGTCGTAGTTGGTCGCTTCGACTGACGCGCTATCTGTGCCGCTGGGGTTGATCGATGTGATCAGCGCCGGATAGCTCCAGCGCGTTACCGGCCCGAACAGCAGATGCGGCGGCTCGATCGACCAGCTAGTGTCCGGCACGAAGTCCACGCCTGTTACGGATAGCCGATAGTCATCGATGCGCGTCGCTGCATACGGCCCGGCTAGCGTGCCGTCAGGCCGGCGAATGCCAACAACATGCGCACCGCCTGCTGACCAGTCCAGTGGCTCGGACGACTCGATGATCCCGCTGTCATAGCTGAGCATCAGTGCGCTCTGGCCGTAGCCGGGCACGTCATCTGCCAGTGCGCAGTACGACAGGTAGCGCGAGTTCAGCGCGTCCATTTCAGTGGCAAACGAGTACGACCAGCGCCGATATTTCTGCATCATCCGGCGCCGCATCCCGTACCGCCACGCGCGGGTGCGATCCGTGACGCCCTCAAGCGTGACTTTCTCGACTCGGTGCCCAACATCACCAGCGATCCGGCACTCGACCGTCTCCTTCTGCCAGGTGATGCCGTCGATGTACTCGACATCAACGCCGTCGAAGTCGTCAGGCGTGACGGCGCTGAACTGCCTAGACAGCCCTTCGGTCATGTTCTGCGGCGTGTACATGTGCTCGAAGGTTGTCCGCGGCTCGTCACGCACCGGCCGGATCAGGCCTCGATCAAGCGTCAGCTCAGAAAATCCTGCGGCAAGCGCGTCGTTTAGCCATTCCTTGACGGTGCCAGAACTCTCAATCGACGCGTCGAAGTAGTCTCCGCGCGCGGACCAAATCTCGCCCAGACGATCCAGTTCCTCGAAGTCGATATCGTCATCCGTGTAGCCAATCGAACGCGCCACGTAGGCCACCCACGGCGCGATATCGCGCGTCGGCGTCTCGACGTCCCATGTACCGCCATTGCGGATCGGCAGCACGCGGGTAGCGATGACAGAGATCAACTGCTCGGATTGCGAGGCAAGCCGATGCCCGCCGCGTACCCGAACGGCAATCGTCGTCGCGCCCTGATAGCTGGTCGGCGCCGGAAGTTTCGCGCGCATGCCGTACCACTGGACGTTTTCTTGGATGTTCGGGTTTGTGTCCTTAGCGCCGATGCGGCGGACTCGCATCTCAGGCCGCATTGCCGAGCCTAGCGCGATAGTTTCGGTGAACCCCAGCTGATCCAATGTCTTGGCGGTGTAGGTCTTCTTCACTGAAGTCCATGCGCCGGCAGTAGCCATGTCTCGGTACTGCATTTCTACCGTTACGGACCGGTCAATCAGCTGCCCCTTCGAGCCGATATGAATCAGGCCTCCCGGGAACATGAAGTCGACTTGCATCGACTGCGTGGTTTCACCTTCAGGGCAAGCCGCAAACGGTCCAGCCCAATCACCCTCCTGCGTACTGGCATCCAGTGTGATGGACACCGAAGAACTGGTCAGCGGCAAGAATCCAGGCCATCCAGTGTCGGTAGCGCCGGCATCAGTCAGGCGCTCGACCGCAATCGAGTTCGTGCCCGCAGCCTTGAGCCGGTAGCGCAGGCCGGCATAGCCGATGCCCATTGTTATCGAGCCAGTCTTGAGGGTCGTCACCGCTGCGCCATTGGCGTAGCTGAGCGTGATCTGGCCGGTAGTCGAAGGGGCGACAGGCGGGGTATACGTCTCGATCTTGTACAGCCCTGCGTTGTCGCCGATGATCTCGATGTTCATGCCAACGAACGGAGCGAGCTGCGAAAAATCGCCCTCAATGATATCGCGCGCCGCCCCTCCGTCCGTCACGGTGTACGGGTAAGCGGCCTCGATGCGAACGATCATGCCGGCCGCCCAGCCATCAGGGATTGATCCTGCGCCGGATGGAATCGTGATCGTATCGCCGCTGAGGATGTAGCTCGATGCCGTCACGACCGGGTCGACGGTGTAGGTCGCTCGCAGCTCAAGGCCAGCCGTACCGCTGCTGGTCGATCCGACCTCAGTCGATGAATGCCACCACTCGGCCGCCTTCTCTGCTGCCACGCTCGCGCCTGGCTGGTAGATGGCGTACTCCGCATCAGCCCCGAGGGAAATGATCGGCGTGTCGCCTACCTGAATCTCGCTCGCATTGATCTGGTACTTGCCCTTGCCGATGCACAGCAGCATTTCAACCCACTGCGATTTAGGGTCGCCTGCTTTGAAGTAGCGGCGCGGAGGCAGTAGGTAGTCCGGGTAAACCTTGCGGCGGCCGGCAATCTCGCGGATCGGCGAGTTCAGTTTGACCTTGTTGCCCTTAGCCGCGGCCTCCGTCAGCTTGTCGCCGGTTCGTGCGTTGTTCTTCGGCTGCGATGGCATCTTCGGCATGAAGAGGCCAGTGACGAAGTTGAACGTCGCCTGCAGCGTGACGGCTGCGATGACCAGCTCTGCACCTTTCGGCTCGATGCGGATAGCGACGGCGTCATCCGGCGCGAGCTCTGCGGCATCCCACTCGGCCGGATCGATCAGCGCGCCATTGATCTCGACGCTGATCGGCGGCGCCTCGCGCTGCTCATAGCTCGGCACATTCGCGCGCAGCCATGACTCGACCGTCATTCGCTGCACGGTGCGGTGTGTTTCGATAGGCGCGCCGGGCAACTTGCTCGGATAAATCTCGATCATGACTTGTCCCGGTAGTAGATAACGCGCGCGTATTCGCGCTTGAAATCGGTCAGGCGAAGCAGCCTGGCGCTTGTTTTGGCGTTGCGGATCTCCAGCACTCGCAGTCCCTCACCGAGGTCAACCACAACGGCAACATGCAGGCACAGCGAGCCGCGGAAGCAGGCGGCGATCGCCCCAACTTCCGGTGCGCATTCCTCCATCGTTGCTGCCTCTGCCCGGTACGCCCGGGTGAACTCGGCTGGCTGCGTGTTCCTGACATCGCCCCACGAAGGCAGCAGGCGCTTGCCGTAGATAACGTGTCGAACCTCCCTGACCAGCCCCCAGCAGTCGTACCGATCCGGCCCGCGGGCGCCGTCTTCGTAGGTCGCGCGCAGGTAGTGGTCGATCCAGGTCATAGGTACTTGAGGGCGGGGGCGAAGTTGGTGGTGTAGAGGTCGCGCGGCCAGGCCACGTTGATCAGGTCGAAGTAGCCGGCCGTGATCTGTACCTGTGCGCCGGAGATAGTCCCGCCGAGGACTTTCATCCTGTACGGAGCCTCTGCCGGCGCTGTCAGATCGCTGGCCAAGTAGGTGCGGAAGATCAGGGAAACGGTCTGCTCAGCTTCGAGCGCGGTATCGATCTTCTGCTGCGCCTCCCCTGTCACGTTGTCGATCGCAAACGTGAGATTCTGTGCGCCGCTGTTCGTCTTGGCCGGCAGCGAAACCGCAATGCCCGACGCGAGGAACGTCAACGCCCGCCCGTTCTCATCGATGACTGACTGATCCTCGAATCCCTGACACAGCAGGATCGGTTCCGCCCAGGCGGCGCACGTCAGCTCAATCGTGCTGATGATCGTGTCGCCGCCAGAGGCATACACTTGCTCGAGCACGGTCATTCTGGCCACTCCTGATTGATGCCTTCGTCAAAGGCGCCCATGAATGTCTGGTATTTCGATTCGGGCCATTCGCGATTCATGGCAAGGTCAAAGATGCTTGACCCCGCAATGAAGCCCGGGAAGTTGCCCCAGCCAGGCGCCAGGATCGGCCGCTCGCGCAGTTCAAGCTCAGCGGTAAAACGCCAGTGGCTTTTGCCAACGAGAGCCGGGCCTTGGTAAATGTCAGTGAATCGCGCTGCGTAGTTCTGGATGCCACCCTCTGGCGTCTTCAGTGGACAATCGAACCACTCCGAGCCTGACTTCAGCGCATCCTCAAACCACGCCTCGAACAGCTGCGCCTGAACGTCATCGAGAATCCACGCGACCGAGGCCATAGTCGGCACCGATGTAAACCGGCGCCGCTGCCTGGCTCGACCGCTCTGCATTTCCGTGCGTTGCAAAGGGCTAACGGCTTGAAACGCATAGCCTTCGCGCAGGGGGAGCGGGAGATAGTCGCGCGGGTACTCGATCATCGTCCTACTCCTTGAAGGCCGTACTTACGGCTAAGCGCCTTATGCGCCTTGCCTTCACCCATGATGTTGCTGACGAATATGTCGATGAAGTTCTGCCCGTCCTCCTGCCGACTGCTTACAGTTCCAGCTTTACTGGCGTCTTCGTAGAGATTTACGATCGGCTGACCTCCGCCGCCCTGCTGAATATCGCTCAGGGTCTTGTCGAGTTTTGCGCTGGTTTCTGCGGTCGTGACACGCTCGCCCTTTTCCAGCAGCCAAGTGCCGGTTTCAGGAATGGCGTCGATGCCTTCGTGGGCCATGCCGATGGCGCCGATGTTGCTAACGATGCTGGCCGTGGCGGCTGCGACTGAGGCCATAGCTGCAAGGTTTGCAGGGAACGGGTTTGCCGCAGCCATTGCTATGCCGGTCTGAATGGCAACCATTGACTGAGCAATTGCCGCGGCCTTCTGAACCGCAAACATTGCCTTGTAGAGCCCGGACTGCTCGCCAGCAAAGGTCTTTGTCAGTCCTGCAAGGTCACCGAAGATGCTTTCTGCCGATGCCAGCTGCGCCATCTGGCGGGCCTGCTCGATTCGTGCAAGCTCGTCTTCGTGCTGCTGCTTCAGTGCTAGCTCTTCCTCATCCCACACTGCGGAGAGGTCGGCGCGGTCCTGGCGGAACTGCTCTAGCATTTCAAGCTGCGTGTCGTACCACTCTTGCAGCTTTTCCTCAGCCTCGTCGATCTTCAGCAGCTCGCCGAATGCACCACCAACCGAAGCGTCAAGGCCGCCAAACTCTGGCGCGTCAGTTGTTGCGGCTCCGGCGATCCTGCCGGCAACCTTCATTCGCTCATCAGGCTCGATGCCCTGCATCGCATCAAGCACAGCCAGGCGCTCGCGCATCTGGTCGGTCAGCTGCTCTTCTTCGGTGCGCAGCTCTGCGACAAGATCCTTATATGCCTGCTGCTGCTCCGCCTGCTTTTCGTAAGCGGAGATTGCCTCCAGCGCAACGCGCGCTTGGAGAATTTGCCCGTCGCTGGCCTTTGCTTGCTCCAGGTTATAGATGGCCAGCGCCTCGGCACTCATGCCAAGGGTATCGGCTTGCTTTTGAAGGGCTTCAACCTGCTTGGTGATCGCTGATGCGGCTTTTTCCGCTGCCTTGGCGGCCTCTTCTGATTGGCCGCCTCCAAGATTTAGGCCCGGACCGCCTGCAGATGGGCCAGAGGTCAGCTTCGGCTCGACAGGAAGCGCTATCGGCTTTCCGCCCTGCATCGCCGCTTCGGCTGCCGCCCGCAGCTTCGCCAGCTCGGCATCTAGCTCTTCGTCGTTGTAATACGAGACCATCCCGTCGCGACCGAAGAACACGAGGCGATCCAGCGCGCCCGACGCCTTCATCTGCTCCAGTCGCTCAATCTCGTCATTCAGACGAACAAGATCGTCTGCAGCGATACCGTTCATGAACGCAGCGGCAGATTCTGCGGCCCATTGAATGAACTGAACGGTGTTCCTGGCGCCATCGATGATGGTAGTGAACGAGCCGACGACAGCTTTCGCCATATCAGCCGCAGCCTTGGCTGTTTCCGGCTTCCGCAGTTCATTCGTAAGGTTCAGCAGGTCAGGCAGCAGTTCGGCGGCTATCTGCTGCCCAACGCCGCCAGCAACTCGACCAAGCAAATCCAAGTCATCATTGAATTGCTTCGCGCCGGCAATCGTTTCCTCGGACAGAATCAGCCCAAGGTTCTGCGCCTCATCGGCCAGGCCACGCATCTCCTTGCCGCCGTTACGCAGCAGAGGAGCCAGTAATGTGGCGTCGTTTGCGATCGCCTCCAGGAAGAAGGTCATCTCCTGCTGGTTGGCGCCGGCCTTTTCCAGCGTGTCGACGTACAGGCCCAGCGCCTGCGGGCCGGACAGATTGCGGAACTGCTCGGCGGTCACGCCAACCTTCGGCGCAACTGACTCGAAGAACTCCTTCAGTTCGCCGCCGCCAGTAACAAGGAAGTCACCCACCTTGTCGTTTACATCCTTGAGGATGTCAGCGAGCTTGTCGTTCTCAATGCCGACGGTGCGAGCGCCGGCCGCGAATTTCTGAAACTCAGTCGTTGAGGTATTGGCGACCTTCGCGAGATTCTGAATCTCGGCAGCAGTGTTAATGCTGCTCTTGATCCATACCGCCATCGCGCCGACTGCGACGGCCGACGCAGCGCCGACGGCCTTGCCCGCAGCGTCCATATTTTTCTGGACTTCACGCTTCCACTTGGCCGAACTACGCTCGGCCTTGTCCATTCCTTGAACGAAGCCGCTGACTTTTGCTACCAAGTCGATCGTGAGGGTGCCCAGTGATTTGCTGGCCATAACTTTTCTCCGGGCATGAAAAAACCCGCCGAAGCGGGTCTCGATTTTTTCTGGCGTCTAGGTTGAAGACAGCTTTACTAGCTTGTCCATTGCTCGCCCTGTGCATTCGACCGTCAGCGCCTTGCCGTCCTTCATTCTTACCTCAGCAATAAGCCGCTTAGACGAGTAGAACGACCCAGCTATCGCAATGAAGATGCCAATGACTAAGCCCAAAGGGCCAGCCAGCATGGCGCCTAACACGCCGAGCATGGCACTGCCGATAATGGCGCCAATGAAGCCAAACCCGCGCGCGCTCTCCGACCGACCAATCACATCGGCAATCTGGTCTGAGCCGTAAGAAGCCTTCTGAGATGACTCAATAATCAACTTTGAGCCTGCAACGAATGCGCTGCCCTTTATCCCAAAAGAACCCCCGATGATTTTCATGGTGCATTCTCCGTCCGCTGGTAGAGGCCGAATGTAGCATTAAACCCAGCTCTTCATCTCGTCCAGCGTGAGCACAGGCTGATCGTGGTGCGGCGCAAAGTCGGAGATCCGGTACGCCTCGGCACCTTGCTTGCGGTGCGCATTGGCGTATAGAGCAGAGAGCTGAGCCGATCCGCGCTCCACTCTCATGCCGATGTTGAGCGACCCGCGCTTGGCCCGATACTTCGCCCAGCGCAGGAACTCCGAATAGCTGAGCCGCTCTTGCGCCTCGACGATGGTGCGGCCACCGATCCCGCACAGGACCAGTTCGTGCCACACCTCGTCCTCCTCGGTCAGCTCTGCATCTTTCCCATGTTGGTTACCTCGGCGATGACGGCCAGCAGCGCCACGGCTAGGTTGCCGTCCAGCGGACCGCGCTCGGGATCTGCGTCCCCGGTGATATCGCCCGGCGTAAACACCGGCTTGCCCTCGGCATCGCAGATGCAGGACGCAATGCGCCCGGCAACAGCGTCACCCTTCTGGCCGGCCGCGATCAGGTCGGACACCGCCGATTTGTAAGACAGAGGCCGCACGTAGACGGTGGCTTCCAACTCCTGATCGCCCTGCTTCCACTTGACGGAGCGCTCGACCGGGGCGCCGGTGAAGGCGCCCATCTTCTTAAGTGAATCAATGCTCAGCTGCATGGGTTACACCTTCGGCACAAGCGCGGCACCACCGGAACGCTGAATAGTGACGGCAGAGGTCACGACAGTATTCGCGGCCAGGTCAAAGGGGACGTCCGAGAGGTAGCCTTCGAACGTAAACCAGGTGCGCGTGGCCGGCAGAGTGAAATCGGTTCCGCCAACTGCAACAGTCGGAGCATCAGTGCCATCCGACCATCCAAGCGCCCACTTGATAGTGGGAGATGGGTTTTGCTGGCTCAGCTCGAACATGCGGACGTGGCTAGGCTCGCTCGGGTCGAAGTTGACGGTGAGCGACGCCTGGCCAGGCGTGCGCAGACCGGGCATGTAGGAGCGGTCGTTTTCCTCGAGACAGGTGGTCTCGATCTGGTCAGCCGGCGAGCCGCCAGGGTTGAAAGCGGTAGCGCAGGCGATCGCGACGACCTCGAATACAGCCGGGTCGGCCTCGGTCGGGGCGAGCATGTAAACCTGAGAGCCCTGGGTAAGAATGGCCATTTTGTTTCCTCAGTTCGGGTTTTTGGGCAATAAAAAACCCGCTCGGAGGCGGGTTGTTGGGGTTTAACTGGTTTAGCGTGGCGTCTTCCAGTCCACGTCGAAGCTGAGCCGGTAGCGGCCAGTCTCTTCGTCCTTGGATTCGCCACCCCAGCGGGTGATATGGGCGCGGAGTTCGATGGAATCGCGCAACGCTTCTCCTACAGCACGCGCCGACGCGCCTGTGGCTGCGTATACGTCGATCTGTAGCGTGAAGTTGTCCATGTCTGGACGTTGGTTGATGTAGTTCTCTGGCGAGCCGCTAGCGACCTGCCAGACCGCATACGGGAGCGGCGTACCTTCTGGCGCTTCGCCGAACGGCCAGAGGCGAACCGGATCGGTACCGAGCAGAGCCGTTACGCCAGGATCTGCCGCTGCGACTTGAAAGATTGGCGGGAACATTTATCCACCCTTTGCGGCCTTTTTCTTGGCTCGCTTGATAGCGCGATCGACTGCCTTCTCGTACTGACGCACGAACTCATCGACAACTTCGTTGATGCTGTTCTCGGCTGCAGGCCGAAGGTACGGCTGAGCGCGGGCCTTCTCAGTGCCCAGCTCGACCAGCATGGCGTGCGGAGTCGCGCCGCCCGGCCCGGTGTCTGGGTTGCCAGGCTCCATGTTGCGAATTGAGCCCGTCAGCACGCCGACACGGAACCCAAGGTCGCCAGTTCGCTTGAATAGCCGCCCGTTCCAGCGCATTGCGATGTTGTCTGCGATCGTTCGGCCAGTTTCAGCGTCGTCGATGCGCTCTGCGTTTTGCTTGGCCTTGTCGACGATGATTTGTGCGGCTTTTCGTAGGGCGAACCGCCCACCCTTGCGCTTGACGTCATCCGTCACCGAATCCAGCTTGCCGAGCAGCGAATCGAGGCCCGTTATGCTGAACTCGACGGAATCAGCCATTGCCGTTCGCCATGATGTCGCTGACAAAGATGTCGACGATCTCGCTTTGGCCTTCCTTTTCAGCCTCAACGCGAACTGATCCTCGCATTCTCGGGTCAGCGAAGAACCGAACCGTGATCATCGTTGGCTCGTTCGGCTGCTGCTCAATCTGGAGAGAGGCCTGCGCCGAAATCATCTGGCCGGTCTCGAAATCATGCAGGCAGAGCTGTCCACGCTTGTCACGGCGGACAACGAGTTTTCTAGCTTCCATCAGATACGCCCTCCGAAACCGGCAAAGTGATGTATTCAAGGCCAGAATCTGCGTCTGGCAGCGCGCCCTGGATCGCGTAAACCTTGCCGCGGTGCAGAATTCGCATCGTCGGCAGGATACCCGGCCGGTAGCGAATGACGATTCGCGCCGTGATTTCCGATTGATTGGCCTGCGCGGCGATGAAGTCACGGGCGGAAAGCGGCTCGATTGAGGCCGGCACGTTCTCTGCGAACACTTGCCATCCAGGAATCATCTCTCCGCTGACCGGATCTTGCGTCAGTCCGGGCCGCTCAAAGGTGATCCGGTGGCGAAGTCGATAGGAGAGTGTCTTCATACGCCCATGTTCATCCGGAAATGCTGCGCCACTAGGTCGGCCGCTGTGGTTAGCGTCGCCTTTTCGTCTGGAGATGCGTCATACATGGCTTCAACTCGGAGCTTTATCGCGGCTTTGAGCGATTCCGGCACATGGCCGGGCTCAGTAGTGAACTCGACTCGCACAGCTGCTCCGAAGTCGCCAGAGACAATTGATCTGTCGGCGTCGAATTCAAAGGAATCCGCGTCTACGCGCGAACCGTTAATAACCGATGAGACAAGTGTTACCGTTGCCGGCCAGATCGGCAGCAGGTACGGACCGCAATCCTCAGAGGCCCACCGGTAAGTCGCAGCGGCGAGCGCGCGGCCAGTAAAACGCTCCACGGCTTCGCGCGCGGCGGTGATAAGCGAGCTGATCAGACCGTCATCCGCATCGTGATCGACGCGTAAATGGGCTTTGGCCTCTTCCAGCGTGACCGGCTCGACCGTTGCAGGGGTGACGGTAATCAGCATTTACTTGTTCTCGGGTGCGGCCTTAATGGCCTTGTTCGAGGGGGCCTTAGCGGCCTTGGTTTCTGGCGACTTGGCGGGCTTCTGCTCTGCCAAAACGCCTAATTCGACGAGACGTTTCGCCTCATTGGGGTCAAGCTCTCGCGTGTCGCCAGTCACATACTGCTTGTCGCCGAAGTGCTCACGCTTCACGTCATAGGTGACCTTGCTTGCCATCTTTTACCTCCAGGAGGGGCCGGCCGAAGCCGGCCCCTAATTGCGTTACGGAGTCACGGCCGGAGCGATGTCGCCGTAGATGAAGGCCTCGGGGCGGTAAACCGCCAGAGCCAGACGCTCTTCCGCCAGGATGGTCACCAAGTTCTTGACGAAATCGTCTTCGTTCTCGGTGGCCACCTCGACGCGGGACTGCCAGCGGTCGAACAGCTGAGCCCCTAGCTTGAACGCGCCGGTCAGGAACTTGCCGGAGGCGATTGCCTGGGTCGCAACGACCGGAAGACCCCACATGGTCGGCGATGCGACACCCTGAGGCTGGCCGATGATGTAGCGGCCCTCGGCATCCTTGGTCAGTTCGATACCAGTCCAGTCAATCGGGTTTAGCACGTGGCCGGTTGCCGGGAACTCAGCAAGCACGGCCTGCAGCATTGCAAGGCGCAGCGTGTCCAGGGTGGTTGCACCGGTCACGGTCAGCGGAGCGCTGTACGCGGTCGCCTGCGGGATGATGCCGAGCAGGTTTTGCCCAGTACCGTCACCGTTGAGCAGCTGCTGCTCTTCCTTGTAGGCCAGGCCGTAGCGCAGCTTGCCGTCGATGTAGCTGGCGAGCATCGGTGCGTCGGACATGATCTGGCGGGAAGCCTTGACCCAATGAGCGATCACTTTTGCGCTGGTGTTCTTCAGCTCGAACTGAATGTCCGACTGAGGCTTCAGCCCAGTTTCAGCGACCATGCCAGCGTTGTTGGTAAAGCCGGTTTCCTGCACGTACTCGAGGACGTTGCCGTCCATGCGGCCGGGGGTGATCAGGTCACGAACGGTCAGGCGGCGCTCTGGCTGCATGACGATACCAGGCAGGCGAGTGTTCTGGACCAGGTCGCCAGCGGAGCCCGCCGCATCGATAGTTGCCAGAGTGATCGTCGCCTTGAACTGCATGTCGGCGCGGCCGCGCTGCGAGTTCGATTCGGCCAGGCTCTTGAAGTTCTGCGACTCCACGAACTGCTCGCCGAAGGTTTTGTGCTGCTGCTGTTCGCGCTCTTCTCCGCGGCGGGCCAGCTTCTGCTCAAGGTCGTCGACGCGCGCCTTGAAGCCGTTCATCATGGTCAAAGCGTTGTCGGCCTGCTCTTTCAGGTCGGCAGTGATCTTTTCACCGTGAGCCATCTTACCGGTGATGTCTTCACCCAGCTTTTTGACTTCATCGGTGGCTTTTTTGAACTCGGTAGTCAGTTGGACCAGTTGGCTTTCTTCGGACATTTGAGTGAATCCCTATGCAGATTTGGTAAGAATCGCCAGCGCATCGCTTAGCGTTTTGCTCGCTTCGGTGTCGCCGGACTCACTCCGGAGCAACTTTGCCAGGCCGCCGCTCGCGATAGCGGTGGCTTGGGTTTTCGAAAAGCCTGCCTCTCGCAGGAACTTCTCAAATTCGGGCAGAGTGGGCAGAGAACCATCCTCGAGCGCGGACTTAACCGCATCGATGGTGGCCGCCTCATTCATCGGAAAGGTGACGATGCTGACCTCGAACAGGCGCAGCTCCTTGAGGTTTCGGACGCCGGTCGATTTGTCCCGATCAGCGCCGCGGACGCCGTAACCGATGGACATACCGCCCAGGGCGCCGGCCTTCATCAGCGCGTGAATCTCTCGAGCGCGCTGAACCTCGTTGACCAGCAGCCGGCCCTCGACGTAAAGGCCTTTTTCGTCCTCGCGGATCGCCGTATAGACGCCAATCGGCTCGTTCCTATCGTGATTCCAGAGCACGGGCGGCATACGCTTGCGGCCTTCCCACTCCTGAATCGACTTGGCGAAAGCGCCGCGGTGGACGATATCGCCGCCACTGTCGACGTTCCCGAAGACAGAACCGTACCCAGAAAAAAGGCCGTCATCGCTGACAGCCTTGATCTCGAACGATACGTCCAGAGTTTTGTGGTTCATGGGGTCTCCTCCGGAGCACCGATCTTGTCGATGGTGGTCAGGTTCAGTTGTACGGTCAGCGCGTCACCCCCCTCGACCGGCGGAAGGTCTTCCAGCGCGCGCACATCGTTGCGGCTCATGACGCCGTTCTGGAGCATTTGCGAATAGAAGGACGACCGCGCGGCAGAGTCAGCTCGAAGCAGCCCCTCTACCGCGAATTTTGGCCGGTACTGGTCACGCTCTTCAGGCAGCAGAAGCTTTTTCGTAATGGCCTGCTCGATACGAACAAGCGTTGGGCGCAGCGAATAGGTCAGGAACCCGAGATTGGTATTCTCCAGGCTCGATGCCCAGCTCGAGGCCTTGTCGGTATGCCCGATTAGCTGAGGAGGCACCCCGAATGCTCGGCAAATCTCCTCAATTCCGAAGTAACGAGACTCCAAAAGCTGAGCGTCTGCCGGGTTCATGCGTATGCCCTGGGCACTTGCGGGCTCCATTCCAGCCTCGAGAACCATCCATTTACCGGCGTTTTCTGGCCTGCCGAACTGAGAAAGAGAGTCTCGCAGTCGGTCACGCTGATCTTTCTGGAGAGTGGTGGCTCCTGTTTTGAGGAACCCGCCAACTTTCAGGCCGTTCTGGAACTCCCTGGCTGCGGCCCGGTTCGCATCCATCAGCCCGCCCATGGTTTCGGCTGCAAACTGGATGGGCGAAAGACCCATTATCCCGTCGAGCGTGAAGCCCTTCAGGTGCAGGATCTCGTTCTCACGGTAGACAGTTACCTTGCCGCCCTTGGTGTACTCGTAGGTCAGCTCGCCCGAGGAGCTGCGCACCACTGCGACCTTTTCGGGATTCAGCGGCGTCAGAGAGACGACACGGCGGCCATCCCACTCGATCAGAACGAAGGAGTTACCCCAAAGATCCAGGGATGCCAGCTGAGACTCCCAGAACTCGCTGGCCGTCATGTCCGCATTCGGGGAGGAATGCAGCAAGCGGTACAGCGGGTGCTGCTTTGCGAGCGACTTATCTTCGGCCCGCAAGTGCAGCGGCAAGGACGAGATCGTTTGCGAACGAAGCCGCACACAGGCCCATACCGCCGACAGCTTTAGGGACGAGTCAGGTCCGACCGTTGAACCGGACGGCGTTGTATGTGAATCGAAAGGCAGCGCCCGCTCACCGTCTTCCAGGCGCGCGCGTCCGGAGAGTCGGCTCCAGAACCGCTGCCAGAATCCGGGGTCGTTGAGGGTTGCCATTAGGCGATCACCAAGTTGTCTAGGAAGTCGTTTACGTTTGTTTGCGGCCCTTGGGCAATAGCGCGGCTAGTGGCCATGATCAGGCCGACCATGCCGTCGATCTTGTTTTCCGGGCGCTCTTTGTTGGGGTAGATGTTGTCTTTCACGTCGAGCTTGGCGACTACGTTGGACGCCATCCACGTGAGCACCGGGCAGTCACCGTGGGCAAGCTTCCGCTGCAAAACCAGAGACTCCACTTCCTTCATCGGCTCGCTGATGTTCTGCACGGTCTGGCGAACCTCGACCATTGGCAGCCCTTCCAACTCCATTTCCTGAGCTAGTTGGGTCGCCTGCCAAGGGTCATAGGCCACTGCCTGCACATCGAAGCGGCCTGCGAACTCGCGCAGATCCTCTTTGATGACTTCGAACTCGATGACCTCGCCATCAGTGAGCGTCAGCAAGCCGAGCGCATCGAACTCGCGGTATCGGGCGGTGTTGCTGTCTAGCTCCTCGATGACGCGCGCCTCGGGCAGGTAGTACCGCCCGTGGACGTGCCACAGTGGATCGCCCTCGACTGGCTGGAACAACAAAATGTTGCCGGCTATGTCGATTTTGCTGGCAAGGTCTAACCCTATGAAGCAAGGTCGCCCATCCAGCTCAGCCAGACTCTTGCGTGACGGGGCTTCCTTCCAGCGGAGCATGTTCAGCCAGGCGTTCTTGGCGCCAACCCATTCGTTCAGGTGCTTGGTTCGAAAGGTCGCTTGCTTGGTTGCCGATTGCATGGCGTCGCGCTGGCGAGCCAGCAAGAAATCCTCGCTGATGGAAATCCCAAAGTTCGGGTTCGCCTTGCGCAGCGCCTCCTCACTTGTCCAGTCGTCGCCCTGATCGATGGTGAACAGCGCCGGCCATAGGTCCGGGCGATCGATCACGCCTTCCAGCATCCTCTCGGAGTCACGAACTAACTGATGGCATGGCCCGCCAATACTTGAGCCGGCAGTTGTGATAACCAGCATCACAGGCTGCTCGCGCGCGCCCATGCCGGTTTCCATGGTGTCAAACAGGGTCGAGTCTTGATGCTCGTGGTATTCGTCAACAATGGCGCAGGAAGGCGAAGATCCGTCACCAGGCTTGCCGATTACTGGCTCGAAGCGGCTGCCATCTTCCAGGCGCGCCATGTTTGATGCGTTCACCTCTACACCGAAGTGCTCGCGCAGCTCCGGAGTCCGCTCGATCATCTGCTTAGCCGGACGGAATACCTCCCATGCCTGCTTCTCGGTAGTGGCGCCCGAATAGACTTCTGCGCCGAACTCTCCGTCCGCGGTAAACATGTAGACGCCAAGGCCGCCACCGATGATGCTTTTGCCGTTCTTGCGCGGAACAAAGACCAGCATGGTTCGGTAACGCCGCGTGCCGTCCTTCTTGCGAAGCCACCCAAACGGGACGCAGACAGAGAACAACTGCCAAGGCTCCAGCTTGATCAGCTCGCGCTTGCCTGCCCATTTGCCCTTTGTGTGTGGCAGTAGCTGCAGGAATTTTGCGACCTTCTCAGCCTTTGCCGGCTCAAATTTGTACGGATAGCTGTCTTCAGCCTGCAGTTCTAGGTCGTCCAGATGCTTCTGGCAGAGCAGTTTTATCCACCTGCAAGCCAGGATTTTTCCGGCGACTACGGCGCGCGCGTAGTCCTCCGCCTGCTTCATCAGCGGATATTTAGGTTTTGATGCCATTAGAGATCCGCGAAGGGGTTGCCCTTGGGCGCCTCTTTCTTGCCGCCGACCTTTGATCGGTCAGCAGGGGTCATTCCGAACTTGCCTAGCAGCGCTTCGAGACGCACCAGCTTGGCGGCGGGGAAATCTGTTGGATCTGTACGGAACTGAGCGAGTAGATTTGCCGCCAGCTCGATACTCAACCGGTCAGAGTCGGTCAGAACGTCACGCGGCGCGTATTGGGCAATCTCATTCCATGCGTGCAGGACTGCCCCATTGATATGCGGCGGTGGCGCTGACAAATCGCCCGCAGGCTCTGCGTCTTGCCTTGATCGCTGAGGGTTTTTCTTGAACGCGCCAGTCAGCTCAAGCACGTTCATCGGCTTGCGTGGTCTGGCCATTTTTGAAAACCGTTATTTTGTGGAGATA
>Ga0114984_1000472_pt1 | contig 15467 bp, 10 predicted proteins | sample Shrwel1BS1Day1_FD_96987 | JGI IMG/M metagenome (GOLD analysis project Ga0114984, IMG submission 96987) | Subsurface microbial communities from deep shales in Ohio, USA - Utica-3 well 1 S-1-Day1 | ecosystem: Environmental > Aquatic > Deep subsurface > Shale gas/oil reservoir > Produced water/Flow...
TACCAGCCGCACGTACAGCAAGGCGATGGTGAAGGTTTTGCCGGTGCCGGCACTCGCTTCGATCAAGCGGCTGCCATGCAGTGGGAAATCGAGGGGGTTGAGGTTAACCGCTGTCATTGGTCGCTTCCTGCGTCGGTCGAGGTGAAGTGGCCGAACAAGCCGCCATACAGGCGCTGGGCCCAGGCCACGAACTGGCCGCTCGCGCACAGTTGGTCGAAGTCCTCGTAGGCACGCCGTTGGGCGAACGAGCGCTCCACTTCACCCTTTTTCATGTAGCCGCCTTCATAGATATCGCGCGCTTTGTCGTAGGCCGAATCGCTGCTTTCCCCACCCGCTGCCAACCAGGCGAAGGCGCTTTCGCAGGCCACCGGCAGCGGCTCTTGCATGCCCGCCACCCAGGCCTGGAGCAGCGCTTGCAGCTGCTCCCGGGCCTGGGTTTCAGGCACTGGCCGGAACACCACATCGCCATTCAAACCCACCAGAATGGTCGTGCAGGCAGGCCCGTTCAACTGCAACGCCAAGTGCCGCAACCAAGGCCGCACCAGGTGCTGCCAACGCAGGCTGTCGTCGCTGCACAGCTTCTTGCTGTCCAGTTGCAGGTAGGCTCGCTCATCCAACGCGTTGCGGCGAATGCCACCCAGCCAATCCTTGAGGCCGGGACGCTCGTCAGTGGCTTCGATGGTTGCGGCGCTCTGGCCCTCTTCAAGCTCAGGCCAGGCTTGCAGTTGGGCGTGGTAGCGCGCCAGCAGGCCCGGCATCGGCTCCACCAGCGCCGAGGCGCTCAAGGTGCCGAAGCCGCCCAGTGGCAAGGCGCCCTCGCGTTGCAGGCGTTGCACTTGCAGGCCCAGTTCGGTCACGGCCTGTTCGGGATCGTAAGCCTCCTCGACCCAGCGCTTCAGCGCCTGGGTAAGCCTGTCCTGGTGCTGCCAGTTTTCCAGGCCATCGAGCTGGAAGGCTTCGTCATCGCGGTTTACCAACTCGTCGTCGTCGAATTTGACCTTCAACCGCTGGCTGAAGAAAGCGCCCACCGGGTCGCGCACGAACTCGGAAAGTTGCCGCAGGCTCAATGGCGTGTCCTGCACCAGCGCGGGCAGGCGCTCCCCTGCTGGCTGCGAGCTGTGTTCGTCATGCACCTCGCGCCACTCGCTGGAGTAGGTGAACAAGCCATCAGGCCCCGGCTCGTTGGCGAAGTAGGCGGCGCTGAAGGGTTGCAGTGGGTGCTCCTGGGTCAGCGCTGGCAGCAGTGGTTGGCCGTTTGCCGAGCGCCAACCGTTGGCCAGGTGGTCGCGCAACTGGCCGATCAGCACCGAGGGCACGCGCTCGCTGTTGTCGCGGATGTTGCGGCCCACCCAGCTCACGTACAGCTGCTTGCGGGCCGACAGCAAGGCCTCCAGCAACAGGTAGCGGTCATCTTCACGTCGCGACCGGTCGCCAGGGCGGTAGTCATTGCGCATCAGATCGAAATCGACGGGCGACTGCTGGCGCGGGTAATCGCCATCGTTCATGCCCAGCAGGCACACCACCTTGAACGGAATCGCCCGCATAGGCATCAGTGTGCAGAAGTTCACCGCGCCGGCCAGGAAGCGCTGCGACAGGCCGCCATCTTCGATACCGCTGAGCCAGGTTTCGTGCACCACACTCAGCGGCACTGGCTGCGCGAACTGCGCCACCTCGCAGGTGCGCAACCAACCTTCGAGCAGCTTGAGCAATTGACTGAGCAACAGCTCTTCGGCGTCGCTCACCGGGCGGAAGAACACTTTCAACAAGGCTTGCAGGCGCTCAGCCCATTGCACCGGCGTGGCCGGTTGCTGGAGCTCGTGAAGGGCCACGTCCAAGTGGTCGAGCAAGGTCAGCAGCGGCCCGGCCAGGGCAGCCTCCAGCCCCGCTACCTCGTCGTAGGGTTCGATGCCGTTGAGCTGAGGCGCTCGCCCAGCGGCGTAGCCAAGCAGCATGCGCCGCATGCCGAAGCGCCAGGTGTTCTGCTCGAGGCCCGCCGGCATGCCCAGGCTTTCGCGCTGCTCGGCATCGAGCCCCCAACGCACACCGGCACCGTCGATCCAGCGTTGCAGGGTGGGTACGTCGGATTCGTTGATCGCAAAACGTGCGCGCAAGGCCGGCACGTCCAGAAGGTCAAGAATGTCGCTGGCAGCGAAGCGGCTGTGGGGCAGTTTGAGCAAGTGTTCTAGGGCGATCAGCAACGGCTGGCGGCCGCGCTGGCCTTGGTCGGCCACGGTAAACGGCAAGTAGCGAGGGTCGTTCCTTGGCACCTGGCCGAACACTGCCTCGATGTGGGGGGCGTAGGCGTTGATGTCCGGCACCATCACGATCACATCCCGTGGGCTCAACTGCTTGTCGGCGCTAAAGCGGGCGAGCAGCTGGTCGTGCAACACTTCCACTTCGCGCTGCATGCTGTGCACCACATGAAAACGCAGCGAGCGGTCGGCGGTAGCGTCTACCGGCCCCCAGGCTTCGCGGGTTTCCGGCAGCGGGCGCAGTTCGAGAATATCGCTTTGCAGCTGACCCAGAAGGGTTTCCGTATCCGGCTCGGTAAACAGGTCAATACGCCCGCCATTGAGGCCGTCGAGCAGGTGGCGATAACTGTCAGGCTCGTCGTGGTGGTCGAGCAGGTTGATGTAGTCTCGCCCCTGTTTGCCCCAGGCGGCGAGCAAGGGCTGGCCGTACTCGTTCGCAGCTGCGGCAACATCACGGGCAGGCTGGCGACGATAGTGGTGCGCCAGCAAGTCTTTGTCGGCGACGATATCACCCCAGTGGTGCCGGCAAGGGTTGTGCACGCACAGCAGCACTTGGCTGTAGCGGGAAAGCTCTTTCAGAGCTTCGAGCACCTGCGCAGGCATCGAGGAAATGCCGAACACCACAACCCTGCGTGGCAGCCCGTTTGGCGCCTGGGCAGCGCTGCGCAGGTGAGCGACGAAACGTTTGTGAACTCCTGCGCGGCTTTGTTCAAGCGCGCCCTCGCCAACGTCGGCCAGCACCTCGCGCCATAGCTGCGCCTGCCACAGGTTCGGCGCATCCAATGGCTGCGCAGTGCCCTTGATGTGTTGAAGTTGATCCCGCCCGGCAGCCCAGTCCTCCAGCCAATCGGCGCGGTACACCTGGTACTGGTCGAACAAGTCCGCCAACCGCTCGCACAGTTGGTGCAGCTTGCGCTGTTCATCGTCCTTTTCCAGAAAGCGCTTCAGGCTTGCGAAAACCGGGTTCGTGAACAAGTTGGGCAGCAGGCGCATCAGCCGCCAGCTCAGCGCGGCCTTGTCCAGCGGCGAGGACTGCGGCGTGGTCTGCGCCCCCAGCACCCCGCGATACACCTGCCACAGAAAGCGCGCCGGCAACTGCACATCCAGCGCCGCGGCAATGCCGCAGCCGCCGTTGTGCGGGTCTTCGGCCAGCGCCAGTTTCAGCCACTGAGCGATGCCGTTGCTCTGCACCAGCAGCACTTCGTTTTCCAGCGGGCGCAGCGGGTGGGTACGCATCCACTGCACCGCAAGGGCTCGCAGTTCTTCTAGATGATTGCCATGGATGACAACGAGACCAGGCTGAAGCTCCTGCATAGACACACATCCCTCTAGGTACGCTGGAGTGAAAGCTAATCAACACATGCGACACCCTGTGTCGCACGGGATCGATCACGGAAGAAGCAAAGTGACGTCGTTGAGCTGAGGCAGCGATTGGAGAAACGCTCCGGCAACCTCAAATGACTTCAAGCCGGTAGGTATTGGCATCATCGACCAATTCAAAGAACAGCTCACCATCCGAAGACCGAGGGCTGTCAGATGCGGAGGACCAGAACGAAGAGTGCTGCCTCGCATAGGTGCAAAGCGCGGCCACCAACGGATGGGCCTTCCACAGCTCGGTCAGCTCACGTCGATGCAGGCCCGGCATAAAGAGCGGTGCAAGCTTCTGCTTTTGATCCAACGAAAGCTCAGCCAACTCCTGCCCATGCTGACTGATCCACTTGCCAATCAAACGAATGTCGCTGTGGTAGCGCGCATCGGTCACTTGAAGCTGAGCAATACGGATTTTCTGCGGTTCTACAACAACCCGGCAGGCAACGTATTCATCGCCATCCGCCAGCGGAGCACTGGCATTCTGCAAAGCGAGCTCAGGAGTTGGGCTGGCGTAAATTGCATGCCGGCGGGACGGCATATTTTTCGGCCGAAGAGACTCCCAGAGGTTGTCGACCACGTAGGGAACATTGCTGGGTATTCGCATCGTTGAGTGACGACGAAGATCTTTTTCCGCCCTCCCCACTTGGCTGGCAGGAATCGCCCGATAAAGCTCCATGTAAATCTCCTTATGGGGAAACCCGGGGAAGCGGCAGAGGGGGGAGATCTGTATCTACGTTGTAACCGATCATGAAGAGGGCTTTCTCAAGCTCTGCAATGGAGCCAATGCTTGGGTTGTAGGCCATCACTTGCTGCAGCAACTCTCCTGCAAGCAACACCTGTCCCGCCCATAGCTGGCACTGAGCGGCATTGAGCTTGCGAAACTTGAACGCCCCCAGCGATGGATCTCTATTCGTCGTATCGCCTTGTCCGGCCCCCCACCGAAAGGATAAATCAGCAGGGACGCTAGGGACGCCAGCACGCATAAGTGAATGACGGGCGAGCAATCCAAGTGCAGCACCAACGCGACCGTCGTAGATAATGATGTGGTCAGGGTCGGCAGCCGCGTAGACCTTTGTCATAGCGGAATTCATCAGGAGTTTCTTGCCATCGAATGCAGCAAGGCCTTGTGCAGATCCAGGTTGAAGCAGTTGGACTGCCTGCATGATCGATTGGCATAGCGTTTTTTGTTGGTACTGATCCTCGACCCAAGCCAGAGATTTACGTCCCCGGACGCCCCCCCAGCGGAATATAGCCAGGCATGCATCGCGGGCAGTTGCTTGATCATGCACAGCTAGTGCTTGCCGTAAACGGGCGGCAATGCATTGGAATGAATTAGGCTTAGGGCTATCAGGCCAGGAGTAATGGAGAAAGGCCTCCTGAAGCGAATGACACCACCAATGATGAACCGCTGAGGCAATACGCCCTTTCCAAGGCTTCCAGCTCTGATGTTTGCTAATGCGAAAGCTATGCAGCAGCCCTGCCTCCGAAGCATCTCCCACTGGGAACAAACCACGCATCTCCCCCAGTGCCTCTGGCCTGCCCCATAAATCAGCCAGGTACCGTGCAAAGGCCTTTTGATTTCCAGTCAGACTCATTCCCTTCCTCTTAGTCCTAACCCCAGCACCTATTGATATCCCTGCAGGGGCATAAAGCCAGCATGCTATGAGCTTTTGCATACCTGTTGAATAGCAACATCCGATGCACGCAACTCTCTGGCCCACAAGCTTCCCTGGCTGATCGCCAGATCCCGCCAGAAACGAAACAGCAGCCCATCTGGATCCGGTGGAGACTCGAAGGTAGAAAAGTAAAATTCAGCAAGTCGCTCAGTCGCCAGCACCAGCCCCCTCATGGCCGCCGACTGCAGCCAATACAAGCCAAGTGCTGGATCATACTCAGGTGATGTCTCATCCAGAGCCAACCTGCCGAGTGAGAAGCACGCCATCAAGTCCTGCTCGGCCGCTCCACGCTTGTACCAACTGATGGCTTTGCCATGATCGACGATGACACCCTCGTCCCCACGCTCATACAAGCCCCCTAATGCTTGCGCAGCACAGGGAATCCCTGCTTCGAAAGCCTGCTCGTAATAGTCGACGGCTAAGTCCTGATTGACCGTCAACCCCTTGCCGTAAAAGGCCAGCTCGGCGAGGTTGAATAACGCCTCTGCGGAGCCCATTACCGCAGCAATCCTCAGCAGCCTCTTGGCGAGAGCTGGATTTGGCTTAAGCCGCAAACCGTTGAGCCACCACCACCCAAGATCATTGAGTGCATTCTCGTCACCAATCAGGGCCTGCTCACGCAGCTCCACATAGCGATTTCGAATTCTGATCGGATCAACCAATCCAAGAAGCGGATTGGCTGCCTTGATCTCGTGATAGGTAACACCAGCCTGCCCGCTTAGCTCCATCGCTCTCAGCGATGGCATTCCAATGCCAGCGTAAAGGCGTTGCAACTCGTCAGGCCCAGCTAGCTCGACGTCTTCAGCCCGCGGAAGAAGGTTATCCATGAGATTGAAGACTTCCGCAGATTTGCTCATGCTGCTGCCTCATCGATGATTGTGCCTGACCATTTTCAACAGCCATGCGACAGCCTGTGTCGCACACAAGCAGGGACGGAAGTGTGGAACAGCTACTCCGCCATGAGCTCATCCTTGGCCTTCTCCCGAGCAAGGACAGCGCTCTCGATAGCAACGCCATTCACCAACGAGTAGCCAATCAGGGCATCCAGGTTGATAAACGCACCATTCAACGTGACCTCAGCGAACTCGAACAGAAATTCCCCCATGTGCACAGTAGGCCCAAGGGCAAAGCAAAACTGTGGTGGGCAGAGAAATCGCTATCGCGACTGAGCATGCTGCCAACAGATGCAATGAACCTCGTCATGATCATGGAGCACGCTGCTAGATTCGGAATGGCGGCGCAGGTAGCAAATCTGGCGCCCCTTCGGGATTACGCAACATCACTGTTGAAAGGAAACCGTCCTAGCCAAGACTGCTCAGGCAAGGTCATCAGCAACACCCGCTTCGTTGTCCTGGAACCAGGCCAGGTGAAGCCAGAGGTACTGGAGGTTGTCCAACAAGCACTTCTGGATGATGCATCTATCGAAGCGTTCTACCTCAAGCGCGGCGCCAGTGAGCCACGAACCCTACATATCAAGCCACTGGGACTTTCCTACCAAGACTCCAATATCTACCTCGTATGTGTTTTCAAAGGCTTGCCCGAAGGCAAACTGGCATCCCTTCCCCTGCATCGTTTTCAGTCTGCCAAGGCTACATGGGAAGACCTAAGAACTCCTGACGCTTTTGAGATGAACTCGTTCGAGGTCAAGCGCAGCCTGATATCCCAGAAATCTGAGTACCCAACTCAACTGAAGCTGCGCATTTCTCAGACGCTCTATGAACGCCTAGACGAGAACGCGCTCACTGCCGATCAACAGCTACAGCCCACCGCTGATGGCTGGTGGCTGATGATGGGCAGCCTGCCTCTTAGCCAGGGGCTGGAACTATGGCTATTGAGCCAGGGCGAACACTTGGAGGTTCTTGAGCCGGTTGAGCTAAGACAACAAATGGCCTTATCGGCGCATCGGATGGCGGCACTGTACAAACAAGGTTGAATGCGACACAGGCTGTCGCATACCCAACCCATTCTGTCTCCTGTCATCTGACCATGGAGACTCAGCTATGAAGACTTACTCTGCCTTCCTGCAACGCGTGACACCCAATGCGGGCCCACGCGCTAACTTTACAATCACGGTACAGGCCGTCAGCTCCGAGATGGCTCGCGTCACGGCTGAAGCCCAATACCCCGGTTACAAGTGCGCAAACGGCCCCGTGCAGGTGCGCTAAAGATGAACAACGCGCATCGCAAGCGCATGCAGCCTAGCGACTATCTGTACCACCTTTTAAACCAAGGTGACGATACCGAAAGCGCTAAGACAGAAACGCACCAGAAAGCTCTCAATCTACGGGAACAATACTCGGTAAGTTTCGATATCGCCTTGATCGCAGAAACACAAGCCGAAGCTCAGCGACTAGCAGACCAAATACTTGAACTGCCCAGAGCTTATTTCCCCGAAAGCATCAACTGCCTCGACAGGCATCGTTTTTCCGCTCACGGACTAGACGAACCTTGGCCTGAACAGCATTTTGATGAGCTTCATTTTTTCTGCTCATCTCCAGACCAGCTACCTCCCGCGAGTCACCTAGATCGACTAGCAGCCATCATCCACATCCATCATTTAGCCCCATGCATGGCACAAGCATATCCGGGTTATCGCAGCTATCTATGGTGCACTGAGCAAGCTCTGTGTGACTTCTGGGCAAGCCTGTACTTAGCAAGAGAGATGCAAAGCATCCCAGGGTTGAACTGGAATAGTTACCCCACATGGCAGTTGCCTGAACACTGCATTGGTCAAGCAGCAACTAGCTGGGGCTCAACACCAAATGCAGCTATAGATTCATTACTAGCGCAGGCTGGGCATACAAGACTCACTACTGCGGCCGATGCAATCCTCGTAATAGAAGGCAATTGCGATATGTCGATAAGCGACTATTTCGACCTATTGATCCTGCTAGAGGCCAAAATCAAATGCGATATCGCACCCACTGGCTGGGTAGCCCCTGAATACTCAGGTTATGGCCTAAAGCTGCTCACATTCGGCCCACTTAAAGACCAAAGTTGACGCAGTGGAGAACAGTGCATGGATAAACAGCAACCTGAGCATCTGCTGCAACTCCTCGCTCAAGGCGCATCACTCTGCAGTAAGAACAGGGCACTGGCGTTTCCCTTGCTGCAGCGGGCTTGCGCCCTGCTCTGGCGTCTTGAGCCTGTTGGCTACCCAATGTCAGCCATAGAATTGGAGCGCAAGCTGAGCGTTCCCCTTGAGGACTGGCTGCCTTCGGCTATCAGGGCCGACTACTCAGGCCCCTTACTGTATTCCAACATCGCCACGCAAACCTGCAATGAGATGCTGCTTGAGCTCGACGTAAGGGAGCTGTGGGAGCAAGTCCAGGCCAGCGTAAACCGGGTCAAGCAAGCGTGCCGCCTTCGGGCTGACGGTGAGACACACTATCGAAACTTCCGGTTGTTTCTGATTGAGCATGGCGTGATCGTTCCCTTCCAGGCCCAAGAATCCTTCGTTCCACTCAATCTTTCTCTAAGCGAGTTCTACGAGCCCATCCCCCCTCACCTGCACCATAACGGGCTTCTGTATCTATGCCCCGAATGCAAATGGCCGATGAATGCTCAGCGGCACCAGGTCAGTTGCGACTCCGCTTGGTGCCAGGACAAAAAGAGTCTTTTTGTTCGTGATGGTTCGAGACTGATCAACCGTGTAGACAACAGCATCCTTCTGGGACACCCCGTCGAAGACCGGCTGATGCTCAAACCGCCATTATGGAAATTCACGCTCCAACCTGGACTGCTTGAGGTTGCGCTCGCAAGCGCGCTCGTGGCGAAAGGTTTGGAGGTGCAGCTGTGGCCTGATGTGGATCGAACGGATCTGCGTATCCGTCTTGGCCACGCTTACCAGGATATTGATGCCAAGGTCTGGATATCGTCCTACGAGCTGGCCAAACACATCGAATCAATCCCTTCGAGCAAGCCTCGCTGGATCGTAATCCCGGATTACCAGATGCAGAACATTCCCCTGCTCCGCCAACGCTGCCCAGCAGGGGTTGCGGTCTTCACGCAGAGCCAGTGCGTAAGGGAGGCACAAAAACATGCAGCCCCTTTCTGACATTAGTACAACGCTTTTCCTCGCCCTGGCTGCGCGATATGTGGGCAGTGAACCCATGCTGGCCGATGCAGCAGCTCTCTGCGCGGGCCGAACACGCGGCTGGAGCACCTGGTGCGCGCTTCAGGACGCTGATCAGCTGCTGATAGCCGAGAGCTTGCGGCTCAGGCCCTCACTTGTAGCCCAACCCAAGCGTTTCCTGATGAGCGCCGAGGCGATTATCAAAGGTGAGCGCAGCCCCTTTGAGTTGATCGACGCGAGCAAGCTGAGTGACGAGCTCCACGAACAGGATTGCTATCGCATATCACCGCACTTGAATGCCGACCAGCTCATCAGGGAATACTTCGAGGCACTCAAGTATGGGCGGGCGACACCGGTCTATGCCCAGCTCCCAGAGGCTGGGGACGTAGTCCTCAAGCATATCGCTGGAGATCAGGTCAGGGTTTTCGTTGTACCTGAAAGCGAGCGGAGCGTCCTCGAAGTCGCTGACTGCCACATCCATATCCCCTCATCGCCCGCTGTGCAGGAAATCAAGTGGGAGCTTGGCTCACTACGCGAACTCGCCCAGCAACTCGATGCAACGCCCAATCTCCACAGCCAACACGAAGCCTCCCTGACCAACATTTGGGGATCAGAACCCAGACGCGCAGCAGACTCGGGCAATTTTTACCGAGTGAATGCCCCCACTGGAACCGGCAAAAGCGTTGCCATGGTGATGATGTCGATTGACGCGGCTCGCCGAGGTCACAGAGTCGTGATTGCGGTACCGACGCTAGTCGAACTGGAAAACACCGTACGTATTCTCAAGCAGTCGCTAGCTGTGGCAGCGGCTGATCTGAAGGTTGCACCATTGCACTCAGCGACGCGGGTCTATGAGCGTGCACAGATCCAGTTCGCGCAGAGCAATACTGCGTCCGCGTACGACTATGCCTGCCTGCTGGATGCTTACGCGTCCGACCTCCTCGACGTCGAACCCGGTAAAGAGCCTTGCTTCAACGTTCGGGTATCGACCCAGGAGGAAGGCCGACTTGAGCATTCAAAACGGCTTAACCACTGTCCTTTTCTCTTCAAATGCGGTCGGACCAGAATGTTGTCAGAAGCTCTTGAAGCCGACATCGTGGTGATCAACCATCATGCCCTATTGTCGGGCACTACGCGCATTCCGCTGTCCGACGCCGACCAGTTTCCTGGACCGCGCAGCCTGATCGAGTTGCTGCTCCGGACTGCCCCGGTGTTTCTCGTCGACGAAATCGACGGTCTGCTGAAGTCAGCCATCGACAGCAGTGTCATCGAGTTGAAGCTTGGCAACCAGGGTGACAATAGCCCTCTCTTGCGCCTGTTCAACACCGTTGTTGGCCGGTCAAACATACTTGGGATTGATCGAAGCAGTCTGTACCGGGTGAACTGGGCGCTCACCTATTGCACGCTCAGTGTGAGCCAGCTCATGAACCTTCAGCAGGAAAAATATTTCGAGTGGCCAAAGAAGGAAACAACCTGGTCAGATGCCGACGACACCTTCATAACCGAAAAGCTGGGAATCAATCGCGAGGAGCTGGAACAGCTGTTCAACAACACGAACCGCATACCACCCCACCTGGAAAGGCTAAGTCACCACCTTGCCTGCTGGCGCTCAAACGATGGCGAACACAAGCTTGAAACCCTGGCGGTCAACCTTGGTCATCTCATCAAGGCATTGTCCGACAGTGGTCTGCTTCCTGCACCGCTGAAAGAGCATGACCAGATCCGCCTAAAAGCATCGTTGATCTTGCGTGGCACGCTGCTGGTCATCGAAACACACCTGCGAAACCTCCAGGTTGAGCTTCCTGCCTTCGTCAACGCCGAGATCCCAAACGCTTATGAGGTTCGAAGGAGCATTGCAGGGCCAGAGCCGTTGAGTCCTACCCCCAACGGCCCCTTGCAGCGGGCCGTGTTTGGTTTCAAGCGGAAAGACAGTAGCGACAATGACTCGACCCTGAACGTCGTCGCCATGCGCGGTGATCCGCACAGCACTCTACTTTCACTTCCGGATGTCAGTGCTCTGGGCTATGCCGGTGTGAAACGGTTGTTCATAGGGTTCTCTGCCACTGCATATTTTCCCGGAGCCAGTGCTTACGACCTTCGAGCCAAAGACTTCATCGACGTTCCGGATGCAGCTGGCCAGATCACCTTCGAGAACGTCAACCAAACGACCGCCATCTCTGGTGCCACCTTTGCGGAGCGCAAGTTCCTGGTATCGAAATTTGCCAAAGAAATATGGCCCTGGGCGAAAGCCCGTCTCCAGAGCCTGGCAAACGACCCAAAGACCCAAGAGCGCGCTCGCCTGCTCTTGGTCACCAACAGCGATACGGATGCTGAAGTGCTGGCCATGACCCTCGCGAAAATGCAGGGCGGCCCTGGCCAATTGGTAGGCTGGGTGCGAGGACGACAGAGCGAGTACAAGCCATCCTCACTCGAAGCACAGCAAACACTTGTCTACGACGACCTGGCGGAATTCACCAGCGGCCGGCATAAGGACAAGACGTTGCTGGTCAGTGCGCTTGGCCCTATGGCGCGCGGCCATAACATCGTAAACGCCGATGGTCTTTCGGCGATTGGCGCCGTAGTGATCTGCGTCCGTCCACTGCCCTCTTCGGACAGCCCAAACAACAACCTTGCCCATATCTGCTACGAGACGGGGAAAGCGGTTGCCTTCTACAGCAGCCCTGGCTTGCTGATGATGCAGGAGCGAAAGCATTCCAATGCTCTCCTACAAAGTATTCGTACCGCACGCCCGGCGTTTAGCCAGCAACCGGATAACATCCGTCATTACACCATCATGAACATCCTGGTGAGCCTCACTCAACTCATCGGACGGGGGCGTCGAGGAGGTACTCCGGTAACTTGTTACTTCGCTGATGCCGCGTTTCTGAATGGCCTCAAGCCTTGGCACGAGATGCTCAACGAGAGCGTCCATCAACTCAAGAAGGATGGAGATTGGGATCAGTTCGAACGTCACCATGCCGGCGTCGCATCAGCACTTCTGAAATACATCAATGAATCAAGAAAGGACGCGAGATGAAGGCCCTTGAGCTACGCACCAGCCTATTCAAATTTGATGCGACCCAATTGGGGCAAGCCTACCGTGTGGTAATCGGCCCCCAGTATCTCGACGCGTGGCAAGCGCTTCAGGGGCTGGTTAAAAAGCCACATCCGGGCCTGCCTACGACAGGATTGGAGGAGATGCTTGCCGTTCTTTCCCGGGGCCCCGTAAAGGTGGACCTATTCCCCCAAAAAAAGGGCGGTGTCTCGGCAATTCTCATGCTCTATCCGCTGTCGGTCGACACTATCAACGAGGTGCTCCACCTATGGTCGATGGACGTCCTTAGGATTTGGAACGAGCAACTGGTCGGCATTGAAGGAAAGTTGATCGTCACCGACGTGGTGCCGCTGGATACAAGTCGTCTAGTCACGCCTGGAGACATTTCATCGCTCGCGTATACGGTCATTCCTTGGCTGGTGGGACAAGCCCTCATACAAACGCCCATGCAGGCAGCGAGGCCCATCAAGCTGTACCAGGCAGCTGATTCCAGCTTGCTTGCATGGGATGACCCTATCGTTTCCGAAAATGATGTCCGATATGCCAGTGCACTGCATGCTATCGAACCGACTCTTGTCTTGCTGCACGGTCGGCCGCAGCCCTACATCCAGCTACGTGTGAAACTGACCCAGGTGATGCCCAACCTTGTAGGCAAGAAAAAACATGCCTGGGTCAAAACCGGCGACCTGATCGTCAAAGCGAAGCTCAAAACCAAGAAGACGGACGAAGGCTGGGAAACTACGTACGAGCACCCTGTCGAGAAGCTGCTGACCTTCATGGGCGTACAGTCGTTTCCTCCAATGGTCGACGGCGACATCCCCGTCGACAGCGACGTGAGACCCATCTACGCCATCCCACCGTCAAATCCAATGATTGCGTCAGGCCCTGGCCCGCTGTTCCTCGACCAAGCCGGCTTTCACCTCCTTGCAAGTCTGCCTGGAACGGCTCCGCTTCTGGTCAAGAAGGCGGTGGCTAGCTTACGAGAGGAGAAGGTTGTCAACACGGGAGAGGCCGCCAATCTGAACGCGATGGTACTCGCAGCACACGCTGACGTGATGCTGCGGCTACATGCAGCCAGTACCACCCTGGCCCAGGACAGCAAGTTCTTCGATAAGGTGATGCCTCCTCTCGTGGCACTGACACGCCTGGATGTACCGGACGCGCAGCGAATGCTTGAAGGAAAACATGACAGCAACAGCCTAAACGACTGGCTAATGAACCATGTGGTGCCCGCTAGCAAGCAGGCTTCTGAAAATGGCGCAAAGGTAATGATCGTTGAGACCAGTACGTCCGCTGCCTCTCAGGAAGCAGGGCTAGACCCCAAGCACGTCATTCGAAGGGTACTGGCAAAGCACGGCATCGCGACCCAGTTCATCATGCATATCGACCCTGATGCACAAGCTAAGAGGCGGAAGACCAAAGCGGATGATCGTGATTTCAAAGCTACCAACTCGATCATCGAAGCGATTCGACTAAGCGGGCACCTCCCCGTTCCGACGCCCAAAGTAAAATCGATGCCGGCGAGCACAACGGTGCTGTCGATTTTGCTGGATAGAATTCAGGATAAAGGCCCGGCCATCTATCTGCCGGTTATCACCCGGACGGTGTTGGGCGGGAATAAACCAGAGGTTTTCTGGTTCGAATCTTGCTTGGACTCCAATGGCAAATGGTTCAGCTACGGCGAGGGCTTGGCCGCCATCCACGGGACGGACACTCTGCTCAAGCCTGACCAATTGAAGACATTGGTCACCCAATCCTTGCTGGACTGCAAGATCAATTCGAACGACTCGTTGATCGTCTGCCTCGATGCCAATCTAAGAACCTTCTATGGAGCATTGAAAGATGGCCCCGGGGAGGGTCTTCCTCCCGTCCCATCAGATGCCGCTGTCGTCCGCATTCGAGCCGATCACCAGGTAGCACAGATCAGCGGCAACCACACCTTGTCTCCCAACTCGGCTCACTACATCGGGACAAAGGTGGGAGCTTTTCAATCTTGCGAGAGCGCCTCGGTATTTTATTTCGTGTCACCGTCTAAGCAGTACGGCAGCGTTCGCTCACAGCGCGAGAACACAAGATACGACGTATCAGAACGAGACCTGCGAGATCCATGGCAGCAGTTGGGCGTAACAGAAATCACGATCATAACGCCCGGGGCATTTAGCACTGCGACAGTGATCGCTGAACAGGTCGCCTTGCTGTGCAGGAACCCTTCACTGTGGGACGGCTACCTGCGTCTGCCTGGGCCCATGCACTTGGGCAAACAAGTAGCGGCAGACCATCCAATTTTGGAAATGCGACGCAAGTCTGAAGCGAACCGGTATGGAAATTAGGGAATCTAATGTGTGGAGGCACTGAAGCCGGTCAAATAGTCACTTGTTAGCACTCGGTCTTAAGTTGTGCTCCATATGCACTGGATTTTGGTTCATATTGACCAGATGAACCAAAGTCGGCTTTCAACAAAGCAGGCACCACACGAATAAGCTAGATATCAGGCCGTCTCCGCAGGCTGGCTCACTAGAGCCAATGCCAAGGCCTTTGCTCCACCCAAGTCCAAATGCATCGTGGCGTAAGACTGCATGAGTAATGCTGGCGGAAGCACCCAATCCCATTTTTCTTGAGCCATGTTCTGTACGTCCGCTAGAACAGCGGATTCATCAATACCGTCCCACTCGGCGATCTCACGCAGCTTGCGTTCAAGCGACGTCCGATCTCCCTCAACCTCGATGACCAACCCGCTGTTCTCACTGGCTAGTCCGGTGTGCGTCAACAAGATGGCTAGGGCATCGTTTGTCCAATCGCCTCGCCAGCTGAAAAGGTAAGTCTTACCTCCGCTTTCGGTCATGCTCGAATGTACCAATCCAAGGTCCGAGAAAGCGCTACGTGCCTGAGCTAGTAGCTCTTGTGCCGTAGTATCAAGATAGGGGTAGACGTCCGCCTCCAACAAGACGCTCCTCATCTCTTGCCGAACCCGATCATGTACACGGGCTCCAAGCCCGTCAAAGGACGGGGGAGCACCACCGGGATCGGATCTCACGACA
>Ga0114984_1000473_pt1 | contig 15453 bp, 16 predicted proteins | sample Shrwel1BS1Day1_FD_96987 | JGI IMG/M metagenome (GOLD analysis project Ga0114984, IMG submission 96987) | Subsurface microbial communities from deep shales in Ohio, USA - Utica-3 well 1 S-1-Day1 | ecosystem: Environmental > Aquatic > Deep subsurface > Shale gas/oil reservoir > Produced water/Flow...
CTGGGAGCCGGTTCGTTCCATTCTCCGGTCTGCCTCCGGATATGACTGAGCTTCTTGTTTGAGTTTCACCTGGTTTCCCAGCCTGCTGGTCCGGGTGTTCGGCCCGGGTGGGTCTTCCCTTCACAGAATGTTGAAGGCCAGGGATGGCCTGAAACAAGCGCACATGGACGTGCTCGTAGCGGTTCCGGGAAAGCCCTTCCCGCCTTCACCCAACCACCGAAAATATCAGGCTACGGGTAACAGATACCCCCGAGCTCAGCCCCAAACACCTTGGGAAACCAGCCCCCAACTCTCCTCGAAATCGGCGGAGGGCAACCGGGAAAACGAAGACCGGACAAACCGCTGGATGCGGCCTTCCACAAACACCATGACAAAGTCGGCACCCCGGGCAGCACTGGTCCGTGGCCGAAGCCCCTGGCGGATTTCGCCTTCCTTCAGGGCCTGCCGGATCTGCATCTCCAGGCGCTCGAAAAACTGGGAGGCACGTTTGCGCAGGGAATCGTTCTCCCCCATCAGGGCGTCACCCGTGAGCACGCAGCACAGGCCCGGATTGCGCTCCGCGAACACCAGCACAAGGTGCACGAGCTGCTGCAACCGGGCCCGCACATCCTCCTGCTCCTGCAGAATCACCTGACAGCGGGAGAACACCGCTTCCTCGGCAAACTCGATGAGGGCTTCAAACATTTTCCGCTTGCTGGGGAAATGGCGGTAAAGGGCGGCTTCGGTTACCCCCACGGTGCGGGCCAGGCCGGCGGTGGTGATGCGGGCACCCGGATCGGTTTCCAGCAGTTCCACCAGGGCGTGAAGGATCGCTTCGCGGCGACTGGGTTTCGGGTCGGTCATGACAGGACTACAGCGCTCTGGGTTTCGGTTTTTATGATCGACGTCCTGGTTGAACATGGGGTCAGATGAAAGGTTTCATCTGTCCCCACCTTCACCCTCAGAAGAAGGTGCCATCAATCGGCGAGGATGCGCTGGCATACATCTTCTTCGGCATGCGGCCCGCCAGGTAGGCTTCACGGCCGGCTTCGATGGCCAGGCGCATGGCATTGGCCATCCTGATGGGGTCTTTGGCCTGGGCGATGGCGGTGTTCATCAATACGCCATCACACCCCAGTTCCATGGCGATGGTGGCATCGGAGGCAGTACCCACGCCGGCGTCCACCAGCACCGGTACACGGGCATTCTCGACGATCAGCCTGATGTTGTAGCGGTTCTGGATGCCCAGACCGGAACCGATCGGGGCGCCCAGGGGCATGATGGCCACACAGCCCATCTCCTCCAGACGCTTGGCCAGCAGCGGGTCGTCGGAGCAGTAGACCATGACCCTGAAGCCGTCCTTGATCAGCTCCTCGGCCGCCACCAGGGTTTCGGTCATGTTCGGGTAGAGGGTCTTTTCCTCACCGAGCACTTCCAGCTTGACCAGGTCGTGGCCGTCGAGCAGCTCTCGGGCCAGCTTGCAGGTGCGCACCGCGTCTTTCGCGGTGAAGCAGCCGGCGGTGTTGGGCAGGATGGTGTAGCTCTCCGGGGGGATCACATCCAGCAGGTTGGGTTCGTCCGGGTTCTGCCCCAGGTTGGTACGGCGTACGGCGACGGTGACGATCTCGGCGCCGCTGGCCTCGATGGCGCGGCCGGTTTCCATCATGTCCCGGTATTTGCCGGTACCCACCAGCAGACGGGACTGGTAGACACGGCCGGCAATTTCCAGGGGCTTGTCTTCGGGAAGCTGAACTTCAGGAGTATCGGTCATAACCTTTCCGGGTTGTCTGGATTTACACAATCAGGATGCGCAGGATGCGGCCGTGGCCGCCTGTAACGCTTGCAGAGAATTGCGTCAGCCACCGCCGATGGCATGAACCACTTCGACTCGGTCGCCGGGGTTCAGGGTGAATTCGGGGTACTGGCTGCGGGGCACGATATCCTCGTTGACTTCCACCGCCAGCCGTTTGCCGGTCAGGGCCAAAGATTCAATCAGGACGGAGACGGTCGCGCCGTCCGGGAGTTCCATCGCATCGCCGTTTACTTCTACCTGCATGTCGCTGTCAAACCTCGCATTGATTCAGCCTTGGCGCCGGAAACCTGCGCTAGCCAGCAGGCCCCAGCCAATCATGAAGCATACACCACCCATCGGGGTCACCGGGCCCAGCCAGTGATAACCGGTGAACACCAGCAGGTACAGGCTGCCACTGAACATCAGGATGCCCGCCAGGTAAAACCCGGCCGCAATTCCCAGCAAACGCCGGGACAGGCCGAAACCCGCCAGCACGGCAACCAGTACCAATGCCAGGGCATGGTACATCTGATAAGTCACGGCTGTCTGGAACACATCCAGGGCCCGCTCACTCACCATCTGGCGCAGGCCATGGGCGCCAAAGGCACCGGCCATGACCGCCAGCAGACCAAGCAGGGCGCCTGCAACCAGTGGCCAGCGTAATACCTGGCCCGTTGTCTGGGATGTTTCAGCAATCACAGTGGATTTTCTCTCCCGTGTCCAGGTTCATCACTGTCAGCATACCGCCCCAGACACAGCCGGTGTCCAGGCCGATGAACCGGTCACTGCCGGTATTACCCTGCAGCGCGGCCCAGTGGCCGAAAATGACACGGACATCGTCCTGCCTCGGGAACCGGAACCAGGGCTCGAACCCCTCGGGGGCATTGTCTGCGGACTCCTTGGTGGCCAGCTCCAGGGTACCGTCCCCGGCAATAAAACGCATCCGGGTGAAATAGTTGGTGATCATCCGCCAGCGGTCCATACCGGCCAGGCAGGGATCCCAGCACTCGGGTTCATTGCCGTACATGTGGGCAAAGTAATACTCCGCCTCATCGCTGCGGATCACTGCCTCGACTTCCCGGGCATAGCTGACTGCGTCCTCCACACTCCAGATGTGGGGAAGGCCGGCGTGAGCCATAACGAAATTGCGTTTGCAGTCGTAAACGCAAAAATTCTGCTGGCGCAGCCACTGCAGCAACCGGCCACAATCCGGGGCATCCAGAATATCGTCGAGGGTATCCTTGCGTTTTGGCGCATGGCCGCCAAGCGCCACTGCCAGCAGATGCAGGTCGTGGTTGCCAAGAACGACAACCGCACTGTCTCCCAGGCTCTCGATATACCGCAGGGTCGCAAGCGACGATGGCCCCCGGTTGATCAGGTCACCGGCCACCCAAAGACGGTCACGGGAGGGTGAGAAATCCACCTTGCCCAGGGCATCCCGCAAACGTTCATAACAGCCCTGGATATCGCCGATGGCGTAGTCAGTCATTACTCACCTCATCGCCGGTTCCGGTTTTCTGATCAAAGAGAAAGTCGGCAATGCGTACGTAGTCCGCCAGGCTGAGGTTTTCCGGTCGCAGCCCGTCATCGATGCCCAGGCTCTGCAGTTGCCCGGCGCTGATCATGCCACCGAGGGCCTTGCGCAGGGTCTTGCGCCGGGCGTTGAACGCCGTTCGGACCACCGCCTGCAGGGTCGCCAGGTCCCTGGCCGGATGTGGCAGCGTTTCGTGGGGCACCAGGCGGACAATGGCGGAATCCACTTTCGGCGCCGGCCTGAACGCGCCCGGGCCCACCTCGAACAGCGGCTGCACCTGGCAGAAGTACTGGGCCATGATGCCCAGCCGACCGTAGTTGTTGTCTCCTGGAACCGCCGCCAGCCGCTGCACCACTTCCTTCTGCAACATGAAATGCATGTCCTGCACCACGCCGGCCTGTCCGAGCAGGTGGAAGATCAGCGGTGTGGAAATATTGTACGGCAGGTTGCCGATGATCCGTAGGGGCCGGTCCTCCACCAGCTGGCTGAAATCGAATTTCAGTGCGTCCGCCTCGTGGATACGGAATTCCGGATAGTTGAAAAACCTGGTACGCAACACCGGAATCAGGTCCCGGTCCAGTTCCACGACCTGGAGGCGGGGATTGATCGCCAGGATTTCCTCGGTCAGAGCACCCGGCCCGGGGCCGATCTCGACGATGGCATCCTCCGGCCTGGGGTTGATGGCGCGCACAATGCGCTCGATCACCCCCGGATCGTGCAGGAAGTTCTGCCCAAAACGTTTTCTGGCCTGATGGCCGCCTTTCTGACTCACGACTCGCTCTCTTGTCTGGCCGCCTTCCGGCACCGTGCCATGTGTTCACCCATGCGGATGGCTGTGTGCAGGCTGCCGGCATCGGCCTTGCCGGTTCCCGCCAGATCCAGTGCCGTGCCATGGTCGACCGAGGTGCGGACAATGGGCAGGCCCAGAGTGATGTTCACTGCCCGGCCGAAGCCCTGGAACTTGAGCACCGGCAAGCCCTGGTCATGGTACATGGCCAGCACCGCATCGGCGTTATCCAGCCAGTGCGGCGTAAACAAAGTGTCCGCTGGCAGCGGACCGGTGAGATTGATGCCCTCGCCCCGCAACTTATCGAGGGTGGGCTCAATCACTTCGATTTCCTCCCGGCCCAGGTGGCCCCCCTCCCCGGCGTGGGGATTGAGCCCGGCCACCAGGATCCGCGGTTTGGCAATGCCGAAGAAGGTCTTGAGGTCCGCATCCAGGATGCGGGTCACCTGACTCAGCCGTTCGGGGGTGATGGCATCGGCCACGTCCCGGAGCGGCAGGTGGGTGGTCACCAGGGCCACCCGCAACTCGTCGGTGGCGAGCATCATCACCACCCGCTCCACGCCACACAGTTTCTGCAGGAATTCGGTATGGCCGCTGAAGGCGATACCGGCCTCGTTGATCACGCCCTTGTGCACCGGCGCAGTGACCATGCCATCCACCTCATCGTCCAGGCAGGCACGGGCAGCAATTTCCAGCGTTTTCAGGACATAGCGACTGTTGGCAGGGTCGGTCTTGCCGGCGGCCAGGTTCCGGCAGCCCTCCACCGGCCACACCGACAGGTGGCCCGGTTCCATCCGGGGCGGTGTTCCCGGCTGCCAGGCATGGAGTTCCACCTCAAGACCCAGCATCCGCGCGCGTTCGGCCAACAGCGCCTCGGTGGCGACCACCACGATACCGGCCCCGCGTGGCTCAAGAGCCAGCTGAAGGCACAGCTCGGGCCCGATGCCGGCGGGTTCACCCGCGGTCAGTGCCAGGATCACCGGTTCACTCATGACGACGTGCCTGCCTCCGCATCGGCCTGGCTTTCATCCGCGTACTCGCCCTTGAACTCGACAAAGGCCTCGTCGCGGATTTCCCGGAGCCAGTTCTGCAATTCGGTCTCGAACTTGCGGCGATAGATGGCCTGGCGGGCATCGGATTCCCGGGCCTCACCGGTCACATCCTTTTCGCGGCGCTCCTGCACCTGCAGGATGTGCCAGCCAAACCGGGAACGGAACGGCCCCTTGAGTTCGCCGAGGTCGGCCTCGAGCATCGCCTGCTCGAACGCCGGTACCATCTGCCCCCGGCTCACCCAGCCCAGGTTGCCCCCATCGGAGCCGGACACCGGATCGTCGGAGTATTTTTTGGCCAGTTCGGCGAAATCGGCACCGTCCTGAAGTTGCTGGTACAGATCACGGATCCTGGCCTCTGCTTCGGCATCGGTACGTGCCTGAGACGGCCGCACCAGGATATGGCGGACTTTGTGCTGGCGAACCAGCTGTTTCTGCTCGCCACCGCGTTTGTCCATAACCATGACCAGGTGGAAACCGCTGTTGTTCTCCAGCACCGGCGACGGCTCGCCGGGCGCCAACCCCGGTACCACAGGAGCAACCAGCGAAGGCAGCTGATTCTCGGTCCGCCACCCCATGTCACCGCCTTCCAGGGCGTTACTGGCATCCGACTCGGCAACGGCCACTTCCCGGAAGTCCCGGCCATCCACAATCTGCTGTCTCAGATTCTGCGCCTTGGTGCGGGCCGCCTCGACCGAAGCTTCACTGGTCGGGTCATCCACTTCGATGAAAATATAGGCAAGCCGGTACTCGGCTGTATCGCCGCCCTGGGCCTCCAGGGCCTGCAGGTAGTTTTCCACCTCCCGGTCAGTCACCCGCACCCGGTTACCCACCTGTCGCTGCTGGACGCGGCTGGTGAGCATCTCGTTGCGGATCTGCTCCCGGGCCTGGCGATAACTCACACCTTCCGCGGCCAGTTGCTGCTCGAACTCGGCCCGGGTCATGCTGTTCCGCCGGGCAATGTTGTCCATGGTTTCGTTCAGCTCGTTGTCGCTGATACGCATGCCCATCCTGTCGGCCATCTGCAACTGAATTGACTCGGTGATCAGCTGTTCCAGCACCCTCTGTTCCAGTATGTCCCGGGGGGGCAGGCCGGTACCCTGGGCCTGCAGACGGCTGATGATGGTATTGATCCGGGCTTCCAGCTCGGTCTGCAGGATCACGCTGTCGTCGACGATGGCAACGACCTGATCCAGCAGTTTGCGCTCGGCCTGGGCCGACACGGAGAGCGCCAGCATCAGGAACATCAGAAAGGTTGTCACACCCTGGCGAAAGGTCGCCTTCATAATCACCTCATATCAAAAAATGGTGTACACCGTTGGCCTGCGGTCCTGGTCCGGCCAGGGCTCAGGGAGTTCCGAAACGCCGGCGCTCCCTTTCATCAAACCCGTATATCGCCTCGGAGATCGAGGCCGAGGAACCGCCACTGCCGCCAAGGCCCTTGAGCTGGATCTGGAACAACAGGCTGGTATCCAGCTCCTGATCGTCGGTCAGGTAGCTCTGATGCACCACCTGGACGCTCCAGCAGCAGTTGTTGTACTCAAGCCCGGCGAGCGATCCCACTGTGCGGTCCAGACCGGAATCGTAAACCCACCGGCCGATCAGGCTAACACGGTCTGAGACCGGAACAACCGCCGCAATATCCGACTGTTCCAGCTCGTCCTTGCTGTAGGTATGCCCGAGGCTGGCCAGGTAACGGTAATCTTCCGAGTGGAAGGTCAGCTGGCTTCGCCCCTCTTCGGTCTCGCCGGTCTCCGGATCCCACAGGCCGGAAGAACGGATTTCCAGAGTATCCAGGGGACTGAGCACCAGCTCGCCGGCCAGTGGCGACCGGCTCCGGGTACTGCCACCGGCACCAAACAGGGTCACCTCCCGGTCCTGGAAGTACTGCACCTGACCAATGCTGACCCGCGCCCTTTCCGCCCCGGTAACCAGGTCATTGAAGCGGCTGGTCAGGGCCACGGTCAACTGGTTGGTATCGCCCACTCGGTCGCCGCCGCTGAAACGGTCCGGCTCGAACAGCTGGTCGAAGCGGAAACTCTTGATCGATGTATCGAAATCCGGGATGTCATTCTGGTCCGCGTCGGCACCTGCCCAGGCGTAATACAGCCGTGGTTCGAGGCTCTGGTTATACGGCACGCCGAACAGCTCCGAGCGGCGGTCAAAATAAAGACCGTTATCCCATTCAGCCACCGGAACGGTGCGATCAAAACTGCCACCGCCGAGACTGTAATCTTCGAGTTCATACCGGGTGTAATCAACGCTCACCGAGGGACGGCTGAAACCCCAGAGCGAACGCAAGGGCACCGCCAGCTCCGGCACCGCGCGGAAGCGCTGCCCGTTGGCCCGATCGAGGCCGGTCAGGTTGCCATTGTCCCGGTAGAACCAGGTGTACTGGCTCTCCAGCCCGGCTTCCAGCCACCCGGCCTCGGTAGTTCCGCCATACAGCACTTCCGGCAGCTGGGCGTAGGGTTTGTCTTGATCCGCGATGAATTCGCTGATGGTCTGGTAATCGTTCAGGTAGGCCTCGAAGTACTGGTTGGCACTGCGAAAACGCACGCCGCCCCGGCGCCGGAGATGGGTCGCCTGGTTGATTTCCAGGCTGCGGTTGAGATCGCTCAGGTAGTCATTGTCGCTCACCACCGAATAATCACCGTAGCCGGTCCAGCCGTGACCAAATCTGGCCCGGGTAGTGACATCCAGCGCCCAGCGCTCACCGCTCTCGCCCGGATTTTCATCCCGGAAAGCGGAGTCCTGGTTGATATAGCCTACCTGCAACACACTCTCGCCAAAGCGGCTCAGGTAGCGGCCTTCCGCTTCGTTGAACAGGCCCCGGCCCTCGATGTACTGGGGGGTCAGTGTGGCATCGTAGTGGGGTGCCAGGTTCAGGTAATAGGGCACCGCCAGGAAGGCGCCGCTGCCGGTACTGGAAGATCCGAACTGCGGGTAGAGAAAACCGGTCTTGCGGCGGTCATCGATGGGGAAGCTGGCCCAGGGCCAGTAGAACACCGGAACATCCAGCACTTCCAGGCGAACATGCCTGGCGGTGCCAACCCCCCGGGCCCGGTCCAGCCTGATATCCGACGCCAGGATCGCCCAGTCATTCTGCCGGGGACCACAGGTGGTCAGCAAACCATCGCGGATTTGCACCTGGTTTTCGGAAATCCGGGACAGACTGGAGGCATTACCACGCATTTCGGGGCCATGCAACAGGAAGGTCGCCGTGTCGATATCGAAGCGCCCACTCTCCAGGCTGTAATCTGCGGACTCTCCGGTGAGCAGGAATCCGTTGCCGCGGCTTACCAGTGGACCGCTGACCGAAACGGACCCTGTCTGCTGGTCGTACCGGGCCTCCGAGCCGGTGACCTCGAAGCCACCCTGGCGAATCCGGACATCTCCCTGCAGGTAAAGCTCCCGGTCGATTTCGTAGCGGGCACTCAGGCCACTGGCCTGGAGCGGCTCGCCGGCGTCCGCGCCCGGACCAGTGAAGGCAGAACCCACACCTTCGGTGCCGGAAGGAAGGTAGCCACCCTCACAGAACACCGGCAACCGGTCCCGGACCCCGGTGGGCAGTTCGGCCCGGGGGCGCCAGTCGATCTCCGCTGCCGAAGGTGGTGCGCCGCCCTCGGCCGCGGCTGTTGTCGCCAGAACATACCCCGACAGGATAACCGGGGCTGCACCGGAAATCCGGCGGATCCGGCCAGACAACCGGCGGGCCGGTCGCTTCGGGCTACTGATGGCGGATTGCACGGTGGCAGGATTCCTGTTCCGGAAAGTGGATTTCGGGGCCTGAATTCGAGCCGCCTAGTTTACACGGCCCCTTGCAGCTTGTTAACGGAAACTCCGCTGTAAAACCGTTTTACCCCCTTTATACTCCTCTGCTAACTTTCGGAATCAATGCCAACGAATATGTCGGGACAATCAACCACCCCTATGGACACGCGCCAGCAGTCACTGACCCGTTGGGTCAGGCAGTTTTCCGGTTTCGAGCATGCCGAGGCGGAGCCCGTCTCCGGGGATGCCAGCTTCCGCCGTTATTTCCGGGTATGGCGCCGGCAACAGAACGGCGAACAGACTCCATTCATTGTCATGGATGCGCCCCCCGAACATGAAGATTGCGTTCCGTTCCTGGCCATTGCCCGGCACTGGCACCGTCACGGCGTAGCGGTGCCAGCCATTGAAGCGAGCGATCTCGAGCAGGGCTTCCTGCTCCTTGAGGACTTTGGCGACCAGCTGATGCTGACCGGACTGACCGAAGACAACGCAGAGACACGCTACCGGGAAGCCCTGAATGAGCTGGTTGCGATCCAGCAACTGCCCTCCCCTCCGGACTACCCGTTGCCGCCCTACGATGCCGCGCTCCTGGACCGGGAGATGGCCCTGTTCCCGGACTGGCTGCTCGAGCGCCGTCTGGGCATGGCGCTGGATAACGGGGCCCGGTGCCTGCTCGACACCACCTTTGCCTTCCTCCGGGAAAGCGCACTGGCCCAGCCGGAAGTGACGGTACATCGGGACTATCACTCCCGGAACCTGCTGATTCGCCCGGGGACTCTACGGCCGGGTGTGATTGATTTCCAGGACGCCGTCCTCGGCCCGGTCACCTACGATGCGGTTTCCCTGCTCAAGGACTGTTACGTGTCCTGGCCGGAAGAACGCCTGAGCCGGTGGCTGGAGTCCTTCCGGCAGGCCACCCTGGAGAAGGGGCTGCACCACGCCGACCCGGACACCTTCCGGCAATGGTTCGAGCTGATGGGCATGCAACGGCACCTGAAGGCGGCCGGCATCTTTGCCCGGCTGGCCATCCGTGACGGCAAGGATGGCTACCTGGGCGACGTCCCCCGCACCGTCAACTACCTGATCCGCGCCAGCGCCCGGCAACCGGCCCTGCGACACTTCCATGAGTGGCTGGCGGATACGGTCATGCCACTGATCGAGGAGAAAATCGGCCCGGCACCGGCATTGGAGGATACCCCGCTGTGAAAGCGATGATCCTGGCCGCGGGCAAGGGTGAACGCATGCGTCCGCTGACCCTGACCACCCCCAAGCCCCTGCTCAGCGCCGGCGGCAAGCCGCTGATCGTGCATCACCTGGAGCACCTGCAGCGGGCCGGTTTCCGGGAAGTGGTGATCAACCATGCCTGGCTGGGCGACCAGATCGAGTACACCCTGGGCACGGGTGAGCGCTTCGGGCTGTCCCTGGAATACTCACGCGAGGCCGAACCATTGGAAACCGCCGGCGGCATTGTCCGGGCCCTGCCCTTGCTCACGGCCTCCGGTTCGGACTGGTTCCTGGTCATCAATGGCGATATCTGGACCGACTTTCCCCTCGCCCAGCTGGAGCCGGAGCCGGACCGGGATGCGGTGCTGGTGGTCACCGATAACCGTCCTCACCATCCCGAAGGTGATTTTCACCTGATGGAGTCCGGCGAACTGGCCAGTGACGGCTCCCGCAAACTGACCTTCACCGGCATCAGCCTGCTGCATCGCCGCCTGTTTGCCGGCCTCGACGATAACGCCGGGAAACTGGGGCCGATTCTGCGCCGCGCCATGGCCCGGGGCCGGATTTCCGGGCGTTACCACGGCGGCGGCTGGGTCGATGTGGGAACGCCGGAGCGCCTTCGGGAACTGGACCGCCGGCTGTCCGCGCAAGAGGCCTGACGCACCATGCCAAAGAGTACCGGCAGCCCGACACTCCCGTCCCACCTCCAGGCCGAGTTCACCAGCCTGCTCCGGGAACTGGCCGCCTGCGGACACCAGGCTGCCACCTTTGTTGAACGGGTGCGGCTACCAGGATGGTGCCATCGCCCGCTGTTCTGTTTTCTCGGCTATATCGCCCGGTCAGATGGCCGGGTCACCGAGGCTGACATCACCTATGCCGAGGGACTGATCCGGGCGCTGAACCTTTCCGGGCGCCAACGCCAGCGGGCGATCCACTGGTTCCGGCATGGCAAGAAAGCAGAAGACCTGCCCCCATTGAGAGGTCTGTCACTGCGCCTTACCCGCCGACTCTGGCCCTCCCCGGCGCTGACCGTGGCCATCTGCCTGTGCCATGCGGCGCAAATCCAGGGGCCGCCCGGCAAACCCCGCCGTTACCGTTGTGAAGACGCCATCGACCAGATGGGCTTGCCGGTGGCCGTTGGCGATCACATCCTGGAGAGTTATGCCTGCAAGGTCTGGGTGCGGGCAGCAGACATGCCCTCCCCCCCGAAAACCTATGACCAGGCCTGCCAGTTACTGGGTATGACCCGCCGTGACTCCCTGGCCCTGATCAAGCGGGCCTATCGTCGCAAGGTTTCGGAATACCACCCGGACAAACTGTCCCAGAAGGAGCTAACACCACGGGAACTGGCCATCGCCAAGGAACAGTTGCTGCGTTACCAACAAGCCTGGGAACTGATCAAGCAGCGGAACCACTCGGCTTGAAGCCATGACCGGCCTGACTACGCACAGGTGCGCATCTTTCGGCGGCGAAAACACCGGCGCAAACTGGTAAACTGGCCAGCGAATGAACGGCACGGACGGAACCGGACCTTCCGGATTCCGCACCACCCTGAACTGCTATCGAACACCACTGAGAGAAACATCATGAATCCGTACCTGATTGCCCCATCCATCCTCTCCGCCGATTTTGCCCGCCTGGGCGAGGAAGTCGACAAGGTGCTGGCCGCCGGTGCCGATGTGATGCACTTCGACGTGATGGACAATCACTACGTGCCGAATCTGACCATCGGCCCCTTGATCTGCGAAGCCCTGCGCAAGTATGGCGTCACCGCTCCCATTGATGTTCACCTGATGGTGTCCCCGGTGGACGACCTGATTCGCATGTTCATTGATGCCGGTGCCAGTTACATCACCTTCCACCCGGAGGCGTCCAACCACATCGACCGTTCCCTGCAACTGATCCGGGATGGCGGCTGCAAGGCCGGCCTGGTGTTCAACCCGGCCACGCCCCTGAGCTATATGGATTACGTGATGGACAAGCTCGACATGGTGCTGCTGATGTCAGTCAACCCGGGCTTTGGTGGCCAGAAGTTCATCCCCGGTACCCTGAACAAGCTGCGCGAAGCCCGCAAGAAAATCGACGCCAGCAATTACAACATCCGGCTGGAAATCGATGGCGGCGTGAAAAACGATAACATCCGGGAAATCGCCGAAGCCGGTGCCGACACCTTCGTCGCCGGTTCTGCCATTTTCAATACCCCGGACTACAAGACCACCATCGACGCCATGCGGGAGGAACTGGAGCAGGCCCGCAAGGTGATTGGCGGATGAGTCTCAAAGGCCTGTTCAACGCCCGCTGGCCGGGCGTTGCCCTGTTCGACCTGGACGGCACCCTGGTAGACAGCGCACCGGATCTGGCCGCCGCGGTGGACCAGATGCTGGAGCACCTGGGCCGGACACCGGCGGGTATCGACAAGGTCCGGGACTGGGTGGGCAACGGCGCCGCTGTTCTGGTGCGCCGGGCCCTGGCCGGCAAGACCGACTGGGAACCGGCGCAGCCGAAGGACGACGCCCTGTTCAAGGACGCCCTGGCGATCTTTTTCCATCACTACGGCCGGATCAACGGCCAGCATTCCCGGGTCTACCCGGGAGTGGAAACCTGCCTGGCGCACCTGAAAAACAGCGGCTGCCGGCTGGCAGTGGTGACCAACAAGCCGGAACAGTTCGTGGCTCCTCTGCTCAGGCAGCTGGACCTGGACCACTGGTTTGACCTGAGCATCGGCGGCGACACGCTGCCGGTCAAAAAGCCGGACCCTGGCCCACTGCTGCATGCCATGGAGCGGCTCGGCGGCACCCGCGGCACCACGGTCATGATCGGAGACTCCGCGGCCGACGTGAACGCCGCCATTGCCGCCGGCATTCCCTGCGTGGCAGTCCGCTATGGCTACAACTTCGGGGGATCAGTGGAAACCCTGGGGGCCGACGCGATTGTTGATTCACTGGCCGAGCTTTTGTAATCTCACAAGGACGTTTCATTGAACACTTGTTATCGGGAGATTCCTGCCATGCAGGGACTGAATCTGACTGCAGCGCGAGGCATCCTCACAACCCGCGCAACACGATGGTGGCGATGGCGCACCGGCTGAACAGGCCCGGCGGCTGACGGGCGCACGCCTGTCGAGACCGCACCACCCGACGGAACGGCATCCGGCCCTTCCGTGCAAATGCAGATCAGAATTCAGGAAACCGACACATGACACCCGAGCAGTTCTCCGAACTCGCCGACGCCGGCTTTAACCGTATCCCCGTGTATCGCGAGGTCCTGGCGGACCTGGATACGCCCTTGAGCACCTATCTGAAGCTCGCCAGTGGCCCCTATTCCTACCTGTTCGAATCCGTCCAGGGTGGCGAGAAGTGGGGCCGCTATTCCATCATCGGCCTGCCCAGCCGGGAAATCCTCAAGGTCTATGACCACCGCATTGAAGTCAGCCGCAACGGCGAGGTGATCGAGCAGTCCGAGGTGGACGACCCACTGGACTTCGTCGACCAGTACCAGAAGCGCTTCAACGCCCCGGACCTGCCGGAACTGCCGCGATTCAATGGCGGGCTGGTGGGCTATTTCGGCTATGACACCGTGCGCTACATCGAAAAGCGATTGCGCCATTCCTGCCCGCCGGACAAGATCGGAACCCCGGACATACTGCTGATGGTATCCGACGAGATCGTGGTGTTCGACAACCTGCGCGGCAAACTGCACCTGATTGTCCACGTTGATCCGGCCACCGAAGGCGCCTACGATCAGGCCCAGGCCCGCATTGACGAGCTGGAAGCACGGCTGCACCGGCAGACCGCCAATGCTCCCCGCACTCCGGAACACCTGCGCGGCAAGACCGTGGATGAGGGTGATTTCATCTCCGGCTTCACCCAGGACCGTTTCGAGGCCGCCGTCGACCGGATCAAGGAATACGTGCTGGACGGCGATATGATGCAGACGGTCATCTCCCAGCGGATGTCCATCCCGTTCGAGGCACCGCCGTTGAACCTGTACCGGTCGCTGCGGGTCCTCAATCCGTCGCCGTACATGTACTTCCTGGATCTGGACGACTTCCACATTGTCGGTTCGTCCCCGGAAATCCTGGCCCGGGTGGAGGATGAAGAGGTGACTGTGCGGCCCATCGCCGGCACCCGCAAGCGCGGCGCCACCGAGGCCGAGGACAAGGCCCTGGAAAACGAACTGCTGGCCGATCCGAAGGAAATTGCCGAACACCTGATGCTGATCGACCTGGGGCGCAACGACGCCGGCCGGGTCTCGGAAACCGGTACCGTCAAGGTCACCGACAAGATGATCGTGGAGCGCTACTCCCACGTCATGCACATCGTGTCCAACGTGACCGGCCGACTGAAAGACGGCACCAGCTGCCTGGACGTACTGCGGGCCACCCTGCCCGCCGGCACCCTCAGCGGCGCCCCGAAGATCCGGGCCATGGAAATCATCGACGAACTGGAGCCGGTCAAGCGCGGCGTCTACGGCGGCGCAGTCGGCTATCTCTCGTTCAACGGCAACATGGATACCGCCATTGCCATCCGCACCGCGGTGATCAAGGACAACACCCTGCACATCCAGGCTGGTGCCGGGGTGGTGGCGGACTCGGTTCCCCGCCTCGAGTGGAAAGAAACCATGAACAAGGGCCGCGCGATATTCCGTGCCGTGGCCATGACCTACAACAATTACGACCACTGAGGCGGAGGAACGGATTATGTTGCTGATGATCGATAACTACGACTCCTTCACCTACAACGTGGTGCAGTACCTGGCGGAGCTGGGTGCCGATGTGCAGGTGTACCGCAACGACGAAATCACCATCGAGCAGATCGAGGCCCTCAAGCCCGAACGACTGGTGATCTCACCGGGCCCCTGCACGCCGAACGAAGCCGGCATCTCTATGGAGGCCATCCGCCACTTTGCCGGCAAACTGCCCATCCTCGGCATTTGCCTCGGGCATCAGGCCATCGGCCAGGTGTACGGTGCCGATATCGTCCGGGCCGGCCGGGTCATGCATGGCAAGGTCTCGCCGGTCTTCCACAAGGACATCGGCGTGTTCCGGGGGCTGAGCAATCCGTTGCAGGCCACCCGTTATCACAGCCTGGTCATTGACCAGAACACCCTGCCGGACTGCCTGGAAGTCACTGCCTGGACCCGCAATGATGACGGCTCCATCGAGGAAATCATGGGCGTGCGCCACAAGACCCTGCCCATCGAAGGCGTGCAGTTCCACCCGGAGTCGATCATGACCGAACAGGGCCACGAGCTGCTGCGCAACTTCCTGAGAACAAACCAATAAGAGGCCAACTCTCCATGGACATGAAAGAAG
>Ga0114984_1000474_pt1 | contig 15452 bp, 15 predicted proteins | sample Shrwel1BS1Day1_FD_96987 | JGI IMG/M metagenome (GOLD analysis project Ga0114984, IMG submission 96987) | Subsurface microbial communities from deep shales in Ohio, USA - Utica-3 well 1 S-1-Day1 | ecosystem: Environmental > Aquatic > Deep subsurface > Shale gas/oil reservoir > Produced water/Flow...
CGCAAGGCTGACTCACTGCAACAGAGTTTTGCGCTGGCACTGAATGAGCAGGAGCACAAAATGCTGTTGCTGGCGTCGATGGTGGCCGCCGACCCGATGGTTCAGGAACTGTTCTACCGTGGCTCTCGCATGGCGGTGATAGAGGGAGGAGGCAAGGGCGGCGAAGAGACAGCGCGGCTGCGACAGGCGCTATTCGAGCGGGTGGCACCGGCATGGCGAAAGATGCAGGAGCAACACACCCTGCGGCAACTGCACTTCCACCTGCCGCCGGCAACCTCCTATCTGCGCGTACATGCACCGGATCGTTTTGGTGACGATCTCTCATCCATCCGCCCCATCATCGTAGCGACCAATCGCAGCCAAAAACACCAGAGCGGCTTTGAGATCGGACGAGTCTATTCAGGTATTCGTGGAGTTACCCCGGTCTGGTATACCCGTCGGGATGGCTCGCAGGCACACGTCGGGTCGCTCGAGGCGGGCGCCTCAGTTGCCAGTGTACTGAATCGGCTGGCCCCGATGCTGGAGGTGGAGCTGGCCTTGCTGCTGGACCGCAAGAAGGTTGAACAGACAGTTTGGGAGGAGTTCAAGCCCGAACCCCTGTCCCCCTGCGGCTGTTATCTCGAGGCCGCCACGTCAAACGAGATCGCGCAGTGGCTGCAGCGTTCAGGGGTAACATTCGACGCGCTGGCCCGGCAGGCGGGGGCGCAGATGCAACTGCTGCATTGGGAGGATCGGGTGTATAGCATGACTCACTTCCCATTGCAGGCGTACAGTGGCACAGCAGCGGGCGCCACCGCCGCCCCCGCCGGGGTGGTCACCGGCTGGCAGGATATCACCCCGCTGTGGCATGAGGAGCGGCGCGCACAGCGGCACCTGATCATAGTGACCACGGCGGCCTACCTGCTTACCCAGTTACTACTTCTCCACCTGCTGCGCCTGCTGCGCCTGCTGCGAAAGATGATGCAGCAGCGGGTGAACGCCGCCACGGCAAAGGCCGAATCGGCCCAGCGCCAGCTCAATAGCCTGCTGAGCGACTCTCCTGTCGTCACCTACAGCGTGGGGCTTCCCGGCACCGCGCTGGATTACGTCTCCCCCAATTTCAAGCACCTGCTGGGCTATGATCCAAAACACATCATCGGCGATAGCAACTGGTGGCTCGAGCATATCCACCCGCAGGATCGCGAGCAGGTGCTGCAAACGATCGACTGGACTCAATGGCCCAGCAAAGGCGTTCGCCGGCGCTACCGACTGCAACACAGCGACGGGCAGTGGCGCTGGATAGAAGATCGCTGCCAGGTCTCGCGCACGGCAGAAGGGGTCCACCAGTTGAATGGTGTGCTGCTGGATGTAACGGCACAGCATCGCGCCGAGGAGGCCCTGAAGGAAAGCGAACAGCACCTGCGCCGGGCGCAACGGCTAGGTGCCGTGGGCAGCTGGGAGTATCACTTTGCCGATCAGACCCTGACCTGGTCGGAGGAAACCTACCGAATTTTCTCGATACCACCCGAGCAAACGCCCGATTACGCTCTGTTCATCAGCCGTGTCCACCCGGATGACCGTGAGCTGGTCGACAGCGCTTGGCACAGGGCGATGCGCGGCGAGCCCTACGATCTCGAACACCGCATTCTCGCGGCCGGCGAGGTGCGCTGGGTGCGGGAGATGGCAGACTTTGAATATGACGAAACCGGCATTCTGCGCGCCATCGGAATGGTGCAGGATATCACCGGCCAGAAACTGCGCGAGCAGGAGCTGCATCGACTGGCCACCAGTGATCCACTGACCGGGCTTGCCAACCGGCGTTACTTCATGGAGCGGTTTGAAGAGGAGCGGGCGAGGGCCGAAAGGTTCAATACCTGCTGCGGACTGATGATGGTGGATCTCGATCACTTCAAGCAGATCAACGATCAATTTGGTCACGCCACGGGTGATCGAGTGCTCAAGGCCTTCGCCGAAGCGGCCAAGGCGCAACTGCGCCAGATCGACATCATCGGACGCATAGGGGGGGAGGAGTTCGCCGTGCTGCTGCCCGGCACGGATCTCGAGGGTGCCAGGGTGCTGGCGGAGCGACTGCGCCAGGCCGTTGCCGCCATCCGATTCGACGACATCGACTCACTGCAGATCACCACCAGCATCGGGGTAACTGCGATAACAGCGTTGGATCATGAAATCGATACGCCGCTCAGCAGAGCAGACAAGGCGGTCTACAGTGCCAAGCGAAAAGGCCGCAACCAAACGGAGGTTGCGGCTTGAGTGTATTTTTAATACCAAATACATATCTCGTTTAATTGGTGGCGGCCGCCGCCTGCGCCATCCGGCCGTGGAACCCCCTTCGGCGCCGATCGCGCGGTGCGAGTGGAGCCCACCGGGCGCGAAGCTGTCGCTAGCCCCCGCGGCGCGCCAATGCCCAGCGGGCAGCGAATGTGCCCACACCATAGGCGAGCACTATGGTGATGATGTCAGCGTCAGCAAAGCTCAGCGATGTGAGCATCGGGCCGGGGCAGTAACCGGCAAGCCCCCAGCCGATGCCAAACAAGATACTCCCGACGACAAGGCGTCGATCGATTTCGGTTTTGCTCGGCAGCCGGAAAAAATCGGCCAGAAGAGGGCGCTTTTGTCGCAAAATCAATGGCGTCAACAGAGCGTTGACCAGCAGCCCACCCCCCATCACAAACGCCAACGATGGATCCCAGTGGCCAAACAGATCGAGGAAATTGACCACCTTGGCGGGATCGATCATCTGTGCCAGCCCGAGGCCGAAACCAAACAGCGTGCCCGCAGCCAGCGCGGCCAATAGTTGCCGCATGGAGTAGCTCATGCCGCACCCCCCAAAAGATGGCGCACAATGTAGACCGTCACAATCGCACTGCCCATGAAGCAGAGGGTTGCCACCAGCGAGCGCGGGCTGCGCCGCGCCAGACCGCAAATGCCATGGCCACTGGTGCAGCCGGAACCGATCTGGGTACCCACGCCCACTAGCAAGCCTGCGACAATCAGCCCAGGTTTATCGACAACCGCCGTGATCTGCTGCACCCCGGCGCCCAGCCCGGACCACTGGTAGATAAAGCCGCCAAGCACCAGGCCAACGACAAACAGAACCCGCCAGCCGAGATCCGTGCGCGACTCAGGATAGACGATACCGCCAGCAATGCCGGAGATTCCCGCCACGCGACCGTTGGCAAACAACAGCAGCGCCGCCGCCAGGCCGATCAAGGCGCCTCCCATCAGGGCCGGTAGCGGCGTAAAGTTTATGATCGTCATGGAAAACGGCCTCTTGAGCTCGTGAAAGGGCAGTCATTGTCTCTGAATTGGTGGCGAGTGCAAGTCATCAGTTATCAGTCATCACTTATCGGACATCGGACATCGGACATCGGACATCGGGGGAGATCGGGCGCGGAGAGGCAACGCAGGTTCGGCTGGGTGGCTAATTTAACATAATATACATTATGCGAAGTTGTAGCTGGCGATAACTACACCCGGGCGGCCCACCCCGCGGGTGTGCCGTTTCCAAGGCAAGGCTGCACTTGCTGGCGGCGGTCAGGAGTGGATGATGCCGCTGTGCAATGCGAGGTAGATCAGCTCAGAGCCACTACTCAGACCCAGCTTGCGCAGGATGTTGGCGCGGTGCGTATGCACCGTTTTCGGGCTGAGACACATGGCCTCGGCGACGGCGTTCACGCTATTTCCTTCTGCCAATAGCGTAAAAACCTCGAGTTCACGACGGGTCAGCAGCGCAATCGGCGCTTGCGGAGACGTCGTTCGCGGTGGCTGGCCGGAGTGATGATCGACCGAGTCAGAAAAATAGCAGCGTCCGGTATGAATCTCGCGTATTGCGTGGACGAGCTCACGCTCGGCACAACGCTTGCTGACATAACCTCGCGCGCCCGCTTTTGCTGCGCAGGTCAGATAGGGGCAGGACTCCCAGACCGTCATGACCAGAATCCGAGCCTGAGGATCGAGACTCAACATGCGCTTGATGGCGTCAAGACCACTGGCAGTCGAGGTCGCCCCCACGGTCGTGTCGTCGGCGGGCATGGAAAGGTCCATCACGACCACGTCCGGCGCCAGCGTCTGGTAGAGTTCGACGGCTCGATCGCCCGTCTCCGCCTCGGCCACAACTTTCATGTCGCTTTCTTTCAGCAGCATGTGATGAAATCCAGCCCGGACGATCGCATGATCATCGACCAGCAAAATACGGATGATATCGTCGCTCATGCTCTGCTCCGCCCGTTGCACGATGGGCGCCGGGCAGGCGCCCCGCCAGCCATTCAGGAATGATCCAGCGGCGTTATCTCGATGCTATCCGCACCGCGATAAACGCCGGAGGTATCGACATCCACGGCCTCCGCCGAAAGCGAAGCGCCGTTATCGAGGTGGGCAGGCACCGCAACCAGCTCATCGCTGAATCCAATTAATCGAATCCCCTCCTTGTCGCAATGGGCCAGCACCCGCTCCAGGGCCCGCAAAACCGCCTCCTGCCGGTCGTTGAACCGGTCCAGCTTTTCAACCTCGCACCGGCGACGGCTGGTAACCGTGCGCAGCACATAATCGCCGCCATCCAGCAGCTGAATCGTTAGCCCCGCCAGTTTCTCGCGCACCAGCACAGCCTTGGCAACCTCGAACAGCGCCTCGTCGGAGCAGGTTACCTGATCGCCAGCCACACAGGCGCGTAGGCGCTCGGTCACCTCCTGAACACTGGCGTCACTTGGCAGATAAAATTCCATAATATCAATTCATTAGGAGAGCAAGTTGGCAAGATGGATGACTAATTGTTAAGCCGGTTGCGTAACTGGGCATTCTCCTGACTCAAGCGATCCCCCAGCTCGCGCAGCCGTTGCAGCTCCTCCTCCTGCATTCGCGAGCGCACCCTAAGCTCGATCATCTCCTCGGCCTGCCCACTGCCAGCAGCGCCGAGATGGTGCAGCTGACGTAGTTCGCGTTGCGCGGCATCACGCTCCATGGTAAGCCTCAACTGCTGCTCCTCCAGTTCAAATAGGCGCTGCTCCAGCGCTCGCTTCTCCTGTGCCAGCTGCTCGCAGCGATCGAGCAACCTGGCATTCTGCCGCTGGGCATCCGCCAGCGCCCTCTCCTCCCCGCTGCTCTTTTGCTGCACCGTCTGCAGCAGCTCCTGCTGCCGTTGTTCCAGCGCCCGTTTTTGCTCCATGAACCGATGCTCGGCATACGCCAGCGCCCGGTCCCAGACCTGATTGGCCAGCGTCAGTACAGGCTCGGGCAGTTCCGGGTGCTCATTGCGGCGCGCGACGCGCTGCGCGAGAGTGTGCCACCAGTCGTTCAGGGCTCGATTGATCGTTGTCAGACTACCGCTACCGAGCCTCTCACGCACATTCTGCTGGGTTGGCCTGATCCCCTCCTCCAGGAGCTGGTCGGCAACCGCAATGACCCGGCTGTGGGTATCACTCTTTTTGGGCATATAGTACACAATATGTATTGATTGATATGTATCAGCTGAACCCAATTAAACACTCCGTGGCAGGCCAACGCAACTCCAGCCACCTCGATTGCGCCCCGCTGCGGCGATTATTTTAGCCGCCAGACCGTCGGCGGCGCCGCGCAACAATCCACCACCTTGCCCAACCTGACCAGGCCCGTTTATCACGGCGGTTTATTGACTGGTGCCGACAACCGCTTCAAGTTGACTTTTCCTCCAGGTAACGGGAAAATGCAAGCTCAACATATTGATTAAAAAGAACTGATTTTCGTCGGTTCGCGCGCCCCGGTGGTGAAATTGGTAGACACAAGGGACTTAAAATCCCTCGGCCTTTGGCTGTACCGGTTCGAGTCCGGTTCGGGGCACCAGTTGGCAGTAAAACCCTTCAAAAGTTATTCGAGACCATAACAGACCGGTCTTTTCACTGGCGTTATACAGATCCGGCTACGTGATACCGCAGGACTGCTCGCTGCGTTCCTGCTCTTCCAGGCGGCCGCCGGCCTAACATCATGGGCCGCAGGGCATCCATTTACCTCACACCGGCTGAATGAACGCCCGTTTAGTTTTGTTAGCGTACATTCACTAAAGTGGCACTGATGTGTCAGGAACCCTATTGGTATGAGTGAAACCGAACTACCCGCCTATTTGATGAGTCTGGCGCCGGAACAACTACAGAAAGCCCGGGAAATGCTGCTGCAGCGAATCGAGCAGCAGCAGGAAAAGAAACTCGAACAGCGCCGCCTCCCCCCCTCTTTCCACGACCTGGACTCCCTCGCCGCCAACACCGGGCTGGATCTGTCCAGCCTCAGGCGTGAGATCAAACGCCGCGTCTGATCCGGGGCGGTTGTGTTATCCGCGGCAACCGCTATAATCGCCCCGCTCGCAGGAGAGAGGGTTTTCCACCCCGCCGAAGGCGCAAACTCCCATAATCGCTCAGGCTCAGGTACTGCGACCATCCATAGCGCGCGTCGACTGGAGAGCGGTCAGCCAGCACTGACCCACCGAAGGGGCAACACGTTCAGCACGTGCAAACTCTCAGGTAACCGGACAGAGGGAGAGGCGGATAAACACCCGAACGGGGAGGTTTACACGTGCTCACCTATATCTACCTCATCGCCATCACCGCCGAGGCCATGTCGGGCGCACTGGCTGCCGGGCGCCGCAATATGGATATCTTTGGGGTCAGCGTCATCGCCTTCATCACGGCGCTGGGGGGCGGAACGATCCGCGACCTGTTGCTGGGGCATTTCCCCGTCTCCTGGACGCAGCACCCGGAGTATGTCTATCTCACGGTCTCGGCCGGCCTGGCTACCATCTTTCTCGCCCGTTTCATGCACCACCTGCAAAAGGTTTTTCTGTTGCTCGATGCCATGGGGCTCATCGCGTTCACCATCATCGGCTGCAATGTGGCGCTGGAGTTGGGTTACAGCACACCGATAGTGGTCATGGCCGGCATGATAACCGGGATATTTGGCGGCATCCTGCGCGATGTCTTGTGCCAGCGTGTGCCCGTCGTTTTTCGCCACGAGCTCTATGCCAGTATCTCCCTGCTGGTTGCCCTGCTTTATCTTCAGCTGGAGCAAACCGGCGTCGATCACGATCTCAATCTGCTGCTCTCGTTCGCTTGCGGCATTTTGCTGCGCGGGGCCGCCATATACTGGCACTGGTCACTGCCGGTATTCAGTTACGCGCCCGAACGCTGGAAATGATGGCCCGCTGAGCGAGCAGGAACAGGCAGGAGATGACGTGGGAGTGGAGCAAATGCAGCGACGTTGGCGCCGGGAGGAGCAGGCAGCCGATTGGGGAGCGTTGAGGGATCTTTGCGGGCATTGAACCGTTCGCAACGGCCACCGATCGGTGGCGGCGCAACGCTTGAAGCGGGGGGGAGATCATGGAGGCTGGAGTCGGAATCGAACCGGCGTACACGGAGTTGCAGTCCGCTGCATGACCACTCTGCCATCCAGCCATCACCATCGGGAGTGGAGCGGGAAACGAGACTCGAACTCGCGACCCCGACCTTGGCAAGGTCGTGCTCTACCAACTGAGCTATTCCCGCGTCTCGATGGTGGCGCGTATTATAGAGAGATTCGGCCGGCTGTCAACCAGGATGCGGCAAAAATTTTGCTTGAACATTAACCAGTTACTTCAGATGTCATCCCTCAGATGGGGCCACGCGGCCCGCAGGTAAAGCAGCATCGACCAGAGCGTCAACGCCGCGGCGCCATAAAGCGCCACAACCCCCAACCATGAGAGCGGGCTGTAGAGCGGCATGGCGATCAAAACCAAAATCGAGACCATCTGCAGTGTGGTCTTGATCTTGCCGATATTCGATACCGCCACGCTGGCGCGCGCGCCGAGCTCGGCCATCCATTCCCGCAGCGCCGATATGACGATCTCCCGGCCGATGATGACAATCGCCGGAATCGTGATCAGGGGGGAGGCGAACGCCTCGACCAGCATCACCAGTGCGGCGGCCACCATCAGCTTGTCTGCCACCGGATCGAGGAACGCCCCGAAGGGAGAGGTTTGCTCGAGCCTTCGAGCCAGGTAGCCATCGAACCAGTCGGTGATCGCGGCCAGGCCGAACACGGCGGAGGCAACCCAGGGGGACCAGGCGTTTGGCAGGTAGTAGACCAGGATGAAGACCGGAATCAGAACGATACGAAGCAGCGTCAGTAGATTGGGTAGTTTGATCGTGTCCAAATGCGAGGTTCCCGTCAGATCCTGCTTCAACTATCGGGGTGGAGCGCGGTGTAAATCTCCCGCGCCAGCGTCCGGCTTATGGTAGAGACTTTTGCGATTTCTTCAACACTGGCCCGCTCCACCTCCTTGACGCCGCCGAAGTGCTTGAGCAACTCCCGCCGGCGCTTGGGCCCCACGCCCGGTATCCCCTCCAGGGTCGATTTGCCCCGGGCCTTGGCGCGCCGGGCCCGATGCCCAGTGATGGCAAAGCGATGCGATTCGTCCCGAATATGCTGTAGCAGGTGCAGTGCCGGTGAATCCGATGCGAGCACGGTCTCCTCGCCACTATCCCCGCGGATCAACACCTCAAAGCCCGCTTTGCGCGTCGGCCCCTTCGCCACCCCCACGACCAGCACCTCGTCGATCTGCAGCTCCTCCATCACCGCCATCGCCTGTGCGACCTGTCCCTTGCCACCATCGATGATCAGCAGGTCCGGCAGCACCCCCTCCCCCTTGCGAACACGGGTGTAGCGCCGGCTCAGCGCCTGGTGCATGGCGGCGTAGTCATCTCCGCCGGTGATCCCCTCGATATTGAAACGCCGGTAATCCGACTTTTTCGGGCCCTCCCGATCAAAAACGACGCAGGAAGCCACGGTGGCCTCCCCGGAGCTGTGGCTGATATCGAAACATTCGATCCGCTGCGGGGTTGAATCCAGCCCCAGCGCCTCCTGTAGCGCCAGATAGCGATGGTAGATATTTTGCTTGCTGGCCAGATGGCTGCCCAGCTGCTGCTCGGCGTTGGTTTGCGCCAGCCGCTGCCAGCCCGCGCGATCACCGCGTACCCGCGAGACCACAGCGACCTTGCGTTTGCGCCGCTGCTCCAGCGCCTGCTGGAGACAGGTCTGATCCGGCAGCTCCATCGGCACGATCACGCTGGCGGGAATCTCCCGTGGGCCACCCAGATAGAACTGCGCGATAAAGGCTGACAACACCTCCGCCGGCGTATCCTCGATCGACACTCGCGGGTGGTACACCTTGCTGCCGATCACTCGTCCAGCGCGTACAAACAAAGCGTGAACACAGACACCTCCCGGCTGAACCGCACACCCCAGCACATCCGCATCGCCACCTTGCCCACTGACGAACTGCTGCTCCTGCACCTGCTGCAGGGCGCTGATCTGGTCACGCAGTGCGCCAGCGCGCTCAAACTCCAGCCGCGCGGCGGCCTCATCCATCTCCCGCGCCAGCGCCTGCATCAACTCGTGGTTGCGCCCCTGCAGGAACTGCTTGGCGTGGTCGAGATCCCGGCGGTAGTCCGCTTCACTGATCAGGCCGACACAGGGTGCGCTGCAGCGTTCGATCTGATACTGCAAACAGGGCCGCGAGCGATTGCGGAAGAAGCTCTCCTCACACTGGCGGATGCGAAACACCTTCTGCAACAGATTCAGGCTCTCCTTGACCGCCCCGGAGCTGGGATAGGGGCCAAAATAACGCCCCTCTTTGCGTCCTGTTCCCCGCTGAAAGGTGATCGCCGGAAAGGGGTGGCGGTCGCTGACAAAAATGTAAGGATAGGATTTGTCATCGCGCAGCAGAATGTTGTAGGGGGGGCGCTGCTGTTTGATCAAATTCTGTTCGAGCAGCAGCGCCTCGGTCTCGCTGCCGGTGACGGTGATGTCGATGTGGTGAATCCGCGCCACCAGTGCCTGCGTCTTGACGCTCAACCCGCAGGAACGAAAGTAGCTGCTGACCCGGTTTTTGAGATTTTTGGCCTTGCCAACGTAGAGAATTTCTCCGTCGGCGGCATACATCTGGTACACGCCCGGCCGCTGCGTCAACCGGCGCAGGAAAGCCTTGCTGTCAAACCCGGTCGCGCCTGCAACGACCGTCGTATTTGGTTGCGTTTCAGCTGACTTCATTCAGGCTTTTGTTGGCGTCCATGTGCAGATGCGTCGCCTCCCGGTGGATGGCCTCGAGCTGCTCCCGGGTGGTATCGAGAATCCCTGCACCGCGGGAAAGCGACACCTCGAGGTAGACACCGATTTCCGCATAGTAGTAGAGGCGCGCATCGAAGCTGCGCGCCCGCTTCAGTTTGCTGAGCGAGATCTGCGCGCCATTTACCAGGATGGTATTGATGTCGTTGTCGGAGAGCAACGGATGGCGCTCGCGCTCAGCCGGTTGCACAACCGAGGCCGCCTGACGCCGGCTGTAGATGGTCGTCATCTTCCCCCCTTGACTGGAGACTTGCTCTGCCTGTGGTGAAACGACGCGAGCGACCCGCGTCGTCAGCACGGCTGTTACTTGTATTTGCGCTGGGACGCCTCTGCCCGAACGGCATCCCGGGCGATCGCACGCTTGAGCGAGCGCACCCCAAAAAATGTCATTGCCAGCATCGCCGCAATGATCGCAACACTCGGTGCGAATGAGATCAGGCTGTACTTGTCGATGTTCAACATGGGATCGGCTCCTCGATCGTGGTTGTCGTGCGGGTTTCTTCTACCCGCCGGCGAAAGGCGGCATTATCGGTAGATCACTCCCCCTTCTCAAGCCTTTTCAACAGGCTCGAGGTATCGAGGCGCCCCCCGCCCTCCGCTTGCAGGTCAGCATAGAACTGGTCCACCAGCGCCGTGACCGGCAGACGGGCGCCGTTGCGGCGGGCCTCTTCGAGCGCGATCCGCAGATCCTTGCGCATCCACTCCACCGCGAATCCAAACTCATAGCGATTTTCCAGCATGCTCCGATGCCGGTTCACCATCTGCCATGATCCGGCGGCGCCGTGCTGGATCACATCGAACACCGCCTCGCCATCAAGCCCGGAGCGCTTGACGAAGTGTACCGCCTCGGCCAATCCCTGGAGCAACCCGGCGACGCTGATCTGGTTGACCATCTTGGCCAGTTGGCCGCTGCCCACCGCCCCGAGCAGACGGTGGGACCTGGCATAGGCGTTCAGTAGCGGTGACACCCGGCCGTAGTCAGCCTCGGTTCCCCCCACCATGATGTTCAACTCGCCCTTTTCCGCCCCGGCCTGGCCGCCGGTGACCGGCGCATCGAGAAAAGCGCACCCCCGCTCCCTTGCCTGCTGATCCAGCTCTCGCGCCACCTCGGCCGATGCTGTGGTATGGTCAACCAAGAGAGAACCCGTTGAAAGCGTTTGCAAAATCCCATCCGCCCCGAGCGTCACCTCGCGCAGGTCATCATCGTTCCCCACACAGGTAAAGACAAACTCAGCCCCCTGGGCCGCCGCGGCCGGCGTTGCCGCCAGGCGACCGGAATGGTTTGCGCACCAGCGTTCAGCCTTGCTGCGGGTGCGATTGTACACACAGAGATCGTGCCCGGCAGCGGCCAGGTGCCCCGCCATCGGAAACCCCATGACGCCCAGGCCGATAAATGCAACAGTAGCCATAAACTCACCTCCCGGTTGGCGTCATTCGACGTAGGCCGCTGCTGCAGCCTGCGCCGCCACGCCGATATGAATGTCAGATCCCAGCTCGAACAGCGTGTTTTCGAGCGCATCGAGGCACAACATGACATGGCGCCGTGTACAGGAGTTGCCCATGAGACCGATGCGCCACACCTTGCCCGCCAGAGCTCCCAGCCCGGCGCCAATCTCGAGGCCGTAACGCTCGAGCAGAAGCGCGCGAACCCGCGCCTCATCGACCCCTTTAGGCACGGCAACCGAGTTCAGTTGCGGCAGACGCACCGCTGCGTCGACCGTAAAGCGAAGCCCCATCGCCTCGAGCCCTGCCCGCAGCGCTTCATGGTGGTATCGATGGCGCCTCCAGGCCTGTTCGACCCCCTCCTCCTGCAACATCAGCAAAGACTCATGCAGGCCGTAGAGCGCATTGACCGGCGCCGTGTGGTGGTAGGCACGCCTTTGCCCCCCTCCCCAGTAGCCCATCACCAGTTTTGTATCCAGAAACCAGCTGGGCACACGGCTCTTGCGCGCTCGCACCCTTTCCAGCGCACGCTCACTGAAGCTGACGGGCGCGATTCCCGGCGGAGCCGACAGGCACTTCTGAGTGCCCGAATAGACAGCGTCTATCCCCCAGCGGTCCACCTCGAGCTCGATTCCACCCAGGGAGGTGACCGCATCGACGATGGTCAGGCAACCGTACTCCTGTGCCAGCCGACAAAGGGCCTCAGCATCGGAGCGGACCCCGGTGGAGGTTTCCGCGTGCACGAAGGCGAGCAGCTTGACCTCATCGTGCTGCTCCAGCAGTGCCCGAACCTTCTCCAGACTGACCGCCGTGCCCCACTCATCCTCAACCATGAGCGCGATCCCGCCAAAGCGCTCGACGTTCTCTTTCATCCGGCCGCCAAACACACCGTTCTGGCAGACGATCACCTTGTCGCCCGGCTCCACCAGGTTGACGAAGCACGCTTCCATCCCCGCAGAACCCGGTGCCGAAACGGGCATGGTCAGCTCATTCTCGGTGCGCAGGGCATACTGCAACAGCTGCTTGATCTCATCCATCAGGCCGATGAAGGCGGGATCGAGGTGGCCGATGGTGGGCCGCGCCATGGCCGCAAGCACACGCGGGCTGACATCGGAAGGTCCTGGCCCCATGAGGGTTCGCACCGGGGGATGGAACGACTTGATCATACCGTTATCCTTTTATATCAGTGTGATGCCACTATTTCTTGATGTTGTTTGTAGCCCGGGCAGCGATCCGTTTTACGATGGCGATCACCATTTCAGCGGAGTGTTGCGCGGCCTTCTCGAGGAACTGCTCGAATGACTGGTTCGACTCCCTGCCGGCGATGTCGGAAAGCGCGCGGATCACGATGAATGGCGTACCAAACTGATGACAGGTCTGGGCGATGGCGGCCGCCTCCATCTCGACAGCCTTTATGGCTGGAAACAGCACGCGGGTTTTCGCCACCCGTTGCGGACAGTTCATGAAGCTATCCCCCGTTGCGATCAAACCGCGCACGGTATTGACATGGGGCATCTGCGCGATGCACTCCTCCGCCATGCGCGCCAGTAAGGGGTCGGCGGTAAAGGCGGCCGGCAATCCGGGCACCTGGCCTGGTTCATAGCCAAACACCGTTACATCCACGTCGTGGTGGCGAACCTCATCCGAAATCACGACATCGCCCACATCCAGCGCGACATCGAACCCCCCTGCCGAACCGGTATTGATAACGCAGTCCGGCTTGAACTGCTGCAACAGCAACGTGGTACCGATAGCGGCGTTGACCTTGCCGATACCCGACTTGAGCACCACCACCTCAACCCCGTCGAGTGTGCCCGTATAAAAGGTAAAACCCGCCAGCGTGCGGGTTGTCATCTGGTGCAAGCTGTTTTTGAGCAGCTCGATCTCCTGATCCATGGCACCGATAAGAGCGATACGCGGCGGACGGGTCAGGTGTTCGAGTGTTTCGGCGAAGGAAGGGGTCGTTGTCATTGAGATAGCGCTTCAGGGCTCGATATGGCGGAAAAGCCCATGCTACCATGCCCGGCCCAATACGCAATTTGGAAGCGCGTAAAACGTGCCGATCGCTCTTTCATGCCGATCGCTTGGCGTGCCAGCGGCATGAGCATATAAACAATACCAAGTACATTCGGCAGTATTTTTAGTACAAGGCGATGCTGAAATTTATCTCCCCCGCACCACAAATTTGATTGACAAGGCCAGATGATCATATAGAATGAATCTCAGCTTGAAAGTAACGCATATCTTTACGTCAGACCATTTCGAAGTCCTGCCTCGTCGTTAGAACTCGTCCTGAGATCCACTGGTAGATAGCAACTTTTAGAGCAAAACCGCCTCGACACCGTCCTGGCAAAAAACTATTTGAAATTTAGGATAGATCATCATGTCTACTACTACCGGCACCGTTAAGTGGTTCAACGAAACCAAAGGCTTCGGCTTCATCGAGCAGGAATCCGGTCCGGACGTCTTCGCTCACTTCAGCGCCATTCAGGGGTCAGGTTTCAAAACCCTGCATGAAGGCCAGAAGGTCGAGTTCAAGGTGACTCAGGGCCAGAAAGGTCCGCAGGCTGAGAACATCGTTCCGCTGTAAGCTCACGCTTGCCGCTGAATCACAAAAAAGCGACCTTCGGGTCGCTTTTTTTATGGCTATCCGGGTACAACCACCACGGATCGCTCGGGCAGGCCACCCCGGAAAACCGGGGCAGCGCTTGGCGTCATAGCATCTACCTCAATGGGCGCTGGCAACCGCACGCGGACGCCGGGCCCGGCGACGAGCCTGTGCGCTGCCCGCCGGTTTTTGACCATCCTTGTGCTCCACCCTGGGCTTGCGCGGGCCCCGTTTCTGCTCGCCGCCTCGCTTTGCCGGCGGCAGTCGCGTACCGGCCGGCGGCAGCGGATGCACGGGCGTAAAGCCCTCTACCTCCTGACGCTCGATGGTCTGTCGCGTCAGCCGCTCGATGGCGAACAGCAGATCCGCCTCGTCGGCACACACCAGCGAAACAGCCTGCCCCGAAGCTCCGGCACGACCGGTGCGGCCAATGCGATGCACGTAATCCTCGGCCACGTTGGGCAGATCGAAGTTGACCACCTGCGGCAACTGATCGATATCCAGCCCGCGGGCCGCAATATCGGTCGCCACCAGCACGTCGATCGCCCCGGATTTGAAGTCGGCCAGCGCCCTGGTACGCGCTCCCTGGCTCTTGTTGCCATGGATGGCGGCGGCGTTGACACCCGCTTCATCCAGAAACTTGGCCAGCTTGTTGGCGCCATGCTTTGTTTTGGTGAACACCAGCACCTGTTTCCAGCCATGCAGACGGATCAATTCAAGCAACAGCTCCGGCTTGCGCTTTTTATCCACCGGGCTGAGCCACTGCCGAACGGTGTCCGCCGTGCTGTTACCGGGGTTGACCGATACCTCGACCGGATCATGGACGATCCCCTTGGCCAGCTTGCGAATCGGCTCGGAAAAGGTGGCGGAGAACATCAGGTTCTGCCGCCTGGCCGGCAGTAGCGCCATGATTTTGCGAATATCATTGATGAAGCCCATATCCAGCATACGGTCGGCTTCATCCAGCACCAGAATCTCGAGATGATCAAAGCGGATAGCATGTTGCTGGTAGAGATCCAGCAGTCGTCCGGGCGTCGCCACCAGCACATCCACCCCCGCCCGCAGCTTCTGCATCTGGGGGTTGATCTTGACGCCGCCAAACACCACGGCAGAGCGCAGCTTCAGGTTGCCCCCATAGGTTGCGACACTCTCCCCCACTTGAGCGGCCAGCTCCCGGGTGGGGGTCAGTACCAGTGCGCGGGCCTGATTGGCACCGGCGGGCTTGCCGCCCAGCAAACGCTCCAGCATCGGCAGCGCGAATCCGGCGGTTTTACCGGTACCG